>Ga0214469_1000795_pt1 | contig 11397 bp, 13 predicted proteins | sample RVTome_10_FD_187340 | JGI IMG/M metagenome (GOLD analysis project Ga0214469, IMG submission 187340) | Soil microbial communities from uranium-contaminated site in the Upper Colorado River Basin, Wyoming, United States - RVT153D57 HiSeq ... | reverse complement strand
CCTTATAGTTTGCGCATTAACTGAGCTGTTAGATAGCCTACCAGAATATAAGTCCCTAATTTAGCACTAACTAGCCATATGCCGATTGATGATGAAAATGATTGGACAAGGAAAGGCCAAAAGGATATGGATCAGATCTGGATGAGCGATCCTGTAAAGTATCTATGTGAAAGACACAGAGACAAAGCCAAGAACCGAGAATCCACAGACTGTAGGATCGAAGATCTTCGAATTGAACGCTTTCCATCATTGGAAAATAGTGAGTATTTTAGAAGGTGTATTGAAGGGCTGGCTAATATACATGAGGAGATAGAGACGGCGTGGGGAGGAAATATTGTTAGACTAACTCCAATTGGTTTACAGAGTTGCCGTAGGATCCATGGGTGGCAAAAGGACTTCTGAAAGATGCAGTTCAGGTACTAACCAAAAAGTATGTCGTGAAGAGCATGGCAAAATACTACTTCCAGTAAATCGGGCTGAAGGTAAAATATAGGAATGTATTCGACAATGTGTATATCATACCCTAGTGACTTGTTACTAGATACTCGCAATTCTGTCTGGCTTGGCTGTATTAGTGTTATTATCATATTTACCAAATATCCCTTCCGACAGTATTAGCTATTCCATTTCACTTTGGATAGCTATCTATAATTCCCATTACGATTGTGATTCTTCATAATATATAGACTTAATTTCAGAGCAATCCTAATTTTCTATGGAATAATTATTACTACCGTGTTGATATTTGTATTACGCCGTTTATCTAATCTCAAGCCCTGTAAATGGAGAAGAATTGTGAGTTCGATCGAAGTATACTTTCGTTTGTCAAGATATAGTTGGCCCGTTATAGGTGATCCAGAAGGTATAATACTTCACTAGTTTTTCCCTTCTAGTCAGTAGCACAATGCTAGGGTTGGCAGTGCGAGGTATATCGAAAAGTATCGTATAGCTGTGCGTAAGAGACGACTCATTAAAAGCGGCGCAAATATGTTTTGTTACTGGCCCTAGAATAGAACTGGACATAGAATTTATCAAAAGAATGAAGCCCTTATTTATTGGGAAATTGGACATTTATTCGATACCAAAGAAACAGTCATCGAACTCAATGGCGTCATCCCGTGCCTTTCTTAATATCCCGTTTAATCCCATTTGACAGACGTTATGTTCAAATGGTAGATATTCGTCCACGTAAGTTTTGATTTTGTTGCTGCTTTGTCGTATTTGATACTAGCCTTTTTTAGTTAGTTCCTCGCTCGGAAATATATCAAAATGGCTATCTGTAAACGATGCGGCAGAAACCGACCGTGCTATCTTTCTTCTTGTTATTGCAATTTGAAAGGTCAAATTGTTCCCGAAGGAGTCTTCGACTCATGACTGCCGCTATCGAGAATGAAGACCGAGGGGATAACAAGAATCCTTGTCCAACTTGCAAGCACCCAATGGATATTCATTATTCCACAAAGGACGGAGAAGAGAGGATAAGATGTCGAAGCATGGATTGTAAATGTGTAAGTTTGGTGGGTCATGACTCAGAAGGCCTATTAGATGAACTGTAAAAACAACCCATGTAAGCGGGTTTAACCTACTTTAAAGTATAGCATAACGCAATATGATCGAACGATATGCAGAAGGAAATCTCTTAGTCAGGTAACGGAAGAAAACTTATTCCTGGTACTTTAATTCTAAGAAAATAATGTTTTTTTGTTGCTTGACCTTGACTGCCTTGGCAGGTTAGGCAACCTATTTGCAGACATGTTGTGATGTGGCTTTCCAGTCTTGGATGATATGACAACTTCAGATTAATGAGTTCATGATACTCCTATAAGGAGGAGCCTATTGTTGAGGCCGCATATCAATGGTGGGAGCAAAATGCAACGAGTTACCCTCTTCCTTAGGGACCGAAAGGCCTTCGAACAATCTTCTGAAGTGAATATTCAGTAACCTCTTCTTGAAAGACGTTATTCTTAATGCTTTCTAAAGCCATACAGTACGCGTATAGTTACGCATTGGTATGGGCAATAATCAATAATATCCTAGTAGTCTAGAAGAGATTTCCATTAAATTTAGTTTATGATCGGCGAACAATCCAGATGGATCCATGGACTAGAGAGAAGCATTCAGGTCTGGATTCCTCAGGTAATGATTCAAGTTATCATACAACTTATATTCTGGACATGAAAATGATCAGCTAATATGCCCAAGAGTTCCAAAAGAGGCGGTAGGGTTCGTGACAAGTGGAAGGACAAGCAGTGGATTATGGTAAATGCACCTGCTGCCTTAGGTGGGAGCGCCATAAATTATGTGCCTATCAGTGATGTCAATTTTGCTCGCGGGCGGGTGATTGAAAACACAATGTATGACATTTTAAAGCAAGACCCTACACAGCACCAGACTAAGGTATTTGTGCAGATAGTGAACATCGTTAACGGTACCGCATCAACAATTTTCAAAGGACACGAGTATGCCAAAGAATTTCTCAGAAGTCTAGTGAGGAGAGGAAGTTCAATGGTAAGTTACGTAGCTGATTACAAAACCGCAGACGGATACGTCTTCAGGGTATCCCTAGTTGCGTTCAGTCAGAGACGAATAAATACTGAAAAGAAACACCAGATCAGAGTCCTTTGTCGTCAATTCTTACAAGAGCGCCTACCGAAACTTACTGTTGATGAATTCATAAAGCAAGTTCCACTGGGGAATCTAAACAATGACCTATTGGGAGCTGCCAAGAAATTGACCCCGCTTAGGCATATAGGCATAAAAAAGACAAAATTGATATCATCACCCACAAATGTCGGATCATCAGCTACAGAGGAATCAACAGTCGGATCATCAGCTACAGAGGAATCAACAGTTGGATCATCAGCTACAGAGGAATCAACAGTTGGATCATCAGCTACAGAGGAATCAACAGTTGGATCATCAGCTACAGAGGAATCAACAGTTGGATCCCCATCCTAAAAAAGAGAAAGTTGCGCATTTTACTAATGGTTAAAAATAACGTTACTATTTGATTTTTGTATCACTACATATTCAGACTGCTATATAGATGCAAAAGGAAAAATTCAGGTCCTTCGAAATCGCGGCTGCAGAAATCGTATTCTTAGTTCACGCCACCGAGGACAAAGACCGAGTACTTAAGTTAGTATCATCCATTCTTTTTGTCGATAAGAATGAATTTGAGTCTGCGAACCTCCTGGGTCATTGGGGAAATCATATTGATATAATTAAGGCTAGGTTGGATGGAAAACCAGCTAGGGATGTGACTACGAACATTCTTACATCCCTCGATACCTACGATCGAAAAAAGCTACTCCACTCATTGGACAATTACACTGATGAAAAAGGGAATTTGCATCTCCGCCTGGATAAGCAAAAGATCTGCGAGGGCAAAATCGAGCTCTCAGATATTGATTCCGTTAAGATAAAACTCAAACCGAAGCTATTTTTTAGTAGAATTAAGCAAGAATACATCAGAGAATATAGGAGGCTTTTAGATTCGAAAGATTAGATCTCCACGTACGAATGCACGTTGTTCAGCCTGTTCTTAAGTTCAAGAGTCTGCTCGGGCTGAAGAGTATTGGTATTGAATACGGTACAGGTAACACTGATAGTATGGGTGGAGAGGCAGATGTCATACACCTTTTGAAGAGCAAACCTTCAGCCCCTACCATATTTCGGTATTTGGTTATTTCCGAAAATTACCACGACCTGGTTTCGAAAGACGTGGATCTTGTAGGGATAACTGTTATTGATGAACAGTTTTATGAAATGCTCAAACGTAGTTCCTCAAAGAAACTAGGAATCGAGATTGCTGTTAGCTGGTTGCGTAAGACCAACGGTCAAAAACTTGCAAAGAATATTGCACTTATCAAATCAATTCACAATTTCACACAGAAATATGGTAATCAGTTAGTTCTGACTAGTGGCGCTTCATCAATATTCGAAATGGTATCAGGAAGATGTTTTGACGCCCTACTCGAATTGTGTGACATTAAACCCGAGACCTATTGGAATAGTTTGAATAATTGGCTAGACCATAAGATTGGCATGAGATGTTACATCTGTGACACTTAAGAGAAGACACAAACGTAGATACATGGTAGTGTTATTCCATCCATCTCCAGAGGAGCTGTTATCAACCACAAGAGATAGGATGGTAGATATGTTCGGTCACGTTATTACTCAGAAGGCCCTTCTAAAAATAATCTACAAGATTGGACCTGACCTACATGTGATTCGATGTCGGTCAGAGTATCTAGGAGAGGTTTTATGTGCAATAACCCTGATCGATTCTGAACATCCAGCGGTGGTATTGGATATATCTGGGACATTAAGAAGCCTGCGGACTCGCGCGATGGATAAAAAAATGTCCTTGATACTGCCTTAAGTGACGGGATTATGTTGATCGAACATTTGGGAATTGAAGCACGACTTGGAGCCAATCCCGTTCTAATCAAAGTAATTATCGAATGCCAAATGTGTTATGTGAGCTGTCAGACTATATCAAAAATGTGAAACTGTATCCCGCGGGCAGGATTTGCTCCAAAATGCACTTCTGCATTGTTGATTGAGCCTGCGACTCTTCGGTTACTGCTAATATGTTAGCCTGATAGGCTGCTTCACGCGGTCAGCACCAACATTTGCCGACATCTACAGCCGAAAGCTCTACCAGGCTGAGCTACCGCGGGATAATCCGATCGTGAAGGTCATGATATATAATTGTGATGCTGCTTTGTCCTGCTGTCTTTATTTGTCTTTTACCCAAAAAAGTTGATGAGACAAGAATCCATTTCAGATTCGGATGCGCCATTTTAAGCTATGCTCTTCGCGAGATGTTTTAGGAAATCAATCGTGATATATGTAATCGCCCTATCAGATCCCGCACGTTTGACTGAAATCAGCGTTTCAAACAATTCGTTAAGTATGCCCAGATTATCTCCACATACTCTCTCTCCCTTCCGAAGCATTAAATACTCCCCAGATACCACCTGAACCACCAAAGGCACGTCGATCATTTTCTTTACTTCGTACACTAAATCTAAATACCATAAAGTCGGCTTGATCATCACCATATTAGCACCTTCGCTAATATCCTGCTCAATTTCTCGAATCGCTTCTCTTCTATTAGAATAGGGCAATTGATACGCTGATTTATCAAACGCCAGATCCTGAGAGTTGTTCCTGGCGAAGGCTACCGATCTGAACGGGCCGTACAACGATGATGCATGTTTTGCAGAGTAAGACATTATTTTCACAGCTCCAAACCCATAGGAATCAAGAGCCTGCCTAATTGAATCTACTTGCCCGTCCATCATAGAGGATGGTGCGACGCAATCAGCTCCACTATCAGCTTGACTGGTTGCTATTTTTTCAAGAAGAGCAAGCGATTTGAAATTATCAACGTTGCCATAACTATTGTCTGATATCCCGCAATGTCCTGAAATATTGTACTGACATACACAGACATCAGTAATGACATTTACAGTCGACCCAAAGTCTCGTTTTATCTTTCTAGTGGCAACCTGAACTGCTCCCGACTTGTCTGCCGCCGCTGTTCCACCTTCGTCCCTCTTATAAGGCAGTCCGAATAGGAGGATGTCGGTGATTCCATTGTTGATCAAATTATTTACAAGCAAGCAGATTCCGTCATCTGAGGAAGCTAGAATCGGAGCACCCTTTTGAATGTCAACAACGAAATGTTTTAAGCTTCGCGGATATACTAAAATGGGAATGATTAAGTCTGAGACTGTTAAGGACACTCTGCTAAAGAATTTCAGCTTCCTGTAATAATACTATATCATTCTGACTTCTAAATTGTACGTTAGACATTAGAATAGGGCATGGCAGATAAGGACCAAAATGAATCTGAAATCGCTTGGAAATTTCTCATCTGGAAGCTTGTCATATCTGTATGCAAAATATTAAATAAGCAAGACATCATTGCCCCTGGAAGGGTATCATGCTGAGACTAACAATAGGAATCCCATCCTACAATGAAGGAGGAAAAATCATATCGCTAATTAAATCAGTATGTGAAAGTGCACTTTACTGCGACGAAGCTCAGATTATTGAAGTCATTGTTTGCGATCATTCCTCCGATTCCACACCTCAAATCTTAGCATCCTTTATGGCTCAACAACGCTATCCGATGATACGTCTAGTGCATCATGACGAAAGAGGAGGAGCCGCTTCAGCATGGAATGAAATTTTTTCGTTGGCTTCCGGTGATATCGTAGTTCTATTCGACGCCGATGTTTTGCCACTCAAAGATTGCTTAAGTGAACTTGTCTTATGTATGGACAACAACCAGATCGGATTGTGTGCATCTAATCCCATCTGCCGTAATCCAAATTCATCAGCCGCAAGAGCGGCTTCGTTCATCTCAAGTTGGTTAGAATCCATCAGAAAACGGGGAGTTTCCCAATACACTGTGATGGGGAGATCACTTGCTATACGTGCTGACTTAGCAAAGAGGATAATCATTCCTAAGGAGACTATCGCAATCGATCTGTATTTGCAATGCCGAATTCTTGAAATGGATTATGATGTCCTTTACAGGGAAAAAGCCAAGGTTTATTTCACACCTCCATCTACTCTGAGGGACTTTGCATCTCAGGTTTTGAGGTCAAGGAATGGCCATAGACAAATTTCCACTCGGGTAAGAAGGCTGGGAATCAATGCTTCACCATGGTCGGTTCTGCTGACTGCTGTTAGGACTGCTTACACCAATCCTGCTGATGCCATTTTCATGCTCCTGTGCTCATGCCTTCTGCCTTTCTATCGATCGATACTTCCTGGAACCGATTCATACAAATGGGCAATCGCAACATCCACAAAGGGCTAAAGTACCTAGATAATAATTTTTCTGGTTCAAAATTACTTTTCTCAACTTAAAGTTCTAAAACGAGGTAACAAAATATCGTAGCATATAAATACTTTCTATTATAAAAATGCACTGGGTTGGAGCACCAGCGAGATAGTGATCAGAGTTACCTTTGTATTCCACATCATACGAACCTTGATATTTCACTGGATAAATGGAAGAGCTCCGAGAGACCAAAGAGAGTTTACTTTGTGACTGCAACGTTTACGGAAGAAACCAGGCTCTATTTCCCTGGCCGAGCCAATCATTATATTTTGATATCGAATCCAGGTCAGCAAAACGAAGATGATACAACAGAAATTGTATCCACCTATGAGAGACATGTGTTTGAGTTTAAGATAACGACTACCCTCTTTGAAAGATTATGTGAGAGGCTTAACTATGTTTCTATCTATTTCATGAGATACTCATATGGGCAAAAGGAATTGATTGATCTGGCTACCTCGATCGCGAAAAGGGACAGAGTAACAAAAGCCGCTCTGGCTGAAATGAAGGTATCCTGTTCAATGAAACCCAAGTTTAGCTTTCCATATTCAAAAAATTTGTTGATTCTTGAGATAGATGGGGGTCGTACTCACCAGAGCGATCAACGATATTGCGAAAGGACTAGAAGAGACGCGATAAGAAAGGGAATGTCCCTATTTAACTTGTTTAGTTTTTCAATTCTAGAGGAATTTAAATAACCTGAGCAGAAATCTTAAATATAGCCCTCCAAGTTCCTGATACCTGATCGACATTGAGTAAGCCAATGGAATTAGGGAGCCTGAAGGTGGGATCCTACATAATAATCGATAGTGAACCCTGTAGAATAGTGTCATATGACCACAGCAAACCTGGAAAGCACGGGTCAGCTAAGGCTCGAATCTCAGCGATTGGCGTTTTCGATGGTTCTAAACATAGTATGGTTTCACCGGTCTCTGCAAACATTGAAGTGCCACTTATTGACAAACGCAGTGGGCAGATCATATCAATGTCTGGCCAAACGCTACAAATTATGGACCTCGAGACCTTTGAAGTATTCGAAACTCAGGCTGCTGATGACGAAATGAAAGACAAAATCCGGCAGGGTGGCGAGGTCGAATACTGGAAAGTGCTGGAACGCATTAAAGTAGTACGAGTCAAGGGTTAGGACAGCTACAGTGATATTTCTGTGATGCGCTTCGCCCACCTCTGCCGGCCACGTCGAGGGTTGACGAACTGATATTACTACAAATCATACTTAGACTTAAGAAAATTTGAAACCATTCGAAAACTCTTCCTTTCAGGTAAGATCCAATAATATTGTCTTGGTAATTCTGAGTTCAGAGCAAACCTAAATCGATGACTATTGAACTCGCATACCATACTGGTTAGCAATCAGGTCGAGGCGAATTTGTCGCACGATGTCAAGCTAATCGAGGTGGTTTCTCATATCGCCGCTTCACCCCTGGATCTTGATCCTATGTCTATGGCATCATCAAGATCGTAAACGAATATTTTTCCCTCTCCCTTGAGTCCAGTGCTAGAGTTCTCCAGAATAGTGTTGAGAATATTTTCGACGGCCGAGTCCCGAGTCACGACTACCAATGTAGCATTGAGATTGAATTCAGGGGTGTAGGTAGATGTGCCTCTCCCAGAATGTAATAGAGGGCGTAGGTTCTGACCTCTACCCTTGGACTCATAATATGTGAGGCCTCCCACTCCCATATCTTTCAACGCCAAAAGCACAAGTTCTAAACGAGCGTGTGTCATGACTACCTCTATCTTTTTCATAGGTGGGCTCAATAAGGTAACAATGACCTTTTATTAAAGTATTATGAGAAGTTATTGACAGAATTCTGGAAGTGGCAACCAATTTGAAATCATCCAATATTTGGCCGTATCTAAAACAAGAGGAGAACGTAGACTACAAATTTGCTGTTTAAGAGAAAGAAGTGTGACGAATGCGGCAGTTCCTTCAGAAAAATCGAGGAGTTAATGCAGCACCAACAGGTAGTGCATGGAAAAGATCAATCGTACAGATGTAAATCCTGCGGCCTCGAATATTTTGGTATGGAACAAATGCGGGCTCATATCATGAAATTCCATAGATACCGCAACAAGCGGATCTAACGGTTTCATTATAGATTTGCAAATGAAACAACTGATGGCAAAATCCTACGAATATTCAATTCTAGTATTCTTGTAGAGAAGTAACAAACAATAAAATATTCGATAGACAGAATTCGGTTGATGTCTAAAACCTGCATGAAATGTAGGAAAGATTTTGACGATTCCTCAATTACAGACCCGATGTCTCAGAAGTATCCTTCATGTCCGACTTGTTGGTCTGAATGGAACACTTATTCAGTAATGGTGATTAATGAACTAAGGCTTGATATGTCTCTCCCCGAACACAGAAAAGCCTTACGCAAACATGAAAGGATGTTCTTTGGATTGGAGAAGCCCGAGGAATTGCAAAAGAATCCCGACGCCAAGGAACAAGACAATTCATCGCAACTGTAATGCTGAACGTACTTTTTTAGGTAAAGTATATACTATCCATCTACTTCTATGTTGATTCAGTATCACTTCAACAAGACACTCGCGAAGGATAGCCCTTTGGTTTTCTTCCAACGATTGATAAGCTTCAAGAAGAATCGCAAAGTATTCACTCTCGCACAAAGACGTATCCTTTTCATATCTTTTTATATATGGAGAAAATATTGTCGAGATTTCACTACTCTCTAGCGTGGACACTACTCCTAGCCATGTTCGAATTACTTTCTTCAAGGAATCTTTATCTGCTGTGGATAGGCCGCCCAATATCGAGTCAATGAATTCTTCCCTCGTTTTCGAATCCTGGTACAAGACTCCTGCAGTCTGCTTCTCATCATCGATTTACGTAAGAATTCAGGAAGCTCCGATAAGATTAGGATGATATCCCCTGTATAGTATTGCTTTGAATCATCGGGCATATTTTTAGTCATTTAGAAATCTCGCCTATTAAAAATAAGACGATATTTTGGCATAACGAAGATTGCCATTTGCTTAAAATATCTGAGATCCTATCTATGAAAAGAGATGCCTTGTACAGTAATCGTTGGTGGATTCTTCGGTGATGAAGGGAAAGGGAAAATTGTGGGATATTTAGCTAGGAAGGATAAAGCCGATATAGCAGTTCGAGGTGGCGTGGGACCCAATGCTGGGCATACGGTTATGTTCCATGGAAAAGAATACAAGACTAGAATGCTCCCCAGCGCGTTGGTAAGTGATCAAACCAGACTCATGATCGGTCCAGGAGTTCTTGTAAACGTGGACGTCCTCCTTCAAGAAATCAAAAATTTCAGTACAAACGATCGAACATTTGTTGACCCTCAGTGTGGCATAATAGATAGTACTCATATTGACAAGGATACTTCCGATCCGAACCTAACTAGAATAGGAACTACTGGAACCGGAACAGGGCCTGCAAATGCAGACAGAGCATTGCGTAAAGCTCATCTTGCAAGAGATTCAACCGAGCTATCTGAGTATTTGCAGGACATATCTAATACTGTAAACGGCTCCATTGATAATAATCAGACCGTTCTAGTTGAGGGTACCCAAGGTACATTTCTCTCACTTTACCATGGGACTTATCCTTATGTGACCTCAAAGGATGTGACTGCATCTGCCATATGTTCTGATGTTGGAATTGGACCAAAAAAAGTCAGCGAGGTAATGGTAGTGTACAAATCATATGTTACAAGGGTAGGATCGGGTCCCCTTGAGGGGGAACTAAAGCAGGAAGAAACTACTTCAAAAGGATGGACTGAATTTGGTAGTGTCACGGGACGGCTGAGGAGAGCCTCACCGTTTAATTTTGAACTAGCCAAGCGATCGGTCATGTTGAACAGCGCGACGCAGGTCGCCTTAACAAAATTAGATATTGTTTTTCCTTCTGACTCCGGCAAAAGGGAGTTCAATAGTCTGTCCAGCCTGGCCAAAAACTTTGTCGAAAAGATAGAGGAAGTGATAGGTCTAAGAGTTGCAATAATAGGAACTGGACAAGAACTTGAGGACGTAATTGATCGTAGACAATAACTCATATTAAATGAAGTCGGAGCAAATCTCATTGGGCATCGTTAGGGGAGCTCCTAAGGTCATCCAAAATTTTGTCTGATCTTTTCAAATTGCAATTTTATATCTCCTAAATGTAATCCTAAGCGAGATATCTGCATCCTCGTGCAGGATTTGCAATAGGAGTTACTGGAGGGAGGAGGAGAATATTATTTTCCCTATCCGGGTGTAAATTTTCTATACTATGCTCACCAAGAGCTGGGGTCACTTGATTTCGTCGAGCCATCCTGGCGGGAGTCATTTCCCCAGAATAACTATAGCTGAACTCTGTCTATCATTTTTGAGTGTCGGAGTAGGGAAGCAGCGGATCTCTTTTCACATGCTTTTAATAGGAACTCTGACGAATCTATTTGAAATTGCGGATAAAATCACCATGGTATGTTGAGCTTTCTGGGTTGAGGGACTTTGGCAGACTTGTTTGTGCTTTGGAACGT
>Ga0214469_1000793_pt1 | contig 11404 bp, 13 predicted proteins | sample RVTome_10_FD_187340 | JGI IMG/M metagenome (GOLD analysis project Ga0214469, IMG submission 187340) | Soil microbial communities from uranium-contaminated site in the Upper Colorado River Basin, Wyoming, United States - RVT153D57 HiSeq ... | reverse complement strand
ACCCTAAAATGCGATGGTCGACGCACAACTCGACGCCCTCGCCGTGGAGACCAGGAGAACCATCTTCACGATGCTCCTCGAGAGACCGCGTTCGGTCGGTGACATCGCCGACCGCCTCCCGGTGAGCAGGCCGGCGGTGTCCCAGCATCTGAAGGTGCTCTTGGATGCCGACCTGGCCCGGGTCACCTCGATCGGGAACCGAAGAGTCTATTCGGCGGACCCGAGCGGGATGGCCGCGCTGCGGGAATGGGTCGACCAAATGTGGACGCTGGCGATGGGGAGATTCGCCGAATTCGCCGGGAGAGAGATGGAGGACGACATGAGCATCGACGAATCAGGGCGGCTCGAGCCGGTTGTGAAGATCATCACCGTTCCTGGGGACCCCGCCCTGGTGTTCGAACTTTTCACAGCCAGGATGGGGGAGTGGTGGCCCCTCGACACCCACTCGATCGGGGGGGACGATGCGGTCGATGCTCGTATCGACCCGGAAATCGGGGGAAGGGTGTACGAAGTCACGAGAGAGGGACAGGAGCACGATTGGGGTCGGGTATCGGGATGGGAACCAGGCCGGCGGGTCGCCTTCGACTGGCATCCCGGGCTCCCGGTCACCCAGTCCACCCACGTCGAGATCACGTTCCGCCAGACCGCGGAAGGCACCGAGGTGACCCTGGTCCACGACGGTTGGGAGGCCCGAGGCGACGAAGCGTCTCGCACGCGAGCCGAATATGACACCGGTTGGGATCACGTCCTGGCCCAGGTGCCGGGGGCGAGCCGGGTTTCCCTTTCCGCCTGACCCGACCCGGGCCCCGACGTCGGCCCAGCTCTGCCCTGCAGGTGGGCGTCGTGGAGACCGACCTGTCCGAACGTTATGCACGGCGTCACGTATTCGTGACGCCCTGCATTAGGAATGTGGGTTCCGACCCCGCCGCCCGCCGTACCTCTCCCCGGGCTGCGTAACCAAATCCTTCTCGCCGTCGATTACTTGTGAACGAGGGCCGGGAGAGCCCGAGGGGACATACATGCGCAGACTCTATCGCTCCGGGATCACCATCATGGTCGTGGTCGGCCTGCTTGCGGGCTCCGGCGTTGCTTTGGCCCAGACCGATGACGAGCTCATCGAGGTCGAAGACCCCGAAGATTCCAACGAAAACGACACGCTGTTCAACTTCGGGTACGACCTGATCAATCGCATCTTCGTCTGGGGTCTGTCCGCCCTGGACGGCGTCTACGACTGCACCCTCGAGAACGGCCCGCTCACCGCGACCTACGGTGAAGCCGACGACGACGACGTGATCGTCGTCGACAACCTCGAGGACGAGTCCGGCGTCGTCTCGTTCCCCAACCGCCCCGCGGATGAGGTCGGCGACGATCTGGAGCCTGCCGACGCCCCGATCGATTACTCCGGTGCCGACGGCGAATGTGGGGTCAGCGGGGGCGATGTGTCCGGCCCCAACGGCCAGGTCAACCATGGCATGTTCATGAAGCTTTTCAACCGCCTCTACGAGGGCACCGGCCGAGGTTGTGTCGTCCGTCACCTGGCCCAGTCCGAGCTCGGCAAGGGCGATCAGCAGGTCCAGGCAGGCGACGACGATGTGGTCGACCCGGTGGAGGCAGGGGATACCGGCACCATCGACTTCAGCAGCGTCGAGGCCGACTGCGAGCGGGGAAAGCGGGACAGGGACGAGACCGGGGCCACCGGCCTTGCCCAGTCCGAGCGCTCGAACGGGAAGCCGGACCATGCCGGCAAACCCGACCAAGCCGGCAAGAAGTCGAGTTCACCAGGAAATTCCGGGTCCGCTCCGGGTCACAACAAGTGACCAGCTCTCCCTGACACCCCGCCCGGAGCGGAGAAGGGGGTGGCTACCCAGCCACCCCCTTCTCATTTTCCCCACCCCTGCCCTCTCAGTCAGATGCTGCGATGTCGACGTTGTACGCCTCGTAGACCAGGTCCGATCCCGCCTGACGATGTCGGGTGAGCCTGCCGATGAGTGCCACCACCCTGCGACGGACCAGTGCCCGGGCGGCGGGGCCGTCCTCACGGGCGGCTCGCACCGTGGCCTCCGCCCTCAGCCAAGCTCCGAGCAGCGTCATGTGCTGGCGTCTGAGATCTTCGGTCTGGCCCAATAGCCGGGGGGACATCTCCACTATCTCCGCCAAGAGGCCGTCGGTGCCCTCCACCTCTTCGATGTGGGCATCGAGGGCCAAACGGAGATCGGCCAGGCCCACTTCCACGCGTTCCAACCAGTCTTCGGCTGAGGCCGGGCGCGCCAGCGCCTCCTCGAGTTCGGCCATCTCCTCGGCGAGGATTCGCCGTCTGTCGGTGGCCCTGCTCAACCGATCACGCCCAGCCGCGGCATCGCTGTGGCTCATCGCCCGATTATGCGCATGACGCCGGTAGCGAAGGTAAGGGCCGATAGTCCCAACACGTCCTTACCGGGGCCCGTCGCCTCTTGTCCCCGGATTCCGCGACCATGGTGGGGAAGGAGGTCTACACATGGTTGTCGTAGCAGGAGTCGACTCCTCGGCCCATGCGGTGAAGGTCCTGGGCAGAGCTCTGGACGAGGCGAAGCGGAGGGGAGCCGAGTTGCATGTAGTCCACGTCTTCAATCCACCCATGCTCTACATGGAGGTGCCCATCGACATGGGGGAGATGGCCGAGGGCGAGCGCAAGGCAGTCTGGTCGCAGCTGGAGCCTTCGCTGTCCGGAGCCGGGGTCCCGGTGACCAGGGTCGACCTCGAGGGATATCCCCCCGACGTCCTCGTCGCCTACGCCACCGACGTCGACACCTCGGTCCTGGTGCTCGGGACCCGCGGCCGCGGCGACCTGGCTTCGCTGATCCTGGGCAGCACCAGCCATCGCGCCATCCAGTTGGCCACCTGCGATGTACTGGTGGTGAAACCCGATCGGGAGTCGCCCACCTCCTGACCGGAGTGTCGGGGTGGGGGTCGCCCGGTCCGGGTCGGGCGGGGCGCCCTACTCCCGGTTCCTTCATAACCTGGCCCGATGATCGCTGATCGCTACGAGCCGATCGAGCAGATCGGGACCGGCGGCATGGCCACCGTCTGGCGGGCCAAGGACACCCTCCTCGGCCGTTTCGTGGCGATCAAGAGGCTGCTTCCGCACCTGGCCGGCGATCCGGTGGCGGCGCAGCGGTTCGACAGGGAGGCCCAGGCCGCGGCCGGCTTGAGTCATCCCGGCATCGTCACCGTCTTCGACAGCGGCGTCGACGAGGAGGGCCCCTTCATCGTCCTGGAGTTGATCGAAGGGCCGACTCTCGCAGACCATCTGGCGGAGACCGGGTCGCTCGACGCGGCGTCTGTCGTCGCCATCGTCTCCCAGGTGGCGTCGGCCCTGGATCATGCCCACGCTCAGGGTGTGGTCCACCGGGATATCAAGCCGGCCAATGTGATCCTCGAAGCGGGGGGCCGGGCCCGACTCACCGACTTCGGCATCGCCAGGACCATCGAAGACCCGGCGACGATCACCGACTCCGGCGACCTGGTCGGGACGATCACCTACCTCGCCCCCGAGATCCTCGCCGGCCAACCGGCCACACCGGTCTCCGACGTGTACTCGCTGGGGGCGGTCACCTATGAGCTGCTCGCGGGGAGACCGCCCTACCAGGCCACGACCCCCGCCGCCCTGATCGACGCCGTCCGCCAGGGAGCGCCTCCGAGTCTGAGCGGGGTGGCCCCGGACCAGATGGCGTCTGCGGTCTCCTCCGCCATGGCCAGGGACCCCGCCGCCCGCCCTGCCACCGCCGGGGAGCTCGCCGCCGCCATGGTCGGATCGGCCACGCTGGTGATCGGCCCCGACATGGTTTCGCTCCCTCCCGGCCTCGCACTCGGGTCCGAGGACCCGACCGTGGTCAGCGACCTGCCTCCTGCCCCGGTCGGAGAACCAGAGCGCACTCCTACCAGCCGGGTCCGATGGTCGATGGCTGCCGGCCTGCTCGCATTGCTCGCCCTGGCCGCAACCGCGATGACGATGGACCGCGACCCGGGCCGGGCCGGGGAGGGCACCGCTCTCGCCGCGGCTACCACGACGATCACCACCACGACGACGACGTTGCCAACGACGACGACAACGGCAACAACCACGACCACCACCATCCCGGCCACGACCACACTCGCCGACACCCCGGAGAGCGTCGCCGGGGAGATATCCGGCTTCCTCGCCGGCCTCGGCCCCCCCGAGTTCCGTCCCCGGGACGTACGTCAGGTGGAGGAGCGTCTGGAGCAAGTCATGGATGCGTGGCAGGACGGCGATCGTGCGGAATTGAGACGGGAGCTGGAGCGAATGTTCGAGGCCGTCGCCGACCTCGAGCGTTCAGACGAGCGGGAGGAGCTGACCACACGACTCGTCGAGTTGGCCGACCTGATGGGCTTCGATGTGGACCAGGGAGGCCGAGGCGACGACGACGACGACTGAGCCGTGGGCCCGGTAGGTTGAGCCTATGGCAACCGCACGAGACATCTACCGGGCCGGGGCGACGATGGAGGAGATCGAGGACCTCCTGACCAGGCGACTCACGGCAACAATCGGCACCCTCAACGAGAACGGGTCGATCCATCTCGCCTACGTCATATTCCTGTACGAGGAGGGGCGGTTCTACTGCGAGACTGCTTCTCTGACCCGCAAGGCCCGGAATGTCAAAGCCAGACCGACGGCGTCGTTCATCGTCCAGGGCGGGGTGTCGTCAGGACGCAGCGTCATGGCGGAGAACGAGGGTACCGCCCGGCTCATAGATGGTGACGAGGCCCGATCGATCAATCGCAGGCTGCGGGCGAAGTACATCACGGCTGCCGCCCTCGACCAGGTGGACAACGCGTGGAACGAGTTCGACGACGTGGCCATCGAGATCACACCCGGCCCGAGATGGAGATCGTGGTGCGGGGAGCTGTTCAGAGAGCAGACCGCGGATGCGATGGGCGGGACCATGAAGGGGGTCTGGCTCCCCGACGACTAGAGGCCAACTTTCGCCATGTACCGCGAGATCACCATCGAGATCGGCCCCGCCCTCCAGGCAAGCCTGGGGGGCCGAGACGGTCGGGATCAGGGGATGGTGGTCTTCGCCCACGGGAGTGGGAGCAGCAGACACAGTCGTCGCAATCGCCATGTCGCCGACGTGCTTGCCGATGCGGGGCTGCGAACCCTGCTTCTCGACCTGCTCACGCCCTCGGAAGACGAGGTCGACCAGCGCACCGGAGAGCTTCGTTTCGACGTCGAGATGCTCGGGGCGAGGGTGGTGGGCACGATCGATTGGCTCCGGGAGAGCGAGACCGCGCCGATCGGCTTGTTCGGGGCATCGACCGGTGCGGCGGCGGCGCTGATCGCCGCGGCATCTCGACCGGACGAGGTGTCGGCGGTGGTGTCCAGGGGCGGGCGCCCGGATCTGGCCGGGGCGGCGCTGCCACTGGTACGCGCCCCGACGCTCCTCATCGTCGGGAGTCGCGACACCACCGTGCTCGAGCTGAACCGGGAGGCCCGGGCCCGGATGAGCGCCGAGACGTCGCTAGAGATAATCCCGGGGGCCACTCATCTCTTCGAGGAGCCCGGCGCTCTCGATGTCGTCGCCGACCTGGCCGCTGCCTGGTTCAGACCACTGCTCCAGGAGCAGACGTGATCTCCGGCGTCAGGCGCGCATCCGTGCCAGGGCCGGGTCGTACACCTGGGTGGCATAGTCGCGGATCATCCGCGCGGCGATGACCTTGGGGCCCAGGGTTCGCCACGAATGGCGTATCCGCATTCGGAAGGAAGGACGGTCGGTGTGATACATCTCGAGGATGGAGCCAAGCGTGTCGTACATTGCAGCCGCCTCGGCCGAGTCACGAAGTTCGGCATCTTCGTCCTCACTGGCCGGGATGGCCCAGCCGTTGGCCCCGTCGTACATCTCCGCCCACCACCCATCGAGGATCGAGCAGTTGAGGCCACCGTTGAGGGCGGCTTTCTCCCCGCTGGTGCCGGATGCCTCACGGGGCCGGATCGGGTTGTTCAGCCATATGTCACAACCTTCTACCAAGCTGCGGGCGACGGTCATGTCGTACCCGGGCAAAAAGGTGAACCGCCGGTTGGCCGATGCAGAGTCGGCGTAGCCGACGATCTCGGCGACCAGGGCCCTGCCCAAATCGTCCTGTGGGTGGGCCTTCCCGGCGAAGACGAAATGGACCGGCTTCGACTCGTCGGCGAGGAGCTGATGGAGACGGTCGGGTTCCCTGAGCAGCAGGGTGGCCCTCTTGTAGGGGGCGAAGCGTCGGGCAAACCCGACGATCAGCGCATCGGGGTCGAGAGGGCTTCCGGTGGCGCCCCCGACCAGGTCGGCGAGCCGACGTGAGGCTGCGGCCCGCACCCGTGTCAAAGTGTCGTCGTCGATCTCCTCTACCCGGGCCCAGGCTTCCTCATCCCCTTCGCCCCAGCCGGGCCCGAGCGATTCGTCGAACACTTTCTGGACGTCGGCCGCCACCCAGGTCCGGGCGTGGACCCCGTTGGTGATCGAGTCGATCTGCTCCCCGATCCCGATCCCGGCGAACAGCTTCCGGCTCACCTCGCCGTGGAGCCGGGACACGCCGTTGGCATGGCTGGCGAGACGGAGGGTGAGTGCGGCCATGTTGAACAGGTCCCCGTCGTCGGGATCCTGCCCCATCGCCCAGATCTCCTCGGTTGGGAGACCCCATCGCTCCGCCCAAGGGTCGAGATAGGGGTGGATCAGGTCGCGATGGAACCGGTCGATCCCGGCCGGGACCGGGGTGTGAGTCGTGAACACGAGCCCGGGACGGATCCGATCCATCGCCCCGGCGAGGTCGCCACCCTCGATCGCCCGGTCGATCAGCTCCAGGGCGATGAAACCGGCGTGGCCTTCGTTGAGATGATGGACCGGGATCTCCCAGCCCAGCGAAGCGAGGGCGCGGGCCCCGCCCACGCCGAGCACCATCTCCTGGTCGACGCGGTGACGCCGGTCGCCACCGTAGAGACAGTCGCCGATGGCGCGATCATCCGCGCTGTTGGTGTCGACCGCGGTGTCGAGGAGCAGAAGCGGCACCCGGCCAACGTCGAGACGCCATACCCGGGCCGCCACCTCCCGGTCGGGCAGGGGGATCCTCACCACCACCCCGGTGTTGACTGCCCCGACGTCGACGGGATCGACCTCGGGATAGGACTCGGTCTGGCCCCCGTCGGCGATGGCCTGGTCGAAATATCCGTACCGGTAGAACAAACCGACACCGACCACCGGGATACCCTGATCACTCGCCGCCTTGAGATGATCTCCGGCGAGGACGCCGAGCCCGCCGGAGTATTGGGGGACGAGGGCGTCGATGCCGAACTCCGGGGAGCAGTAGGCGATCTCGGGGAGGGACGGTTCGGCAAGCGCCTGGTCGAGGTCGGCGATTTCGATGCTGATCCGCTCCATGGTCCCCGAGTCGGCGAGGAGGCCGTCGAGTTGTCCCGGGCCGAGATCGGCCACCGCCCGCACCGGGTGTTTCCCTGGCGCCGCCTCGGGAAGGGAGAAGAGGAGGTCCCGACAAGACGGCTTCCAGGTCCAGCGGTGGTTGGCGGCGAGGCGGTGCAATGCCTCACGCAGGGCCGGCGAGTCCAAGTTCTCCCTCCTCATCCCACAACAAAGGCCATCGAAGCTCGATGGCCCACTCCACGTCTATCAGTGTAAAGGCAAGGACCGGCGCTCGACGCAACCGGTCGAGGTCGGCGGCGCTGCGTGGCCGTCCGCCGTCCCCGGCCGTCGAAATCGGGGAGATCCCGCCCGCTCGCCGGGTACGGACGGCATCCTCTCACCGCGTCATCGCTTCAGGCAGCGACGACGGGGCACGACCGCCGGCGCTGGTCCACGGTGACGCCTGCGCTCCGAACACTCTCATCTCCTCCTCGGGCGAGTGGACGGGAAACGCTGATCGCACTGTGGCACCTCGAGTCCTGAACCGGATCCACTCCTCGGTTGCCTCGCATTGAGCGGTTCCGTTCCGGCGTTGTACCCTGCGCGCGATGAACGGCGGTCAGGGTAGGGGGACGCTCGCCGCCTTTCTCATATGCGCCGTTCTCTCCTCGGGGAACCCGATCGCGGTCAAGTTCAGCAACGTAGAGCTCGACCCGCTCTGGGGGGCAACCCTGCGCTTCAGCTTCGCTGCCTGCTTGATGCTGGTGGTCATGGCCGTGCTCCGGGTCCGCTTCCCGCGAGGGCGTGCGCTGCTCGGAGCCGTGCTCTACGGGGTGTTCAACTTCGGGCTGGCCTTTGCCTGTCTCTTCTACGCGCTGGTGGAGCTCGGAGCCGGGTTCCTCCAGATCCTGCTGGCGGTGATCCCGCTCATCACCCTCCTCCTGGTCGTGGTGCAACGTCTCGAGCGCCTCCGGGTCGCCGCGGTGGCAGGGGCGTTGATCGCCTTCGTCGGGGTCCTGCTCATGTCGCAGGTAGCCCTCGACTCCGACATTTCGCCGGCGTCGATCCTGGTGGCCATGGGTGCTGCTTTCGGCCTGGCCGAAGGGGCGGTCCTGGTCAGGGTGTTCCCACCCGAGCACCCGGTATCGCTCAATGCGGTGGGAATGGTGGTGGGGGCGGTGATCCTCTTCATCGGGTCGCTGCTCGGGGGCGACGAGATGACGCTGCCCGCCACGGACGAGACCTGGCTCGCTATGGCCTACATGGTGGTGATAGGCACCGGCGTTGTGTTCAGCCTGTGGGTGTTCGTCCTGAGGAGGTGGGACGCCTCACGGGCCGCCTACAACTTCGTCCTCTTGCCTCCGATCACACTGGTCTTCTCACATTGGATCACCGGTGAGGCGTTGGGCGTGGAGCTGATCCTGGGCGGGGTGCTCATCCTGATCGGTGTCTACGTCGGGGCGCTTCGCCCCGCCGGCGCACCGGTCGAAGTGCCGGTGTGACGACTACCACCCGCCCGTGCGTGTCCGGGGGAGAGGCGCCGTCGATCGTTCTCAGGGGCGGTGCACCGCGACTGCGCTGTCCCCGGTGAACCCGGGGAGGGGGACGAGCAACAGCGACGTCGCACGTCCCGGGGTTCGGGCCATTCGGTTTCCTCAGCAGTGTCGGCCCGACCCTGGCTGAGAGCGCTCTCAGCCAGCCGGGGTCAACCCGTCTGGTTGATCCGGTCGAGCAGTTGTTGGTCGACGAGCCCGGCGTATTCAGGGTTGCGATCGATGAACTCGCTGATGAACGGGCACAGTGGCACGATCTTCATGCCCAGCGCCCGGACATCGTCGAGGGCTTCCCGAGCCAGGGTCGAGCCAAGCCCTTCACCCTCATGCTCCGGCTCGACCTCGGTGTGGACGAAGTAGCGGCGGCCGCCTCGCTCGTGGTACACCGCGACCCCCACCACCTCGCCGTCGAGCTCGAGCAGATAACGATGATTCTCATGATCGTCGCGGACGACGGGATCGGCGGTCACCGGATGATGTTGGCATGCACTGCGTCAAAGCGGGAGCCTGATGATGAAGACCGCCCCTCCCTGGGCACGGTTGACGGCGTGAAGCGAGCCCCCGTGGGCCTCGACCAGGTCCCGGGCGATGGAGAGACCGAGACCGGTGCCCCTCGAGTCTCCCGCCTTGACGAAACGCTCGAAGACCCGCTCCAAATGATCCTCGGGGATGCCAGGGCCTGTGTCGGACACCGCGACGACGAGGGAGCCCCCATCCTGGCTCGCCTCCACCCGGAGCGTGCCGCCATCCGGCATCTGCGCCGCCGCATTGGAGATGAGGTTGGCCAGGACCTGGCGAAGCCGATGATGGTCCAGCTCCAACTCGGGAAGGTCCGGCCGGACCTCGATGACCGCGGCTACCCCCTGCCTTTCGAGGAGCGATGCGAACGATGTGATCACATCGCCGATCACGACTTCGATGTCGGTCGTCTCCTTGTGCAGCCGAAGCCGACCCGCCTCGGTCAAGGTCAGGATTCGGAGATCCTCGAGCAGCCGCTCCATCAATTCGACCTCGTCGACCACGTGGCTCAGGCTCTCCGGTTCGTGGAGCCCGTCGAGCACCGCCTCGATCTCGCCCCTGATAACGGTGAGCGGGGTGCGCAGCTCATGCCCGAGGTCGGCGAGGAGCCGACGCCGCCGCTCGTCCTCCTCCTCGAGACGTGCCGCCATCCGGTTGAACGACCCGCTGACCGCGGCCAACGGCCCCGGCTCGGCGATAGGGATTCGGACCCCGGTCTCACCGTCGCCGAGTCGGCGGGTCGCATCGATCAGCTGGCCGACCGGGGCCCAGGTGCGCCCGAACCGGTTCCTGGCGAAGAGAATGAGACCGAGCAGGAACAGGACGGCGAGCCCTCCCAGCACCCAACGACGCGGGCCGTGGACGAAACCGAACAGGTTCGCCAGGAGCACGCCGGCCAGCGGCCCGACGATGATCATGGCGAAAACGAACCCGAAGAACCATCGGAACACCCGGTTGCCCGGACCGCCCCACGGCGGTCTCCCTTCCCGCATCCAGGGCGGGCCCCAGTGCTCGGGGTCAGGCATCGGCGAACTTGTAGCCGACTCCGTGCACCGTGATCACATAGGCCGGGCGACGGGGCTCGGGCTCGAGTTTCTTGCGCAGGTTCTTCACGTGGGCGTCGATGGCCCGTTCGTAAGACTCGAAAGAGACGCCCCTGATCGAGTCGAGCAGTTGGCCCCTGGTGAACACCCGACCCGGGCTGGAGGCCAGGATCCGCAGCAATTCGAACTCGGTCGTGGTCAATTCGATGCGCGTGTCCTTTCGCTCCACCCTCCGGTGTGGGATGTCGATCACGAGGTCCTTCGCCCTGATCACCTCCGTCGCCACCTCGCCGCCGACGCGACGCAGCACCGCCTTTACCCGGGCCACCAGCTCACGGGGGCTGAACGGCTTGACCACGTAGTCGTCGGCACCGAGCTCGAGTCCGACGATCCGGTCCGTCTCCTCACTTCGGGCGGTGAGCATGATGATCGGGATGGATGACCCGGATCGGATCGATCGGGTCACGTCGTAGCCGTCCATCCCGGGCAGACCGAGGTCGAGGATCACCAGGTCCGGCCGTTGCGATCGGGCCGCGGCCAGTGCGGCGGGCCCGTTGGCGGCGAGGGTCACGTCGAAGCCCGCCTCGGTCAGGTAGTCCCTGACCAGGCGGGCGATCTTCATCTCATCGTCGACGACGAGGATCTTCGACATGGTGTCATTGTCGCCGGGACGGGGCGTCTAGGTTCCCTGTCCGGGGTCAGGCTCTTTTCGAGTGCCCGTCTCGCCGTGGGCCCGGTCGTGCCATTCACCCAGACGCTCTTCCATCGGCGAGGCGTGACCGTACTGCCAATCCCGTCCCCAATACGGCCCTCGACCCCAGCGAGGCCCGAAGAAGAGACGGGCGACGAGGCCGATGATGAGGAAGAAGAACAGGATCCTGAAGAAGAGCCCGAAGACTCC
>Ga0214469_1000789_pt1 | contig 11419 bp, 10 predicted proteins | sample RVTome_10_FD_187340 | JGI IMG/M metagenome (GOLD analysis project Ga0214469, IMG submission 187340) | Soil microbial communities from uranium-contaminated site in the Upper Colorado River Basin, Wyoming, United States - RVT153D57 HiSeq ... | reverse complement strand
CATTATTGGGTTCAGTTTCATTTGTCTTTGCTCAGTCTAATGAGGAACCTGAATTTCCACTCAGATATTCTGATGAAATAGGAAATCCTGTTTTTAATCTACCTGGTTTCACTTCAGAAGTGGTAGCCGAGGGACTAGCACTACCGACTACAATGGCATTCCTGTCTCAGAACGATATCCTAGTACTTGAGAAGGATAAGGGAACTGTTATGCGAATAATCAATGGAGAAGTGCAACCTCAACCCCTTCTTGATGTCAATGTTGCAACAGAAGTAGAGATGTATGTGTGGGATTGCTGTGTCTCAAAGCAATGAAACAGGAAAGACATATGTTTTCTTGTACTTTACTGAAGCAGAAGACGAAGATGGGGGGTACTGCAGTAGGAAATAGACTATATAGGTATGAACTTGAACAAGACAGCACTCCAAATGCTATGAATGGAAGTTCAGACACTGTTCCAGGTTCGGCTTCAACAGCACTATCAACTAACGCATCAGTAGGTCAATTAGTTAATCCACAGCTTCTTCTGGATCTGCCTGCTGGTCCAGGTCCTCGACATAATGGAGGAGCTATCATGATTGGACCAGATGATAACTTGTACATACCAATCGGAGATGTAGACAAGGTAACAGGGACAACAACAGAATCACAAAATAATGATCAACTGCCTGCAGATGGTACGGGTGGAATACTACGAATAACTCAGGATGGTGAGCCTGTAGTTGACTCCAGCACTGGAGATTATATCTTAGGAGATGACTATCCTCTCAATTTGTACTTTGCTTATGGTATACGCAATAGCTTTGGAATTGATTTTGATCCTATAACTGGAAATCTATGGGATACAGAAAATGGTCCTGGATATGGTGATGAGATAAACCTAGTGGAACCAGGCTTTAATAGTGGGTGGGGTCAGGTCATGGGATTATGGGAACGCGGAGGTGGAGATCCTAGAGAAGACGAGAGTACCATTGCTTCTGAACAACCTGAAGGCCTTGTAGATTTTGATGGCAGAGGGCATTATCATTCTCCACAACTAACATGGTTATACACTATCGGACCGACCGCAATCAAGTTCTTGGATTCAGACAAATATGGCATTGGCTATGAAATATTTGTTGGAGATGTTCATGCTGGAAACATGTATCATTTTAAACTAAATCAAGATAGGACAGGACTCATACTTGAGCCACCTCTGGATGACAAGGTGGCAGATACAGACGAAGAGTCTGTTTCAGATTCAGTATTATTCGCAACCGGATTCGGTGGTATTTCATCCATACGATGGATATATGTATGTAGTATCATTAGGGCAAGGTAAGATCTTTAGGATACTGCCTACTGGCGAAGGAGATACTGCAGTTACTGCTGATGGCACAGCAGTCCCTTCTCTTCCCCCAGATGTCATTCCACCACCTATCGTAGACGGACAGGATCAGGATGAGGGTGAAGAAAAGCCTGAACTTGATCAGGATGAGGAGGAAGTAGCTGACGAGGATGATGATGATGGCAATGATGATGAAGATGATGGCAACAGCGACGAGGATCAGGAGGAGGATGAAGATTAATGTCATTATTATCATAATTTGTATGTTTGAACAAATAATGTAAAGGACGCAGTTCTCAACATTCATACTAACTAATTCCCTTAATCCATGAATAATTGCATCCCTTAGAGCTGGAGGTTCATAGTAACAACTTTAGGTATTCGTATAATGTATTAAGTCCCTTTACGTACCTCTTCATTGTCATAAATCTGTTCAATCATTATTGTCATATTTCTTGCTAACCAAGTCTGTCCCATCCAAGGAACAACTAAACCTTACCTGGTAATTAGTTAGCTTCATAAGACTACTACATTTTTATTCGGGATTACTAGAATAAATTCAGATGAAACAACATCAAGTAATACTCTTATTAGTTATTCCTATTCTAGTCGTTGCTGCCGCATTCACTTCAGTAACAATGACAACGATATCGAATAGAGGATTCGCTCAAACCAGTAATATTACTGATACGGATATAAAAGAGTACCAATTCATTACAAAATGGGGTTCGCTGGGAACTGAACCTGGCCAGTTTGATGGACAAAATAATGTTGCAGGACCAGGTGAGTTTATCTATGTTCCGGATTATCATAACCAAAGAATACAAAAGTTCACAAATGATGGGCAATTCATCAACATGTGGGGTGGATCATATGGTGAGGCTGATGGTGAGTTCAAAAATCCTCATGGGGTGGCCCTTGATTCTGAAGGGAATTTATATGTCTCAGAAAGAAGTGGATTACGGATACAGAAGTTTGATCCAGATGGGAATTTTATCACAAAATGGGGTTCAGAAGGCACAGATGACGGACAGTTCCAACATCTACATGACATTGCGGTAGGACCTGGTGGCAATGGTAGTGGTAGTGTCAGTGGCAGCGGCAGCACAAGTCAAGATGTTAACATTACAGAGTTCTCAATAGGTAACGGAAATACAAGTCAAAGCGATGGTAATGAGTTTGTATATGTTACAGATAATGAACTTTTTAATGTCCAGAAATTTACAACGATTGGTGAATTCGTAACTTCATGGGGTAGCGAGGGAGATGGTGAGGGACAATTCGCCAGCCTCGAAAGTCTTGACGTAGACTCAAACGGTAACGTATATGTGGCAGATTTTGGAAACAATCGTATTCAGAAGTTCACAACTGACGGAACGTTTGTATCTTCCTGGGGATTTGAAGGTTCTGAACAAGGACAGCTTGACGGGCCGTCTGGATTAGCTGTTGATAATGAGGATAATGTATATGTCACCGAAAACGATAATCATCGCATTCAAAAGTTCACAAGTGATGGAGAATTTTTAATTTCATGGGGATCTGAAGGTACAGAAGATGGGCAGTTTAATCGACCAGAAGGAATTGATGTTGATCCATTAGGAAGAGTAATTGTAGCTGATACTGGCAATAATCGTATACAGGTTTTCGGCTAACTGCTACCTGAACGAGTGATTGTGCGATTTCGAAAATATCATTCTAAATATATCTATATTACAGATCAGCGGAGACCATGTTTCTTAATATACAACATCTTTGACAACTTTTTTAAATAATAATCTAAGTTCTATTTGATGCTAATAAACTAGTTTACCATACGAAGCAATTTGTATCCGATCTTTGACTATTGAGAAAATAATATAGATTGTCGTCCTATTTCATCTTTATCTAATCTTGGGGGAGAACTATTGGCTTTCCCAAACAAGTTACTAGGTTTACTTGGTAAAGCTTAAGATAGAGTACTTGAGTTAAATGATGCATCGCCATGTCCTGATCGCAACCCTGTGTCCATATAGGATGGTGATAGAGGAAGACCAGTTCTCCCCTTTCAGCACTCAATACTTGTCGTCTGTTATGCTGCACCAAACAACACAACTACGACGTACGAATATGGTAACCTGTAAATCATCATTTCATGTTGAATCGAGGAGGAGATTCTTAGATGCAATGTGACGGTAATGCGATAACGCTAACAGTAAAACAACTGATAACAACCACACCTTTTAATTATACTACTTAATAGAATAAGTGCAGTTAACCCAAATACAATTTTGGTGTACAAACATTAAGTAATAAGGATATTTGAATGGTTCATAATTGGCAATTGGTAATCTATATGATTTCATCTTTTCAATAGGGAATAGTCTTGGCTATCCAGGGATTCTAATAATAACCTTTCTAATAAGCTTGTTAGTCTTTATTCCTATTCCATACATTCCTGTATTGATCCTTGCACTTATTAGCAGCGGACTAGACCCTAATTTAATTGCCTTATCATCTGCCATAGGTGTAACTCTTGGCAGATCTGCTATTTTCTTTGCTAGTTATCGCGGAAGAGCTCTTATTGATAATTCAACACTAAAGAGAATGGCTCCTTTGCAGAGACTCTTGGCAAAGTATGGCTCATTGGTATCATTTGTTGCTGCTGTTACACCTATTCCTCCAGATGATATAGTGATAATCCTTCTAGGTATTGCTAAGTTTAGCTTATTGAAATTTATTTTAACAACATTCAGTGGAAAGGTTCTAATCAACCTAGCTGTGGTCTGGGCAGCGACACTATGGGGGCTGCCTTTAATAGAGCAGTTCTTGAATCAAATAACTGATCCACTACATATATTCATTCTAGCAGTAGCCAGCCTGATAACAGCGGTAGTAACCATATATCTAGTTATGAAATTAGATTGGGGAAGAATAATTGGTAAATGGTTTCCATGGACCCTTAACAATAATTACGATAAGGAGAAAAGCAACACGATTTGACTTTTTGATAAAGCCATTCGAAACTCTCATTACACGCATACAAAGCGTAATTTTTGTTGTAGTAGTTATCCTCAATACGATCATATCAATGCGTCTAAAGGGTATTAGAATTGGGCCGTCTCTTATGCCCTCAGACAACATACATGGAAAATAATTGGTAAGCCTCAGGATAACGACAGAGAGGTTTTTTAAATGCCATGTCATCTAATGTAGAGTTTTTATTACTTGTATCGTTGCTGATGTATATGCGGTGTGAATATGTACCTATAGCAAACCCAGAATTCACCCCATTTTTTTCCACAATAATTACATTGAAATACTTGGTAGGACAAACTGTCACTAATGCGATACTCCGGAACGATTGTTATGATATCAGATGTACATCTGTGATGTTCCTCAGCAGCACCAGTATCTGAGGTACTAATGCTACCTACTATCGAATTACTCAAATCACTGCATCTGTGATCGAGTTTGAGTTATTTAATATCTTTTGTTTTTTGATATTAAATACATAAAAACCTTCAGGAAAAAGAATATGCAATGTCGTGCTAGCGGTATTCGTAGTAATAGTAATTAATATTTGGATAGAAACAATATCTCAATCAATGACGCTCATTAGTCCAATTTCTCCTATCTATTCGAAAGTAGTTTCTGTATTGAATCCTTCTTTATCTTTAGCTATGGCCATGATATTGCTGCTGCTCTCAAATCTACCTGCAGTACATGCCAGTAACAATCTTGATAATACAAACCGGAATAAATTAGAATTAGAATTTAGAGACACCGTTAACCTTACCAACAATGAAAGAGATTCTGTCTATGGACAAATTAGTACGTCAAATAACAATATTTATGTTGTTTGGCAAGAATCCAAACCAGGAAATGACCTACGAAATTACGAAATATTATTCAAGCGTAGCGTAGATGATGGCAATAGCTTTTCACAAGAAATCAATCTTAGTAATAACACAGGATTCTCAGAACATCCACAGATATCATCTGTTGCAGATAATGTTTATGTAATATGGGCCGATGATACAAATGGAGATAAACAAGTTTATTTCAGGGTAAGCAATAACAATGGAGAAACTTTTGGCGAAGCGATTCAGCTAAGAAATAGCAGCAGCAGCTCAAGCTCTTTCAATCAGGACATTGCGGCCTTTGGTAACAATGTATATGCTGTTTGGCTGGAGAAGGCATTTTCTGGACAATACCGTATAATGCTATCTGCTAGTGAAGATGGGGGAAATAGTTTTAGAGATCCTATAACATTGAGTGAGAACGCTAGCGCTCAGAGCTATCCAAAAATCTCTTCTTTTAATGGCCATGTCTATGTCGCCTGGAACGTAGAAGATTCTCCCAATGCCATTAGTGGTACTAATGGGGGAGTTTTCTTTGTCTCAAGTTCTGATAATGCTTTAACATTTAGAAACACATCCAAACTAAATACTGAGGAAAATGGTTTTGGTAAACCTCAAGTTGCAGCGGGATATAACAATACCGTGAATGTGATTTGGGGAGGATCCGATAATAACAGAGTAAGTAGTTTATATTTTATAAAAAGCTACGATAATGGTAGAAGCTTCGATGACATAATTAAAATTGGAGAAACGGAACATGGTAGAATGAACAGTCCCTCAAATGCCGAAATTACAGTAGATAAATTTAATCGATTATTCATAGCATGGCAGGACAGGGTTGGAACAGCTTCATCAGAGAAAGAAGATATCTTTTCAGCAATCAGCATTGATGGTGGTGAGTCATTTGAAAGTACTACAAATATTAGCAATAATGCGGATACATCTGAATGCCCATCAATAGCGGTAAATGGCGATAACATCTACATAACATGGGAAGATCTTACTCCAGGCAATCACGAGGTTCTTTACAGACAAGGATTATTATCTTTCTAGTGCTCAGCAGTAGATACAGTTTAGCTGGTTACTGCCTTTTGCCCTTTTTTCTTCAGCCCTAAGTAAATCATAAAGTAGAGACTGCTTAACCATTATCCTAGTAATAGTGAACCACATTCTGCAGAGAATACTCAAGAGAAAAGAACTATTGTTAAAGCTAGTAATTCCAAGTATTTCACTCGCAATTGCAGTTATTTTACTTGGAACGGCATTTTCATTCCATTTTTCTCCTTTTTCACCAGTAGAGCAACTTCCTACTCTCACAGGAGATCATAGAGCAAGTATTAGGGTAGACCTTTTTACAGAAGGACTATCTTATCCCACTAGTCTAGCTTTCGTTGATAACACTACACTTCTGGCTGATGTACTGAGTCCTCATTATGATCAGTTAGTTCTAGCTCGAGCTTTAGAAAATGTGCTAATTGTTGTTTATACTAGCTATTATTTACTATATAAGATTGAACACAGCATAAATACTTAATTATCTTCGTAGAAGATAAAATGATCAATACGAAGCTTAAGACCCAGTCATTGAAAAGTATCTCCAGACAGGGAACGATACTTAAGTATTATAAGGTGAAATACTATGAAGGGCAGTCAGATTAGACAACAGTTTACTTTGATAAAGTCTTTACATTGTATAGCGATTGCTATACCGATGGCGTTATTGATTGTGTCCTCGATTATGACATCACAAAGTCTATCCATGGCTGCGGCTAAGGAAGATGATGATATTGATAAGAATAATAATCACAATAATAATAAAGATGTACATGCGACCCTTTTTGTTAATACAGACAAAGATTCTGATAGGACATCGAATGCTCTTGTAGAAGTTATAGATCGCAATCCAGACTGTTTGCCATCTACAGTCAAAACTATATTGTCAAACGATCATGACAACAAGGATGATGATGATGATGATGATGATGATGATAAGAATGTTCGTGATGCGATAGACGGTGATTTTGAGACAAGATGGACTGCAGAAGAATTAGGATCGTATTTGCAACTGGGTTTTGGAAGCATCGAGAAAGTCTGTTCAGTTGATATAAGTTGGTTCGAAGGCGATCAAAAAGAGAATAACTTTGTATTATCAGTTTCTGAAGACGGTTCTACCTTCAAAGATGTATTGAGAACTTCAAGTAGTGGGATGACTCAAACCAAGGAATACTACGATTTCGCACCTGCAGAAGGAAGGTATGTCAGAATCACATTTTATGGAAATTCTGATAATGAGAGAGAAGTTAGTGTGCGCGAAGTAGTGGTAAATACTATGCGGGCTGCTACGACCGATACTACCTCTAATAACCATTCAAATATCTCTGAGCTCAGTACATGGCCTCAAGTTACAAATTCAGATTTCTCTTCATATCCTAGAAATGACACAGCCAGTAATGGTTCTAGCATGCATACTACTCCCATAGTATCAGACATGCGTGCACGGGTCAGCTCAGCTGCCTCTTTCGAAATCAAATTCAGTGCAACTGATTCAGATCCAAATGACCATATAACTTATCATATCATTCAGCTTCCAGCACATGGAACTCTTACTGCTGGCACAGATCCGGCTACTGTCAGGTACACTCCAGATGAAAGATTCTCAGGTTTGGACGAGTTCACATATAAGGCTATCGACTCATACGGATTAGAAAGCAATGAGTCAACTGTCTTGCTCGAAGTTAATCATATGAGTATAAATAAGTCAAGTCCAGCCAGCTCAGCACGAGAATTTCCGCTACTGGAAGGGGCTGTCCTGGAAGGTCAAAGCGATCGATTTGACCAAATAAAGGTCGATAGAGAACCTATTAGAGGACAGTATATCGTTGTTCTAAAAGAGAATTCCACAGCAGCGCCGGAAGCAGCATATACGACTTCTCATTCTTCAGAAAACGAAAGACTAAAAGCTGCTCATGAAGTTAGAGCAATGGCAGAAGAAGCACGGGATAGAGGTGCGGAGGTACTCAACATCTATCAGCATGTCTTGAATGGGTATGTGATTAGAACTCCGGATAACGAAAGTGCTACACTAATTGCAGAACTTAGAAAAGATCCACGCGTAGCTTTCGTCGAACCTGACCAGAGAGTATATGCATTTGAACAGTCGATTCCAGGTGGGGTAGATAGAGTGGATGGAGATCTAAATTTTGCACTATCAGGAGAGGGAACTGGAACTCCCGTTGATGCCGATATAGCAATACTTGATACAGGAATAGATTTGACACATCCGGATCTGAATGTATATAATGAAGTAAGCTTCGTACCTGGAACATCTTCTGCTGATGACGATAATGGTCATGGTACTCACATTGCAGGAATAGCAGCAGCTAAGGACAATGATATTGGGGTTGTAGGAATGGCTCCTGGAGCAAGGCTATGGGCAGTAAAAGTGCTTGATAGTAATGGAGCAGGATCCATATCAGATATAATTGCCGGTATAGATTATGTAACCGAACATGCGAACGAAATAGATGTTGTAAATCTAAGTTTTGGTTGCGAATGCAGTTCTCCAGCACTAGATGAAGCCACAAATAATGCGGTAGCAGCAGGGATCACATTCGTGGTAGCAGCAGGGAACAGCAATAAGGATACATCCTTGTTTTCACCTGCAAATAATCCTAGTGTCATTACAGTATCTGCTATTGCAGATAGCGATGGAAAATGCGGAGCAATTGGACCATCAACGAAATATGGTAATGATGATTCTTTTGCCAGCTTTAGCAATTATGGATCAGTAGTAGATATCGCTGCTCCTGGTGTGGGGATACTGTCTACGTATAAGGATGGGAAGTATGCTGTATTAAGTGGAACAAGCATGGCTTCTCCCCACGTAGCTGGCGCTGCTGCTCTGTACAGTTCACAACACCATGAGTCAACTCCTGCTGAAATCCATAGTGCATTAATCAGTAGTGGATCTACATCCTCAACGAAATGTAATGGGTACGGACACGGTTACTTTTCAGGAGATCCAGGCAGTGAACACGAACCATTGTTGTACGCCAAAAATCTTTGACATGCTCTATATTTTCATTATATGATCCAATTAGAAGGCTAGCCGCATAGACAGAATCGTACCTGTATTTAAATTAAAGGAAGATAAAGTACTAGTTAAGAACACGAATCTTTCTTTTGATAGATTGTCATAATACTCATGTCAATATTTCTTATTAGAATGCATTGGCTAATAAAATCGGAGATTTGATTACTGTGCATAAATACGACGAAAGACAAGTAAATAAGATTTTTTCATCTACTTCAACCATAGCATTGTTATTTGTATTAGTTGGATTGGTGTCTACATCATATCTGGCCGGAAGCAGTAATAATAGTAATGGGCTTCCTTTTGCATTTGCTGCTGATAAAGAATTTGATATCGACGTTGATATTGAAAAAGATTTTATTAAACGCGGTGATACCCAGGACATAACCGTTACGGTGAGAAATGACGATACAGATAAGAGGATTTCAGATGCTGACGTAAGATTAACCGTATATCCACCGGATAGTGATTCAACAAGCGCGACAGACGACACTGATAATGATGGCAAGGCCAAGTTTAAAGTAAAGATCGATGACGACGCAGAAACTGGTGAATATGATGTCAAAATAAGGGTGTCAAAAGATGGATATGACACAAAGACAGTTAATATTTCATTTGATGTAATAAAGAAGCATCATGATCACGATGATGATAATGATAAAGACGGTGATGGAAATGGGTCTGCATCAGCTTCAGCAGCTTCTACTGGGTCCTCATCTGCAGCTGCAGCTACAGCTGCTTCGGGTAATTCCGCGGCCTCAGCTGCAGCTTCCCTTTCTGCTGCGGCCGCTGCCGCAGCTGCTGGCGGATCCTCTGCGTCTGCTGCAGCTTCTGGAGGTTCATCTGCCGCGGCAGCAGCGGTATCCGACTAGTGTTACTCATCTTTTTCTAGTAATATGAATCGCTATCAACGTCTCTCTTAGTTATATTAATTCTTTCATCATTGCCTAATTTCGTTACCGCAACTTCTAGCTTTTGCTTTTACTCCAATCATTCAATTGACATGTCAAATCCACGTTATCAAGAAATTTGATAAACTGATCTGGTACTTCAATAGCTTCAATATCGGTTTTACTTCCATAGTAAATCTCCTTTGAAATTAACTTCCATATTATGAATGGGGAAGAAGTTTCGTGTAAGATGGTAGTCATTATATGTGATGTTATTACGAGATATTATTGATTGTAGAGCTGAAGAGATTGAAAGTTCAAATTCATATGGTCTTATTTCAGCTATCAATTATCAGATTTAAGAACTGGTCTTGATATGCCTAATGTAAATAAATTGAGTTGATTATTTGAATGAAGATGTACAACAAAAGTTTGTCTATTGTTGCAGTAGCAGCAATCGCTGCGATGCTTATCGTGACAGCAGCAATTGCAACAGAGGATGCATTCGCAGGAAAGAAAAAGAAAACCAAGTACAGTCAAGCGCTATCACAAGCAAACGCATGTGGAAATGGAGAGCTACCTTTGAATGTAGGATGTCAGAATACTGCTTCCCAAATTCAGGGTGATGAGAACGGAGTAGCATTGGCAGCAGACCAGTTCTTCCCATAGATCTTTAAAAACAAAGATCAAACCACAACGGTAACGGTAACTACTCCTTTTTTTATTCTTGTATTCTCTATCTAGCAATATTAGGCTAAACTGATATTAAACTGAAACCTTCGAGAAAGTCCATTTCGTTATGTTATATAGACATTGAAACATCGTCCGAGTTTAAAGGTTCTTATAAGCATGTAGACTGTAGCTTAATTAGTTCACAAGATACCACGCCGTTGCAGATTAACTTTTTTTTCAGCCTACAAGCTCATGAATTTATTGTAGAGCATTACTTTCAGTCCTGCTTCTACCTTCTGTGCCTTGAATTTCTTTGAAAGGAGATCTTCATCTAATACTCTTTTGATTGAAGAGAATACTATCTCTGCAATCCATCTTTTTCCAGCAGCTTTCAGCTGTTTCCATCCCTCATATCCCAGCTTTCTAATAAGCAGAACCTCATCTCTTCGTAATGGACATCCTCTTGCTTTGGTAGATGCATTCTTTCTAATGCTTATTGCAGGTTCTATATTCAAGTCATCTAATAAGTTGAAACTCCTTCTATTATCATGAGCTCTATCTCCGTATACCTTGTCAATATCATATTCCTCAGCTACTT
>Ga0214469_1000784_pt1 | contig 11449 bp, 13 predicted proteins | sample RVTome_10_FD_187340 | JGI IMG/M metagenome (GOLD analysis project Ga0214469, IMG submission 187340) | Soil microbial communities from uranium-contaminated site in the Upper Colorado River Basin, Wyoming, United States - RVT153D57 HiSeq ... | reverse complement strand
ATCACATTCTCCTACTATCCCTTCAAATAACGATGAAAACTTGCCTCCTGCAATATCGTTTGTAATACTACAGAAGCTATCACCTTCAGTTGCAATTCCTTCTTCACCATCAAAAGCGGCTGCTTTACCATCTCCAGAAGTGTCGATGTCTACCGCAGCATTAACATTCAATGGCAAGACCATGAATGACAATAATAATAACAATGAGAAACCGATTAATGTACAACCAGTTGGCAAATGGTTCAGGGGTAATGATTTCATTTTATTCATTTTCATATTATTATTCATCTCAAATCATATTTTAACTTACTATCATCCATTAACTGATCGGAATTTATTTTAAAAAACAAAAGACAGTGCGGTTTGCTCCTTAGTCGTCATCATCATCATCGCAGTCATCATCATCATCGTCGTCACAGTAATGATGACGATCATCATCATCATCAGATGATGCTGCCGCTGCCGCTGATCCACCACTAGCTGCCGCTGCAGCTGAACTATCGCCTGCAGCTGCTGCCGCTGATCCACCACTAGCTGCCGCTGCAGCTGAACTATCGCCTGCAGCTGCTGCCGCTGCCGCTGATCCACCACTAGCTGCCGCTGCCGCTGAACTATCGCCTGCAGCTGCTGCCGCTGCCGCTGACCCACCACTAGCTGCAGCCGATGCAGCAGAAGATGCAAAAGCTTGTTCAAAGGATACACTAACTCCTATCATTGCTGTAATTATGACTACAGCTAAAATTACTGGTACACTTCTATTCATTTAAGGTATAGGAACGATTCGAGATATATCAAATAGACGAAAATAGGTATCATAATTATCTTCTATAATATTCGTATAAATTTATCTTTACTAATGTTAACTAAGAATATCAGCTTAGAATATTCCACTCAATTATGATAATACAGTCTGATGTACATCACTAGTGATATTTGAGTTATATTCTAGCTGCGATAACTCGTATAAAACTAAACATAAACTAATATTCAAATCCAGTCCAAGAAACTAGTACAAATTTCAAAATATGTGGTATTAATTCAAAAATATACCTTTTTTGGTAATCTTTGTAAGAAAATAGCAGCGGTAGGGCTCACAGAATCTTCCTGATAAGGATCATCGATTACTACCTCATTATGAAAGGTTCTTTAACTTGCCAGAAATCATCTCAGCAGCCGCCTCAAAAAGCAACTCCGTGAATCTCTGTCCAAACTCTAAATTTATTTTTTGAGTATCCCCTTGGTTTATTATAAGCCTCAATAAGGGTTGTTTATCAATATCTATTGTAATAGTCCCACTGCTCACTGACCCAAGAATATCCGAAATCATTTCGGATACCGGATTTAAACCAGCCTGCTGTTGATGTCTTTCAGTTCTTCTAGTCATTTCATGACATAGACTAAATGGTATTGATAGAAATATAATCGCTTAACAACTCTAGTAAAACTAGAGATGTCAGTACGGTCAAAGCTTATTATGCTATAATAGCACTACTACTGTGGAAATATGAGAACCATATCAAGAAAATGTAGTACTGTTATTATTATTATTATTATTGTATCAATACTATCAATTAACGCTAGTTCCATTATGATGACAGAGAAACAGCAGCAACATAGCGCTTTTGCACAGCTTTCAGGACAAAAATCCTTAAACTCTAATGTCGAGCAGGCTGTGATACAAGAATTTCCTGTTCCATTGGGCTCTAGGCCACATGACGTTGCCCCTATCCCGAATGGAACCATAGTATGGTATACTGCTCAAGGTTCTGGCGAATTAGGAAAATTGGATCCAACTACTGGAAAGACGCATCATATTGCGCTAGGCCAAGGTTCAGCGCCGCATGGCGTTATTATTGGACCAGACGGCGCACCCTGGATTACAGACGGAGGTCTGAATGCTATTGTACGTGTTGATCCTCGTACTGAAGAGGTCAAAGTCTATCCACTGCCCGAAGGTACTGGCTATGGTAACTTAAATACTGCAACGTTTGATCATAACGGCACTTTATGGTTTACCGGACAAAGTGGAATTTATGGGCGCCTTGATCCACAGGTAGGACAGATCGAGGTCTTTCAAGCACCTCGTGGTCTTGGACCTTATGGCATATCTACAACCCCCAATGGCACGGTATACTATTCTTCCTTAGCAGGTAGTTATGTTGCTCGCATCGATTTAGAAAGCGGAAAGAGTACTGTATTGGAACCTCCTACTGCCGACCAAGGAGCACGAAGAGTCTGGTCTGACTCTCAAGGTCGTATCTGGATTAGTGAATGGAATGCAGGACAACTGGCCGTATATAATCCATTTACAGAAGAATGGAAGGAATGGGAGCTTCCAGGAAACAATCCGATGCCTTATGCTGTATATGTTGATGAGAAAGATATGGTTTGGTTAAGTGATTTCGGAGCAAATGCCTTGGTGCGTTTTAACCCAACGGATGAGACGTTTGAGGCATTCAACCTTCCAAGTTCTGAAGCCAACGTAAGGCAAATCTTGGGAAGGCCTGGGGAGGTATGGGGCGCAGAATCTGGGACAGACAAACTGGTGGTAATTAACACAGGTGTATCTTGAAGCTAACTAAACTTAAGTAGAGGGAATAGTATATGACAACAATCAGTGGGACAATTTCCAGGTAATATATTACCTCCTTTCTAAATAGTTGAAATAAGAACCGCAAGAATATGAAAATCAGGAATTCTTTCTTCAATCTATGAAAATGCATTATATACATTATGTAGCCAATATGAGATCGGGCTTGGAATTAAGTAAGGAAATGTGTGAATCGAGAATTGCTAACTAAAGATTGACTCCCTTTGTGCTTCTGTTTCAGTGATAACATTGGACTAATGACAAGAATCACATTTTAACATTTATTTGTTACAAAAATCATAATATTAATCCCCAATTGATGTATATTCTAAATTAATGCTTTTTCTTGACTCTGTCGACTTTTTTATAGTATTTCTTCATATTATTAGTTATGCGGGGTATAGAATATATGATAAGACAAATACCAAAAATGAAACAGATAGGAGAAAAAGACAAGACAAGAGCAAAAGAAGATCTAAAAATGCCCACTGATTTTGAATGTTTTGTGTGCGGCACTAAATTCATGACAAATAAAGAAAGGAAACGCCATCTAGAGAATAGCACACATGGTCATCTATATGATACCACATCACCCCAGGAACAAGAGGAAGTTAGATCTTCAAAAGATCAGTAATTCATGGACTTTGTACACGATGATTCTTTTGGATTTTCTTGATTGATACTAAAGGGTTCAAGGATGATAAGTCAATATTGAAAGCTAAATATAGAAATCGAACAGACATAATCGCATCAGTTTTAGAGGCTGCTAATGGTACTGGAGCTAGTAAGACAAGAATTATGTTTAATGCTTATCTATCATATGAGCAGTTGAATGAATATCTTAATGAATTACTAGACAAAGAACTTCTCGTATATGATCTCCATACACGAACTTACCATATAGCTCCTAAAGGAAGCAAATTCTTGGAATTATACTCTGAACTAGAAAAGGTACGGTAGCGATACTGTAATACTAGTATCACTTACGCAAATATTTTCTTACGTGCATTTATCTCGCTTTCAAGCAATTCTTTTTGATACTGTATACTTTTTTGCAAATAGTGATTACTTCGAAGATCATCATCGTTATATAGAGTTATACCCTTGATCTCTGAAGTATATTTCCTTGTTGTAAAATTTCTAGATGGATCATCGACATCAGCCAAATTGCAATGAATCAAATTATATCTTAATTTGGAAGGTTTGTAGAATATCCTCTCTATGTATCTTTCTCTAGTGAAATTTGGCTTTTCAAAATGCTTTTCAAATATTTTAATGCCATAAACATCTGGAATATTTTGCCTTCTACCTTCAACTAAAGCACTAGTTTTGTATTTTTTGATCTTAGCGAGATTATTAATAAACTCATTCAAGTCTATAACTGCATACTCATCTGAATCAATAACTAGAAGGAAATCTATCTCCTTGATACCGGCGATTTCAAGATATTTGTTTCTCTTGTCTATTTCTGTAAGATTAGGATAGCAATAATAAGTTGCATTAGGAAATGATTCTATAATCTTCCTCGAATTATCAATACTAAAATCATGATCGTCTTCAAAATACTTGAACTTTCCATCTATTGCAATTATGAGATCCACATATGGTTGTATAGAACGCAGACATCTTTGAAGCCCTTTTTCATCATCAAAGAATACAATTCCAGCGGCAACTGTCACTATTTTATTATCCAAGCGAGTTAAAGAGATTTCTAATGTACTGACAGAAATACTCTTTCATCAATGTGCATATAGATCTATTAGCTACTATTCTTCTTGAATAAGATGCAAAAACCCAAACATGACATTCCTATTTTTTACACAAAAGCGGTACTAGATAAAGCAGCTAGAACATGATTAAGATAGATTATGATCAAAAAATAGTGAAATGATGACTTTGAGGATCTCATAACATAGAATTCATCTAAGATTTACCAAATTAGTTAAATTATAGACCGTTAAAATCAATTAGCTTAATTAGTCTTTAAATAACTAATGACCTATCTTCTGAACTCTTTTTATTCAACCTCTTTCTCAAGTATTAAGAAACAAGTTTTGGCACAGTCTATGAATAGGCCTACAGGGGTTACCATTATAGCTATTCTGACCATTATTGGTGGAATCTTATTATGTTTCGGTGGAATTTCATTGCTCGCACTTGGAGCATTTTTTGCTACAGTTCCTATCAATACTATTATCTAGGAGCAGCAACAACAACAACTGCAACCAGAAATTCAGAATCAAGCAGAACTGGAAGCTCTAACTCAGTTTCTTGCTGGTATCGGTATCGTAATAGGTGCCATTATACTTGCTGTTGGTATTGGATACTTAGTAAGTCTCCTATGGTCTCCTAAAAGGCAAAGGATGGGCATGGACCGTAACTGTCATATTGACTATCATAGCAATAGCAATACAAATCATTTCTATAATATTGAGTAGCATGTTTAATGCATCCTTTTCTAGTGACATGAATGCTCTTGCATCAGAAATTATTTCTCACATAATAGGTCTAGCAATTAACGGAGTGATTCTGTATTACCTCCATCGACCTAACGTTAAAGCATTCTTTGGTAAATCACAACCGCCAACTACTATCCAAAGATAAAGTAAGCACCGGTAAGGATTAATCCAATAGGATAATAGCCAATAATTCTACTAAAACATTCCTAGTATTTCAACCCAAGACTTACTGTAGTTGGTAAAGTTTTACCCTGCGGATGTTGGCGGAGGATGGTAATGACACAATGTATAATCTTGACATCCAAGTATCCGACGTCTTAGTTATTATAAATTTTCTGAAAGCCTATACTAGACACTTAGACGTTCAAAATCCCCGACGATGAACTTAGCTCCCTGAGGCAGCAGATCCATTGATTGTTTCATCATTTGTCCAGCTCTTACATCTTTATCAATCTTTGTCAGTACTTCATTCATGTGTTGACGATCTCTATAGTAAATTGACTCAATCCACACTTCCTCATCTTGATTTGGAGAAATAATACTGGCAATATTCGCAAATCCTTCCATTGGCACATCGGTACTGCTAAGCTTGAAGGCATCATAGTGCAGAATTCCATGCTGCTCGAACATATCGTAAGCTTCTTTGCAGATTTGTAACATTGCATCATGATTCTTTTTAGGAACTCGGTATACAATGTGTGAAACAATATCTGCTTCAGTAGAATTAGATTTGTTCATGACCAGTAGTATATTTCTTGGAGTATAAAAATGGGTAAGGGATCAAAAGTATACTTAGCTGCATTACTCATCATCATAGCATTTTGTGACCAATTGGTTGCAACTAGGACAGAAGAAAAGCAATAATCCCAATCCCAATCTGATACGTAGTGGTTCAAACCAGTACAAAAAAAATTAATGAACTTACAGGAGGTTGTGTAAATTGAGTGAGCAAATCACATGCATTATGATTTGAGCTCATTTCTATACCAGACGGACATAGGAGATTTCAATAAATAGCATGCTATTACTACACGATGCCACACCACACAGTAGCAAAAGCTAAATCAGATACTAATAAAATGTGAATAATGAATAAAAAACAAAAGGAAACCCTTGTCTTGTAAGATTACAGTACAAAATTACGTGTTATCTGTGCCGCTGACACTCACAACTCATGGCAAAGGTAAATAGGAATATGATCCTAAAAACATGGACACTTTGACTAATTGAGCTGGTGGCTAAGAAATTCCATTTATATGTTAACAGTTACTTCGTACATCGTATAAAATGTGGTCGTATGTTGAACTCATCCACATTTCGTCAAATCCCTACTTCTAATCCGGAAGAAGGAGTTTGGAATTACATGGGGTTATTGACGAGTTCTGATTACGTTTTGAGGTTGCTAAATACTTTAAGAAATAGAACCCTTACTTTTTCTTTGTTTGTTACTAGTTAGAGAGTCTCCCCTCAAACAGGCGAAAACCCTCATTATGGTAAAATTCGAATTATCCAATACGCCTTGTATCGCAAATTGAATTTTCTCATTAATACGCCCTCCAAAGGGCTATCTACCATAAACCAGATAAAAGCATGTCAAAAGTTTTGAGTATAAAACCGATAGATCACTTGAATAGGCTATTCGTTTAGACCGTTTTTATAATTTGTTGTGCAACCAGTAGCGGCTACAATACACAAAGTATTGTAAGAAACTCTCGTCGTTAGGTAGGCGACCTACATCATCTATCCGATTACTATGCTTCATGGTCGTCCTACCTTCATAACTAAGTCTTTCATGTTTCATTCGGTGGTCGCATAATAAACAGTAACCAGGCTTATTTTGAATAGGTTCTTTATTCTTCTTCATAACTCTAATACCTTAGGTTGCCTAGATTGCATAAAATCATAACTATTTGATTCTTCACGTCAAAGTATCATTCTGTCAATCATTGGTTTATCCACTTCGTCAATTGCTTCGATAACACTTCTCTTTCGTGATAATAACTTATTCATACTCTTTATACAGAAACTACACAAGTTTATAGTAGTCTTAAGGTTCTATATCTCTAATTGTAACATTGGTAAGCTTTGTCCGTCACAATAATGGCGCCTTTCATTATCATGTCCTTCAAACGAGTCCAAAGTGTTGAGATCTAATACAGGTAGCATTGACCTCCTACCTTTCAACGCTTCTCTTAAATGTGAAATAGGTTCTTTATCCCTGGGTCTTCCTACATAGTGAACGTTTTCCTTTTGTTCTATTATCTGCACACCTTCATTTGACGTTACAATTACAAATTAGTCCTTTACCGACGACAAATCTATATTCTATATATAAATGACTTACGTTAGACATGACCACGTAATACATATTCCAGTTTCCTATCACTTATACATTTGACTATATGTTATGTGGTCGACTATATGTAAAGTGGGTGCGGTAGAAATCTGCCAAATATCCGGCTCAGTCATAAATCACTATTTTATTTTTTTCACTTACGAATTCTAAGAGCGAATAAGTATACCATTGATAACTACAAAAAACTTTTATAGACTATACAAGTGATCGGTGAGAAATGACAGCAGACGACACAGTAAAATTACATAACGCGCCAGCAGTAACAGCACCTAAAAAAGAATGGGAATCATACATACATAGCCTTGGTCCTAAGGAAGCAGAAGCACTTTACATCAAACTTAGGAATATCACTTACGTATCAGATGAATTAAGGACAATGATACAAGATATGGTTGATGAAGTAGATATAGCATATCATAAGGCAGCAATTTGTATTAATATATTCCATGATGTGATAAAGAAAGGAGGTTATCCAGAAGATAAAGTATTAGAAATAGTAAAGAAACATCTGGAAGGAGGACAATATATAGATCATCAACATATGGATAGAATTTGGAAATATGGCCTAGAACAAAAGAGTAAGAAACGAAACGAGGGTACTAGAAAACCAAGGAAAAAACAACGTACTAAAAGATAGCTTCACCACCAAAGCAGGAATCGGTAAGAGAACATTACCCATTTTTAACAAGCAACGCAAGGCTTAGGATATTCCCTCAGAATGTTCTCTATGTTCTTTATGATTTAGATTCTACATTTCAAGAGGCTCTAGGTTAGAACAATTCACAGTAATGATTATATACTTTCTCTTTCTTTCTGTTTGCAGTGGCTACTTTCGCAGTTAAACCTTGAGTGTTTCTTGGAATAATAAGGAACGTAGTGCACATTATTAACTAAATTGTTTCCTCATTTTGAATGACACATCATATTAATGCGCTCCGTTTCTGTCACAGCCAAGTAACACAGAGGCTTGAGAATGCCTGAGAGTGTCCACAAAACAGATGACAAAAAAATGGGAAAAAAGCACACAGAAATAAATATAATTAAGAATCCGCAAGATCAGGATCCGACATTTGTATCAGATCCGATGAAAAGAGCTTATGCTGCGATATTCAAATCAGCATGAAAATAACGGTACGATCAATAGTAATGAAAGCACCAAAAAATTGGTGAAGAAAGCTAGACACGACTCTAGATTTTCGAAAAGTGATCTTCGAAATAAGTCAAAGCAAGGATTATCCAAACAAAATCATTCGCCTGTCTACGAATAGGCATTAGTAAATGGTTACAATTTAATGGTCCACATATTCACATGCCACTAGAGTATCCTAATCTAAAAACTAATGATATATCCCCTATCTAGCCCAACCAAGAAGATTAAGCCTTGTTGTATCAAGTTAGATAAATAGCAAGAACGTATGTACGCAAAACCTCGTCAAACAAATGACGGGAAGGGTTTAAGTATATAATACTCTACTTTTAGTTCCTAAAGCTTCCTCCTTATCTTAATAACGCCCCTTTCCTTCACTTTGGAACCTTGCCGAAGGACCGCCACAACATGAGTCGTCACAGCATGAATCGCCTTTCGTATCTACTTTTTCCTTTTCTCTTGTTTTTTGCGTATTAGTCATCACTGTATGTTTACTAGAGAAACTATTTAAGCTGTCAAGAGAAGCTAGGTAAAGTAAGTGTAAAAATGGAAACTAAAGCAAAATTAAAGAAGTATATATTTATGATCTATTTATTCATATCTTTTCCTTCGGGAATCTGATAGTGTTGATTCCCAATATTGGCTTTTAACCTGCCCAAATTCACGAAATCTGATGCACTCTTATCTGTTGAGAGATACACATATAGATCTGGTCCATTAGTAACTACCAAATCCCCTAATCTAAGTACATTACCTCCACCCTCTATAGGAATCACTTTTGTAATGCCTTGTGCATTATGTAAAGCACAGAGTCAATGGGCACAGGTTGTTAGTCAGGTCATGTAATAAGTAGTGTCAAGTACCAACATGAGTACTACAATTGAATTTGATCAGGTCATGTAATAAGTAGTGTCAAGTACCAACATGAGACTACAATTGAAACAGATGCTTCCTCGCCTTGTTGAAATTCAACCTGAACTTCTGGCCTACCATTATACAGAAGCAGAACTTTATACCGAGGCCATCTCCTACTGGCAGCTAGGCGGAAAGAAGGCTATCCAGCGTTCGTCCAATACAGAAGCAGTAAGTCACCTCACCAAAGGATTGGAATTGCTTACTGACCTTCCCAGCAATCCTGTGCGTATTCAGCAAGAGCTAGAACTCCTAACCACCTTGGGACCAGCTCTGATGGCAACTAAAGGACCTGCGGCTGCAGATGTAAAAAAAGTCTATGATCGAGCCAGAGCTTTGTGTGAGCAAGTCGGACAAACCTTCCACCTCTTTCCTATCCTTTTTGGTCTGTGGAGATTTTATTTGCTTAGAGCAAATTTTGACGTAGCGCGTGATTTAGGGGAAAAGCTTCTGAGCTTGGTTCAACACGGGGGACATGTACCGTTTCTTTTAGATGCTTACTTTGCATTGGGTGCTCCATCATTTTGGCGTGGAGATTTCAATCTTGCCCATGAAAATTTTGAACAGGTTATTGTACTTTACGATCCTCAAGAACACAACAATCACACATTTCTACTCGGTCAGGACCCCTTGTTTGTCTGTATGTGTTATGATGCCTTTACCCAATGGGTGTTGGGATATTCCGATCAATCCTTTAAAAAAATTCAAGAAGTGGTTACCATGGCTCGGGGGCGTAACCACTCATTTAGCTTGGCCTATGCCCTATTTGGAATTGCCATGATCTATCAGCTCCGTCGGGACGAGAACTCAACTCGGCAGTGGGCGGAGGAAGTGATTGCACTTTCGACCGATAAAGGCTTTCCATATTTTTCATCAATGTCAGGAATTCTTAGAGGTTGGTCAGTAGCAGAGCAGGGGAATGTCAAGGAAGGGATTGCACAGATTAAGCAGAGTCTGCGAGCTTGGGAGGTCACAGAATCAGAGGTGAATAAAAAATTGAGCCTTGCTTGCAGAGGCATATGGAAAGAATGGAGAGATTGAAGAAGGATTGAATGTATTGTCAGAGGCATTAACTCTAGTTGAAAAGAATGGAGAGCGTTGGTACGAGGCTGAGCTATATCGACTCAAAGGGGATTTATTATTGATGCGGGATGGAGTCGAGGAAGAAGTTGAAGGATGTTTTCGTCTAGCCCTAGAAGTTGCACGGAGACAGAACGCTAGGTCCATTGAATTACTCACCGCGTTGAGCTTGTATCGACTTTGGCAAAGAAATGGCAAGTTTGTAGAAGCCCAAGACCTACTACAGAACGTTTATGAAGGATTCACTGAGGGGTTTGAAACAAAAGACCTCCAGGATGCAAAAACGCTACTTGAAGTATTATAATGAATTCATTTTTAGACAGTTAATCATAAATCCTCATAGCTTATCTGCCGCCAGGAAACTACTGGCTTATGACCAAAGACATTCTAGATTATGATTATGACTGATCATGCCCAGAGTGGAGTGCATCAGCTAGAAATCTGTCGATTATTGAATTAATTTGTTCAGGGGCCTCAAGCTGATGATAATGGCCGGAACCAACAGTCTGTTCGGTAATGAGTTGAGTGCACAGCTCATGAAAGCGAGCTATGTCTGAAAAGGGTATTCCAGAACTAACATTAAGTACTGGCACTTTACAGGCTGATGCCGCTGATGCAGAATCGTACGTTGAGTAGCTTGCAAGCGTAGAAGCTATCACGTGCTGCTCTATTGAGAGTAGTTCTTTGAGGAGACGCTCTTTACGATCTGGGTCATCGACAAAACAGCTGACGCAACACTTCCTAAAAGCATTCCTCTAAACCCTGATCTTCCTCTAGTCCCTATTACTATAAGATCTACATTTTCACTCGGCACAGTTGAGAATTGCATTTTCCACCTTAGAGAAGGGGTCTTCGATAATTTCTGATCTAAATTTTACCTTCACATATTCTGCTTTTTTTAAAAC
>Ga0214469_1000783_pt1 | contig 11452 bp, 7 predicted proteins | sample RVTome_10_FD_187340 | JGI IMG/M metagenome (GOLD analysis project Ga0214469, IMG submission 187340) | Soil microbial communities from uranium-contaminated site in the Upper Colorado River Basin, Wyoming, United States - RVT153D57 HiSeq ... | reverse complement strand
TGGCTGGCCGGCCCGGCTTGATACATCCTGCGGAGTCAACTCGCGGCTCGGGTCAGAACCGCCCACGACAACGGGGCCAAACCGGACACCTGCCATGCCGGCCACTGACTGGTTCCCCTAAGGTCGATGGCAGTCGATGCAACAGGGGTGTTGGCGTGGCGATCGATGGCACCGGGTTGGCACCGGGCGAACGGATCCGGCTGTTCCGGCGACGGGCCGGACTGACCCAGGAGCAGTGTGCCCAGCTGAAGGGCTGCACGGTGTCGGCCTGGCGCAAGTGGGAGTCCGGCGGCCGGCGGGTCACCGGGTTCGCCGACTGGGTGGAGATCGCGCGGATCCTCGGCGTCCGCGACGTCTACAAGCTGACCGGGCTGCCGGCCGGCGAACTGCCGCAACCCCCCGCGGACCACGCGGCGGTACCGGCGATCCGGACCGCGCTGTTCACCTTCAACCCAGACCTGTCCGGGCCGCCGGATCTGGACCGGCTGGCGGCAGCGGTGGACCGGGCGTGGACCGTGTGGCAGGAGCGCCGGTCGTACGCCGAGATCGGGGCTCGGTTGCCGGCGCTGGTCGCCGAGCTGCGGGCGACCGTCGCGCACGCGGACCGTACCGAGCGGGAGCCGGCCGCGCGGATCGCCGTGCTGCTCTACTTCCTGGTGCGCGCGTTCACCAAGCGGGTGGGCGTGCCGGACCTGGCGCTGGTTGCGGCCGACCGGGCTTCGACCGCCGCCCAGACTCTGGCCGACCCGGGCTACCGGGCCGCGGCGGCGTGGAACCTGGGGATGTCGCTCTATCCGCAGGGCCATGCCGAGCTGGTCGCGGCGCTGGCCCGGGACGCGACGGCCGAGCTGGGGCCGCGCCTGGCGGAGGCGCCGCCGCAGTGGTGGAGCGTGCTGGGTGCGCTGCACCTGCTGCGCGCGGTCCAGCTGGTCCGGCTCCGGGACGAGCATGCGGCCTTGGGCGAACTCCAGGCCGCCGAGGAGATCGGCCGGCGCACCGGAGACCGCAACGACTTCCGCATCTTCTTCGGCCCCACCAACGTCGGACTCCACCGGGTGTGGCTTGCCGTGGAGCAGAGCCGGCCGGCCGAAGCGATCCGGCTGGCCGACCAGTACGACGTGACGGGTGCGCCGAGTGTGCAGCGCAGATTCGCGCACTACGTGACCCTGGCCCGCGCGTACTGCATGCGCAGCGAGGATGTCGCGGCAATCCACATGTTGCTGCGCGCTGAACGGGAGTCGGCCTGGGATCTGCGCTACCACGCCGACGCCCGAGCCGTGGTCCGCGACCTGTTGCGCCGGGAGAACTCGTTGACCCGCGCCGACCTCCGGCCGCTCGCCGAACGACTGGGCATGCTCGGCACCTGACCGGTCAACGGTGCACGGGGCGGGTACCACCCCGCCCGGTGCCCTGGCGAAGTGCCCCAGAGCGTCCTAGTTACCCGCCGGTAACAGCCATAGTATCGGCCCCATTCATTGACCGGCGTCGTAGGACGGAGCAGCGATGACCACCACCGGCAACTCGGCACCCCCCGCCGCCGAACCCGTCGTACGGGCGCGGTGGCTGGTCGGCGGGATGCTTGCCCTGGCCGTGGGGTACTTCTTCTGGTACACGCCATACGCCGCGCTTACCAAGGCCCTGTCGTCCGGCCTGGTCCCCGGGTCCGACCAGCACGTCGGCGGCCTGGTGCTGCTGCCGGCGGCAGCGCTCGGCTCGCTGGTCGGGGCGCCACTCATCCTCGCGGCGACCGGTTGGTGGCGCTACCTCGGCCACCGCCGGTTGCTGGGCCGCGTGCGCCGGCTGCCCGACCGCACGATGATCACGGCCGGGTTCTTCATGGCGCTGGTGATCGCCACGACAACGCTCAACTACACCTTCGCGGGTGTGTCGATCCTGTTCATGCTGTTGATGATGCGGGGCGGGGTCCTCATCCTGTCCCCGCTGGTGGACATCGTGCGCCGGCGCCGGGTGCAGGTCTACTCCTGGGTGGCGCTGGGCCTGAGCCTGGCCGCGGTCATCGTCGCGCTCAGCGACGTCACCAGCCATGCGCTGACCATCGGTGCCGGGCTCAGCCTGGCGCTCTACTTCACCGGCTACATCGGCCGGTTCCGGATCATGAGCCGGGTGGCCAAGACCGGCAACGAGGCTGTCGACCGTCGCTACCTCGCCGAGGAGGCGGTGTCCTCGATCGGGTGGCAGGTGGCGCTGTGTGTGGTGCTCGCCCTGACCCTGCCGGGCGCGTGGGGGGAGGCGCTGCGCGAAGGGTTCACCACGTTCCTGTTCAGCCCGGGCGCGATCCCGGCGTTCGGCATCGGGCTGCTCTACTCCGCCCTGTACATGTTCGGGACGCTGATCTACCTCGACCCGCGCGAGTACACCTGGTGCGTGCCCGCCAACCGGTGCGCCAGCCTGTGCTCCGGCCTGGTCGCCTCGCTCGGGCTGGCCTGGCTGGCCGGCTCCGCCCCGCCGGGGACCGGCCAGCTCGTGGCGACCGGCTTCATCCTCCTGGCGATCGCCGCCCTGTCGTACCCGGCGATCAGGGCCGCCAGGCTGCGCTCCCGGCCGCTCGACGACCGGCCATTGCTGCTGTTCGTCTGCGACCGCAACACCTCCCGCTCGGCGATGGCCGAGTCCCTGGCCCGCGCCGACCTCGCCGCGGCCGGCGTCCGCTCGCCGTGGCAGGTGGTCAGCGCCGGGCTGTCCGCCACACCGGGCACCCGGATCCATCCCGAGGCAGCCGCCGCGCTGCGCCGGCACGGGGTCCGGCCGCACCGGCACCGCTCCCGCCAGCTCACGCCGGACCTGATCCGCCGGGCCCAGGCCGTGTACTGCATGAGCACCCCCCAGTGCGCCGAGGTGCGTGCGCTGGCCCCGGACACTGCCGGCAAGGTGCGGCAACTGGACCCGCTCGGGGAGATCCCGAACCCGTCCGGGCAGCCGGCGACGGTCTACGACGAGTGCGCGAGCCAGATCCGGGCCCAGCTCCGCCAGCGCCTGGCCGACCTCACCGCAACCGCGCGTGCTCCTGCGGCCGAGCGGGTCTGAGTCCCGGACGCCGCGCCATGCCGCCACGAAACCGCCACGCCCGGGTCACACCAGCCGCACCTGCGGATCGCCCACGACCGTGAACGCTGCCCAGTCGTCGATCGGCGCGCCATCCGCCCGGGCGGCCAGCATGCTGCGGCGCAACGCCTCCCCGATCGGCAGCCCGGCCCGCAGGTGGTGGTGCACGGCGATCATCAGGTCGGCCGCGGCGGCGTCGTAGACCGGCCAGAGCGAGACCACCACCGCCGGCACGCCGGCGATCAGAAACGCCCGGGCCAGCCCCAGGGTGCCCTCGTACGTGCTGCGGCCCCAACCGGTCCGGCAGGCACTGAGCACCGCCAGCCGGCACCGCGGCAGCCGCAGCGCCGCCACCTCGTCGGCCCGCAGGTAGCCGTCGTGGCCGCGGTCCGGGCTCAGGCACAGCGCCCCCGGGGTGCCGCCACCGGCGGCGCCGTGCAGCCCATGGGTAGCAAAGTGGACCACGGTGGCGCTGGCGATCCGGGCCAGCACTGCCGACCGGGTGGCTGCGCCGCCGACCAACGGTACGCCGCTGCGGTAGCCCTCGGCGATCGCCTGCACCTCTCGCTCGGCGTGAGCCAGCGGGGGCAGGTCCGGCACCGGCAGCCCGGCCGCCAGCGGCGCTCGCGGCGGCGCCGGGTTGCCGACCAGCAGCAGCTCCGGGGCCGCCGGCGCGGGCGCCGGGCGGGCGGCCAGCTCCGCGAACACCGCGATCGCCGGTACCACCGCGGTCGGCCACCGGTCGGCCAGCGCCTCCCCGGAGCTGAGCCGGAGCGCCGCGAACGGGACCCGGTCCAGCTCACCGTCGGGTACCAGCACCAGCCGCCGGGCCGGGCTGCCGGCCAGCGCCTCGGACAGTGGCTGGAGGAGCAGCTCGGAAGCGACGGCCAGGTCGGCCTGCGGGTCCGGTCCGGTGGCCGGCGCCGGCACCAGGAAGTCGCGGGTCAGGCCCAGATAGGGGTCCGCCTCCGGCGTGCGGTCAGCCCGCCCCAGCTTGGCCCGCAGGGCCGCCAGGTCGATCCAGTGGTGGGCCAGACCGGTCGCGTCCAGGTACCAGCCGTGCAGCCCGGCGGTCGCGTCCCCGGGCGCTCCGGCCAGCGGCTCCCAGGCCGGCGGGAGCAGGCTGTACACCAGGAAACCGGTTTCCCGTTCGGCCGCCAGCGCCACCACCGCCTCGACCGGCAGGGCTCCGGCCGGGACGGTGGGCTGCGTCCGGAGCTGCCGGAGCAGGCTACGACCACGCGCCTGCTCGGCCGCCACCCACGCGCCGGCCGGGTCGCCGCCGGCCAGCCGGCACGCCTGCAGGGTCCGGTACGCGCGGGCCTGCTTCTCGAGGACATCGACGTAGAGCCGGTCCTCGGTCAGCTGCTGCCGGACCGCCTCCCAGTCCTCGATCGCGGACTCCAGTGTGGCCTGGGCGGGGGCCAGATCACCGCCGGCCATGGTCAGGCACGCCAGGTTGTACCGGGCGGCGGCACGCGCCTCGATGTCGCCGGTGCCCTGCGCCGCCACCGCCTGTTCGGCCCACCGCCGGGCCTGGGCCAGGGCACCGCTCCGGGCGTATCCGGTCGCCAGGCTGCCGGCCGCCCGGCCGGCCAGATGCCCGGTGCCGCGGGCGCTGGTCTCCTCGTACACCTTCCTGAGGCCGGTGGTCGCGGCGGCCAGCTCGCCACTGGCCAGCTTGGCCAGTGACCAGGCGGTCTTGGCCTGCAGGTATTGCTCCCGGCGCTGGTACCGCTCGGCCAGCGCCATCGCCTGTTCCGCCGCGGCGACCGCCCCGGGCAGGTCGCCACTGCTCCGCCGGACCGATGCCAGGGCCGCCAGCGTGCTGATCCGTTCCCGGTCGGCCGCCGCCGGGTCGTCGATCTTCTCGATCGCCGCCAGCGCCTCAGTGGTAGCCGCCAGTGCCTGGTCGAACTGTTCCAGCCCCCACAACGCGACCCCGCGGTCGGTCAGCGCCGCCGCCACCAGCCGCGGGTCGGCGGTGGCCCGGGCCAGCTCCAGGACCCGGGTCTGGCACCCCAGCGTTTCCACCGGGCGGCCCAGCCGGAACAGCACCTGCCCCAGCGTCGCGTAGCCGGCCAGCGTGACGATCGGGTCGCCACCGGCCTCCGCGACCGCCACCGCCCGGCGGGCCATCGCCTCCGCCTCGGCCAGCCGGTCCAGCCAGTACAGCCCGTCCGCGGCGGTGACGGCGGCCCCGCTGCCGGCCGCCCGCATCAACGGGGTGACCCACCCGGACTCGGGCGGCAGCAGGGTAAGGGCCCGCTGCGCCGCCGCGACCTGGGCCGGCCGGTCCTCCACCGCCGCGGCGGCCCGCGCCGCCGCCTCCCAGCAGCCGGCGGCCAGCACCGGGTCCACCGCCTCCCAGCCCTCGGCCGCCCGGGCGTAGGCCGCCTGCGCCTCCCGCGCCCGGCCGTGCCCGGCCAGCCAGTCGCCGCGGCGGCGCAGGTACGCGGCCCGGACTGCTCCTAGCACGGGTGACCGTCGCCGCCACGACCCGGCCGGTCCGGCGGGCCGGACAGCCCCGGCGGGCCGGACCGGCCGGGCACCCGGGTCACCACCCGGAGCGTGGCGGTCCACCAGTCGCCGGCGGTGTCCGGTGGTGGATCGGCGTCCCGGTGCAGGGCGGTCAGTCCGAGCCGCTCCACGATGCTCGCCATCCCGGCCGGCGCCCGGGTCCGGGCCGGGCCCGGTTCGCCCAGCCGGGGCAGCCTGAACACATCGGAGTTGATCTCGTCTTCGGCCACGATCAGCAGCAGCCAGTCGCTCACCTCGGCACCCGGCCGGACCTCCCGGCCGGGCGGCAGCGACAGCGTGATCGGCCGCCCGCCGGCAGCCGCGGCGGTCTGCCCTGGCCCGATGAACGTGCCCGGCAGCAGCGCCGGGTGGATCCGGAACCGGTCGGTGAGGTCCAGCAGGACACAGTAGAGCCGGCGGTCGGTGGGGTTGTGCAACCGGATGAACACCTCCGGCGCCTGCCAGCCGGAAGGCCCGGGCCGGTACGCCAGCGCCAGCCCGCCGTCGGCGCCGGCCGGCAGCGACGGCCCGGCCAGCGGGGCGGTCGGCTCGCCCGGGCCGGCCGGCACCACCTCCAACCGGACCGCACCGGCCAGCCGCGACTGGTCGTTGGCCAGGTCCCGGATCTGCCGCCAGCGGGCGATGTGCTCAAGCTGCTGGACAGTCCGGGCCGGCCCGCTGCCGTCCCGGTCCGGGATGTCCCCGGTCAGGCAGGTGCCGTCCGCGCCGAGGATCCGGAACCTGCCGGGTGCGGGCGTGTCGACCACCAGCTCCGCCGGCTGGGCCGGGTCGCCGGCCGGCACCAGCCGCAGGTGCGGGGAGGGTCCGCCGTCCGGTCCGGCGGACCGGATCGCGGCCGCCACCCGCCCGCTGGTCCCGGGGTCGCCGGTGCCGCCGGCGGTGCCGATCGCGACCGTGGTGGCCGGCAGCGGCACCCGGGACACCACCACCGGGTAGCGCCGGTCCGGGTCGGGCTGCCAGCCGATCGGAGCCACCGGGCTGCGCTGTGCCCCCACCCCCACCAGCCGCGCCTGCCGGACCGGCTCGGACCGGTGCACCGCCACCCGGACCGGGTCGTCCGGGCTGCCCGGGCGCAGCCCGTGACAGGCGCCGGCGTCGATCTCCCAGGCCCCGTCCGCGTACCGCATGGTCAGGGTGGTGGCCGGCGGCCGCACCTGGCCGCCCAGGAACGGCTGGTCGACCACCGGCTGGCCGATCGGATGGAGCACCGGCACCTGCTGCGGGGCGATCCGCTCCACCCGGGACCTGGTGCCGGCGAGCAGCTCGCGGTAGGTCGGCGCGCGGCCGGGCCGGCGCAGCTCGGTCAGCAGCGCCAGGCTGAACAGGCCACGCGGCCGGTCACCGTCCGGGAACTCGTACGCGGCCTGGAACTCCCGGCAGGCGGCCAGCGCCACGTGGTCGGTGGTGCCGATGCCGGCCGGGACGGTGCCGTCCCGGACCGCGCCGCGCAGCTCCGGCAGCAGCCGGTCCGGGTCGGGTGGGGTGGCCAGCTGCGGCGCCAGCCGGGTCCGGGTGGCCGCCGCCGCCCGGGTGGCCCCGGCCGCGTGGCAGCAGTCCAGCACCACCGCGACGTGCGCCCCCCCGGCGGCCACCTCCCGGATCAGGATCGCCAGCTCCTTGTCGAGCAGGTCCGGCACCCCGTCCTGCCGGCTGTCGGCGCACACCAGGGTCTGTAGCCGGCCGCTCGGCTCCAGGTGCCACCACTGCGGCGGCACCGGGGCGGTGGACCCGTGGCCGCTGAACCAGAACAGCGCGGTGTCGGCCGGACCGGCCCGGCCGAGCTGCCGCCGGAAGGTGCCGATCACCGCCGCCCGGGTGGCGTCCCGGTCGCACAGCGTCTCCACCGCCAGCTCGGCGGTGCCGGTGGTGTGCTCGCGCAGGAACCGCTCGGCGTCCTCGACATCGTGCCGGCAGCCGGCCAGCCGCGGCGTCGGCGGCTGATAGTCGTCGATTCCCACCAGGAACGCGTACACCGCCATCGTGGCCTCCTCCATGCCCTGCCGGGATCTGACGGACCGGAGCGCTCAGCGGGACAGGCCGGCGGCCCGGCCGCGGGCGGCCAACACCAGGGCGAGCTTGCGGGAGGCTTCATCGATCATCTCGTGGCCGAGCATCACCGCTCCGCGCAGCTCCCCGGCCTCCGAAGTGGCGTGATCGTACGCCTCGATGACCTGCTCGGCCCGCCGGTAGTCCTCAGTGGACGGAGTGAACACCTCGTTGGCGGCGGCGATCTGGTCCGGGTGCAGCACCCACTTGCCGTCGAAGCCCAACGCCGCGCTCCGCTGCGCCGCCTGCCGGAACCCGACCTGGTCCCGGACCTGCAGGTAGGGCCCGTCGATCGCCTGCCGGTGGTGGGACCGGGCGGCGACCAGGATCCGCAGGAGTGGATAGTGGAACGGGTCGCCCGGGTAGTGCGGGTGCAGCGCGCCGACCGACAGCGACGGCATCTGCAGTGAAGCCATGAAGTCGGCCGGGCCGAACACGATCGTCTCCAGCCGGGGCGAGGCGGCCGCGATCTGGTCCACATTGATCAGGCCGGTGGCGGTCTCGATCTGGGCCTCGATGCCGATCCCGCCCACCGGCAGCCCGAGCCCGCGCTCCAGCTGGGTCAGGGTCAGGTCCAGCCACTGCACCTGGGCGGCGGCGTCGACCTTGGGCAGCATCAGGCAGTCCAGCGACCCGCCGGCCCCCTCGACCACCTCGAGCACGTCCCGGTAGGCCCACGGCGTGGTGGCATCGTTGATCCGTACCACCCGGGTCTTGCCGTCCCACTGGCCGGTGGTGAGGGCGGCGATCACGTTGCGGCGGGCGGCCGGCTTGGCCAGTGGCGCCACCGCGTCCTCCAGGTCCAGGAACACCTGGTCGGCCGGCAGGCCCTGGGCCTTGTCCAGCATCTTGCCGCTGGAGCCGGGAACCGCCAGGCAGGAGCGCCGGGACCGGGCCACCATCGGCTCTCCCTCCTCACACCCTTACCGAATCCGGCCAGCCCCGGAGCTCTTGATGCTCCAAGGACATAGTGCCGCTCTCCCTCCTGGGGGAAGGAGTCTACCCCGCGGCATCGACGAAGCGACCGACCTCAGGCGCGGAAGGAGACTCCGAAGTCCTGGTCAACCGGCAGGTGGGTCCCGCCGTCGTAGCAGCGGACGTTGACCACCTCGTCCGGCAGCCAGAGATGCTGGTGCCAGGACGCGACGGTGCAGTAGCTGCTGCCGATCTCCTGCGTGCTGACGGTGGCATGGCCGCGCGACGTCCCCAGCCCGGGAAACCGCACCCAGTAGGTTCCGGTCCCGGGGTGGCCCACCACCGGCTCGCCCCCGCCGCTGCTCCACCAGCCACCGACGTACGTCGGGCCAGTCTGCGAGTTGCGGATGTACGCGTTGCCCCGGGCGCCGTTCGTCCCCAGGTGACTCACGGCGTGCGAGTAGCTGACCGTGAACCGGGAGTCGACCGGGTTGCCGTCCACGTCGTAGCAGTTGACCCCGAGCGGGGTCGGGCTCTCGTCGCCGATCACCCGCATGCCGCAATGCACCGCGTCCACGTGGTACGCGGTGACCTGCAGGTGCCCGTCGTTGTGCTGCTCCGGATAGAGCTCGGACAGGGCGTTGAGGTATACGAGGTAGCTGCCGGTCCCGGTCCGCTCGATCTGGGTCGGCACCCCGGTGGAGTCGTAGGCATACGTCGGGAACGGTTCGTAGGGCCCGGCGGCGGTGGGGTCGTGTGCCCAGAAGTAGGAGAAGTTGCCGGCGGCCCCGGCGCGGTTGGTGAAGTGGGCGACGAACCTGGTGTCGGCCAGGGAGCCCGCCGGGTCGAAGCATCGGACGTTGATGCCGACGTCGATCCCGTGGCTCCAGCTGGCCACCGTGCAGAGGTTGCTGGTCGGGCCGTACGCCCGGACGTGGGCGACGCCGCCGGAGGAGCCCATGCCCGCGAACCGGACCCGGTAGCGCCCCTCCTCCCAGCGGATGATCTCGATGTCCCCGCCGGTGGAGCTGAACTCGTAGCCGGTGCCGGCCAGATAGCTGCTGGTGCTGGGCTGGTGGGCCCAGACGTAACCGTAGACCGAGGTCGCGGCGTGCGCGGGCGCCGGCCCGGTGAGCACCAGGCTCACCGCCACCAGGGTCGTCACAAGTGTCTTTCGCATGCCGGTGAGAGGCGCGAGCCCGCCCTCCACCAACACTTTGTTCGTACCGCTGGCGGAAGCGGCCGCCGCCGGGGCGACAATCAGGACCGGAGGAGGCGCCATGGCCCGGTACTACGAGGACTTCACCGTCGGCGACGCCTACCAGCATCCGCTGGGGCGCACCATCAACGAGGCCGACAACACCTGGTTCACGCTGCTGACCATGAACACCAACCAGTACCACTTCAACGCCCACTACGCCGAGGGCTCGCCGCTGACCGGCGGCCGGATGCTGGTCAACTCGGCCCTGACCGTGGCGGTCGTGCTCGGGCTGAGCGTGGTCGACATCAGCCAGACCGCGGTGGCCAACCTGGGCTGGGAACGGATCCAGCTCTCGCACCCGGTCTACGCCGGCGACACCCTGTACGCGGAGTCGCTGGTGCTGCACACCCGCGAGTCGCAGACCCGGCCGTACGCCGGGATCGTCACCTGCCTGACCCGCGGGCTCACCCACCGGGGCGACGAGGTGTGCCGGTGGGAGCGGACCGTCATGGTCTACAAACGGGACGCGCCCTACGACAAGGGTCACTTCCCGACCGCCGCCACCGGGCCGCTGCGCGCGGCCGGCGGGTCCGGCGACCAGGAAGGGGCGGGGTAGGCATGGACTTCGAGCTGACCGAGGAGCAGCGGGCGTTCCGGGCGGTGCTGCGGGAGTTCGTGGACGCCGAGATCCGGCCGGTGGCCCGGGAGTGGGAGGCGACCGATCGCTACCCGACCGAGATCGTGGCCGGGCTGCGGGAGCTGGGCCTGTTCGGCATGACCGTGCCGGAGCAGCACGGCGGGCTGGGCCTGGATCTGGTCTCGTTCGCGCTGGTCTTCGAGGAGATCTCGCGGGGCTGGATGGGGATCGCCGGGATCCTCGGCAGCCATTCGCTGTCCTGCTGGCTGATCGCCCGGCACGGCACCGACGACCAGCAGCGGCGCTACCTGCCCGAGCTGGCCACCGGGCAGCGCCGGACCGGGATCGCGCTGACCGAGCCGGACGCCGGCACCGACCTGCAGGGGATCGCCACCACCGCGGTCCGGGACGCCGACCACTACCTGGTCAACGGGTCCAAGACCTGGATCACCAACGCCCGGCACGCCGACCCGCTGCCGGTGCTGGTCAAGACCGACCCGGCCGCGCAGCCGGCCCATCGCGGCATGTCGGTGCTGCTGGTCGAGCAGGGCACCCCCGGGTTCACGGTGCTGCGCGACCTGCCCAAGCTCGGCTACAAGGGCACCGAGTCATGTGAGCTGCTGCTGGAGCAGTGCCGGGTGCCGGCGGCGAACCTGCTCGGCGGGGTGGAGGGCCGCGGCCTGCAGCAGGTGCTGTCCGGCCTGGAGATCGGCCGGATCAACGTGGCCGCCCGGGCGGTCGGGGTGGCCCAGGCCGCCTACGACGAGGCACTGACGTACGCCCGGCAGCGGCACGCGTTCGGCCAGCCGATCGGCGAGTTCCAGGCGATCCAGCTCAAGCTGGCCGACATGGCGACCAAGGTGCAGGCGGCCCGGCTGCTGACCTGGTGGGCGGCCACCCGGGCCGAGGCCGGGCAGCGGGTCGACACCGAGGCCGGGATGGCCAAACTGTTCGCCTCCGAGGTGGCCCAGGAGTGCGCGCTGCTGTCGATGCACGTCCACGGCGGCTACGGCTACTCCCGGGAGTTCGTGGTGGAGCGGCTCTACCGG
>Ga0214469_1000781_pt1 | contig 11461 bp, 12 predicted proteins | sample RVTome_10_FD_187340 | JGI IMG/M metagenome (GOLD analysis project Ga0214469, IMG submission 187340) | Soil microbial communities from uranium-contaminated site in the Upper Colorado River Basin, Wyoming, United States - RVT153D57 HiSeq ... | reverse complement strand
GCTGCCGAGCGGTTCGGCGGCAAGCGCGAGGCGGCGGCCGACGGCAGGTGCGAGGACCGCGTCTTCAGCCGCGTCTTCCAGCCCTGGAACGATCGCGGGCTCTACACGCTGGCGCCCGGAGGCGACCTCGAGACCCAGGCTGAGGGCTGGACGCTGACCGGCCGGGCGTCGATCGCGACCGAGAGCGCACCCTTCCTGCTCGGTAGCGAGCTGGGCACGGGCTCGCTCGAGCTGAGCGCGGGCGCCTCCGCCGTCAGCCCGAAGTTCTGCGTCTCGCGCGGCTTCCCGTCGTTCCGCTTCGTGGCGCGCTCCGCGAGCGACGAGAAGAGCGTCTTGAAGGTCGAGGTCGTCTACGCCTCCGGGAAGGTCAAGCGGACCGGGCGCCTGACGCCGGGCGCCGACTGGGCGCCGACGCGCAAGCTCTCGCTCGCGCAGGGCCGCTTCAAGACCAAGCGCCGCGGCTCCGCGCTGATCCAGCTGCGCTTCGCCGCGGTCGCGGGGACAGTCCGCATGGACGACGTCTACGTCGACCCGCGCTACAAGCGTTAGGACCGGCTCACGCGGCCGTGCGCCGGGTGGCCTCCAGTCGCCGCCGCCGCACGGTCCCCGGGCCCGCGGGCGGATCGGCGTGCAGCGGCTGTTCGGGGAACGTCAACTGCGCCTGGGCAGGGGTGGCGGCGGGCGGGCGCGTGTTGCAGGTTCGCGCGAGGGAAACGTGCCGCAGTTGACGTACCGCGACCTGCCCCGCGCCGCAGGCCCGGTCACGCGGTCGCACCCACCGTCGCCGCGGCGACGGGGGGCGAAGCCTCGCCCCCCGCACCTATCGGAGCCATGAGCTCCGACGCGGCGACGATCCTGCTGGTGGAAGACGACCCGGTCCTCCGCACCTTCCTGGCCGACAACCTGGCCGCCGACGGCTACGAGGCGCTGCCGGCCGACAACCTGCGCGACGGCCTGCACGAGCTCGAGCACGGCCGCCCGCACCTGGCGATCGTCGATCTCGGGCTGCCCGACGGGTCGGGCCTCGAGCTGATCGCCCGCGTCAGGGCGGCCGACGGCGTCGTCTCGCGGATCGACCCGTACCTCCCGCTGCTCGTGCTCTCAGGGCGCAGCAGCGAGCTCGACCGCGTGCGCGGGTTCGAGCGCGGCGCGGACGACTTCGTGGCCAAGCCGTTCTCCTACGGGGAGCTGCGGCTGCGGATCGCGGCGCTGCTCAGGCGCACGCGCGAACGCCGCGGCCGCGGCCGGCTGTCGGTCGGCGCGCTTGAGCTCGACCCGGCGGCACGCGAGGTGCGGCTGCGCGGCCGCCGGATCGACCTGTCGCAGAAGGAGTTCTCGCTGCTGCGGGCGCTCATGGTCGAGCCGACGCGGGTGATGACCAAGGAGGAGCTGCTGCGCGACGTCTGGGGCTTCCGCTCGCTGGGGACGACGCGGACCCTCGACAGCCACGCATGCCGCCTGCGGCACAAGCTCGGCCGCGACGGCGACCGCTACGTCGTCAACGTCTGGGGCGTGGGATACAGGCTGATAGATGGGATAGCGGATCAGGAGGAACAGCCCTCGCTGCGGCATCCCGCGGCTTGAAGCGGGCCCCGGTGACCTCCTTGCGCCCTTGGCCGGGGATCAGATCCAGCCTGGCTCACTCCGCCGAGTCGCGCTCGCCGACGAAGCCCAAGGGGGCGAAGTGCAACGTCCACGGCCTACCCAGGGCATGACCCGCCAGACGCCCACATCATCGACGGTGAACACGGTGGCACCGCGCGCACGGCAGATGCCGGAAATGACCCATTCGCCCATGACGAATCGGACCACTGCGCCAACTGTCGACGGCTCGCCGCCGGCGGAGGCCGCGGCGTGAGCGCGTGGCCGGCACTGCTGGCTTGGGCGCTCACGGCCAGCGCGCTGCACGTGCGCGGGCGGCGGCAGCTCGTGCTCGTGGCCCGGGCGCGGCACGAGGTGCGCGGGCCGCTGTGCACGGCGCAGCTCGCGCTCGACGGTCTGGAGCGGTCGGCGCGCGTGGAGGCGATCGGCATCGAGCTGCGGCGGGCCGCGCTCGCGCTGGATGACCTCGCGGGCGTGCCCGCCGGCCGCCGGTCCGAGACGGTCGACCTCGGGCGCATGCTCTCCGGCGCGGCTCACGCGTGGCGGGCCCTGGCCGAGGCCCGGGGGGTGCGATTGTCGGTCGAGCCGGCGCCCGTACGCGTCGTCGGCGACCCGCTCCGCCTCGCGCAGGCCTCCGCGAACCTCGTCGCGAACGCGATCGAGCACGGCGGCGGGCGCGTCCGCGTGGCGTCGTCGGCCGCGGCGGGCCGGGCGCGGATCGAGGTCGCCGACCTCGGGCCGGGACTCCCGGCGCCGGTCCCGGCCCTCGTCGCCGCCGCCCGCGGTCGCCGGGCCGCGCGCGGCCACGGCCTCGCGATCGCGTCGGCGATCGCCGAGCGCCACGGAGGCCGCCTGACCGCGCTCCCTGCTCAGATCGGCGCCCACCTCGTGCTCGAGCTGCCGGAGGCCGGCGCCGACCCCGGCCCGCCCGGGCGGCGCGCACGACCGGCGGCGGCCCTCGCCACAGCGCGGTTCCTCCGCGGGCGCCGCGCACGGCCTGCGACCGCCGCCGGGACCCGACTCCTGCGCCGCGGGCCTGCGCGGCGGCTCGTCGCTTCCAGGCGCGCCGGCTCGTGAGCCGCCGGCGGCGCGCGGCGCTGCTGCTCGGGCTGGCGCTCGTGCTCGGCACGCTGGCGGCGTCCGACGTCGCGCGGCGGGAGGCGGCGCTGCGGGACCAGGTCGGACCCGCGGTCGAGGTGCTCGTCGCGCGCGAGCCGCTGCGCGCGGGCCGGCGGGTCGAGCCGGACGATCTCGCCGTGCGGCGCCTGCCCGAGCGCTTCGCCCCGGCAGGCGCGCCGGCGGTCCCGGAGCTCGTGGTGGGAGAGCGGCTCGCCGTCGCCGTGCCCGCCGGGGCGCCGGTCGGCGAGCATCTGCTCGAGCGCGCCGCCGGCGCTACGCCCGTGATGCGCCGCGGCGAGCGGGCCGCGGAGGTCGTGGCGCGCGGATCGCCCGAGTTGATCGCGCCCGGCGGCCGGGTCGACGTGGTGGTCACGAGCGAGCGCGGCGACGGTGGCTCCGGCGAGGCGCGGCTCGCGCTCGAGGACGTCGAGGTCCTGAGCGCACGGCCGGTCCCGTCCTCCGCGCGCGAAGGCGCCGGCCCGCAGGTGGCGGCCACGCTGCTCGTCACGGTCCGCCAGGCGGTCTACCTCGCCGCGGCCGCCTCCTTCGCGGGCGACATCCGCCTGCTCGCACGGCCGCCCGGCGACCGCCGTCGAGCCGGCGTCGCTGCGGTGGGTGCCGACTTGACCGTCCTTGCCGATTAGGTTGTCGTGTCGACGGTCAAGGAGAAGCCGCTCAGGCCGCCCGAGGAAGAGGAGATGCCCGATGCAGATGCCGACACCGACGAGCGAGCATGAGCGCCTCGCACGGTTCGAAGGCCGCTGGGAGGGCGATGAGCGCATCCATCCGACGCCGTTCGATCCCGCGGGCGGCGCCGCGCACGGCACGTGGCGCACCCGCCGTGCGCTCGCGGGCTTCTGCCTGATCGCCGACTACGAGCAGCGCCGCGGAGGCACCGTCAACTTCGAGGGCCACGGCGTCTACGGCTGGGACGCGCGCGGGCGCTGCTACACGCTGCACTGGTTCGACTCGACCGGCATCGAGCACGGCGAGCCGGCATTCGGCGCGTGGGACGGCGATCGGCTCACGCTGATGCACGAGACGACACACGTCGGCCACAGCCGCCACGTCTACGAGGTCGGGGGCGATACGTTCCGCTTCAGGCTCGAGCACTCGCCCGACGGCACCGACTGGCTCACCTTCCTCGAGGGGGAGTACCACCGTCGCGGCTGAGGTCTCGGCGGGGCGAACTCTGGCCGCGTCGCCCTCGTACGGGTGTGCACGACCTCGACGACCTCGCCGCCGACCTGCGCGATCGCCTGCTCGCCGACGCCGGCGCGGGCATGGTCGACGACCTCCCCGCCCGGATCCGCGCGCTCGTCGACCGCGAGGCCGCGGTGCTCGACGCGCCGGCGCGCGCCGAGCTCGCCGGTCGGATCGCAGAGCGCGCGTTCGGGCTCGGGCCGCTGGAGCCGCTGCTCGCCGACCCCGCCGTCGAGGAGGTGATGGTCTGCGGCACCGCGCCGGTCTGGGTCGAGCGCTCCGGGCGCCTCGAGCGCACGCCGGTGCGCTTCACCGGCGAGCGCGAGCTGCGCGACGCGATCGAGCGGATCCTGGCGCCGCTCGGCCGCCGCGTCGATGAGGCCGAGCCGCTGTGCGACGCCCGGCTGCCGGACGGCTCGCGTGTGAACGTCGTCATCCCGCCGCTCGCGCTCGACGGGCCGGTGCTCACGATCCGCCGCTTCCGCCGCCGCGGGTTCGCGGCCGAGGAGCTGGTGGCGAACGGGACGCTCAGCCGCCCGCTGCTGGACTTCCTCGCGCGCGCGGTGCGGGCCCGCGCGAGCATCCTCGTCTGCGGCGGCACCGGCTCCGGCAAGACCACGACGCTGAACGTCCTCTCGGGATTCATCGGCGAGGGCGAGCGGGTCGTGACGATCGAGGACGCCGCCGAGCTGCGGCTGACCCAGCCGCACGTGGTGCGGCTCGAAGCCCGTCCGCCGAACCTCGAGGGCCGCGGTGAGGTAACGATCCGGCGGCTCGTGCGCAACGCGCTGCGGATGCGGCCGGACCGGATCGTCGTCGGCGAGGTTCGCGGCGCCGAGGCGCTCGACATGCTGACCGCGCTGTCGACGGGGCACGACGGCTCGCTCTGCACCATCCACGCGGGAACGCCGGCGGAGGCGCTGCGGCGCGTCGAGACGCTCGCGTTGATGGCCGGCCTGGGGCTGCCGCACTCCGCGCTGCGCGAGCAGGTGGCCGACGCCTTCGATCTCGTCCTCTGCCAGGCGCGCGCCGCCGACGGGGTCCGCCGGGTCGTCGGCGTCGCCGAGGTCGTCCGCGTCGCGGGCGGCCCCGCCGCGCGGGAGATCTACGCCTGGCGATCAGGCCGCGGGCGCTGGCGCGCGGCACTGACGGAGTCGCTGGCCGCCCGGCTCGCCGCAGCCGGCCGGCCCGATCCCGCCGGGACGCTGGCGGCGCCCGCATGACCGGCATGCCCGGGTGCGGCGCCGGGAGGGAGCCGGCGTGACGCGGACCGTCGTGCTCGCGCTGGGCGCCGGCGCAGCCGCGGTGCTCGGCACGTGGGAGGCGCTCGCCGCCGTCGAGCGCTCGCGGGCGGTCGCGGCGCTCGAGCGGGTGGTCGAGCCGCTCGTGCGGGCGGGCCACGAGGGCCGGGCGCCGACCGGGCCTGAGAGCCGCCGGCTCGCCCTGCTCGCGACCGCCGCGCTGGCGGCCGCCGGCTGGCTGGTCGGCGGCGTCGCGCTCGCCGCGATCGCCGCGATCGCCGGCCCGGCCGTCGTCGTGGCCGCCGTGCGCGCCCGCCGACGGCGGTACGCGCGCGCCGTCGGGAGGGGCGCCGCGGGCGCCGCCCGCGCACTCGCGGACGCGGTCGCGGGCGGTCATTCGATCCGTGGGGCGATCGCCGTCGCAGCCGGCGGCGTCGCGGGGGCGGCCGGTCACGAGCTGCGCACCGCGGCCGCCGCGCTCGCGCTCGGCGACTCGACGACGGCCGCGCTCGAGACCCTGCGCGGCCGCGCGGCCGACCCGGCATGGGACGCGATCGTCGCCGGGATCCTGCTCCAGCGCGACGCGGGCGGCGATCTCGCCGGTCTGCTGCGCGACCAGGCGGCCGCGCTCGAGGCGGCCGACCGGATCGGTCGCGACGCGCGGACCGCCACCGCCCAGGCTCGCTTCACCGCGCGGCTCGTCCTGCTGCTGCCGGCCGGAGCCGCCGGCCTGGCCGAGCTCGCGAGCCCCGGCCTGGTCGCCGGCCTCCTCGACCACCCGCTGTCGGTCTGGCTCGTGGTCATGGCCGCCGCCCTCCAGGCGACCGCGATCGTGGCCGTCGCCCGGCTGGCCCGCGTCCCAGGTCGCCCGCGGCCACGACGCGCGATGACCCGCGAACGATGACCCGCGCCGCGACGACCCGCGCAGCCGGGATGTGCCGCCGGTGACGCGCGCGGTCGTCCTCGCCGCGGCGGCGGGCGCGCTCGCGGCGCCGGGGATCGTCTATCTCCTGCTCGGCGTCCGGCTCCCGCAGCGGCGCGCGGGCAGGATCGGCGTGGCGGTGCTCGCGCGGCTCGGGCGCGGGTTCGGCGCGCGGGCTCCGCGCGGCCTGGCCCAGCGGATCGCCGCGTCCGGGCTCGAGATGTCGGTGCGCGACGTCATGGCCGTGAAGGTCGGCGCCGCGGTTGCCGGGCTCGCCGCGGCGCTCGCGATGCTGCCCGCGGCCCCGGGACGCACCGGCCTCACGCTGGTGCTCGCCGCCCCGGCCGCGGGCTTCCTCGCGCCCGACGCGTGGCTGCGCGGACGGACTCGCCGGCGCTCGCGGACGATCGAGGGCGAGCTCGCCGACGTGCTCGACCTGCTGCGCGTGGCCGTCGCCGCCGGCCTCGCGCCGGGCCGGGCGCTCGCGGAGGTCGGGCGCCGGTACCCCGGGCTGCTCGCCGCCGAGCTGCGACGGGCGGCCGCGCTCGCCGCGCTCGGTGTTCCGCGCGCGCGTGTGTACGAGGACCTCGAGCGGCGCTGCCCGGCGGCAGGCGTGCCCTCGCTCGTGGCGGCGCTCGACCGGGCGGACCGCCATGGAGCGCCGCTCGCGCGGGCGCTCGCCGCGGAGGCCCGCGCGGCCCGCGAGCGTGCCGCCCAGCGGTCCGCCGAGGCGGCGGCGCGGGCCGGGCCGCAGATCCAGCTCGTCGTGGCGCTGCTGCTCGTTCCCGCGGTCCTGCTCCTCGTCGCGGCCGCGCTCCTGCCGGCGATCGTGCCGGCGTGAGCACCTCACCCCGGCGCCCGGGCTCGGCGATCGTGCCGGCGTGAGCACCTCACCCGGCGCCCGGGCTCGGCGATCGTGCCGGCGTGAGCACCTCACCCGGCGCCCGGGCGGCGTGACGCGTCGCTACTTCGCGGGCAGCGTCGCCACGAAGGCGAGCGCGGGGTCGAGCCAGGCCCCGAGGGCGTCGTTGTCGGGCACGGCGGCCGGTGCGACGTACACGTAGCCCTTCATCGGCCGGCCGGTGAAGTCCATCGGCCGGACGCCGTCACGGTCGAGCGCGTCCTCGGCGCCGTCCGGGCCGAGCCGCAGCACGAGGTCGTCCCCGATCACGCCGCACGTCATGTGCCCGCCGACCATGAACGCCAGGCCGCCGAACATCGCGCGCTCGGTGAACGCGGCCCGCGGGCCGAGCGTCTCGCGGACGCGGTCGCCGAGGTCGGCGTCATACGCCATCGTCAGCGCAGCCCGGCCGCGACCCGGCTCGTCGCGCCCTCACCGTCGGCGGCCGCCCCGGCCGCGATCACGCCGACGGCCTCGAGGTACGGGCGGATCTCGATGAAGTCGGGCTCGCCGCCAGCTCCGGCGGCGTCGGCCAGCTCCAACACGTCCGGCATCGAGACCAGCAGGCTCGGCTCCATGCCGACCAGCGCCTCCGCCTCGGCGTACTCCTCGGTGTCGCCGAGCCGGTCGCCGGGGGCCAGCGCAGCCTCGGCGGCATCGAGTCCGAACGTGGCCACGACGAGCCCGGCCCCGCGCGCGAGCACGATCGGCCGCGGCGCCGCGGCGTTGCGGAGTGCGAACGCCTGGTCCGCGCCGGGGATGTCCACCGGCCGCGCGTCGACCTCCAGCGCCCGCTGGATCGCGCCCACCAGCCGCCCGAAGGCGTCCGCCGCGCGGCTCTCGTCGGAGGGCTGGATCACGAGCCCGGCCTCCATCGCCACCGGCGTCGCCCCGCGGACGAAGAACGCGGTGTCGCCGATCCAGTCGAGCAGGTCGCGGTCGAGGTCGAGCCCCGACTCGCGCTGTAGCTGCCGGCGCACGGCGATGCCGCCGAACGCCCCGGCCACGCCGTCGATCGCGGAACGCAGCGCCGCGCCCGCGTCGGCCGTACCGCCGGCCACCCACGCGTCTGCCGGCAGCTCCCGGACGAGCGGGGTCGCGCCGGCCGCGAACCACGGCCCCAGGACCTGGTCGCCGCCCTCGGACCGGACCTCGACCGTGAGCCGCTCGCCGTCGGCCGCGAACGCGCCCGCGAGCGGGCGGAGGCTGTCGAACGGCAGCAGCGCTCCCGCCTGAGCGCGGGACGCCGCGAGCTCGGCCAGCCGGCGCGTGTCGACCCAGAAGTGGGCCAGACGCTCGTCTTCGAGCCCGTCGACCGCGCGCGCGTACGCGCCGGACCCCGCCAGCGACTCGCCCTCGAACGCGTCGATCGTACGCCTCAGGTCGGCCTCGCGGCCGAACGCCGCGAAGTCGCCGACGATCCCGGCTGCGACCGACTCCGAGCTGACGAGGTAGTCGGTGTCGCGGTGCGAGCGCTCGCCGACCGTCCCGCCGCCGCGTTCGAGCGACTCCCGGATCGAATCGCGCGCGACGTCGACGTCGGCGGCCTCCACGAGCAGCAGCCCGGCGTCGTCCCTCGCCCGGGACCGCCCCAGCCAGAAGCCGGCGCGCTCGCCCAGCCACGGCTCGACGTCGCGCTCGAAGTCGACGTCCGCGCCGGCGAAGGCCTCGCGCATCAGCTCGCGGACCCGCGCCTCGGGATCCTCCGTCCTCAGCACCTTGCCGGCCGCGTCGAGCGCGTCCTCGCGCAGTGAGCCATCCGGGCGCACGACCAGCTCGGCGTAGAGCAGCGCGTCGGCCGGGACGGCGCTCGCCGGGTCGCCGTCGCCGTCGGATCCGCCGCCGCCGCAACCCGACAGGAGCAGGACCGCGACGAGCGCGACGGCACGGATCAGAGACCCCCACAAGGCCCCACCGAGGCTACGGAGCAGCCCGGCGGCTCGCAAGCGGCCATGCAGAGCGGGCGCGTGCAACGAGGGCTGCACGCGGACGGTCATGTGGGCGCCGACGTCGCCGGTCGGCGAATCCCCTGTAAATACGCCGGTTCGCGGTCCGCGATGTGACCGGATTCAAGTCTGGTGGGACAAATGGCGATAAATGTGTTGCAGAGTGGGGCGGTGTGGGGTACGTTCCACTCGCGAAGCCGGTCCGGGGTGGCGGGGCTCCTCCCACTCCGCCACCCCGGATCGACTGAACCCTTCGCCACCAGTTGGACACATGAGCCTTGGCCTTCCACGGCACCTTCGAACACTCGCTCGACGCCAAGAACCGGCTGACGGTCCCGGCCAGGTTCCGGGCCGCGCTGGCCGGCAAGGTGTTTCTCGTGCGGGCCGTGGACCCCTGCATCTCTCTCTATCCGGAGGCGACGTACACGAGCCTCACCGAGGCGGCGCTCTCCGGGCTGAACCCGTTCTCGCCCCAGGCTCGCGAGCTCAAGCGGATGTTCTTCGGCAACGCGACCGACACGGAGCTGGACTCGGCCGGCCGGGTGATGCTGACCCCGCGCCACCTCGAGCACGCGGGGATCGACCGCGAGGTCGTCATCACCGGCGCCGGCGAGTGCCTCGAGCTCTGGGACCGCTCGGCCTGGGAGGCCTACGACCGCGACCTGTCCCAGCGGGCGCCTGACCTCACCGCATCACTTGGCCATCCTGCTTGACATGCCACGCGTACACGTCCCGGTCCTGGCGGGGGAGCTGATCGAGGCGCTCGATCCCCGGCCCGGGCAAGTCGCCATCGACTGCACGCTGGGCGCCGCCGGCCACGCCCGCCTGGTCGCCGACCGTATCGGCCCGGCCGGGACGCTGATCGCGATCGACCGCGACCCGCTGGCGGAGAAGGCGTTCGCCGAGCTGGCCGCCGAGGTGCCGTGCGAGACGCGCTTCATCCGCGCCGACTTCGAGCACGGGCTGCGCGCGCTCTCCGAGGAGGGCGTCAAGGCCGACATCGTCTACCTCGACCTCGGCATGTCGTCGATGCAGGTCGACACGCGCGAGCGCGGCTTCTCCTACGCGTACGACGCGCCGCTCGACATGCGGATGGACCCCGAGCAGGAGCTGACCGCTGCCGAGCTGGTCAACACCTGGGACCGGCGCCGCCTCGCGCGCGTGCTGCGCGAGTACGGCGAGGAGCGCTACGCCGAGCGGATCGCCGGCAGGATCGTCCGCCGTCGTCCGCTGGCCACGACGTTCGAGCTGGTCGACGCGATCACGGCGGCGATCCCGGCTCCCGCTCGCTTCGCCGGCGGCCACCCGGCCAAGCGGACCTTCCAGGCGATCCGGATCGCCGTCAACGAGGAGCTCGCCCAGCTCGACGCGGCGCTGCCGCTCGCCTGGGACGTCCTCGCCGTCGGGGGCCGCCTCGCCGCCATCTCGTTCCACTCGCTCGAGGACCGGCGCGTGAAGCGCTTTCTCGCCGACAGGGCGCGCGGCTGCGTCTGCCCGCCCGACCTGCCCGTCTGCGCGTGCGGGCGCACGCCCGAGGCCGAGCCGGTCTTCCGGCGCTCGGTGGCGCCCACGCCCGGCGAGGTCGCGGACAACCCGCGCTCGAAGTCGGCCCGCCTGCGGGCCGCCCGCAAGCTCAGGGAGGAGCCCTAGATGCCGACCGCCACCCGGACCCGCCACGCCGTCCGGCCCCGGCCTCGCACGGCGCCCGTCCGGCCCGCCGCGCGCCGCGTCTCCGGGCGGATGCGCCCGGCCCCCGCACCCGCCGGCGCCGGCGCCGTCCGCCGCGGCACCACCGGCGTCTTCGAGCGCATCCGCGCGCTGCCCGAGACCCGCGTCGTCGACGGCCTGCTGCGCGGCCGGGCGTGGATCTGGCTGATCGGCGTGCTCCTGGGCGGGATCGTCGCCATGCAGGTGTCGCTGCTCAAGCTCAACGCGGGCATCTCGCGCGCGGTCACGACGGCCGGGACGCTCGAGCGCCAGAACGCCGACTTCGAGGCCGACATCGCCCGCCTGTCGTCGGGCGACCGCGTGCGCGAGACCGCGCTGGCGGAGGGCATGGTCACGCCGTCGCCGGGCGGCGTCGAGTACCTGACCGCGCGCGGCGACCGCGACGCCGCGCGCGCCGCCCGCCGGATGCAGCCGCCGAGCGAGCTGGCCGTGGCGATCATGCAGAACGGCGGCCGCGAGCCCGGCGTGCTGGCGCTGACCGACCCGACCGTCGCCACGGCGCCCGTGGACCCCGCGACCACGACGGCGGCGCCCGTGGACCCCGCGACGACGACGGCGGCTCCGGTCGACCCCGCGACGACGACGGCGGCGCCGGTCGCCCCGGCGGCGACCGCCCCGACCGACCCGGCCGCCGCGACGACGCCGCTGCCGGGAGACCCGGCGACCGCCGCGCCCGGCACCGGCGCGGCCTCCGCGCCCGGCCAGGGGTAGCCCGTGCGGCTCATCGAGCGCCGCATCGGCTTCCTCTTCGCCGTCTTCCTGCTCCTGCTCCTGCTCGGCGCCGGCCGCGCCGCCTGGC
>Ga0214469_1000779_pt1 | contig 11484 bp, 9 predicted proteins | sample RVTome_10_FD_187340 | JGI IMG/M metagenome (GOLD analysis project Ga0214469, IMG submission 187340) | Soil microbial communities from uranium-contaminated site in the Upper Colorado River Basin, Wyoming, United States - RVT153D57 HiSeq ... | reverse complement strand
CGCGGCCAGGCCGTCTACCTGTTCGACGCCGAGCAGACGAGCAGGAGCGAGTGCTACGGCGATTGCGCCCGGGCCTGGCCGCCGGTCCTCACCAAGGGCCGGCCGGTCGCCGGCAAGGGCGTCCGCCGGCGCCTGCTGGGCACGACGCGTCGCCGCGGCGGCAGGCGCCAGGTCACCTACGACGGACGGCCGCTGTACTACTACGTCGACGACGCGCCCGGCCGCGTGCTCTGCCACAACGTGCTCGAGTTCGGCGGCCTGTGGCTCGTCGTCCAGCCGGACGGCTCGCCCGCCGGCTGAGCGACTGAGCGGGGACGGCAGGAGCCGCCCCCGCTCGCCTCCGAGCTAGTGACGCCCGCCCTTCAGGCGCGGCTTGAGCACGAAGAAGCCGCGGTCGATCGAGCTGACGCCGACGACGCCGTGGTCGAACCAGCTGTAGTTGCTCCACGTGCCGCCGTCGAAGTGCGTGTCGTCGTCCTCGGGATAGACGTCGAACCACGCAACCTCGTCGAGGTCACCGCTCTTGACCGAGCGCTCGGTGAAGATCCGCAGCCCCGAGCTGTAGTTGGACTCGTAGACGTAGCCGTCGCCCGGGATGTAGAGGTTGTGGTCGATCGAGGTCGTGTTGTTCGGGCTGGCGCGAACCACGCCCGTCTCCTCGAGATCCTCCACATTGAGGATGTAGCTGGTCTGGACCGGGACGGTCGGCGGATCGCCGAAGCCGTCCTCGTCGCCCTCGTCGTTGAAGAGGAACCACTTGCGATCGCTGGTCAGCCACCCCTGGTGGGTGTAGACGGCGGTCGGATACGTGGTCTGCGACAGCACGCGCGGCCGCGACTTCTTGGTCACGTCGTAGATCACGACCGCGTTCTCGTTGGAGCCGAAGCAGATCTCACGGTTCCTGTACTCGCGGTCGGGCCCGCGGTAGTTCACGCACTGGCTGTCGTGCACGTAGTTGTTGTTGGGAGCGGCCGGGTCGGTCGGGGGCTCCACGAGCGCGCAGCCGGCGAACGTCGGCTTGCGCGGGTTGCGGATGTCGACCATGTGCAGGCCGCCGTGCTCGCCGCCGCTCACGCACGTGTTGGTGCCGACCAGGTACGCGTAGCCCGAGTCCTCGTTGATGTCGAGGTTGTGGGTGCTGCTGATCCCCGTGTAGACCGTGTCCGCGGTGAACGTGCGCGTCCCGTGGCGGACGTCGCGCAGGCGCTTGAGGTCGAAGATCTGCATGCCGTGATTGCTGTTCTCGGACACGACGAACGCGTGGTCCTTGTAGACCTTGATGTCGCGCCAGAAGATCCCGCCGGTCGTGCTCTGGGTCGGCAGCTGGCCGAGGTAGCGGGGGCGCCTGGCGTCCGAGATGTCGATGAACGCTGTCCCGTTGGTCTTGCCCACGAGCGCGTACTCGCGACCGGTGCGGCGGTCCTTCCAGCCCCACATGTCGTTGCCGATCACACCGCCGCCGATGCTGGCGAGCGGCAGGTGGCTGAGCATGTCGATGTCGTCGCACGGGAACTCGCCGGCCATGCCGCGCACGCAACGCGCCGACGACGACGGTGAGTTGCCCCAGGCGGGGGCCTTCGCACTCATAAGCCCGCGGAGCTTGGACTCGTCGGGGTCCAGCCAGCCGCCGACGCCCAGCCCGAGGCCGAAGCTGCTGGGCTGCGGATGTGCGCTCGCAGTGCCTGCGAGCACCAATAACGCGACGACCGTCGCGAGTGAGGCGAATGCCTTCATGTGTGTCCCCCTCCCAGGAGAGATCGCCCTGGTCGCGCGCTGCGTCGCGACCATCCCTGGCACACGCTACCCGGTGGCGCGCGCCGGCGCGTCCTGGCCGCGGCGCGCCGAGTGGCCCGGAGCGTCAGCGCAGCCAGCCCGCGAGCTCGTCGAGCGCCTCGGGCCGGACGTAGTAGTACGCCCACAGCCCCTGCCGCTCGGAGTCCACGAGGCCGGCGTCGCGCAGCTTCTTGAGGTGGTGGCTGAGGGTCGGCTGCGAGATGTCGAAGAGCGGAACGAGCTCGCACACGCAGACCTTGCCGGCGTGCTTGCGCAGGACGTCGACGAGCTGGAGCCGGATCGGGTCGCCGAGCGCCTTGGCGATCGCGGCCAGGCGCAGCGCCTGCGCGCGCTCGACGTCGGGGTAGACGACCGGCTCGCAGCAGCGCTCGCCCTTGGCGCGCTTGGTCTTGGGCTCGAGCTCCAGTTCGACGGCCATCGATGGAACGCTAGTCGCTTCCGCGGATGACCCTGGTCGATGAACTCAGCCCACATATCGAGAAAAGTTGATATGTTCGTACCCATCGAAATCCTTCGATGCGATCAGGAGTGTGTCCATGACCACCAGCGAGCTGCCGGTCGCCGTCGTCGGCGCCGGCCCCGTCGGCCTCGCGGCCGCCGCCCATCTCGTCTCGCGCGGGATCGAGCCCCTTGTCTTCGAGGCCGGCCCGTCCGCCGGCGCGAGCGTCCGCGAATGGGGCCACGTGCGCGTGTTCTCGCCGTGGGAGTTCAACCTCGACCCGGTCGCGGTCGAGCTGCTCGCGGCGACGGGCTGGTCGGCCCCCGAGGCGGGCGGGTACCCGACCGGGGATGAGATCGTCGAGCGCTACCTCGAGCCGCTGGCCGCCGTTCCGGCCATCGCAGCGGCGCTGCACCTCGGAGCGCGCGTGGTCGGCGTGACGCGGCTGGGGATCGACAAGCTCAAGGATGCCGGCCGCGACGATGCCCCCTTCGAGTTGGTCGTCGAGCATGACGACGGCACGGAGCACAGGCATCTCGCGCGCGCGGTCGTCGACGCCTCCGGCACCTGGACGCGGCCGAACCCGATCGGCTCAGGCGGCGTGCCCGCCGCCGGCGAGCGCCGTCACGCCGGCCGGATCGCCTACGGGATCCCCGACGTGCTCGGAGGCGCCCGTGAGCGCTACGCCGGCCGGCGTGTGCTCGTGGTCGGCAGCGGCCACTCCGCCTTCAACGCCATCCTCGACCTCGTCACGCTGCGCGACACGGTGCCGAGCACCGAGATCGTCTGGGCCATCCGCGGCACGGCGCCGGACCGCGCCGCCGGCAGCGGACGCGACGACCAGCTCCCGGCCCGCGGCGCGCTCGGTGCGACCGTGCGCCGGTTGCTGGCGGAGGGCTCGGTCGAGGTCGCCGCGGGCTTCCAGGCCCGGGCGATCGGCGCCGAGGACGGCCGCCTGGTCGTCGACGACGGCGAGCGCCGGCTCGTGGCCGACGAGATCATCGCCGCCACCGGGTTCCGCCCGGACCTCGACATGCTGCGCGAGCTGCGCCTCGGGCTCGATGACCGCGTCGAGGCGCCTCGGGCCCTGGCACCGATGATCGATCCCAACCTGCACTCCTGCGGCTCGGTCCCGCCGCACGGCGTCGACGAGCTCGCGCACCCGGACGCCGGCATCTACCTCGTGGGGATGAAGAGCTACGGCCGCGCGCCGACGTTCCTGCTCCGCACCGGGTACGAGCAGGTCCGTTCCGTCACTGCCGCGCTCGCGGGCGACTGGGAGAGCGCCCGCGACGTCGAGCTCGTGCTGCCCGAGACCGGCGTCTGCAGCTCCGACCGGGCTCCGGCCGAGGCGTCGCAGGTGCCGGCCGCCTGCTGCGGCGGCGACAGCCCGCTGCTGGACATCGAGGCGCCGTCCACCGCGTGAGCGTCGACGAGCGCACCATCGACCGCCGCGCGGCCAGGGCGGCCGCGCCGGCGGCGTGGTGGCGCACGCGCGGCTGGGGCATCGTCGGCGCGCTGTCGATCACCGAGACGGTCTCGTGGGGCGTCCTCTACTACGCCTTCGCGGTCTTCCTGATCCCGATGCAGCGCGACCTCGGGCTGTCAACCGCCGAGCTGACGGGCGCGTTCTCGCTCGCCCTGCTCGTCTCCGCCGTCGCGGGCGTCGTCGTCGGGCGCCACCTCGACCGGCGCAGCCCGCGGGCGCTGATGACGGCCGGCTCGATCGCGGCGACCGCCCTGGTGCTCGCGTGGTCGCAGGTCGACGGCTTCGCGGCGTTCTACGCGCTGTGGGCGGCGATCGGCGTGGTGATGGCGATCGTCCTCTACGAGCCCGCGTTCGTCGTGCTCGCCAAGTGGTTCCCCGATCCGGACGAGCGCCGCCGCGCGATGACCGCGCTCACGCTCGTCGCCGCCCTCGCGAGCTTCATCTTCCTGCCGCTCTCGCAGGCGCTGGTCGATGCCCATGGCTGGCGCGACGCACTGGTGATCCTCGCCGTCGTGCTCGGCGCGATCACGATCCCGCTGCACGCGCTCGTGCTGCGGCCGCGCGTCGCGGCGCCCGTGCGGCCGGCCCGGACGTCGGTGACCGCCCGCGACGCGCTGCGGTCGGCGCCGTTCTGGCTGCTCTCGGCCGCGTTCTTCCTCGCCACCTTCACCGGGATCGCGATGACCGTCCATGCGATCCCGTTCCTGCTCGAGCGCGGCTACGCGGCCTCGTTCGCGGCGTTCGCCGTGGGCCTGATCGGCATCTCGCAGATCCCCGGCCGCGCCGCGTTCGCGCTGATCGGCCCCCGGCTCCCGCGCGAGCTCGCGATCAGCGCGGTGTTCGTGCTGATCGCGGCCGGGATCGCGGTCGTCGTCGGCGTCGACGCCACCGCCCCGGTCGTCGCCGGGTTCGTACTGCTCGGGATGGGCAACGGCATGGCCACGCTCGCCCGCGCCACCGCCATCGCCGACCGCTACGGCGGTGGCTCGTACGGGACGATCAGCAGCGTCGCCGCCGCGGGCACGACCGGCGCGCGTGCCGCCGGGCCGGTGGGAGCCGCCGTCTTCGCCGCCGCCGTCGGGTACAGCGCGATGCTGTGGACGCTCGTGGGCCTCGCCGCCGTCGCCGCGCTGATGGCGTACCGGGCCGAGCGGTCCTAGGCCCGTCTCAGCGCTCGCGCGCCTCGCGCATCCGCCGGCCCAGCGCCGCGATCGCCGGGTCGGAGGTCTTGAACTGGCGGGCGAGGTCGACCAGGTACTGCGCCTCGGCACCGCGCATCGCGCTGAGCGGGCGGCGCACCGTGACGCCCTCGTCGGGAGGCTCCTCCGCCGCGGGCGGCGCGACGCCGTTCTCGGCCAGCCAGCGTGGGAGGTGCTCGCCCGCGACCTTGCCGTGCGGCCACCACAGGGGCGCGCCCTGGGCGCCGCGGGCGGGAACGAGGCGCCGCGTGCGGTGACCGACGAGCAGGCGGCCGTGCAGGACCGGCTCGCCGGGGTCGTCGGCGTCGGCGCCGCCCAGGCGGGCGATCGCCGCCGCGCCGCGCCGCGCCTGGTGCGTCGCGAGCCCGCCGAACTTTACGGGGGAGACCACGCCGTCGCCGGCCGCCCACGTGCGCTCGCAGCCTTCGACCCGCGCCTCGTCGTCGGCGACGATGAAGCCCTCGTCGTCGATCGGCACCCCCTCGGTCGCGGGGCCGACGATGCGCGGCACGGCGAACACGCGCTGGACGTCGATCCGCTCGCCGGACGGCTCGAGCACGAGCTCGTCGCCGTCCCTGCGCGCCACCGCGCCGGTCACGAGCTCGATGCCGGCCCAGCGCAGCTCGGCCGCCACCGCCTGGCTCGCCTGGTCGCCGAACAGCGACAGCGGTGCGTGCTCGGGCGTGACGACCGTGATGCGGACGTCGGACTGGCCCATCTCCTGCGCCTCGCCGGCGGTCATCAGCGCCAGCTCGTAGGCGGGCAGCGGCCACACCGCACCCGGCGGCACGACGATCGCGAGCCGCTTCGCGTAGCCCTCCTCGAGGTCGCGCAGCAGCCCGCCGTAGCTCTCGGAGTCGCCACCCGGCCACCAGGTCGTCGCGCCCTCGACGCCGGCCACCGCGCGCCCCCCGGGCGCCAGCAGCAGCGCGTCGAAAGACCGGGTGTCCCCGCTCGCCAGGCGGGCCTGCCGGGCCGCGTCGTCGACGCCCGCGACGCTGTCGATCACGAGCTCGGCGCCGGTGTCGGCGGCGAAGCGGGTGAGCGGCACGCGATGGGCGTGCCCGAGGCCGAACGGCTCGGCGACCGCGAGTGGGCGGTACGAGAAGTCCGGGTCGGGGGCGATCAGCGTGAGGTGGGCGCGGTCGCGCAGCGCCCGGCGCACGGCCAGCAGCCCCTCGAGCCCGGCCACGCCGCCGCCGGCGATGACGATCTCCATGGAGCCGCACGATAGCCCGCGGGCGGCGTCGGACGTCGGCGCGGTCGGCCCCGCCGCCGCGGGGCGTCAGAGCTCGACGAGCCCGTGCTCGAGCGCGTAGCGGACCAGCTCGGCGCGCGACGAGCGCCGCGTCTTCTGCTGGATGTGGGCGCGGTGGGACTCGACGGTGCGGACGCTGAGGTGCAGCTCGGCGGCGATCTCGCTGTTCGTGTAGCCGAGCGCGATCAGGCGCAGGACGGACAGCTCGCGCTCGGACAGGTCGTCGGGCGGCCCGGCGGGCTCCGGCGGCTGCGCCGCCAGCCGCGCGCCGAGCGATGGGTTGAGGTACGTGCCTCCGTCCGCCGCCAGCCGGATCGCCTCGAGCAGCTCGTCGTCGGCCGCCTCCTTGAGCACGAAGCCGGCGGCGCCGGACTGGAGCGCCTGGCGGGCGAACGCGGGGTCGTTCTGCATCGTCAGGACGACGATCGCCGTCATCGGCGCCTGCTCGCGGAGCTCCGGGATCGCCTCGAGGCTCGACCCGCCCGGCATGTTGAGGTCCAGGACCAGGACACCGGCCCGCAGGGCGCGCGTCTTGCGCACGGCATCGGGCACCGTCCCGGCCTCGGCGATCACGCGCAGCCCCGGCTCGGCGTCGATCAGGAGCCGCAGGCCCTTGCGGACGACCGCGTGGTCGTCGGCGATGATGACGCTCGTCTCGTCGGCCGCCTGGTCGCTCATGCCCCACAGGATGCCGTAGCGTGTCGTCGGATGGGCGGCAGCTTGCGCGTGGTGGTCGCCGGCGGCGGCGTCGCGGGCCTCGAGGCCATCCTCGCGCTGCGCGATCTGGCGGGCGACCGGGTCGCGCTGACGCTGGTCTCGCCCGAGGCCGAGTTCGTGTTCCGTCCGATGGCCGTCGCCGAGCCGTTCTCGCGCGGGCACGCCGCACGGCATCCGCTGGCCGCGGTCGCCCGCCACGCCGGCGCCGACCTCGTGCGCGCGCGTGTGAATGAGGTCGACGCCGGCGAGCGCCACGTCGTGCTCGACGACGGCGGGCGCATCCCCTACGACGCGCTCCTGGTGGCGGTCGGTGCGCGCAGCGAGCCCGCGCTGCGGCACGCGCTCACCTGGACGCCGGAGGCCGATCGCGAGCTGTTCGGCGGCCTGCTGCGTGACGTCGAGGAGGGCTACGCCAGGCGCGTCGCCTTCGTCGTCCCGCCCGTGATCGGCTGGCCGCTGCCGGCGTACGAGCTCGCGCTGATGACCGCCTGGGAGGCGTCCGGCATGGGCGCGGAGGTCGACGTCGCCGTCTACACGCCGGAGACTGCCCCGCTGGCCATGTTCGGCGCCGCCGCGAGCGCCGCCCTGCGCGCCGAGCTCGAGGAGATCGGCGTGCGCGTCGTGACCGGCGTCGAGGTGCGCGACGGCGACGGCGGGCTCGTCGGCGATCCCGGTGGCCGGGTCGACGCCCAGCGCGCCGTCGCGCTTCCACGCGCCGCCGGCCCGGCGCTGCCGGGGCTGCCCGCCGACGAGGACGGCTTCGTGCCGGCCGACGCGCACGGCAGGGTGGCGGACGGTGTCTGGGCGGCCGGTGACGCGATGGACTTCCCGGTCAAGCAGGGCGGCCTCGCCGCGCAGGAGGCCGACGCCGCCGCCGAGGCGATCGCCGCCGCCGCCGGCGCCGACGTCGAGCCGAGACCGTTCCGCCCGGTGCTGCGCGGCGTGCTGCTGACCGGCCGCGGCCGCCGCTGGATGCGGCTCGAGAGCGGCCAGGAGGAGGGCGAGACCGCGCGCCACGCGCTCTGGTGGCCGCCGACCAAGGTCGCCGGCCGCTACCTGTCGCCGTACCTGGGGGCGATCGAGGACGCCGAGGTCGTCGGCGGCGCGGCCACTCCGGACGGTCACCCCGTGGAGCTCGACCTCGCGCACTGATGGGGCCGGCGGCGCGCGACGTCGTCCTGCGCGACGGCACGACCATGCGCCTGCGCCCGCCCGCGCGCGACGACGTCGAGCGGGTCGTCGCGTTCCTCGAGGACCTCTCCGACGAGAGCCGCTACCTGCGCTTCCACGGCTACGCGAAGCCCGGCCCGCGGCTCGTCGAGCCGATGCTCGAGCCCGACTGGGTCGAGCGCGGGGCGCTCGCCGGCACGGTCGCCGACGCGGGCGGCGAGCGGGTCGTCGCGCTCGGCAGCTACGTGCGGCTGCGCGACCCGGCCCGCGCCGAGGTGGCGTTCGCGGTGGCGGACGAGCTGCAGGGCAAGGGTGTCGGCACGCGGCTGCTCGAGCAGCTCGCCCAGGAGGCCGGGAAGACGGGCGTGCAGTGCTTCCTGGCCGAGGTGCTGGCCGACAACCGCGCGATGCTGCGCGTCTTCGAGTCGGCCGGCTTCGAGCTCGAGCGCGAGTACGAGAGCGGCGTCGCCGAGGTGACCCTCGCGATCGAGTCGACCGCGGGCTATCTCGACCGCGTCGACCGGCGCGACCACGTGGCCGTCACCGCGTCGCTCGCTCCGTTCTTCTCGCCCGCCGCGGTCGCGGTCATCGGCGCCTCGCCGCAGCGCGGGTCGATCGGGGGAGAGCTGTTCCGCAACGTCCTCGCCGGGGACTTCGCCGGCTCGGCCTACCCCGTCAACGCCGACGCCGCGCCGGTCTCGGGCGTGCGCGCCTACGCGTCGATCGCCGACGTGCCGGGACCGGTCGACCTCGCGATCGTCGCCCTGCCCGCCGAGGGCGTGATCGACGCCGCCGAGGCGGCGCTGCGTACGGGCGTGCGGGCGCTGTGCGTGATCTCCGCCGGGTTCGCCGAGACCGGCGCCGAGGGGGCCGAGCGGCAGGACCGGCTGCTCGCGCTCGTGCGCTCGCACGGGGGCCGGCTGATCGGTCCCAACTGCCTCGGGATCGCCGCCTCGGCGCCGCGGCTCAACGCCACCTTCGGCCCCGCCGGCATCCCCGCGGGCAACATCGGGTTCTCGTCGCAGAGCGGGGCGCTCGGCCTCGCGTTCCTGCAGGAGGCGGCCGCGCGCGGACTCGGGCTGGCGGCCTTCGTCTCGATCGGCAACAAGGCGGACGTGTCCTCCAACGACCTGCTCGAGCACTTCGAGGACGACCCCGCGACCGAGCTCGTCCTGCTCTACCTCGAGTCGTTCGGCAACCCGCGCCGGTTCGGCCGGCTGGCGCGGCGCGTGGCGCGCAGCAAGCCGATCCTGGCCATGAAGAGCGGCCGCAGCCGCGCCGGCATCCGCGCGGCCGGCTCGCACACTGCCGCCCTGGCCGGCTCGGAGGAGGCGGTCGACGCGCTGTTCCACCAGGCCGGCGTGATCCGCGCCGACACGCTCGGGCAGCTGCTCGACGTCGCGTCGCTCCTGGCCACCCAGCCGCTGCCGGCCGGGCGCTCGGTCGCGGTGGTGACCAACGCCGGCGGTCTCGGGATCCTGTGCGCGGACGCCTGCGAGGCGGCTGGCCTGGAGCTCCCGTCGCTCGGCGACGAGACGCGCGAGGCCCTGGCCCGCGTCCTGCCGGCCGAGGCGAGCCTCGCCAATCCCGTCGACCTGCTCGGGTCGGCGACCGGCGCCGCGTACGAGGCGGCGCTGCCGCTGGTCCTGGCCGACCGCCACGTCGACGCCGTCATCGTGCTCTTCGTGCCGCCCGTGGTGGCCGGCGCCGACGAGGTCGCGGCCGCGATCAGCCGCGCCGTCGACGGGCTCGACGACGCCGGCAAGCCGGTGCTGGCGGTCGTGATGAGCGGTGCGGGCACGCCGGCGGCGCTCCGCGAGGGCGCCCGCGCGATCGCCGGCTTCAGCTACCCCGAGTCGGCCGCCGCCGCGCTCGGGCGCGCGGCGGCCCGCGCCGACTGGCTGCGGCGCCCGGCCGGCACCGTCCCGGAGCTCGACGGCGTGGACGCCGCGAGCGCTCGCGCCGCCGTCTCGGGCGCGCTCGCGGACGCCGACGAGCTGTGGTTGCCGCCGCCGCAGGTGCGCGCGCTCCTCGAGGCGTACGGGCTGCCGCTCGTCTCCGAGCGGTACGTCGCGAGCGAGCGGGAGGGCCTGGTGGCGGCCGCCGACCTCGGCTACCCGGTGGTGGCGAAGACCGCGCTGCCGGGCGTGCACAAGTCAGAGCGCGGCGGCGTCGCGCTCGACCTGCGCGACGAGCGCGAGCTGAGCGCGGCGCTGGTCGCGGTCGGGTTGCCCGCCGTCGTGCAGCCGATGGTCCGCGGCGGCGCGGAGCTGCTGGCCGGCGTCGTCCAGGACCCGGTCTTCGGGCCGCTCGTGGCGTTCGGGCCGGGCGGCGTGCTGGCGGAGATCATCGGCGATGCCCAGGTCCGGATCGCCCCGCTCACCGACGCCGACGCCGAGGAGCTCGTGCTCGGCGGCAAGGCTGGGCGCCTGGTCCGGGGGTTCCGGACGCAGCCGTCCGACGCCGCCGCGCTGGCCGACGTGGTCCACCGGCTGTCGCGCCTCGCTGAGGAGCTCCCCGAGGTCGCCGAGCTCGACCTCAACCCGGTGATCGGGCTCCCCGAGGGCTGCGTGGTCGTCGACGCGCGCGTGCGGGTCGCGACCCCGCGCGCGCCGGCGCGCTCGAAGACCTGGTGAAACGGCGAGCGGCCCCCGGGGGGGCCGCTCGTGTCCGCGCGAGGTTCCCCTTGGCTGCGAGGAGGACTAGGTGCCGGTGGGGATGGCGGCGGCGCCCGCTCGCGCGGTCCGGGTGCGCGCGGCCGCCGGAGCCAGCACGCGCACGGTGAGGACGAGGAACCCGATGCCGGTCAGCAGCAGGGCGACGCCCATCACGATCGCGAAGGTCGCGACGCTCTCGGCGAAGTAGGCCGTGTTGAGGGCCGTGCTCAGCGCCGTCGAGTTGATCCACATGTTGCGCAGGCCGTTCTCGACCGGCTCGCCGGTCTTCGGGTCCTTGGCGGCGGCCGCTTCGTCGGACGTCGCGTTGCCGTTCTCGTCCAGGAACCGGCCCATCTGCGCGTACGTCTGGCCGCCCGTGGCCTCGAGCGTGTGCTTGCGGATCACCGCGGCGAACTCCTGCGCCTCGGCGCCGGTGTCGACCTTCTGGCCGGCGATCTTGGAGTCCTCGGTGCCGACGATCATCTCGCGCGCCAGGTCGTCGCGCACTCGATCGCGACCATCGACGCCCATGTAGATCGAGCCGGCGCCGAAGGCGATCAACACGATGCTGGCTGCGATGCCGGCGAAGCTGTAGAGCTTGGTCATGATGTCCTCCTCGTAGGACTCGTTGCTGACACAAGCAAGTGTCGTCGGCCGGGGCGCCGGGCGGATCCGGACGAGCCACTCGATCCGCTCCGCGAAAACCCGCAGCCATGGACCGCAGGAGCCCGCGGCTCAGCCATGGACCGCAGGAGGCCGCG
>Ga0214469_1000776_pt1 | contig 11489 bp, 15 predicted proteins | sample RVTome_10_FD_187340 | JGI IMG/M metagenome (GOLD analysis project Ga0214469, IMG submission 187340) | Soil microbial communities from uranium-contaminated site in the Upper Colorado River Basin, Wyoming, United States - RVT153D57 HiSeq ... | reverse complement strand
TCTCGCTGAACCAGCGGGACTTCCAATCGGTGTGGATGCCGAGGCGGAAGCCGTACGGGTGAACCTTCTGACCCATTTAGGCCTCCCCCTCTTCCTTCTTGCTCGTGGTCTTCTTTGCGGTCGTCTTCTTGGCCGTGGTCTTCTTGGCGGTCGTCTTCTTGGCCGTGGCCTTCTTCGCCGTGGTCTTCTTGGCGGTGGTCTTCTTGCTCGTGGCCTTCTTGGTGGTGGTTTTCTTGGCCGTGGTCTTCTTGGCCGGGGCCGTCGACTTGCGTCGAGAGCTTTTTCTTGTAGGTCGCTCTACCTCGGCCGCGTCCTCGGGCCGGGCCACCACTACCGAGATATGGCAGGTGCGCTTGTTGATGCGCGTGGCACGGCCCATGGCGCGCGGGCGGAAACGTCGAAGCGTCGGGCCCTCGTCGACCCAGGCGCGGGCGACGAACAGCTCGTCGGCCGCGAGGCTGCGATTGTGCTCGGCGTTCGCTATCGCCGATTCCAGGACCTTGCGAACGGGCAGAGTCGCGCCGCGCTGCGTGAATGCGAGAACCTGCTTCGCCTCGTCCACGTGGCGACCCCTTATCAGGTCCACGACCTGCCGGGCCTTCGAGGGCGACATCCGAATGAAACGCGCGGTCGCGATAGCTTCTTGAGCGTCGGGAGCAATACGCCTAGCCAATTACCTCACCCTCGTGGCTCTGTCGCCGCCACCGTGCGTGCGGAACGCGCGCGTGGGGGCGAACTCTCCGAGCTTGTGTCCGACCATCGACTCTGTGATGTAGATAGGCACGTGCTTGCGTCCGTCGTGCACCGCGATGGTGTGTCCCACCATCTCGGGAATCACGGTCGAACGCCGCGACCACGTCTTGATGACGCGCTTCTCGTTGCGCTTGTTCATCTCGACGACCTTGACCAGCAGGTGGTCGTCGATGAACGGTCCCTTTTTCAGACTCCTAGGCACTACCGACCTCTCTTCTTGCGACGGCGCCTGACGATCAGGGCGTCAGAATGCTTCTTCTTGCGCGTACGGCCCTCTTTCTTGCCCCAGGGGCTGGTGGGGTGCCGTCCTCCGGACGACTTGCCCTCACCTCCGCCGAGGGGGTGGTCGACCGGGTTCATGACGACACCTCGCACGGAGGGGCGCTTGCCCTTCCAGCGGTTGCGGCCCGCCTTGCCGATCGAAATCAACTCCGCCTCGGCGTTGCCGACCTCGCCGACGGTCGCCCGGCATGCCATCGGGACCATCCGCATCTCGCCCGAGGGGAGACGGAGTGTCGCCTTGGTGCCTTCCTTGGCGACCAGCTGCACCGAGGCGCCCGCGGAGCGGGCGATCTTGCCGCCGCCGCCCGGACGCATCTCGATGTTATGCACGACCGTACCGACCGGGATGTTCCTCAAGGGCAGCGCGTTTCCGGGGCGGATGTCGGCGCCCGGCCCGGATTCGAGCATGTCGCCCACCTTGACCCTGTTCGGCATGAGGATGTATCGCTTCTCGCCGTCGACGTAGTGGAGAAGGGCTATGCGTGCGTTGCGGTTCGGGTCGTACTCGATGTGGGCGACTTTCGCGGGCACGCCGTCCTTGTTGCGACGAAAGTCGATCACACGGTAACGAACCTTGTTACCGCCGCCTTGGTGGCGCGTCGTGATACGGCCGTAGTTGTTACGTCCGGCTCGATGGGGCTTGGGCTGCAGCAACGACTTCTCTGGCTCGCTCCGGGTTACCTCGGAGTAGTCGGAGAAGGACTGAAACCGTCTGCCCGGTGATGTCGGCTTTGCCTTTCGGATCGGCATTCGTTGCTCCCCTAGCCCTGCTGCTCGAAGATCTCGATCTTGTCGCCCTCGACGAGCTTCACGACCGCTCGTTTCGTGTCGGGGCGACGTCCTTTGGTGAATCGAAAACGCTTGGTCTTGCCCTTGCGATTGAGCGTGTTGACCGAAACAACCCGCACGTCCCAGATCTTTTCCACGGCTTGGCGGATCTCGGTCTTGTTCGCGCCGGGATGCACAAGAAACGTGTACGCGTTCTCGTCCAGCAGCGAGTACGACTTCTCGCTCACCACCGGCGCCAGAATTACGTCCCGTACATCACTCTTGGTGGAACCCATCTACGCGCTCACCTCCTGCTTTCCCCGCTTGAGGAACTCGTCGAAGGCGGCGTTTGTAAAAACGACGGCATCGGCCACGAGCACGTCGTAAGTTCCCAGCGCTCCGTGCAGCGAGAACGCGGCGCCCGCGAGATTTCGAAAAGCACGGTCTGCATTGGCGGACGATTCGTCGTTGGGGTCGAGCACCACGAGCACACGCCCGCTGATCTCTGCGGCCTCGAGGCACTTCGCCGCGGCCTTGGTCTTGGTCTGGTCGAATCCGTCGAGAACGAAGATCCTCCCGTTCATAGCCTTGTCGGCCAGGGCGCTTCGCAGGGCCGCCCTGCGCATCTTCTTGTTCACGCGCATCGAGTAGTCGCGCGGCTTGGGCCCGAAGACCGCGCCGCCGCCGACCCAGATTGGACTGCGCTCGGAGCCGTGTCGAGCCCGACCGGTGCCCTTCTGCCTCCAGGGCTTCGCCCCGCCGCCTCGCACCTCGGAGCGAGTCTTGGTCGACGCGGTGCCGCTGCGCGCCGCCGCGAGCTGAGCGACGACCACCTGGTGCATGACCGCCTCGTTGATCTCGCCCCCGAACAACTCCTCGGGTAGATCGCGCGTGCCGGTGCTCTTTCCGCTGACGTCGATGACGGTTGCCTTGGCCATCAGCTCGCCGCCTTCCCGGCCGTACGACGTGCGATTCGGATCGCCGTACGCACCATCACGAGTCCGCCACGGGGACCCGGGACCGCACCCCGAACGAGCATGAGGTTGCGCTCGGGGTCGACCTTGATGACCTTCAGGTTGAGCGTTGTAACCCGAACGTTGCCCATTTGGCCGGCCATGCGAACGCCCTTGAAAACCCGAGCCGGCGTAGCGCAGGCGCCAATGGATCCGGGACTACGGTGCTTCTTCTGGGTTCCGTGCGAAGCACCCAGGCCCTTGAAACCATGGCGCTTCATTGCGCCGGCGAAGCCTTTGCCTTTCGTGACGCCGATGACGTCGACCATGTCGCCCGCCTCGAACACGTCCGCCTTGATCTCGGAGCCGAGTGCGTATTCCTCGAGGCTGTCGAGCCGCAGTTCGGCGAGATGGCGCGCCGGGGTGATGCCGGCCTTCGCGTAGTGACCGACAGTGGGCTTGTTCGGCCGCTTCGCCTCGCCGAACGCCAGTTGGGCGGCCGTGTAGCCATCCTTTTCCGGCGTCTTCGTCTGAGCGACGCGACAGGGCCCGGCCTCGAGAACGGTCACCGGAACGGCGTGACCGTCTTCATCGAAGACCTGGGTCATCCCGATCTTTCGACCGAGGATCCCTTTCACCTCTGCCATCTGTAGTTGCCTCTCCTGTCCTTTAGAGCTTCAGTTCGATGTCGACGCCGGCCGGAAGATCGAGCCGCTGGAGGGAGTCCACCGTCTTCGGCGTCGGGTTGACGATGTCGAGCAGTCGCTTGTGCGTGCGCATCTCGAAGTGTTCACGCGAGTCCTTGTCCTTGTGTGGCGACCGGATGACCGTGTAGATCGAACGCTCCGTGGGGAGCGGGATAGGCCCGTTGACGCTCGCGCCCGTACGAGTCACGGTCTCGACGATCTTCTTTGCGCTCTGGTCGATGACCTCGTGGTCGTAGGCCTTCAGCCTGATCCGAATCTTCATTCCGGCTGCCAAGTGGATTCCTCTCTAGGTTGCTTCTGCTCTTCTCAAGGTGCTCGGTTCAATAACCCGGCCCGGAGAGTTCCTCCGGGCCGGGTGTGCGACCTGTTACTCGGTGATCTTCACGACCCGGCCGGCGCCGACGGTGCGACCACCCTCTCGGATGGCGAACCGCAGACCCTCGTCCATGGCGATGGGCTGGCCCAGCTCGACCGACATCTGCGTGTTGTCGCCGGGCATGACCATCTCGGTACCGTCGGGAAGCTTGACCGCTCCGGTGACGTCGGTGGTGCGGAAATAGAACTGCGGCCGGTAGTTGTCGAAGAAGGGAGTGTGACGCCCGCCCTCTTCTTTGTTCAGCACGTACACCTGTGCCTCGAACTTCGTATGGGGAGTCACGCTGCCCGGCTTTGCCAGAACCTGGCCGCGCTGGACGTCGTCCTTCTTGGTACCGCGCAGGAGGATACCGGCGTTGTCTCCTGCCTGGGCCTCGTCGAGCATCTTGCGGAACATCTCGATTCCCGTGACCACGGTCTTGTCCGTCTTCTCCTTGATCCCAACGATCTCGATCTCCTCGCCGAGCTTCAACATGCCCTGCTCGACGCGGCCGGTAACGACGGTGCCTCGACCGGTGATCGTGAAGACGTCCTCGATAGGCATGAGGAACGGCTTGTCGGTGTCGCGCTCGGGCTCGGGGATGTGCTCGTCTACAGCCTTCATGAGCTCGACCACCTGCTTGGAGGCCTCCTCGTCGCCCTCGAGCGCCTTGAGCGCGCTCACGCGCACGACGGGCACGTCGTCGCCCGGGAACTCGTACTCGGTCAGGAGCTCGCGAACCTCGAGCTCGACGAGGTCGAGAAGCTCCGGGTCGTCGACCATGTCGACCTTGTTCAGCGCCACGACGAGGTACGGAACGTTCACCTGTCGGGCGAGAAGCACGTGCTCGCGCGTCTGGGGCATGGGGCCGTCGGCCGCGGAGACCACGAGGATCGCTCCATCGACCTGGGCGGCTCCGGTGATCATGTTCTTGATGTAGTCGGCGTGCCCCGGCATGTCCACGTGTGCGTAATGACGGTTCTCGGTCTCGTACTCGATGTGCGAGATCGAGATCGTGATACCGCGCTCCTTTTCTTCGGGAGCGTTGTCGATGGTGTCGAAGGCGGCGAACTGAACGTCGGGGTTCGCTTCGGATAGGACCTTCGTGATCGCCGCGGTAAGGGTGGTCTTGCCGTGGTCGATGTGACCCATCGTTCCGATGTTGACGTGCGGCTTGCTGCGCTCGAACTTAGCCTTGGCCATGTCTCCTCTTCCTCTCCCCTACCTAAACCGGTTCTCCGCGAACCGCTGCAACGACGTTTTCTGCGATTGACTGGGGTACTTCCTGATAGCTGTTGAACTGCATCGTGTAAGTGGCGCGACCCTGTGTGCGGCTGCGCAGTTCGGTTGCGTAACCGAACATCTCGGCGAGGGGGACCTGCGCAGTGATGATCCGGTCCTGACCTCGCTGGTCCATCGACTCGATACGGCCGCGCCGTCCCGAGAGATCTCCGATGACGTCCCCCATGTGCTCTTCGGGGGTCACGACCTCGACGTCGAAGATCGGCTCGAGGAGTATCGGCCGCGCCTTTTTGACTCCGTCCTTGAAGCACATGGAGCCGGCGATCTTGAATGCCATCTCGGACGAGTCGACGTCGTGGTAGCTGCCGTCGAGCAGCGTCACGCGCAGGTCGACCACCGGGTAGCCGGCGAGGACACCGGAGGCCATGGCCTCCTGCACGCCCTGGTCGACACTTGGGATGTACTCCTGCGGCACGCGCCCACCGCTGATCTTGTTGATGAATTCGTATCCACCGCCAGGTCCCGTCGGCTCGATCGCGAGCACGACATGTCCGTACTGACCCTTACCACCGGTCTGCTTGACGTAGCGGGTCTCGACTTTTTCCACCGGGTTCTTGATGGTCTCGCGGTACGCCACCTGTGGTTTACCGACGTTGGCCCCGACCTTGAACTCACGAACCAACCGGTCGACGATGACCTCGAGGTGGACCTCGCCCATTCCGGAGATGATGGTCTGCCCGGTGTCCTCGTCGGTGTGGACTCGAAACGTCGGGTCCTCTTCGGACAACTTCTGCAACGCAGTGCTCAGCTTCTCGGAGTCGACCTTGGACTTCGGCTCGATCGCGACGTCGATCACGGGGGCCGGGAAGATCATCTCTTCGAGCAGCACAGGCGAGGTTGGATCCGTCAGCGTGTCCCCGGTCAGGGTGTTCTTGAGACCGACGACGGCGACGATATCGCCGGCGAAAACGGCGTCCTTGTCCTCGCGGTGGTTCGCATGCATCTGGAGCAGACGGCCGACGCGCTCCTTACGCTCGCGCGTCGAGTTGGTCACCTGATCCCCGCTCTTCAGCGTTCCCGAGTAGACCCGCATGTAAGTCAGCCGACCCACGTACGGGTCGGTCATGATCTTGAATGCGAGGGCCGCGAACGGGTCGGTGTCGTTGGGCCTGCGGATCTCGACCTCGCCCGTGACGGGATGGATTCCCTCGTAGGGCGGGAGGTCCATAGGGCTCGGCAGGTACCACGTGACCGCATCGAGCAGCGGCTGGACGGCCTTGTTCTTGAAGGCCGAGCCGCACAGGATCGGGTTGACCGCACCTGCGATCGTGCCCTTGCGCAGAGCCTTGCGCAGCGTGTCGACCGAAACCTCCTGGTCGCCGAGATAGGCCTCCATCACGTTCTCGTCGACGTCGGCGAGAATCTCGATCAGGTCGTGGCGCCACTTCTCGGCGTCGGCCACCATGTCATCGGGGATCTTGCGGTCCTCCCACTCCTCGCCCATCCCGTCGGACGGCCAGTAGTGGGCGATCATCGTGATGAGGTCGACCACACCGTGGAAGTTCTCCTCGCTTCCGATCGGAAGCTGGATGACGGCGGGAGTTCCGTTCAGGCGATCGCGGATCATCTCGACGCAGCGGAAGAAGTCGGCGCCCGTCCGGTCCATCTTGTTGACGAAGCACATGCGGGGGACGTTGTAACGGTCGGCCTGGCGCCAAACCGTCTCGGATTGAGGCTCGACCCCCGCCACCGCGTCGAACACGGCCACCGCACCGTCCAGCACCCGCAGCGACCGCTCGACCTCGATGGTGAAGTCGATGTGGCCGGGGGTGTCGATCAGGTTGATCCAGTAGCCCTTCCAGTTCGCCGTGGTGGCCGCGGAGGTAATGGTGATGCCGCGCTCCTGCTCTTGGGCCATCCAGTCCATGACGGCGCCGCCTTCGTGCACCTCACCGATCTTGTAGGTCTTGCCGGTGTAATAGAGGATGCGCTCGGTCGTGGTGGTCTTGCCCGCGTCGATGTGGGCCATGATCCCGATGTTGCGGGTATGGCTCAGTGGATACTCCCGAATGGTGGGAGTACCGCCGCCCTTGACTGCCTTGAGCTGCGGTCCCTTTTGCTGTTTTTCGTTTTGAGCTGCTTCTGCCATTTCTCTCCTCTGGGCGACGGTTGGGTCGCCCGCTTGAATCACCAGCGGTAGTGGGCGAAAGCCTTATTGGCGTCGGCCATCTTGTGCACGTCCTCACGGCGCTTGACGGCCGCGCCCGTACCTCCGGATGCGTCCAGGATCTCGGCCGCGAGGCGCTCGGCCATCGAGCGCTCGCGTCGGTTGCGCGAGAACGTCACGAGCCAGCGAATGGCAAGGGTGGTGCCTCGACGGGACGCGACCTCGACGGGAACCTGATAGGTCGCACCTCCGACCCGGCGGCTCTTTACCTCGAGCAACGGCTTGATGTTGTCGACGGCCTTTTTGAGCACCGGCAGCGGATCTCTGCCCGTGCGGTCGCCGACCATGGTGAGGGCGCTGTAGACGATGCCCTCGGCAAGGCTGCGCTTGCCGCGGGTCATGATGCGATTCGTCACCTGAGTGACGAGCACCGATCCGTAGATGGGGTCGGGGTTGATGTCCCTGCGTGAGGCGGGACCGCGGCGAGGCATCCCTACATCCCGCCCTTCTTGGCGCCGTACTTGGAGCGCGACTTGCTACGGTCGCGCACACCGGCGGTGTCGAGCGCGGCGCGCACGATCTTGTAGCGCACGCCTGGAAGGTCTTTGACCCGGCCCCCTCGCACGAGCACGATCGAGTGCTCCTGGAGGTTGTGACCGATTCCCGGAATGTATGCGGTGACTTCGATTTGAGAGGTGAGGCGGACACGAGCAACCTTGCGCAACGCGGAGTTTGGCTTCTTGGGAGTGGTCGTATACACCCGAGTGCACACGCCCCGGCGCTGCGGCGACCCCTTCAGGGCCGGCGACTTCGACTTCTCTTTCTTGAACTGTCGCCCCTGGCGTACCAGTTGCTGAATCGTAGGCAACGTCTCTCCCTCTTGCTCGCTGTTGCTCGTCTGCGGACGGACTCCCACCCGTTGAGCGGATGGAAGCTTTCTCCTTGTGACCCGGACACGCGCGCTCGTCGGTCGAGCGCAAAGCGCCGGGCGCCTCACCTCTATGGACTCTCCCGCCGACAACCTGCACGCGCGGGCGAACCGTTTGTTACCGGTCTTGCCGGGAGATAGGAACCGGCGCCTCCGGGCGTGGCCCAGGGTCCGGGATGTCCTCCCGCAGACACAATCGTCCGGCGATGTACCCCTGACTCCGCCGGTTCCCGGGGCAACCGGGCCTTGCGAAGCTCACCGAACTCGGGTTCTCTTTACATCTTCCGCCACCTACTTCTCCGCCCTCGTGATCAGCCCGAGAAACGGTTCGAGACAGGCGCGCGGCGCATCTGAGCGTCAGACGCGACGGGTAAGGATAGGCGCGCGCACCCAGGCGGTCAAACGGGTGTTCCGGGGGCCCCGGCGCGCGCTACGGCGCTTCGGCCGTCGACTGGTCCATCACGTAGACGACGTTGCTCCAGGGGTCGGTAAAGGAGGTCAACCGGCCCCCGGGAATCTCCAGATCGGCGGCGTAGTCGAGGCTCGGGTGGGCCTCTCGAAAGGTCGCGACGCTGTCGACCACGAAGAGAGGACCCGGGCTCGATGCCGGATCGGCCGCGTCGAGCATCAACTTCACCTCGCTGCCGGGGAGCTCGAGCGCCACGGTTTGCTCCTCCTCGCGCCAGGCCTCGGTCAGTCCCAGGCCGTCCCGGTAGAGCGCGAGCGCCTGGGCGATCTCGGAGGTCGGGGTGGTGGACCTCGCGCGCCGTGCGGCCACCACGACCGGCTCGCTCTACCACCACTTCGGGAGCAAGCTGGGGCTGTACGCCTTCGTCAGGAGCGACGTCGAGCGCCGCGTCCTCGATCGAATGGAGGGAGCGGCCGCGGCCGTCGAGGGACCGGCCGGGGCGCAGGCGGGCGCGGCCCTGCTCGTGGCGTTTGACTACGCGGTGGGCGGTGGCTTCGCGCGGATGCTGGCCACGCCGCTGCCCGGACGGGAGGAGGACCCCCTCGAACAATTCCTCGCGACGGTGCTCGGCGGGGATGACACCCCCTACGGTGTGGTTCTTGTCGCCGGATGGCGCGCGGCCCTGGAGGTCGTCATCCGAGGCGGCGATCCGAAGCGGGCCCGGCGCGCCCTGCAGTCTCTGAGAATCGAGACGGGTTCAAGCTGAAGCTCAGCCCGGGGCGATCTTACGCACGTTGTTGTTCTGCGTCGGCGGACTCGGGTGCAGGAAGCTCTGGAGGAGCTCCGAGGCCTGGGGGATGAGGTCGTCGCGCAGGGTGTAGGTCTTGTCCTCGCCCTCCCGAACCCAGACCAGACCGGCCTGACGAAGGATGGCGAGGTGGTGGTAGGCGGTGGATTTGGCGCTGCCGAGCAGATCGGTGGCCTCCTTGAGAGTCATGGATCCGGCCGCCAGGCGTTTCAGGAGTCTCAGGCGGTTGGCGTCGCCGAGCGCCTTGTACAGCTTCACGAGCTGAGGCGGGGGCACGGATTCGTCGACCCCCAGGCTCTCGTCGGAGACGGGATAGATGTAAACGACCGTGTCGCGATGCTCGGTGAACAGCACCCAGGGACGGAGGATGAAGGTCGGCGTCAGGATGACCCGCCGCACCCACGGCTCGGCGACGAACTGGATGCCGTTGGTGGCGAGCTCGATGGTTCGTTCGGGTGAGAGTTCCTCCGACATCTTCAACTTGGCTTTGTAATCGCGCTCCATGACGGGGAGCGCTTCGTCCTTGTACTGGGCGAAGACCTCTTTGTCCCATCGCCTGAGCGCGGAGACCAGACCCCGCTGAACCTCTGCCGGACCCAGCTTCAGGACATGCTCGAGGGCCAGGACCATGCCGTCGCTTTCGCCCCACTTCGCCGCCGCCTCGGCGACGAACTCGGCCTGCGAGGCGGTATCGCCCTCGACCGCCCGAAGAATGGTCTCCGCGGACGCCGGCAGATGCTGCCGGCTGTGATAGCCGACGAGCGCGAGAAGCACCTGGGCGGGGCGGGCGGCCTCGAGGTTACCGAGGAAGGTGTTCACGTCGTGCTTGGGACCGGCCTCCAGCGTGAAGCCCACGAGGTACGCGAGGAGTTTCCCGCAGGTCTCGCCGAGGGTGGCGGGACCGCCGAAGAGCTCCTCGATCTCCTCCAGCAGATCGTCGGAGGCACGGTTTCGCAGGTCCTGAAGCCGCTCCTTGCCCACGTCGTAGGTATTGACGTCCTTGGTGAGGCCCAGGAGGTCGCCGATTGCCAGGATGCTCATCAGCATCTCCGCGCCCTCGGACTTGACCACCTCTACGGCGACCGGGCTCGGCCGCTGGCTGAGATTTACGACCCGCATGGGAAGCACCTTACCCAATTATGCGTTTCATACATTTGAAACGCCGGTTCTATGTCCTTCGGACGCTCGGGGCGGAAACTGGAGCCTCCTAGGCTGCATTTAACACCCAGGGCTTGACATTCCACAAGGGGTTCGATAGATTTCGAACAGCAAGTTCGACACTGGTAGAACGTGTAAGCGACCATTGTCGATCCGAAGCACCGAAAGGAGGGGTGGACGATGATCCTGATCAGTTCGTATGAGATCGCCAAGGAGCAGCAGCGCGACCAGCGTGACGAGGCTCGCCAGGAGCGAGCCTCGAGGGCTCACGTCGAGGACGAGGCCGAAGCCGTCCGCTCCGGAGTGCGCCACGCAGTGGCCGCCACCCTGAGGCGAGTGGCCAACAGCGTCGAACCCACAACCTGAGCACCGGCAAGGAAAGCGCAACCAGTCGGTTCCCGGCGCGCAGACCGTATTGAGATCGTGTCCCCCGCTCGGCAGGCGGTAGGTCTGCACCCGGATCCGATTTGAAGGGCCCCCGTTCCCCCGGGGGCCCTTCTTGTGCGTTCCTTTGCGTGCCCGGCGATCCGGTAGCGTCGCCCTCGAACCGGCACGCCCCGAACGAAGGAGCAAAGTGAACGAAGACGAGGTCCACTCCTATGCCCGCCTGGTCCTGAGCATGGGCGCCAACCTGCAGCCCGGTCAGGACTTGACGGTCAATGCCATGCTCGAGCACGCCCCCCTGGCCCGCGCTCTGGCCGAGGAGGGGTACGCGATGGGGGCCCGCTATGTGGACATCTGGTACTGGGATCCCCATGCCAAACGATCTCGGGTTCGCCACGCGCCCGAGGACACCCTCTCCTGGACACCCCCCTGGCTGGACGCCCGTCACGACTACACCGCGGAGCACAGGTCCGCGAACGTGGCGATAGTCGGCGACCCCGAACCCGACCTCCTCGCCGACGTCGATCCCGTGCGGGCCGCGATGGATCGCATGCCATCGCTCGCCTCGCGCCTGA
>Ga0214469_1000775_pt1 | contig 11492 bp, 9 predicted proteins | sample RVTome_10_FD_187340 | JGI IMG/M metagenome (GOLD analysis project Ga0214469, IMG submission 187340) | Soil microbial communities from uranium-contaminated site in the Upper Colorado River Basin, Wyoming, United States - RVT153D57 HiSeq ... | reverse complement strand
CGACGTCGCAGACGCGGCTGCGGGTGGCGATCGGCAGCGGCCGCCCGTCGGCGTCGGTCAGCGGCCGCCCGTCCTCGTCGAGGGCGCGGCCGTCGGAGCCGATGAGCCGCCCGAGGTCGTCGACCGTGTGGCCGTCGCCGGCGCGCAGCGGATAGCCCTTGGCGTCGATCCGGGGCAGCCCGGTCGGGTGCGGGCACGAGTCGGTGGTGTAGATGTGCCCGCAGAAGTGATACGCCTCCGCCTCGCCGGGGGCGACCAGCCCGCCGATCGTGCCGGCTCCCGCCAGCCCCATCACGGCGCCGGACACGCGCGAGAGGAACCCGCGGCGCGACGTACCGGCCGCGAGCCGGTCGCTGAGCCGCTCAGGCACGCAGTACCCCGCGCCGCCGCTCGGCGGCCGCCAGCACCGACTCGAGCTGGGCGCCGGTGTTGAACGTGCCCTTGGCCAGCACGGTCCCGTCGGCGTCGAGCGCGACGGCGAACGGGCTGCCGGGAACGTCGGCCGCAGCCCAGGCGCCGGCGTCCCGCGCCTCGTCGAACGTGCGCACCGCCACCCGCGGGTCGCGGGCGAAGGACTCGATCGCCGGCGCCAGCGCACGGCACAGCCCGCAGCCCTCGGAGCTGAACACGGCCAGCCCGAGCCGACCGGGAGCGATCTCCAGGTGCTCGACGAGCGCCGTCCGGCCGCCGACCTCGGGGCCCTCGTGGGCGACCTCGAGCGCCCCGCGCGGATCGCCCGCCAGGCGCAGCATCCCCACCTCGCGCGCCAGCGCCAGCACGGCGACGGCGAGCGCGACGAGCCCGAGCAGCGCGACGGCCAGGCCGAGCGCGAGCCAGCCCTCGGTCGAGGGCTCGCTGCGCGGAAGCAGCGGCAGCGCCGCGAAGGCGGCCGCCAGCAGCGCCGCACGGCCGACGGAGGCACGCGAGATCCGCCCGCGCGCGCCGAAGCACGCGCACGGCGCGCCGCCGCGGCCGGAGGCGAGCGCCACCGCCTGGGCGGCGCAGAACAGCGCCAGCAGGCCGCCGGCCGCGTAGGCGGCGGCGTCGACGCCGGCGCCGACCGCCACGGCGAGGCCGGCCTCGACCGTCACCAGCAGGGCCCACACGGCCCGCGCGGCGGGCGCCGAGCGCACGCCGTACGTGGCGAGGGCGGCCCGGCTGCCGGCGCCGTCGGCGAGCTTGAGCACCGCCGATGCGAGCAGGACGAACCCGAGGACCAGGCAGGCGACGACCGACACCATGAAGCCGCCGAAGGTAGCAAGCCGCCTGTCAGAGCCCGCCAGTTCGTCGTCGACCCCCGTCGGAGTCAACCGCGGAGAACGTCAACTGGGGCCGGCGACCCAGCATGCCCGCCCAGCCGCAGTTGACGACCCAGCATGCCCGCCCAGCCGCAGTTGACGATCCAGCATGCCCGTCCAGCCGCAGCCGACGCTCGCCGGGGGCGACCGCCCACCGCCGGGCTACGCGGCTGGATGGAAGCCGGCGGCGCGGTTGAAGCGGTTCGGCGAGCGTGGGTCGTCGACGCCCGCGTTGCGGGCCCAGCCGGTGCTACGGGTGCGGTTCCTGCCCGCGCGCTTCGCGTCGTAGAGCGCGATGTCGGCGGCCTCGACGAGCGCCGACGCGTCGCCGACCCCGGGCTCGAGCGCGCTGACTCCGACGCTGATCGTGACCCGCAGCGGGCTCCCGTCCGGCAGCGCGAGCTCGAGCGCCGCCACGGCGCGGCGGAAGCTCTCGGCGATCGTCCACGCGCCCGCGACGTCTGTGTCGGGCAGCACGACCGCGAGCTCGTCGCCGCCGTAGCGGGCCGGCTCGTCGGTCGCGCGGCAGGCGCCGCGGATGACGTGCGCGACAGCCGCGAGCACGCTGTCGCCGAGCTGGTGCCCGTAGGTGTCGTTGATCGTCTTGAAGTCGTCGAGGTCGATCAGCGCCAGCGCCGTCGGCAGGCTGGAGCGGCGGGTGCGCAGCACCTCGCCATTGAGCGCCTCCTGGAAGCGCCGGTGGTTGGACAGGCCGGTCACGTCGTCCACCGTCGCCTGGCGCCGGAGCTGGTGCTGGAGCTCGACGTTCTCGACCGCGAGCGCGGTCTGCTGCGCGAGGTATCCGAACAGCGCCTGCTCCTCCTGGGTGAACGGCCGGCCGCGCCGCGCGACGACGAGGACCTCGGTGGTGGCGGCGCGACCGCCGGCCACCAGCGGGTGCCCGAGCGCCGCGGCGTCGCCCTCGGTGGCCATGCACAGCGCCACGCCGCGCTGGGCGGCGCGCTCGGCCTTCGCCGCGGCGTCGGTCGGCCCGCCGCCGACCTCGATCGTCCCCGAGGCGAGATTCGCCCGCCCGAGATCGGCGCCGAGCGCCTCGACCGCCGTGCGCAGCCCGATGTCCACGAGCGCCGCGCGGTCGAGCCGGGAGCCGAAGGCCTCGCCGATCCGGTGCACGGCGCGGTCGAGCCGCTCGTGCTCGACGGTCAGCTGGTCGAGCCGGTCGACGGCCTCGCGCAGGCGCCGGCGGCGGTCGTCGGCGAGGCCGGCGAGCAGCGCGAGCACGGGCAGCGCCAGCACGAAGGCGAACGGGTGGTCGGCGGCGGCGATCGCGATCAGGAAGCCGGCCGGCGTCAGGCACGTGTCGATCAGGTAGACGGTGAGGATCACGCGAAGCTGCACGGCGGGCGCGATGCCGCGTCCGAGCCACTCGCGGGCGGTGGCGGAGACCAGGTCCGTCGCGCACTGCGCGAGCACGGCGAGCAGCGGCACCGCCCAGTACTCGAGCTCCGGCGCCGGGCCGCCCGCGGCCACGAAGACGAGGCTGGGGCCGACCGCGTGCCACGCGTCGGCGATGCCGGTCAGCGTGCGCTCCGGGTGCGCGCGTCGCCGCAGGGTCTCGGTCACCGCCGCGGCGGCGAAGGCGAGGCCGACGCACGCGGGTACCGTCGCCGGGGGAAGCAGGAACAGCATCGGGACGAGCATCAGCTGCGTCGGCATCGCGTAGCCGGCGCCCAGGTGCAGGCGGACGCCCGAGGCGAACGCGATGCCGGAAACCAGGGCCAGGGCCAGCAGCGGGTCGAACGGCCGCGAGTGCTCAAGCGTCGCGGCCATCGCCGTCGCGACCGCCACGAAGGCCGCGGCCGCGGCCGCCTCGACCCGCAGCTCGCGGCGTGTCAGGCGCCGCGCGTCATACGGTCGCCAGCGCTCCAGCAGGCGCTCCACGCGAGAGCGCGTCTGACGATCCGGCGAAACCCCACGCACGAGGTCTTCCTCGGCAGATCGCGCGAAAACTTGAGGGGAGAAATGTCACCCCTCGGACCTGGGCCCTCAAGGCCCCTCCGAGAGCGCCCGATAGCGAGCCCGGCAGGTCGTTTCCGACAGAAGGACGGACCCTCCGATGGCTGGCTCGCGGCACATCTCGCTCCGCTCGATCGTGATCGGCTCAACGGCGATCCTGGCATTCCTGCTCGGCGCGCCCGCAGCGCAGGCCGAAGAGGGGGGCGGCTGCCCGGGCCAGGTCCTCGAGCGGCCGTTCGCGCCGTGGAACGACCACGCGCAGTACACGCTCGTGCCCGACGGGGACCTCACGGGCGGCGCGGCCGGCTGGGACCTCGACGGCGCCGAGCTGGTCGAAGACAACGAGCCCTGGTACGTCCACGGCGGCGAGACGCCCGCCGCGCTGCGCCTGAGCGGCGGCGACAGTGCCACGACGCCCCCGATCTGCGTCACCGTCCTGCACCCGACGATGCGCTTCTTCGCCCGCAGCGCCGGCGGGGCGCTCGGCACGATGACGGTCGAGGTCCTCTACGGCGACGGCCAGTCGCTGCCGGTCGGCGTCCTCGTCGGGCTGGTGCAGGGCGACGAGTGGGGGCCGTCCGCGCCGCTGGCGGTCGTCGCGAACCTGCTCTCCGACGAGGTGCGGTTCCGCTTCACGGCCGTCGGGGCCCACAGCGCGTGGGTGATCGACGACGTCTACGTCGATCCCTACGGCAAGGGCTGACTCCGCTACGCCGGCGTCCAGTAGCCGTCGCCGCCGACCGGCTCGAACCGGGCACCGTCGCGGGCGAGCTCGGCGCGGACGTCGGGGATCTCGCGGTCGCACACCGTGGCGACCTCGGCGGTGGCGAGCGGGATGCCGGCCCAGCCGAGGACCTCGGGCGCCGACTCCGGGTCGGGGCGGCGCTCGAGCGCGGGCTCGAGGTTGGCGAGCGCGGCCTCGTAGGCCTCGATCGGCCGGAAGCCGGGGAGGTCGAGCCGCATGCCGTCGGACACCATCTCGTACGACGGGCAGGTGTAGCGGCGCTCCTCCGGCGGGCCGCCGAGCTTGTAGTCCTGGGCGCGGCCGGCCGGCGAAGGGCTCCGCGCCGCGCGCATGTCCGCGCGCAGCGCCTCCTCGACCTCAGGCTCCGCGCAGTAGGCGGCGAGCGCGGCGACCGGCAGGCCCGCCTGCTCGGCGGCGAGCTCGAGCGTGTCGGACACGTCGAGCAGCTCGCCGGCCATGCTCAGCACGCGCAGGCGGCGCAGCAGCGCGCCGGCGCGCTCGGGCCAGCGCAGGCGCGCGGCCACCACCGCCCGGCAGGCGTGGATCGTGGCGGCGCCCCACAACCGCTCGCGCCAGTCGATCGGCATCCCGTAGCGCAGCTGGAGCTCGCGAAAGCGTGCGGACGACCGCCATTCGCCGTTGCGCTCGGCCAGCACGATCATGTGCAGCTCCCACGCGATCTGGTCGCCGTACAGCCAACGCAGCCGATGCCGCTGGCGCTCGGCGCTGAACGCGAAGGGACAGCCGGGATCCGTGAAGTGCCGGATCGTGACCTGCGCGCTCACGCGGGGCTCCGCTCGCCATCCAGGCTCGCCGGTTCGGAGCCCGCGGTGAGTCATCCTGCGCGGGTGAGCTTCTTGTACGTGATCCGGTGCGGGCGGTCGGCCTCGGCGCCGAGCTGCTCGTGGCGCCACTCCTCGTAGGCCTCGAAGTTGCCCTCGAACCAGTGCACCTGCGAGTCGCCCTCGAAGGCGAGCACGTGGGTCGCGACGCGGTCGAGGAACCAGCGATCGTGGGAGATGATCACCGCGCAGCCCGGGAACGCCAGCAGCGCCTCCTCGAGAGCGCGCAGCGTGTCGACGTCGAGGTCGTTGGTCGGCTCGTCGAGCAGCAGCACGTTGCCGCCCCGTCGCAGCAGCTTGGCAAGGTGGACGCGGTTGCGCTCGCCGCCGGACAGGGCGCCGACCTTCTTCTGCTGGTCGGAGCCCTTGAAGTTGAAGCCGGCCACGTAGGCGCGCGAGTTCATCTCGCGATCGCCGACCTTGATGTTGTCGTAGCCCTCGGAGATCTCCTCCCAGACCGTCTTGTCCGGGGCGAGGGCGTCGCGCGACTGGTCGACGTAGGCGAGGTCGACGGTCTCGCCGAGCTTGATGGCGCCGTCGTCGGGTTTCTCGTCGTCGACGATCATCCGGAACAGCGTCGTCTTGCCGGCGCCGTTGGCGCCGATCACGCCGACGATGCCCGCCGGCGGCAGCGAGAAGGACAGGTCCTCGATCAGCAGGCGGTCGCCGAAGCCCTTGCGGACGCCGTCGGCCTCGATCACGGTGCCGCCCAGGCGCTGGCCGGCGGGGATGTGGATCTGGACCTGGTCGAGCTTGACGTTGCGCTCCTCGGCGAGCAGGCGCTCGTAGTTGGCCAGGCGGGCCTTGGACTTCGTGCGCCGGCCCTTGGGGTTCGTGCGCACCCACTCGAGCTCGTGGGCGATCGTGCGCTGGCGGGCGGACTCCTGGCGCTCCTCCTGCGCCAGCCGGGCCTGCTTCTGCTCGAGCCAGCTCGAGTAGTTGCCCTTGAACGGGATGCCGTGGCCGCGGTCGAGCTCGAGGATCCAGCCCGCCACGTTGTCGAGGAAGTAGCGATCGTGGGTGACGGCCACGACGGTGCCCTTGTAGTCCTCGAGGTGCTTCTCGAGCCAGGCCACCGACTCCGCGTCGAGGTGGTTGGTGGGCTCGTCGAGCAGGAGCAGGTCGGGGGCGGAGAGCAGCAGCCGGCAGAGCGCGACGCGGCGGCGCTCGCCGCCGGACAGCGTCGACACGTCGGCGTCGCCGGGCGGCAGGCGTAGCGCGTCCATCGCCTGGTCGAGCTGGGACTCCAGGCTCCAGGCGTCGGCGGCGTCGATCTGCTCCTGCAGGCGCGCGAACTCGTCGGCCGTCTCGTCGGAGTAGTTGGCGGCCAGCTCGTTGAAGCGGTCGAGCAGGCCGCGGAGCTCGGCGACGCCGTCCTCGACGTTGCCGCGCACGTCCTTGGAGTCGTCGAGCTGCGGCTCCTGCTCGAGCAGGCCCACGCCGGCGCCGGGCGCGAGCTGCGCGTCGCCGCGGTACTCCTTGTCGAGCCCGGCCATGATCCGCAGCAGCGTCGACTTGCCGGACCCGTTGAGGCCGAGCACGCCGATCTTGGCGCCCGGCAAGAAGCTCAGGGAGATGTCCTTGAGCACCTGCTTGTCGGGCGGGTGCGTCCGGGACAGCTTGTACATCGTGAAGATGTATTGGCTCGACATGGGCGTCTGAATATAGGCACCGCCCTCGTGTCGGAGTCCGGGCGGGCGATTCCTATCCGAGTGTCCATTCCAGGAACGCCTGCTCCGAGCGATAAATAGGGCATGAGGCCGCTGATCGGCGTCACCACGTCGGAGCTGCGGGCGAGCAGCGCCGGGACGCTGCGCCGCCACGGCGAGCCGGCGCATCCCGAGATGGCGCTCGGCATGACCTATCTGCGCGCGATCGAGGCCGCTGGCGGGATGCCGGTGGTGCTGCCCCCGCTGGGCGAAGCCGAGGCATTCCTGGACCGGCTGGACGGCGTCTGCCTGTCGGGCGGGCCCGACCTCGACCCCGACGCGTACGGCGCGCTCGAGCGCCACGCCGAGCTGGGCCCGACCGAGCCCGGGATCGACGCCTTCGAGCTCGCGCTGGCGCGTGCGGCCGACGCGCGCGGGCTCCCGCTGCTGGGCATCTGCCGCGGCGCGCAGGCCCTCAACGTCGCCCGCGGGGGCACGCTGCACCAGCACCTGCCCGGTCATCGCCAGACCGAGCCGGCCACCGCCACCACGCACACCGTCCACGTCGAGCCGTCGACCCGCCTCGAGCGCCTGCTCGGCGACGAGGTGCTGCGGGTCAACTCCTTCCACCACCAGGCGGTCGACCGCCTCGGCCGCGGCCTGCGGGCGGCCGCGTACGCCGCCGACGGGACGGTCGAGGCGATCGAGGCGGGCGGCCCGCGGTTCCTGCTCGGCGTCCAGTGGCACGCCGAGGCCCTGATCGACGTGCCGCGCCACCGCGCGCTGTTCGAGGCGCTGGTCGAGGCCGCCGCCGCGCCCGAGGCCCTGCGTCGCGCCGCGTAGGGACGAAACTTCGGCTGGGTAGGGGAGCGGGATCGGCGCTCGCGCCGAACGAAAGTGCAGTTGGGCCCCTATGACGGGCCCAAGTGCATCCGGACGTTGCCACACCGCCGCCACACCGCCCAGCCGTAATTGGTCGGGCAGCCGCACCCTCGCACTAGGGAGACCCCCGATGCGGGCGGCCCCTGCGGCCGGGATCCTCCCATGGCATGTCGCTCCTGCTGCCCTCCGCCCCGTCGATCCGTCGCTTCACCGGCACGCTGATCGGACCCGAGGACGACGGCTACGACTCCGCCCGCCGGGTCTACAACGCGATGGTCGACCGGCGGCCGGCGCTGATCGCCCGCTGCGAGTCGGTCTCCGACGTCGCTGCGGCGCTGGCCCACGCCCGCGAGCGCGGGATGGAGGTCGCGGTCCGGGCGGGCGGCCATTCGGCGCCCGGCTTCGGGTCCAGCGACGGCGGCCTCGTGATCGACCTCAGCCCGCTGAAGGCGATCCAGGTCGACCCCGTGCGCCGGATCGCCTGGGTGCAGCCCGGCGTGCTGTGGGGCGAGCTCGACGCCGCGACGCAGGAGCACGGCCTGGCCGTCACCGGCGGGCGCGTCTCCAGCACCGGCGTGGCCGGCTTCACGCTCGGCTCGGGCAGCGGCTGGCTGGAGCGCTGGATGGGCCTGGCGGCGGACAACCTGCGTGCCGCGCGGGTGCTGACCGCCGACGGCCACGTGGTCACGACGTCAGCGAGCGAGAACGCCGACCTGTTCTGGGCGCTGCGCGGCGGCGGCGGCAACTTCGGGGTCGTGCTCGAGTTCGAGTTCGCGCTGCGGCCGGTCGGGCCGCTCGTGCTGGGCGGGATGCTGCTGTGGCCGCGCGACCGCGCCGGCGAGGTCATGCGCGCCTACCGCGACCTGATGGCCGAGGCGCCCGACGCCCTCTGCGGCGGCCTCGCGCTGATGACGGCGCCGCCCGCGCCGTTCGTGCCCTACGAGCTGCAGGGGCGGCCGGCCGTGGCAGTGATCGTCGTCTACGCCGGCGATCCGGAGCGCGGAGCCGCGCACGTCGGGCGGCTGCGCTCACTCGCGCCCGCCGTCGACGCCGTCCAGCCGCTGCCGTACTGCGCCGTCCAGTCGATGATGGATGGCGCCCATCCCGACGGGCTGCGCGACTACTACCGGGCCGGCTTCCTGGACGAGCTGACCGAGCCCGCTGTCGATACCCTCGTAGCCGGCGCCGAGGGCGCGCCGTCCACGCTGTCGGCCGTCCTGCTGCAGCCGCTCGGCGGAGCGTTCGGCCGCGTCGGCGAGATGGACACGGCGCTCGGGCACCGCGACGCGGCTTGGGGCTTCCAGGTGCTCGCGCAGTGGCTCGAGCCCGAGCGCGACACCGCCAACCGCAACTGGGTGCGGGCGCTCACCGACGCGCTGGAGCCGTGGGCGCGGCCGGCCGGCTTCCCGAACTTCATCGCCGAGGGCGGCGACGCCGCCGTCACCGTCGCCTACGGCGCCGAGCGCCACGCGCGGCTGGTCGAGGCCAAGGACCGCTGGGACCCGGCCAACGTCTTCCGCGTCAACCACAACGTCCGCCCGACCGCGTAGACGATGCACACGGCAGCCCTCGTACTCGCCGACGGCGCCCACGTGGGCGTCCGCCCGATCGGGGCGGACGATCGCCACGCGCTGTCGGTCTGGTTCGGGCGGCTGAGCCCGGAGTCGCGGCGCAAGCGATTCCTCGCCCCGAAGCCGAGGCTGAGCGAGCGTGAGCTCACGTACCTGACCGAGGTCGACCACGTGAGCCACACGGCGCTGATCGCTGTCGACGAGTCGGGGCAGCTGATCGGCGAGGCGCGCTACGCCACCGCCGAACCGGGCGGCCGGATCGCCGACTTCGCCGTCACCGTGGCCGACGAGTGGCAGGGCCGCGGCGTCGGCAACCGGCTCGCGGCCCGGCTGATCGACGCTGCCCGGGCCAACGGGATGACGCGCATGACCGCGATCACGCTGTGGGACAACACCGCAGCGATCGCACTGCTGCACCGCCTCGGCTTCCGGCGCGCCGGCTACGACGGCGACGCGATCGAGTACGAGCTCGGCCTGACCTAGCCCACCGGCGGGCCCAGCACGAGCGGCTGGTCGAGCACACCGCGCATCCGCCGCTGGATCTGCAGCTCGCTCTCGAGGTCGGCGATCCGGCCCTCGTGATCGACCACCGTCCCGCGCAGGACCTGGGTCACGAACAGCCAGACGAGGCGGCCGTCGAGCTGGCTGCCGGCCACGCGGCGAAGCTCGTCCTCGGCCTCGGCGGCGCCGAGCGGGATCTTGTACGAGTCGGGCGCCGTGAGCACGTCGTAGACCTCGGCGATCGCGAGGATCCGTGCGGTCATCGGGATGTCGTCGCCCGCCAGCCCGTCGGGGTAGCCATGGCCGTCGATCCGCTCGTGGTGGGCCAGGACCGCGTTCGCCACCTCGCCGAGCCCCTCGACGCGCAGGAGCAGCCGCGCCCCGTCGGTGGGATGGCGCTCGACCAGCCGCCGCTCGGCCGCGTGCAGATCGCTGCGGCCGAGGAGGATGTGATCGGGCAGGGCCTCCTTGCCGATGTCGTGCAGCAGGCCGGCGGTGTGGGCGATCGCCTGCTCGCGCTGGGACAGGCCGGCCGCCTTGGCGAGCTGATGCGCGTAATGGGCGACCGCGGCGGCGTGGCGCGCCGCGGTGGGGTCGCGCAGCGCCAGCGTCTCGAGCAGCAGGCCGACCATACCCTCGTGCCGGATGTCGAGCTGGTCGGTGCGGCGGATGACCTCCTCGCCGTGCGCATGCCCTTCGAGCAGCGAGCGCAGCAGGAGCTGGCATACGCCCAGCGCGAGCGCGAAGAGCCCGATCACGCTCGCGCCGTAGACCTCGAACGCGTACACGGTCATCGCCGTCAGCGAGGCGGTGGCGAGCTCCCACGGCAGGACCGGGAGGTACACCGTGCGGAAGAGCTCGGCCAGCGAGCCGCCACGCAGGTACACGGTGTGCCCGGCGATCAGCACGAAGTTGAGGACGTTCGCGCCCACGAAGACGGCGAACACGGCGAGCGCGAACCCGCCCTCGTCGGTGAGGCCGAGCTCCTCGAGCCCGATCAGGATCAGCGAGCCGAGCAGGGGGAAGAACGCGTACGTCGCGAGGTTGCTGAGCAGGAAGGAGCCGCGGATGCGTCCGCGGATCGCGTCCACGGACGCGCACGCCAGGCCCATTGCGGTGGCCGGCGCGGGCCCGAGCAGCGCCATCGCGAGCACGAGGCCAAGGAACGAGCCGGAGATCCGGAACCGCTTGGCGCGAAGCGTGAGGAAGTCGCTCCCGACAACGACCACGGCCAGCAGACCCACGAGGTCGAGCGGCTGCCACTGCTCCTTCGTCGACAGCAGCGCGGCGACCGTGATCGACACGACGAGCAGGACCGTCTCGGCCACCACGAGGTTGATCTCGCGGTGCGGGCCGGGGACCGGAGTCCGCCGCAGCGGCTGCGGCTCGGTCGGCTCCGGCTCAGCGCGCTCGGCCCCGCTCGCCGCCCTCATGAGGGCGAGCGACCAAGCGACGATCATGACCCAGAGGGCGACGGCCAGCCAGACGATCACAGGGATCCAAGGTAAGCCCTCTCGACACCGAGGGCAACCGGTTAGGGGATCGCGATGGGGTCTGGGCCCGATCCAAACTAGAGTTCGGGGGACCGTTACGTAGGGGAACGGCGGCCTCGCGCCGTAGGGGAACGTCCGAGCCGCCGACGGGCAGGGACGCCGAGTTCATACACGGCGATCTGAACAGAGAGGAGGCTCCATGGAGAGGAATCTGCCGGCCGTGGGGCCGTCGATCGCCCCTGTCCAAACAACACCGGCTGCCGCACCGCGAAAGGAGCAGTCATGGGCTGGAAGCACTGATCGCACCCCGCCGTCGTCACCAGAACGAACTCGGAAGGAGTCGTCATGGGCTGGAAGCACTAGTCGCACCCTGCCGTCGTCAGGTCGAACTCGGAAGGAGTCGTCGTGGGCTGGAAGCACTAAATCGCAGCCGGTGTCGTCAGGTCGAACTCGGAAGGAGTCGTCGTGGGCTGGAAGCACTAAATCGCAGCCGGTGTCGTCAGGTCGAACTCGGAAGGAGTCGTCGTGGGCTGG
>Ga0214469_1000774_pt1 | contig 11493 bp, 12 predicted proteins | sample RVTome_10_FD_187340 | JGI IMG/M metagenome (GOLD analysis project Ga0214469, IMG submission 187340) | Soil microbial communities from uranium-contaminated site in the Upper Colorado River Basin, Wyoming, United States - RVT153D57 HiSeq ... | reverse complement strand
CGGCGAGCGTGACCGCCCGCAGCGACGGGGCGCCGCCGGGGTAGGCGTACGTGACGGCGTCGAGCGTGAGCGTGCTCACGCGATCCCCCGGCGGTCGGCGAACGGCGCCAGCGCGCAGGCGGCCAGCACGGCGGCGAGCGCGACCGTCCCGGCGTCGAGCGGCGCCACGGTGCGCGGGTATGCCTCGAAGCCCTCCCAGCCGCCGATCGCGACGGCGACCGCGACGGCCGCGAGCGCGACCGCGGACACGGCGAACGCGACGTCGTGGCGCGAGAGCGGGCGCCGGCGCGGCCGCGGGCGGCCGATGCCGAAGCCGCGGACCTCGAGCGTCGCCGCCACGTCGGTCGCGCGGTCCAGCGCGCCGGCCGTCACGGCGCGCAGGACGCCGAGCCGCGCGCCCGGCGCGGGCGGCCCGCCGGTCAGCGCCCGCTGGGCGTCGGCGAGCCGGCGGGCGTCGCGCGCCAGCACCGGGATCAGGTGGGTGGCGAGCGCGGCCGTGACGCCGGCGCGCAGCGACCCGCGCCGCATCGCCCGCAGCAGCTCGTCCGGGTCGACGCACGCCGCGAGCAGCGCGGCGGCGGCGATGATGACCATCCAGCGCAGGCCGAGCACGCCGCCGTACGCGATCGCCTCGGCCGTCACGTCGAGCCGGCCGAGGCCCGGCACCGTCCCGCCGCGGAAGACCACGGTCACGCCGTCGCGCATGACGAGCGCGTTGACCGCCATGATCACGACCGCGAAGGGCAGCGTCCACAGCGCCGTGCGCGCGACGACCCCGCCGACGCGCGCCCCCGCGCCCGCCGCGAACGCCACGCCCAGCAGCGCGACCAGCAGCAGCGGATGCTCGAACGAGAGCGCCACGGCGCCGAGCACGAGGCACCAGACCGCCGCCACGCCCGCGCGCGTCGCGTGCAGCGGGCTCGCGCGCCGCTGGTGCCTCACGGGCCGGTCCCCGGTCTGAGCACCGGCAGCGGGATGTCCGCACCGCCTTCAACGGCGATCGCGAAGTGCTGCTCGAGCCGCTCCTCGGTGAGCGCCGCGGCAGCGGCGGCGAGGCCGACCTCGTCGGTGCCGGTCACGACCCAGGTCGGCGCCTGGCCCTCGACGCTCGTGGCCGCCACGAGGCCGCCGCCGGCCCGCAGCGTGCGGATCGGCTGCCCCTCGGCGTCGAGTAGCACGATCGCGTCGCCGGTGCTCGTCGGCTGGGCGAACACGCCGGTGGCGCCCGGTCCGCGCTCGAGCCGGCGGGTGACGCTGTCGCCGCGCACGTCCGCCCAGGTGCCGACGAAGACGCGCAGGACCTCCTCGCCCGGGGACTGCTGGACGACCGAGCGCGAGACGGCGTCCACGCCGGCGCGCTCGAGGCGCTCCTGGACCTCGTCGCACGACCGCTCGGCATCGCCCACGCACACGAGCTTGACCGGGAACCGCTTGCCCTCGATGCCGGTCCGGAACGGCTCGGGGAACGAGCCGACGACCGCCGGGACGCGCTGGGCGGCCTCCCACTGGTGGTGGTCCCACCACACGCGCTCGCCGGCCGTGACGCGCCGCTCGGCCGCCCCGACCGGCGCCTCGATCCCGTTCACGTAGTAGAACCAGTCCGCCCGGCGGCCGTCCGCACGGCCGCCGGCGATGCCGTCGACGGCCTGCACGAATCCGCCGCCGTAGCGCGTCTCGACGTCGTAGTTGGCCTGCAGCAGGCGCATGACGGTGTCGCCCTCGCTGGCCGTCTCGGAGTCGATGCCCTCGTGCAGCTGCTCGTTGCCGAAGTCGCGCGTGACGGTGAGCGTCACCTCGCCGCGCGTCGCGCCCTCGCCGAAGCCGCAGCCGGCGACGAGCAGGCAGAGCAGGAGGGCGAGCCGCCTCATCCCACGGTCACCTCGCGCGGGAATGCGCGCACGAGGCCGTCCTTCGTGGCCTGGAGTGGTCCCCCCTCGGTCACCGTGAGCACCGCGACGCCGTCGGCGCCGGTGCTCGCGGTCGACGAGCCGAGCCGGACGGTGGCGCCCTCGACCGGCACGCCCCTGCCCTGGTCGTCGTAGCCACGCACCGTCACGCGCAAGGCCTCGCCGGGCGCGGCGGTCGTGCGCTCCGGCCGGGCCTCGAGCGTGCGCTGGCAGCCGCCGCTGCTGTTCTGCTCGCACCAGAACCAGAGCACGCGCTGACGACCGCGCAGCCTGCGGCCGCGGACGTCGCCGGCGCCGGCGCTGTCGACGCGGCGGCCGACCTTGTAGACCCAGCCACCGCGGCCCCGCTCGCGCTCGCGCCCGACCTTGGCGACGTACAGGCCCGCGGCGTCGCGCGACCGTCTCGAGCAGGACCCGTAATCGCGGATGACGAGCTTGAGCCTGGCGGCCGCCAGCACGGTGAGCGGCGTCCGCGCGCCGACGCGGCACCGCCGACCGGAGACGTTCACGGTGCGCGCCTTCAGCCGCACGTCGGCCGGCTGGCGCAGGACGCGCTCCTTGCCGACCACCATCAGCTCCACCTTGGCGGCGCCGGCCGAGGCGGGGACGGCGATGAGCACTGCCGCGGCGATCAGGATGGCGCGCCTCATCGGACCCGGAACCTCACCCGGCTCGTGGTGCCGCGGTTGAACGACCGGTCGACCGCGTAGGCGTCAAGCACGTAGCGGCCGCGCCTGAGCCGCGCGGGCAGCAGGTAGCTCCACTCGGTCGACTCGCCGACCTTGAACGCGTACTTCTTTCCGCACGTGCGCTTCAGGAACCGCTCCTTGCTGCCGGAGAAGTACCAGCAACGGCCCTTGTGTCGGCGGGTGAGTCGGATCTTCACGGCCCACAGGCCCGACGGGTCGGCGGTCGCCGTGCCCCGAAGCTCGCGCGGGGCGCGGCGGCGCTTGTAGCGCTTGCCGTCGCGGATTCCGAGGACCGTGGCGGCGGGCCCGGTCGTGTCGGGCGCCGACGGTTGCGGCGGGAGGCTGCTGCCGCACGCGCCGTCGCTGCCGGTCGTCACGCAGGGCTGCTCGGTGGCAGACGGCACGTGGTCGAGCTTGGTGGCGCGGACCGTGACCGGTCCGGAGCCCTCGAACGTCACACGCGCGATCCCGTCGGCGCCGGTGGTGAACCGGCGCGCGCCGACCTGGACCGTCGCTCCCGGCGCGGCGACCGGGGCCGAGCCCTGGAACGTCTCGACCAGCACCGAGGCCGCGCTGCCCGGAGCGGCCCGCGTCGGGACGCGCGAGAGGCGCAGCGGCGTGCGCGGCGCGCAGCCGGCGAAGCAGTCGACGAAGAGCAGCACGTCGTCGCCCGGCTGCAGCTCGACGCCGCACAGGCCGACGTCCGACGGGCGGTAGTTGAGCCAGAACGACCAGTACGTGCTCGAGGGGTCGGCGCTCTCGCCGAGCACGCGGTCGACGAAGTAGCCGGCGCCGTCGAACCACGGCCCGGTCCAGTTGCCGCCGGTCGCCCGCTCGAGCGCGCCCGCCGCGCTCGTGCCCGTGCAGTCGTGGCCCGCCTGGCCGTCCTTGTTGACCGTGGCGGTCGTCGTCGTGACCGCGGTGCGCGGGAGGACCGTGGCAGTACGGCCCTCGGCGCGGACGGTGACAGGCGACTGGCCAGCCGCGGCGGCCGGGGCCGCGAGCAGCGCGGCGCCGACGAGGCCGGCTGCGAGGCCGGCGGGTGATCGGAGCTTCATCGGTGGAGCCACCCCTTTCCGCGAGGGCGAATCGGCTTTGGGTCGGAGGGAGGTCTCCTGGCTCCCGGGCCGACCCTCCGTCGCCTTCCCGGCTCGCGCTGCGAGCCAGTGGCCGCGACCCTCGCGGGCCGCATGCGGTCGGGCTTCCCCGGTGACAGTGGCGGGTCCGCGCCGGATTCTCACCGGCTTCCCTGTCCACCGACCTGGTCGTCGGGGCCCATGCTATACCCCGGGCGGACCCGTGACCGTCAACCTCACCCGCATCTACACCCGCCTCGGCGACGGCGGCGAGACGCACCTCGGCGACATGAGCCGGGTGCCGAAGACGCACGAGCGGATCGAGGCGTACGGCACCGTCGACGAGCTCAACGCGCAGCTCGGGGTCGCGCTCGCGATGGAGGGCGTGCCCGAGCGGTTCGCCGGCTGGCTCGCGCGGATCCAGAACGACCTGTTCGACGTCGGCGCCGACATCTCGGTGCCGCACGGCGGCGACCGGGAGCGTCTGCGCGTCGCGCCGGAGCAGACCGCCTGGCTCGAGCAGGCATGCGACGAGGTCAACGCGGAGTTGCCCAACCTGAAGTCCTTCGTGCTGCCCGGCGGGACCGCGCCGGCGGCGCAGCTGCACGTGTGCCGGACCGTCTGCCGGCGTGCCGAGCGGCGCACGATCGCGTGCGGCGAGGAGGTCGCGGAATGCGTCCGCTACCTCAATCGGCTGTCGGACCTCCTGTTCATCCTCTCCCGCGCGGTCAACGTGGCGGGCGGCGACGGCGAGCCGCTGTGGGAACCGGGCCGCTACAGGTGAGCGACGACGGGCTGTTCCCGGCCGAGCACCGTGCGCTCCGCGAGCTGCACGCGATGACGCGCCAGCTCGTCGGCCACTGGGGCCGGCTCGGCAAGCGGGTCGGCGGCGACGCCGGCGCGGTGCTGGACCGCGGCGCGGGAGCGGCGCGCGAGCTGCTCGGCGAGCTCGAGGAGCGCTGCGCCGCACACGATCTGTACGGGTTCCCCGCCGCCCAGGGGATCGGCGCCAATGCGGCCGGCATGCGCGGGATCAGCGACCTCCTGCTCGAGCGCAACCAGGCGCTGCGCGGCGCCGTGCTCGACATCGCCCACGTGACGCTCCTGCTCGGCTACCTGGCCGAGCTCGCCGAGCGCCGCGACGGCGGCGACTTCGCCGCCTTCCACCGCCGCTGGGGGGCGCGGCTGCGCGAGATCGAGGACGCTGCGCGGGCGGCCGCGACCGCCGAGGGCCGCGAGCCGGAGCGGGCGATCGAGCCGGCCGAGCCGGGCCGGGCCGGGCGGGCGGGACACGCGGTGGCCAACGGGCTCGGGACGCTCGGCGAGGCGTTCGACGGGTCGGCCGTGGGGCGAGCGGCTCGACGGTTGAAGCGCCGCTAGGGATCGAACTTCGGCTGGGTGGGGAAGCTGGCGGCCCGACGGCCGGTGAGGGATCTTCGAGCTGCAGTTGAGCCCGTCATAGGGGCTCAACTGCACCTTCGTCGACGCGCAGCGGTCTGACCCGCTCCCCCGCCCAGCCGAAGTTCGTCCCTCAGGACCGTCGCAGCCGCAGCCGCACGGCCTCGACCGCGGGCGGCGCCGCCATCTTCTGCCACCCGCGGTCCGACAGCGCGTAGACGCACCCGTTCTCGCACAGCACGATCCGGCCTTCGGGCGTGGTCGCCAGCGGCGCGTCGCTCAGCGGCCAGTCGCCGTACGCGCCGAGCCGCGCGATCGCGCGGCGGACGTCACGATGCCGCACCCCGCGGTCGAGCAGCTCGCTCACGATCGCGGCCTCGGCGATGTCCTCGACGCTGTAGACGTGCGGCTCGCCGTCGGACTGCGAGGCGCGGATGTAGCCCCAGCGCGCCCACTGGCCGATCGTGTTGCCGCTCACACCGGCGAGCTCACCGGCCTCGCCGGCGAGGAAGTGCCCGTGCACCTTTGCTTTGGCCACAGGCAGAAGGTATGCCCGGCCCGGGCCTGCCGTGCAAGCCCGGGCCGGATTTCATGCGGTCGCGTCGGTAGCGCCGACGGCCGGACTGCTCAGCCGCCGGTGACCTCGACGTACCGCAAGCTCACGTGCCCGATGGCGATCCAGTCGCCGTCGTGCAGGACCGCCTCGCTGACGCGCTGGCCGTTCACGTAGATGCCGTTCAGGCTCCGGTCGTCGAGCAGGACGGCGCGGCCGCCGCGATGGGCGAGCACGGCGTGACGGCGCGAGACGGACGGATCCTCGAGCTGGATGTCGGACGCCGGGCTGCGCCCGATGTGCAGGCTCTGGCCCTCGCGTTCTCCGAGCGCGAACAGCACGAGCTCGCCGTTCTCGTCGGCGGCGAGATAGCGGCCGGGCGCGGGCCGCGCGTCGGTGGCGACCTGGGGACCGTCGGTCAGCCGGGGCAGCGGACCGGTCTCCTGCGTCGGGGCCTCCGTACGGAGGGCGGCGAGGGCATCGCTCATGAGGGGAATCGTCGTGCGGATTTCCAAGCGCGGGATAAATGTCCCCCGGGACGAATCGAAGATTGTGCGCCTGCTGACCGGATCCGCCGCGCGGGGTTTCAGCCCGCGCGGCCGCCGGTGACCGCCATGGTCGCCGCACTGCGCGGGGCGGCCTACGGCGTCGCGGCCATCCCCGAGGCCGCCGCGCTCGGCGTGCGTCAGCGGGGGTAGGCCGCGGGCACCCCGCCGTCGACGTTCAGCACGTTGCCCGTGCTCTTGCCCGAACGGCGCGGCGACGCGAAGTGCAGCACCGCCTCGGCGATGTCCTCGGGGAGGATGTTCACGCCGAGCGTGGTGCGCCGGCGATAGTGCTCCTCGAGCTCGCCGGGCTCGATGCCGTAGGAGGCGGCGCGCTCCTCGCGCCAGCTCGAGTCCCAGATCCGCGACCCCTGCAGGACCGCGTCGGGGTTGACCGTGTTGACGCGGATCCCGGCCGGCCCGCCCTCCTCGGCGAGGCAGCGCGCGAGGTGCAGCTCGGCCGCCTTGGCCGACGAGTAGGCGGCCGCGTTCCGGCCGGCGACGAGCGCGTTCTTCGACGCGACGAACACGATCGCGCCGCCTCGGCGCTGGCGGCCCATGACGCCGAAGGCCTCGCGCGCGACGAGGAAGTAGCCGGTGCCGAGGATCGCGTGGTTGCGCTCCCACTCGGCCAGCGTCGTCTCCTCGATCGGCGCGCTCGATGCGACGCCCGCGTTCGAGACCACGATGTCGACCCCGCCGAAGGCCTCGACGGCGGCCGCGAAGGCGGCCGCCACCGCGGCCTCCGAGGTGACGTCGCCCTGCAGCGCCACGCCGCGGTCCTCGAGCTGCGCGACCGCTTCGCCGGCGCCGTCGGCGTCGAGGTCGAAGGCGACCACGCACGCGCCCGCGGAGGCCAGCGAGTCGACCACGGCGCGGCCGATCCCGCCCGCCGCGCCGGTCACGAGCGCGACCTGCCCCTGCAGCTCGCCGGGCGGAGGTGCGAGCGAGAGCTTGTAGAGCTCGAGCGGCCAGTACTCGATCGCGAAGCTCTCGGCCTCGTCGAGCGACGTGAAGCCGCCGAGCGCGTGAGCGCCCGCCATCACCTCGATCGCGCGGTGGTAGAGGTCGCGCGAGAGGCGCGCCGCCTTCGTCGACGTCCCGACGCCGACGAGCCCGACGTGCTGCACGAGCACGACCCGCGCGTCCGGGTCCGCGGGCTCCGTGGCGTCGTCGCCGTGGCGATCGACGTACTCCCGGTACTCGTCGCGGAACGCCGCCGCGCGCTCGCGGATCCGCTCGGCGAGCGTGTCCGCGTCCTCCCTGGCGGGATCGAACGGGATCCAGAGCGGGACGCGCTTGGTGTGGACCAGGTGATCCGGGCAGGCGGCCCCGACGGTGACCAGCTCGCCCGCCGCCTTGGAGGAGACGAGCTCCAGCGCGCGCGGGGACGTGTCGACCACGAGCACCTTCGCGCGCTCGCTCGCGACGGCGCCCCGCAGCGCGGGCAGCACGTCCGGCAGCACCTCCGGCGCCGCCTCCGCGCCCGCCGGCCCGCCGAACCGCTGCTCGCCCGCGGTCCGCGCGTTGACGAAGTCGACGGCGCGGTTGATGACCTCGATCGTCCGCCGGTAGGCCTCCTCCGCGCTGTCGCCCCACACGACCAGCCCGTGCTTGGCGAGCACGACGAGCCTGAGCCGCGGGTTCTCGCGGACGGCGGCGCCGACCTGCTTGGCGAGCGTGAACCCGGGCCGGATGTACGGGATCCACGCCGCCTCGTCGCCGAAGCACTCGGCCACCAGCCGCTCGCCGTCCCGCGTCCCGGCCAGCACGTTGATGCCGTCGGGGTGCGTGTGGTGCACGTGCTTGGCCGGCACGAACGCGTGCAGCAGCGTCTCGATCGAGGAGCGCGGCGCCGCCGGGTCGACCTGGCAGCGAGCGAGGTGGGCGACCATGTCCTCGTCGCTCATCTCGTCGCGCTCGAAGACAGCCAGCATCTCGTCGAGCCGCAGGGGCGTGAAGTGCTCCCGGCCCATGGTGGCGAGGTCGCTGCCCGAGCCCTTGACCCACATGACCTCGACCTCGCGGCCGACGTGGTCGCGCGCCGTCCCCTTGGCCGACGTGTTGCCGCCGCCGAAGTTGGCGACCGCCCGGTCGGCGCCGAGCAGGTGCGAGGCGAGCAGGACCTCGCCGAGCGCGTCGCCGGGCACCTCGCCGCCCGCGGGCCAGCGGTCCTCGGCCGGCGCGATCATCTGTGCGAGCGTCGTCATCGGCCCCATCCCCCTGTAACCGAGACGGTGGTTCCTCGCTCAGCCGCGATCCGCTGCACGTAGCCCGACTCCCGCAGGGCGGCGATCGGGTCCTCGGCCGCGCCGAGGCTCGCCCGAGCACGCGCGCAGTCCTGCCGTACGTCGGTCCGGTAGGCGTCGAGCAGCAGCTCGTGGCCGCGCAGCACGTCGCCCTCCGCCTGGGCGGCCGCCAGCGCGTCGCGGTCCACCAGCAGCGCTTTCGCGTACGCCTCCTGGAGGTTGACGACGCTCAGCACCATCGCCTCGACCTTCGCCTCGACGTTGTGGGCCTGGTCGATCGTCAGGCGCGGCAGTGAGTCGCCGAGCTCGAAGAAGATCAGGAACAGCTCGAACGGGTTGACCGAGCCGACGATCAGGTCGTCGTCGGCGTACTTGCGGTTGTTGAAGTGGAAGCCGCCCAGCCGCCCCTCGGCCCGGAGGAGCGCGACGATCTGCTCGATGTTGGTCCCGTGCAGGTGGTGGCCGAGGTCGACAAGCACCTTCGCGCGCTCGCCGAGCTTCAGGCAGGCGAGCAGCGAGGAGCCCCAGTCGGCGAGGTCGGTGGCGTAGAAGGCCGGCTCGAACGGCTTGTACTCGAGCAGCAGCTCCTGCTCGGGCGGCAGCGCCGCATACAGCTCGCCCAGGCAGTCGAGCATCCGGGCGCGACGGGCCGCGAGGTCGTCCTGCCCGGGATAGCTCGTGCCGTCGGCGAACCACAGCGACTGCGCCGTCGAGCCCAGCTCGCGCGCGATCTGAACGCACTCGAGCAGGTGGTCGGTGGCCTTGCGGCGGACCGCCGGGTCCGGGTTCGTGATCGACCCGAGCCTGTAGTCGGGGTCCTGGAACAGGTTCGGGTTGACGGCGCCGATCCGCAGCCCGCGCGCCTCCGCGTGCGCGCGCAGGGCGCCGAGGTCGTCGACGGCGTCCCACGGGAAGTGCAGCGCGACGGCGGGCGCCGTGCCGGTGAGGCGGTGGACCTCGGCGGCGTCGTCGATGCGCTCGAAGACGTCGCGGGGGCGGCCGGCCTGCCGGAAGGTGGCGAACCGGGTGCCGGAGTCGCCATATCCCCAGGACGGGGTCTCGATCTCGAGCTTCACGGGACGGTCTCCTTCACGATCTGGCCGGTCACTGAGAGGAAGCGCTCGTAGGTCGCGGCGCCGTCGCCCGCGGGCTCGTAGACGGCGGGGTCTGTCGACGCGGCCGCGACGGCGCGCATGTCGGCCAGCGAGCCCAGCTCGCCGACGGTGCGCGCCTGGACGAGGACGTTGCCGAGCGCGGTCGCCTCCACGGGCCCGGCGAGCACGGGGCGGCCCAGCATGTCGGCCGTCAGCCGGCACAGCAGCTCGTTGCGCGCCCCGCCGCCGATCACGTGCACGACCTCGACGTCGGCGCCGGCCGCGTGCTCGAGCCGCTCGAGCACCAGCCGGTACTTGCAGGCCAGCGAGACGACGGCCGAGCGCACGATCTCGCCGCGCCCCTCGGGCGGCGCCTGGCCGAGCTCCGCGCAGGCGGCGGCGACCCGCACCGGCATGTCGCCGGGGGCCAGGAAGCGGTCGTCGTCGGGGTCGAAGAGGGGCACGTCGGCGCGGGCGGCGGCGGCGAGCTCGGTGAGCTCCTCGTACGAGGGGTCGCCCCAGCCGCGCCGGCACTCCTGCACGATCCACAGGCCCATCACGTTGCGGAGCAGGCGGATCGTGCCGTCGACCCCGCGCTCGTTGGTGAGGTTGTAGTCGCGCGCGCGGTCGGTGAGCACCGGCCCGTCGAGCTCGAGGCCGAGCAGCGACCAGGTGCCCGAGGACAGGATCGCGGCGCGCCGGCCGCGGATCGGCGCCGCGACGAACGCCGAGGCGGTGTCGTGGCTGGCCACGGCGTGGACGTCGGCGTCGACGCCGTGATGCGCGAGGACGGGGCCGAGCGTGGTGCCGGCCTCGACCGGGTCGCCCGCGAACGGCGCGGCGGGGAGGCCGAGCCGCTCGATCAACCCGCGCGCCCACGTGCCGCTCCGCGCGTCGAGCAGCCCGGTCGTCGACGCGTTCGTGACCTCGTTGGCGAGCTCGCCGCAGAGCCAGTAGGCGATCAGGTCGGGGACGAGCGCGATCCGCTCGGCGGCCGGCGCCCTGGCGTCGGCCAGCAACTGGAAGACGGTGTTGATCGGCATCGTCTGGATGCCCGTGACCGCGTAGCGCTCGGCGGGCGGGACCCGCTCGTCGGCGCGGGCGATCATGCCCGCGGTCCGGGCGTCGCGGTAGTGGAACGGCAGCCCGAGCACGCGGCCCTCGCCGTCGAGCAGCGCGTAGTCGACGCCCCAGGTGTCGACCGCGATGCCGCGCAGCGGCACGGCCGGCTCCCGCAGGCCGGCGAGCGCCTCGCCGAACAGCGCGAGCAGGTTCCAGCGCAGGCCGTCCGGCAGCCGGACCGGCCGGTTCTCGAACCGGTGCGCGACGTCGAGCGTCACGCGCCCGCCGTCGAGCCGGCCCAGCACGACGCGCCCGCTCTCGGCGCCGAGGTCGACAGCGGCGAACTCACTCAAGGTGGAAGACCTCCTCGATGCGCCGCAGCGGCGGAACGAGGAACTCGGACATCGCGGCCTGCCAGCGGGCGTTGACGTCGGTCGCCTCCATTCCGGCCAGGGCCGCCTCGAAGTCCTCGGCCTCGAGGTAGCCGATCAGCAGGCCATCATCGGCGAGGAACAGCGAGTAGTTCGTCCAGCCGGTGCTCCGCAGCGCGTCGAGCATCTCCGGCCAGACGGACCGGTGCGCCGCCTTGTACTCGTCGAGCCTCTCGGGCCGCACGCGCATCGTCCAGCACACCCGCTCCATCAGGCGACCTCCGCGTACTCGAGGTCGAGCAGCGCCGCGACCCGCCGCAGGTCGCCCGCGCGGTGGCCGACACCGAGCGCGACGTGATGGGTCGGCCCCTCCGCGCACCAGCGCTCGAAGAACTCCGCCGGCGCCTTCGCGAACCGCAGCCGCGAGTTCGTGTTGCCGATCCGGAAGGTGGCGCCGGGGATCGACTCGCCCTCGGCGACCACGAGCTTCAGCCGCCCCTCGGCCGTCTGGGTGCAGCCGCAGATCGTGACGGGTCCGTAGCGGACCTT
>Ga0214469_1000773_pt1 | contig 11496 bp, 10 predicted proteins | sample RVTome_10_FD_187340 | JGI IMG/M metagenome (GOLD analysis project Ga0214469, IMG submission 187340) | Soil microbial communities from uranium-contaminated site in the Upper Colorado River Basin, Wyoming, United States - RVT153D57 HiSeq ... | reverse complement strand
TGGATCGGGTCCATCTCGAAGCGAGCCGGCATGATCCCGTGACCCAGACCGTCGACAGTCAGCACATCGTGTTGAAGCAGGGGGAGACGGTCGAGATGTTTCCGGTCTCCATTCGGTACTCGTATCCGAGCGAGATCGATCTCATGGCCCGGCTCGCTGGTCTGCGTCTGCGCAATCGATGGGGCGGCTGGCGGCAGGAACCCTTTACGTCCGAGTCCAAGTTCCACGTCTCCATCTACGAGCGAGCCGCTGAACCACGAGAAACGCCAAAGTAACTACTTCTCGACTCCCGGGCGGAGAATGGATCGGTGAGCAAGTCAAAGGGACGTCTCGTCGAACTCCTTGGAGAGCGCGATTTCAGGTTGCTCCTCGGTGCTCAAGGCATCGCTCAGATGGCCGACGGGTTCGCCCAGGCTGTCTTTGCAGAGGAGATCGTGCTCGACCCTCAGGGGACTCCGACGCGAACACTCGCGTTGTTCGCACTCACCCTTCTGCCCTACTCGCTCCTAGGGCCTTTCACCGGCGTCCTGGTCGATCGCTGGAGGCGTCGCTCCATCCTTGTGTGGGCGAACGCTGCGCGCGCCGTGCTGCTCGTGAGCTTGCCTTTGTGGATGGGTGCGCTACCCGGTGATTCGGCCCTATACGCCAGCCTGCTCCTGCTTCTCGGTCTTGGCCGTCTTTTCCTGACGACCAAGGGTGCTTCGCTGCCGGTCGTCCTCCGCGAGCATCACCTTTTGCGCGGCAACGCAGTGTCGGGTGGCCTCGGCATGATCTTTGCGCTGGTGGGAGGCGTCGCGGGTTTAGGTGCTGCTGCTTTCGCCTCGACCGAGACGGCATTCATCATGGCCGGGGTGCTCTATGCGACGGGCGCGCTTATTGCAGGACGGATAAGCAATCCGATGGCACACCCACACAAGCACCTCGAACGAATGCGCGACGCTGCCGCTCGGATCGGCTCGGAGCTCGTAGACGGCGTGCGCGAGATCTGGACGCGCGAGCGCGCCCGCCTGCCCCTGCTCGGCATCTTCGTGTTGCGGATAGCAGCGATGTTCGTTGCACTCATCGCAATCGAGATCATCCGCACCGAATACTCGGCTGCAGACGACTCGGGGCGATTGAGCGCCAGTGCCCTGGCGCTTGGAGCAGCTGGGGTGGGGGCCTTCATCGGAGCCCTGATGGCTCCCGCGATGGGCCGGCGCTTCTCGACTCCCGCTCTGCTGATCATCGGTTTCGTCGTGTCCGGAGCGAGCATGGTGGTCGCAGCCCCCGTGCTTCAACTCACCACGACCGTGGGATTGGCACTCTTCGCGGGTTACGGCGCTTTCGTTGCAAAGGTCGCAGTGGACGCGCAGGTTCAGGAGGCCTTGCCGGACGAGTACAGAGGCCGCGCGTTCGCGCTCTACGACATCCTCTACAACCTCGCGAGCGTCGTCGCGGCACTGTTCCTGGTTGTCTTCGTTGATGCGTCACTGGGATGGCTCCTCGCAAGCGGCGGCGGCCTGGTCCTCCTGCTGGCGTGGTTACTTGCCAAGGCGATGACTCGAGCTGGGATGCTTCCCAACGCCAAGACCAGGGTGGCCTAGCGCGATCGCGTTGTGATCAATGAACTGTTCGACTACACACCCGAAAAATCGCGGTGGCACGCGTCCACGAAACGAGGATGCACTCGAGTGAGCACGAGCGTTTGCTCCTGCAGAAATCCCCCAACCCAGTGTGCGTAATGTTGGATGGTTCGGTAGACCAAGGCGCCCAATAGCAACACGCCCACTAGCCAGTACAACGCCGAAAGTTGCTGCCACGAGGAGAAGATGAGCAGGGCGATCGCTAGCGCGCAGGTCAAGGTCGTGGTCATATTTGCGTTCCGTCGAATCCTGTCCACTTCAACGGTTGCAGGAAGCTCAAGCGTCACTCGGTGAGCAGCGAAGTAGCGGGCGATAAGAAAGGGGAAGATCCCGAACAAGATCAGAATCCAAGTCCAGCCGGGCACCCAGACGTAAGTCTTGGCGACACCTACCTCCGCAGGGAGGCCTGTCTTCACGCAAACGGGAGGAAAGGTCCGGCGTTCGAGATCGCTCACCGTCACTTCCACCGCCATAGACGGAAAGCCTATCCCGCAGGTTTCTTGAGGCCTCAGTGCCCGCCTGGCGGGATCGCCCCTATCTGAGGGGAATTGACCGGGGCAAAATGGCCTCGTACCATCCGAGTGCCAGTTCGACCAGTTGGGGGGTATGTCCATGTTGCGCCGTGTCCGCGCGCTCATCGTCCTGAGCGCATGCATGTCACTTTTCTTCGTCGGCCAGAGCTCCGCCGATCCGCCTCATGTTCCTGGTGGTCCCTGCCTCCAGGAGAACCAGAAAGTCTCACTCAGCTCCGTCGCTAACTACCAGGACGTGGTCAGGTCTTTGGCGCAGATCGAGCGCACCAGCAAGGGCTTGGTCACCGTCGACAGCGCCGGTCAGTCCGGCGAGGGACGCGAATTGCTCTACGCCACGATCGGCGAGGGCGAAGACGTCTTCTGGCTTCAGGCCCGTATTCACGGCAACGAGCTTCTCACCACCGAAGCAGCGCTGCAGATTCTCAAATACCTGACCGGTGGAAGTCCGGATGCCAGGTTGATCCGCGAGAACCTGACCGTCGTCGTCATTCCCATGTACAACCCGGACGGCGCGGAGGCAAACATCAGGCAGTCCACGACGCCCACCCGCATCGACCTCAACCGCGACTGGGAGAACTTCGCCCAGCCCGAGTCACGCGCTTTCTACGAGGTGTGGGAAGCACTGCGGCCGAGGCTCGCTCTTGACCTTCACCACATGAGCAGCGCCCCGCGCGTCGAGGGCACGAACGATCTCAACCAGTTCCAGATCGGGGCTCGAGCCATCGCGCCCACGCGCATGACCGACGAGCAGTGGCTCACGAACCGTCAGATGTCATCCATTTCGCTCGATGCTCTGGATGGCTTCGGGCAGACCCACACAGCCAGGTATCCCGACATCGACATCACGAACGCCGTGTTGAGCAGAATGTTGCTCGGAGGTCCAGGCCCCGATGGAAGCGATCCGGGTTTCCAGACGCAGGGCGCGATCTTCTACGAGGTGCGCTCGGTGGGCCAAAAGTCGAATGGGTACCTCGAGAACCTGTTCCGTGTTCCGACTCTGGATGTTCTGACCGCGGCTGCCGACGGCAGCCTCTACAACTACGGCACTTCCAGTTGGGAGGCGGAGCCCTACGCAGAGGGCGGACCGTGCGGAGAGTTCTAGATCGGCAACAACAAAGGGGGGCCTTCGGGCCCCCTTTTCTTGCCCGGTCGGCGCGACCTATCGCCGCTTTCGGGATGGAGGCGGTTTGCGCGCTACCATCAGGAACTCTGGCGTCTCTGCGGAGGGTTCGTCGCGGGCATAGGCGCCGGGTGACACGGAATAGACAGCCTCGGGGATGAGCCCCACGCCAATCGCCATCAACCTAAGCTCGCGCGGGGTGAAGACGCTCGTCCAGGCATCGACTTCCTTCTCGGCCCCCTCCTCGCTGCGGATCACCATCCGTTCATGGACCACTCCCATGTCCGCATCGAGGTTCGCATCGGTCTGGTGACGCGCCGAGTAATAGGCGTTGAACGCGGTGAGGACCACCTTTCCCTCGGGCTTGGTTGCCTCGGCCATGCGACGAAGAACTACCGAGTCGTCACCCCCCATCAGGCCGAATCCCCCTTGGCAGATGGAGACCACGGCGTCGAATTCGGCGTCGAACGGCATCTGGCGAGCGTCGCATTCGAAGAACGAAGCCTTGACCCCCGCCTCGCGAGCCGACTTGGCCGCTATCTCGAGGAAGCGGCTCGAGATATCCACGCCGGTCACCGCCAGGTCCGCCTGAGCAAAGGCGACCGCGTGCCGCCCAGGGCCACAGCCGACATCGAGGAGACGGGCTCCCTTCCTCAGTCGCATCAGATCGAGGAGGAAAACGACCTCTTGGCGGGTTCCCTTCGTGAAGTCGTAGCGAAGGTAAGCCTCTCCAAGGTGTTCGGCGAGGGGCGCGAAGAACGGCTCGCCGGGATGCGGTAGAGGAGCCGGCGGCTTGCTCATTTCTTCTTCTTGGGCTTTGGAGCAACACGGAGTCCGGCCGGTTCGACTCCACGTGAGCGCGACCACTCGTCGAGGCGCTCGTAGACGGCGTCTTCCCCGATCATCCCCTCGTCGAGTCTCACGTCGAGCAAGAACCGCTGCGCCTCACCGACCAACGGGCCGGGCTCGATCCCGAGATAGGCCATGACCTGTGTGCCGTCGAGCTCGGGACGGATCTTGCGCAGCTCCTCCTGCTGCGCCAGCTCTGCGATGCGCGCCTCGAGCTCGTCCATTCGTTGCGCAAGCCGCCGGGCCTTGGCCTCGTTGCGAGTCGTGCAATCCGCTCGCACGAGGAGATTCAACTCGCGCAGCAACGGCCCCGCGTCGCGCACGTAACGACGGACCGCCGAATCGGTCCAGCCCAACCGGTAGGTGTGGAAACGATGGTGAAGAAAGATGAGCTCGCGCACCGCGTCCACGGTTTCGTTCGGGTAGCGGAGCTCCCGAAGGCGACGGGCTGCCATGTCCGCCCCCACCACCTCGTGATGGTGGAAGGTGACTCCGTCGGGACCGATGCGGCGGGTTCTCGGTTTTCCGATGTCGTGCAGCAGCGCGGCGAGACGAAGCCGCTCCTCGGGAGGTGTCCGCTCAACGACGGCAAGCGTGTGATGGAACACGTCTTTGTGCCGGTGCACCGGGTCTTGTTCCAGCTTGAGAGTGCCCAACTCAGGAAGGAAGAGATCGGTGAGACCCGTAGGTTCGGCCAGTTCGAGGGCTCGCTTCGGGGACCTGCCGAGAATGAGGTGGGTGAGCTCATCTCGGATACGTTCGGCCGACACCGTGCCGATCAGGTCTTTGAGCTCGGTGATCGCGTCCAGTACCTCTCTGTCGATCTTGAAGTCGAGTTGCGAGGCGAACCGAAAGGCGCGGAGCATGCGCAGAGGATCGTCACGGAACGAGGTCTCGGGTTCGATCGGTGTTCTCAGCCGCCGGCTCGACAGATCCTTCATCCCGCCGAACGGATCCACCGGGGTCAGGTCGGGAAGCCGCATGGCCATGGCGTTGATAGTGAAGTCCCGCCGCGACAGGTCCGTCTCGATGTCGCTTGCGAAACTCACGTCGGGATGACGTGAATCGGGCTCGTAGCGCTCGGTTCGGAAGGTCGTGATCTCGACGTGGATGTCGCCGATCTGGGCCCCCACCGTGCCAAACCTTGCGCCCTGCAACCAAACCGAGCGTGCAAGCGGCCTGACTATGTCGTGGGTGACCTCCGGGTTCGCGTCGGTTGCGAAATCAAAATCCCTACTCGAGCGACCGAGAGCAGCGTCGCGGACCGGCCCACCGACGAGGTACAGCTCGTGGTCTTTCTCCGCGAAGCGCTCGGCCAACCTGCGAATAGGCGAGTTGGGCTCGAGCAGCTCTTCGAGGGGTGAGGTTGTCCGGGACATGGCCCCAGACTAGGTGACCGGCTGGAGTCCTTCTTGACGCAGGGCCAGCTGGAAGTCGTGTGGGCTACTCGATGCGTGCAGCGCATCGTCAAGTGTGACGATTTTGCGGCGGTAGAGCTCGAGGAGCGCCTGATCGAATGTCTGCATCCCGTAGAAGCGCGAATCCGCAATGATGTCGCGGATCATGTGGGTCTGCTCGGGGTTGATGACCAGATCGTGGATGCGGCCGTTCATTACCAGGACCTCGACTGCGGGAACAAGCCCGCGCTCGTCGGCGCTGGGAACCAGACGCTGCGACACGACTCCGACCAGAGAGCCCGCCAGCGACGCTCGGATCTGCGCTTGCTGGCTCGGGTCGAAGAAGTCGATGATCCGGTTGACCGTCTCGGTGACGTCACGGGTGTGAAGCGTCGAGATCACGAGGTGGCCGGTCTCTGCCGCCTGAAGGGCCGCGGTTACGGTCTCGGGATCGCGCATCTCGCCCACGAAGATGACGTCGGGGTCCTGGCGCATCGCGGCGCGCAGGGCTTGCAGGAAGTCGGGGGCATCCTGGCCGATCTCGCGCTGGTTGACGATGGCGGACCGGTCCTGGTGCAGGATCTCTATGGGGTCTTCGATCGTAAGGATGTGACAGCGGCGCGTCGAGTTGATGTGGTTGATCATCGCCGCCGTTGTCGTCGTCTTACCCGACGAGGTAGGCCCTGTCACAAGAACGAGCCCGCGGGATCTTTCGGCGAGCTCACGGACGATCGTCGGTAACCCAAGGCTGTCGAATCCTGGGCTTCCGGGAAGGACGCGCCGGGCGGCGAGCGCCACCGAGCCACGCTGGAGGAAGACGTTGAAGCGGAAGCGACCGAGACCAGGCTCGGAGAATGCGAAGTCGACCTGGCCCCTGGCCTTGAAGATTTCGGCCTGGCCGTCGGTCATGATGTCGAGGGCCGCCCGCTCGCAGTCGGCGGAAGTCATCGCGGGGAAGTCACTCACTTGAAGCGTCCCGTTGATGCGCACGTAAGGGGGGCCTCCGGCCTTCATGTGGAGATCGGATGCTTTCCGGTCCACTACGTAGCGCATGAAGTCGTGAACAGTTGCCATGTCCTGGTTTCTCGCTTCCTCAGAAGTGTCGGCCTTGCCCTATTCCTTCGGCAGAACCCACCCCCCAGTTGACCGCCGTTCGGGGCTGAATCCAGGGCTTGAGCCTGGCGAGACCACCGAGGAGGCCCCGAAAGAGAGTTTCTGTCACATAGTGCTTGTTTTCGTCGCAGCAGCGCGGGTATCCGATGGGGGACAAGTTGTGCTCGCACCGAGCGTCCCTTTTGAGGAGTGGTTATGGCGGACCAGACCAACAACCGCAACAAGATGAGCAGGGCTGAGGCCGGTCGAAAAGGCGGCCAGACCACCAAGCAGCGCTACGGCGAGGGCCACTTCGGCAAGATCGGCCGCATCGGCGGCAAGCGGGGCGGCGAAACCACCAAGCAGCGCTACGGCAGCGAGTTCTACCAGAAGATCGGCCGCATCGGTGGGTCGAAATAGGCGACTGACCAGTAAGAAAGAAGGCCTCTTCCGAACCGGAGAGGCCTTTTTTGTTGTCCGGCTTTCCTCGTAAGCCGCCCTTATGCTGGCTCGAAATGTTTCGATTCCGCTCGCGCGCGCCCTTCGGGGGCCGGGTGCGCCCTCTCGTCGTCTGCTCGGCCCTCGTCGCCCTCGCTCTCGCGGGCCCGCTCGAGCCGCCGGTTGCCCGGGCCCAGGAGTCCGAAGAGGGCGACGTCACAATCGAGCTGGTAGACCAACCGGTGTCATACGACGCCGACGGCAACCTGAACATCAAGATTCGGGTCTCGAACCACTCGACGGAGACGCTCGAGGGATTCGCCCTGAACCTCGGTCGCGAGAGTCGCCTCACCAGCAGATCGGATCTGCAGAGCTCGTTCGAATCCCCGCCCGGCCTGGCAATCGAGGCCCTCACCAGAGTGATCGGGCAGGCCGTCGCGCCCGGAGAGAGCCTCGTCGTGACGCTTGAGGATCCGGTGGCCGAGGTCCTAGCGGGCGACGACGCGGGTATCTATCCGGCCTCGATCAACCTGCTGGAGGAGGACGGCGCGACACCTCTGGATTCCCTAACAACGCACCTCATGTACTACCCGGACGGGGCGGACTCGCAGTTGAACTTCGTGGTGGCTGTTCCGCTCAACGACATTCCCTCGCGTGGTCCCGACGGTGGCTTCGTGGTCGATTCGGCGGATGATCGCCCGTCCATCGAGGAGGCCGTCGGCGCCAGGGGCTGGCTCAACCGCACCGTCAGTCAGCTGAACCGGCGTGGAGGAAGACTTCGAGTTGGACTTGCGCCCACTCCCCGCCTCATCGAAGAGATCGCAGACATGAGCGACGGGTACCGGCGAGGAGACGAGCAGGTGGCCGAAGACTCGCCCGAGGCTCAGGCGGCAACCGAGGTTCTCGACCAAATCCGTGAGGTCCTGACCACCGATGGCATGCAACCGCTCCTGGTTCCGTACGCCAACCCCGACCTCCCCTCGATGGCGGCCAATGGGGCGGCCGGCCGTGTCGCGACTCAGATCACTCTCGCCGAGACCATCCTCAGCGACACCCTCGACGTCGACATCGATCGCTCCTGGCTCTTTCCTCCTGGTGAACGCACCGACGCCGACTCTCTGGAGTTGATGAAGCTGACCAGTAACGTCGGGGAGAAGACGTTCTTCTCCGAGTCGTCTCTTACCGCGGTGGCCAATCCTCTCCTCGCGGGATGCCCGATCGAGGGGCTCACGGCCGCCTGCCCGGTATCGGTATCGACGCAGGCGGGGGAAACGCTCGGATACCGGTCCGACCCCGGTTTGCAGAATCGACTGAGTGCGCTCGTTCGTGATGACGACGACCGGTTGAACCTGCAGCGATTCTTCGCGGAGACGGCGATGATTCGCGAGGAGCAGCCAAGCCGTACCGACCGCATCGTTCAGGTCACTCTCCCATCGCCGTGGTATCCGAGCCCCGCGATGATCCGGACTCTCTACGGGGGACTCACGAGCGCTCCCTGGCTCAAGACCGTGACTCCCGAGGAAGGACTCGAACTCGACATCGATCGTATCGACCGGCGCATTCAGGATGGCGCCGGCGAGGTGTCCAATGAGATCGATTCCTTTGGTTACAGCGCGATCGAGGAAGCCGAATCGACTATCGAGAGCTTCAATTCGGTCGGTCCGCCTGCGGCAATGTACCAGCGGCTTTTGCGCAACACCTTGGTGGCCGAGAGCCGCAACTGGTGGGAGAACGAAGAACTCGCCAACCGAGGCCTTGCCTACGCGCGCGCTTCAGCTCAAGAGGCGCGCTCGGAGATGGACAAAGTCTCGATCGAGGTCAGCGAGCGAATCACTCTCACGTCGCGAGCGGAGGACATTCCCGTGCGAGTGCTCAACAACGCGGGCTATCCGGTGAAGGTTCGCTTTCAGCTGGACTCCCCTCAGTTCAGGTTCGAGGATGAACAAATTCAAACCTTCGAGACCGGTCGAACGCCGCTCACCATTCCCGTGAGGGCGGAATCCAGCGGCTTTTTCAGGGTAACGATGGCGCTCATCACGCCCGATGGTTCAGAGGTCATCGCCGAAAGCGAGCCGACGGTGCGTTCGACCGAGTTCAACAACGTCGCACTTACGATCACGATTGGCGCGCTGTTCTTCTTGATCGCGTTCTACCTGTTGCGTTGGTACCGCCGGCGTAACGCGCCTCCGGCGCAGGAGCCCGCTTGAGCACCAACCTCGCTCGCTCCACCGCTGCCATGACGCTGGGAACGATCCTGTCCCGCGCCACGGGGCTGTTGCGAATCGCGGCCATCGCTGCGGCGCTTGGGGTCGTCGAAACGGGTGGACTGAGCGACGCATTCAATTACGCCAACACGGCACCGAACATCATCTACGAGTTGTTCCTCGGCGGCGTTCTCACTTCGGTGTTCGTCCCCGTCTTCGTCGAGTTGCTGGAGAAGGAGGGCCGCGAGCGCGCCTGGCAGGTGGCCAGTGCACTCATAAACGTCTCGATGGTCGGGTTGATGGCCGTCACCATCCTGGGAATTCTCTTGGCCCCCTGGATAGCCAAGCTCTACACGCTCAACGTCGACGGAAGCACGGAGCGCATGGAAGAGGTAATGACCTTCCTGTTGCGGTTGTTCATCCCCCAGATCATCTTCTACGCGCTGACAGCCATCACGGCCGGCCTGCTCAATGCGCACAAGCGGTTCGCAGCACCGATGTTCACGCCCGTGCTCAACAACCTAGCCGTCATCGCCATCTTCCTCAGCTTCTACAAAGCAGTGGGTTCCGTGACCCTCGAGTCGGTCACAACAGAACAGCTTCTCGTCATCGGCGGGGGGACTACCCTCGGAGTCGCTCTCATGGCGCTCGCTCAGCTACCTTTCTTGCGAGGCCTCGGTCGTTATCGGTGGACCTTCAACATCCGCCACCCATCAGTCATCAAGCTCGCAAAGCTGTCGGTCTTCGTAGTCGGGTATGTCGTGACGAATCAGATCGGGTACCTGGTGGTTCAGGTTCTCGCCGGCGGTGAGGTCGGGGGGTACACCGCGTACACCTGGGCCTTCACGTTCTTCCTACTCCCGCACGGGCTCTTCTCCGTCTCGATCATGACGGCCCTGCTTCCGGGAATGAGTGGGCATGCGACCAATGGACGCTGGGATCTGTACAGAAGCCAGCTGTCGGTTGGAGTCCGGGCCACCACGCTGCTCATCCTTCCGGCGGCCGTCGGCTACTTCGTGTTGGGAACCCCGATCGTGAGGGTCCTGCTCGAGCACGGGGTGATGGGGGCCGAATCGACCGAGCTCGTCGCCAGCGTTCTCCGGTTCTTCGTTCTCGGACTCGTGCCCTTCGCGGTCTATCAGCTGTTCCTGCGCGCCTTTTATGCCCTGCACGACGCGAAGACACCCTTTTACATAAACGTCGGGGTCGTGGCACTCAACACCGCCATCAACATCCCGATGTTTGCCTTGCTGGGGGTCCGAGGCCTCGCGGCGGGTCACGCCATCCACTACGTCGTCGGAGTCATCCTGCAGGGGCGGGTCCTTTCCCGCCGTGTTTCCGGCATCGACGAGGCCCGGATCGCCCGCAGCTCGATCAAGATCGGGATTGCTTCAATCGGGATGGGGCTACTCGTCTGGGGCGTGTACAGCGCGACCAGCGCCCTGATCGAGCCAACTACGTTCCTCAACGATCTCCTCATCGTCATCGTGCCGGTGATCGCAGGCGCAGCCTCGTTTCTTGGCCTCTGTATCGCTCTCGGCGTGGAGGAGCTCGACTACGTCAGGGCGGTGGTCGGAAGACGATTTGCCTCCCAGAGGTAAAGATCACCCCTCCTAGCGACCGATAGAGGGTTATGAACCTTCATCTTGATGAACGGGGTTTCGTGGCCGGCTGGGCCGTAAAGCTCGCCCTGTTCCTCGCTTTGCTCGGCATCGTCATCTACGACGGCGCTGCCGTCGCGGTCAACATGTTCCAGTTGGACGGGATCTCCCATGACGTCGCGGTCGAGGTGACCGAGGCGGCAGGAGACCACGTCTCACCCCTACTTCTGGAGCGAAGCGCCAAGAAGATCGCCAAGGCGCACGGCGCAAGCCTCGTGGGGGTCGAGTTGAGCGACGACAAGGAAATCCTCCGGGTGACGATCAGGCGGGATGCAGACACCGTCGTGATCAACCGAGTCGACCAGATCTCGCACTGGGGTCAAACCTCGGCTACGGGGAAATCCTTCACCCGCTAGGCGCCGCTTACCCTTAGGGCAGATGCCCGCCGAGGGCGCTAGTAGCATCCCCCTGTGGCGTCCGAAATGATCACTCTCGCCGAGCGATACGTGCTCGAATCCGAGATCGCACGCGGTGGCATGGCCATCGTCTACAGAGCGCGAGACGATGTTCTCGCGCGGCCGGTTGCAGTCAAAGTGCTGCACTCTCATCTCGCGGACGATTCAGCGTTCCTCGAGCGTTT
>Ga0214469_1000771_pt1 | contig 11497 bp, 10 predicted proteins | sample RVTome_10_FD_187340 | JGI IMG/M metagenome (GOLD analysis project Ga0214469, IMG submission 187340) | Soil microbial communities from uranium-contaminated site in the Upper Colorado River Basin, Wyoming, United States - RVT153D57 HiSeq ... | reverse complement strand
TCGCCCCCAATCGGTGACCTGTCGGACTCGCACGACACCTCGATCATGCCCCCGTCGCCCCCGACGGAGACGGTCGAGCCCGCCCCTCCCGCTCCCCGTGGCCGCAACCTGCGCACCTTCGCCGTCGTGTTCCTCGCCGTGTCCCTGCTCGGTGCCGGCGCCTGGTATGTGCAGCAGGAAACCGGGACGACGACCCCGACCGTGCCCGCCTCGGAGGCGGAAGCAGGCAGCCCGACTGCAGTGGCCGAGGCACTCGGCCCCGCCGTCGTCCACATCGAGATCCTTGGGGGCCTCAGCGCCGGAGGGGGAGTGGGCTCAGGCGTCATCTACGACGAGTCGGGGCTGGTGCTCACGGCGCACCACGTCGTGTCGTTCTCCGACGAGGTGACGATCATGACCGCCGACGACCGCACCTTCTCAGGGCGGGTCGTGGGCAGGGCTCCCGAGCGAGACCTCGCCATAATCGCCCTGGACGGCGCCGACGACTTGACCGCAGCCACGATCGCCGAGCCTGGGTCCGTCGAAGTCGGGGAGCCCGCCATAGCTCTGGGAAGCCCATTCGGCTTCCAGCAGTCGGTGACTGCGGGGATCATCTCAGGTCTCGATAGGGAGTTGGACACTCCGGTCGGCCTGCTCACCGGGCTGATCCAAACCGATGCCCCCATCAATCCGGGCAACTCGGGCGGCCCCCTCGCCGATGCCGAGGCCAAAGTCATCGGGATCAACACGGCCATAGCCTCGATGTCGGGTGGGAACGACGGGGTCGGTTTCGCCGTGCCGGTCGAGGACTTCGCCTCGTTGATCGAAGAGGTCGAGCAGGCGGGCGGGGTCGATGCCCCCACCGTCCCGGCGCCGGAAAGCAGCTCCGGGCTGGATCAACTGCTTCCCGGTCTCGAAGACCTCCTGCCGGGCTTCGAAGACCTGTTCGAGTTTGACGACCCCTTGGGCCCGGGCGGGTTGCCGGGCCTCGACGAGATGCTCGACGAGCTGTTCGGCATGAACGATCTGCCGCCTGAGCTGCAGGACCTCCTCGAAGGGCTGCTGCAGACTCCTGGTGCCGCTTCGGAAGAAGGAGGTTCAGCGTGACCACGTTCGAATCGGTGTTGGACGGGGCGAGCCTCGACCAGCGTGTGTCCCAGCTGCGTGAGGTGATGACCCAGATGCAAAGGGTCGTCGTCGGACAGGAACGAGTCCTCGAAAGGGTCCTCGTTGCGTTGATCTCTGGAGGTCACTGCTTGTTGGAAGGAGTGCCCGGCCTGGGCAAGACCCTGACGGTCGCCACGCTGGCCCGCACTCTGGGCGGGACCTTCACGCGGATCCAATTCACTCCCGACCTCCTGCCCTCGGACATCGTGGGAACCAGGATCTACAGGCCCTCGACGGAGAGCTTCGATGTGGAGCTTGGCCCAGTTTTCGCCAACTTCGTGCTGGCCGACGAGATCAACCGGGCACCGGCCAAGGTGCAGTCGGCACTCCTCGAGGTCATGGCGGAGCGTCAGATATCGCTCGGCGGTACGACCTACGAGTTGCCGGCGCCATTCCTCGTCCTTGCCACGCAGAACCCGATCGAGTCGGAGGGCGTGTACCCGCTCCCCGAGGCACAGCGCGACCGCTTCCTCATGAGGATCCCCGTCGACTATCCGACCGAGCGTGAGGAGCACGAGATCGTGGCTCGCTCGGGTGTGGCGCAGCCGCCGACCTCGGCCACCGTGCTCGCAGCGGAAGATGTCGTGGCTCTCCAGGCGGCAGCGGCGAGAATCAGGGTCGAACCGGCGGTCCAGGACTATGCCGTACGGCTGGTACTGGCCACACGCCATCCCGAGGAGCACGGTGTCGACATCGACGGGCTCCTCTCCTACGGTGCCAGCCCTCGGGCCAGCATCGGGCTGATCAGCGCCGGCAGGGCGCTGGCGTTTCTTCGGGGCCGGGACCACGTCCTCCCCCAGGACGTGTACGACATCGCCTACGACGTGCTCAACCATCGCCTCGTCCTCTCCTTCGATGCGGTGGCCGACGGTGTGACCGTCGAAGACCTGCTCGTCGAGCTCCTGACCACCGTGGTAGCCCCCAAGATGGCTTCGTCGCACGTGTCGGCGAGCAGCACGATCTTCGGATGAGGCTGGGTCGTTCCGGTCCGCCTTCGGGCGTGCAGCCGCTCCCTGAGAGGAGGCGCTCGAGCTCACCTTCGCAGGTGCCGGTCGAGCGGCTTCGGCTTACCGTGATGCGCCGCATCGACGGGCTCCTCGCCGGGGATCACGGAGGCTTGTTCCCGGGGCACGGGACCGAGATGGGAGAGGCCCGCCCATACGTTCCCGGCGACGATCCCCGCCGGATGGACTGGGCGGTGACTGCTCGGCACGACGAACCACACATTCGCGAGACCATCTCCGATCACGAGCTCGACGTTTGGCTCGTCCTCGACACTTCGGCCAGCCTTGCCTACGGCACAGCCCTGGCCACCAAGTTCGAAGTCGCCTGGTCAGCTCTCGGGGCCATGGCCATGCTGGCGTCGACTGGCGGGAACAGGGTCGGCGCCGTAGGGACGCATGCCCGCGAGCGAACGGGTCGGCCGCTGATGCTCCCGGCCCGTGGTGGAGCCGGTCATGTGTCGACAATTCTCGCCGCCCTGCGTCCAGAGCCTCTCGATGGCCAGGTTGGTGACTTGTCCTCGGCCTTCGGCTCGGTCCGGCGCCTCGCTCGTCGTCGGGGCATGGTCGTCGTGGCCTCCGACTTCCTGGGTGAGGGTGGGTGGGAGCGTCCCTTGCGTGCCCTGGGCCGGACCCATGAGGTCATCGCAATCGAAGTGGTCGACCCGCGGGAGATCTCACTCCCGGATGTCGGGCTCATCGCAGTCGTCGACCCCGAGACAGGCGACCGGCGTCTGCTCGACACGGCCCGGCGCTCGGTCAGGGACACCTACCGATCCCTTGCCCTCGAACGCAGGGCGGCTGTGGCCGCCTCGCTCAAATCCGCCGGCGCCGACCATCTCACCTTGCGCACCGACGGCGATTGGGTGATCGACTTCGTCAGATTCGTCTCCAGCCGGAAAGCCCGGCTCGTCTCAGCCAGGAGGCCAAGACCATGAACGACTTAGCATTTCTCGCACCAGCCCGTCTCTTCCTGCTCGCCGTGCCCGCCGCGCTCGTCATCGCCTATGTGTTGTTGGCGTCACGGAGACGCCGATACGCCCTTCGCTTCACAACGGTCGAGATGCTCGACCGGGTCGCACCGGACCGGCCCGGCTGGCGAAGACACGTCAGTGCCATCGCCATGATCCTGTCGGTCTCGATCATCACGCTCGCGTTCGCCAAGCCAGTGGTGGCAGGCGAGGTGGAGGAGTCGACCAAACAGGTGGTGCTGGCCATCGACACCTCGATCTCGATGGAGGCGAGGGATGTATCCCCATCTCGTGTAGATGCAGCCCGCGAGGCTGCGGTGGCCTTCCTCGACTCGGTGCCCGAGGGCGTGTCGGTCGGAGTGATCGCTTTCGACGGGAACGCACGCGAGCTGATAGCCCCCACCAGTCGGCTGGAGGCGGTTCGCAGCGTGATCGAGTCTTCGATCGAGGCCGCCTCGCTGGGAGAGGGCACAGCCATCGGTGAAGCCGTGTACCTGGGTGTCGCCTCACTGCAATCCGGTCAGACTGCAACCGCTGCAGAGGATGCTGCCCAACCGATCGGGACCATCGTGCTCATGTCAGATGGCGACACGACGATGGGGAGGTCCAACGATGAGGCGGCATCGGCGGCACGTGCCGCCGGGATACCGGTCCACACCATCGCATTTGGCACCGACGCCGGGACGATCGAGGACCCTCTCGGAGGAGGAATGATCCCGGTGCCGGTGAATGAAGCCGCTCTCGAGCAATTGGCGCATCAAACCGGGGGCCGGGCGCTCACCGCGCAGACCGCCGACCAGCTGTCTGATGTCTATGAGGATCTGGGGCGCTCGGTCACGGTCGAGCGGGAGGAAGTCGAGGTAGCCGATCTCTTTGCAGGGGCGGCGATGGCCATTCTCGTGCTCGCCGGCGTTGGTTCGCTGAGGTGGTCGGGCCGGTTGCCCTGACCCCGTCCGGCACCAGTCTCCGCTCGCAAGCCGGGATCGGTCAAATCCTCCTTCTCGGGACCGACCACCCTTACTCTTTCGGCGATGCTGAGTGATGAGGACAGGGCGATCCTCGATTTCGAGCGTGCCGCATGGCGCGAACCAGGACCAAAGGACCAGGCCATAGAAATGGCTCTCGGCCTCACGGCCGCGTCCTACTACGACCGTCTCAGGCTACTGGTGGCTCGACCTGCCTCATTGGCTTACGACCCACTCACAACTAAACGCGTCCTGATGATCATCGAAGAGCAACGAGAGCCCGGACTGGCAGTGGGATGACCAACAAGGGAAAACACTCCTCGCAGACCCCCGGGACCTTCTACAGGGACCTCGCCATCATGATCCTCGGCATCGTCTTGGTGGGAGCCGCCGTGTTCTTCCTGTTGTACCTGTTCGCCGATCAGCCGGCCACGGGTCCCACCACGACCACGACGACGATTCCCGAGACCTCGACCTCGGCCGAGGACGCCACCAGCACCACCGACGATGATCCGGCCACGTCGACAACGGTGCCTAGCACCTCGACGACGTCGGTGTCCGTTCGCCCCCCTGCTGAGGTCACGGTCGTCGTCCTCAACTCGATGGGTCTGGACGGGGCGGCAGGGCGACTGAACACCGAACTCGCAGAGGCCGGGTATCAGACTCTCACCCCCGACAACTTCACCCCGGAGCAAGACCCGTCCCGGATCTGGTATCGAGAGGGGTTCGCCGCGGAGGCGAACGTGCTGACCGAGTTCGTCCCGGGTGCCACTGTGGAGGCATTGCCCGACGAAGCGCTTCAGGAAGGCGCCAATGTCGTGCTGGTGTTGGGTACCGGATACTCCGAATGACCCATCGTGCGGTCGGTTTCGGCCGCGGATTCCCGAGAATCTGGCTAATTCCGATCGGCGCCCTCACGGTCCTCCTCGGGGTGGCGGCGACCGGGAGGCTGAGCAGGTCGATAGTGGCCGACCTGATCGCGTGGTGGCCGGTGTGGATCGGTCTCGGCATTGCCGCTTACGTCCTCCGGGAGCGAAAGGTCGGTGCCGTTCGGCTGGCCGGTGTGGTCCCTCTCGTGGCCCTCTTCTTCGTCGGGATCTTCACCTGGGGTCACCTCGCCGGCTGGACCATGATGCCGTCGGCGGCACAGAGACTCGTCGGGCCCGAAGTGGGCGGCGTGACCGAAGCGTCCCTCCAGGCCGAGATCGACGGCGTGTTGGAGGTATCCGGAGGTTCCGATTACCTGTACGGGGTCGAGCCCGTGAAGCGTGGCGGGGGCTTTGGCATACCTGGCGCCAATGAGCAGTTCGCCGACTCGTCGGTATCGATCGTGCTGTCTCCTCCGCCGGATCCGGGGCTGTACACATTCGCCGGCTGGGACATCTCGCTCGCCGACGCCCCACGCTGGCGTTTGACCCTCGACGGTGCCGTGGATGCCGACTTGACTTCCCTCACGGTGACGGAACTGAGCCTCGGGGGCGGAGGCACCGTCCGACTCGGCTCGACCAACGGGGAGGCGCCGGTCGACGTCGCCGGCTCGTATCGGCTGGAAGTCCCCGACGACGTGCCGGCGCGGGTGATCGGAACCGCCTCGGTGCCTGCCACGTGGGTGGCTGACGCCGGGGGAGCCACATCGCCGGCCGGTGAAGGCGGATGGGTGATAACGGTGGCGTCCGGAGCGACACTGAACGTGGTCAGCACTGCTTCATCTCCCCCGACCTCCTGATCGAGACTTTCACCAGGTAATCGCTAGTTACAATCCCACCCAACGTGCCCAGCGACCGGCTCCGACAAATGGCCTTGATCGTCTGGATCGCAGTCGGAGTGATCGCCCTGGGCTGGGTGTTCCTGATCATCGGGGAGGCCATCCGGGTCATCTGGCTCCCTTTGGCATTCGCCGCCGGTCTCGTGTTCTTGCTCGAGCCGGTGGTCCGTGTGTTCGACCGGCTCAGGGTCCCTCGTCCCATCGGCGCCGTCCTCTCCTTCCTGGTCCTGCTCGCGGTGGTAGTCGCCGTCGGTGCCCTGGTATGGCCAACCGTGCAAGAGCAGGGTGCCGAGCTGATCCTGCAGCTCCCCGACCTCTACGTGTCCGTGGTCGATTGGCTGCGCGAGGCTGCAGTGAGGCTTGGCTTGGACGTCGACGAGTTCCTCTCTCAGCAGGCAATCGAAACATGGCTGCGCGACCCGGCCAACCAGGCGACGATCCAGGAGCTTCTCTTCGGCTTTGGCGCCGGCGCCGGCGTCGTCCTCCGTGGTGTCGCCGAGACCATCGCCGTCATCGGCCTGGCCCCCGTCCTCGCGATCTACCTCCTCATCGACCTGGAGCGGTTCAAGAGCAACTCGCTCGAGTTGACGCCGCCGCGCCATCGCAACGAGATGGCCTATGTGAGCGGGGAGGTGGGCACGGCGATGGGCTCGTTCGTGAGGGGACAGCTCCTGGTCGCCTTCCTCGTAGGAGTGGCGTCGAGCATCGGCATGTGGGCGATCGATCTCCCCTTCTGGCTGATCATCGGGATCGTGGCCGGTTTCCTCAACCTCATCCCGTTCCTCGGACCCATCGTCGGGGGAGCACTAGCCGCTCTGGTCGCCCTGCTCAATGGCGATCCCTGGCAGGCATTCTGGGCGGTCCTGATCATGATCGGGGTCCAGCAAGTGGACAACCACGTGATCACGCCCATGATCCAGCGAGCCAGGGTCAACCTGTCCCCGCTGGTGATCGTCCTCGCCCTGATAATCGGCGGCTCCCTGGCGGGGCTGCTCGGGGTGCTGGTGGCAATACCGGCGACCGCGGCGATCCGCATCGTGATCGGCCATCTCTGGCGGACCAGGGTGCTCGGCCAGTCGTGGGAGGAGGCCAGTGAGGCGATGATCGAGGTGACCGAGCCGCCGGAGCGTCTCGCCAGGATCAGCCGTCGCTCGGCCAGCCAGAGCCGTCTCTTCGACACCCAGGAGCTGACGCCGGTTGGCGGGGAGGAGGCTCAGGAGGACGAGAGACTCTGACGTTGGGGTCCAGCGGAACTCCGAGGGCGTGCAGACAGAAAGGCTCTAGACCTCGCCGAGGTAGGCCTGGCGCATCTGGGGATTCTCCATCAACCCCTTGGCGGTGTCGCTGAGGACCACCTGGCCGGTCTGGAGGACATAACCGCGGTCGGCGATGGAGAGGGCCATGTTGGCGTTCTGCTCCACCATGAACACGGTGGTCCCGGTCTTGTTGATCTGGTCGATGATCTCGAAGTTCTGCGCTACCAGCACCGGGGCGAGTCCCATGGAAGGCTCATCCATGAGCAGCACCTTGGGACGGGCCATGAGAGCGCGGCCCATGGCCACCATCTGCTGCTCGCCGCCGGACAACGTGCCCGCCTTCTGGTTGAGGCGCTCCTTCACTCGGGGGAACAACTCGAAGATGTGCTCCATGTCGCCCTCGAGGTTCTCCTCGTCCTCGCGCAGATAGGCGCCGATCTCGAGATTCTCCTTGACCGTCATTCGCTTGAACAGCCGCCGATTCTCCGGGACCATAGAGACCCCGGCTTTGACCCGGTCGGCGGTGGTCCACCCGTTCACGGTCTCACCGTCGAGATGGACGGTGCCTTTGCTCGGCTCGACGATCCCGAGGATGGTCTTCAGCGTCGTCGTCTTGCCAGAGGCGTTGCCCCCGAGGAGACACACCATTTCGCCGGCATAGATCTCAATATCGACGTCCTTGAGGATGTGAGCTGCCCCATAGTGGGTGTCCACGCCGCGGAACTCGAGTACCGGGGTCTTGTCGTTGTGCTCGGTCACGACGCTCCCTCGAGATCTGCGGGTCGCCCCAGATAGGCCTCGATCACGTCCTCGTTGGTGGAGACCTCTGCGTAAGGCCCCTCGGCGATCTTCACGCCATGGTCGAGGACGACCACCCGGTCGGAGACACCCTGCACGACCTTCATGTCATGCTCGATGATGACGATCGTGAAGCCGCGCTCGGTGCGGAGACGCCCGATCAGCTCGGTGAGCTCGACGGTCTCTCGGGGGTTCATGCCCGCGGTGGGCTCGTCGAGAAGGAGAAGTCGGGGCTCGGTCCCCATCGCCCGGGCTATCTCCAGGCGGCGCCGGTTGGCGTAGGAGAGGACGAAGGCAGGCTGGTCGAAGCGATACCCGACCAGTCGGGAGCCGAAGAACCCCAGGATGTCCTTCGCCTTCTCCTCGATCTCCGCCTCCTCTCGTCGCTGGCTCGGAGTGCGCAGGATCGACTTGAAGACTCCGCTGGACGTGCGGCAATGCTGGCCGACCATCACGTTCTCGAGGACTGTCAGGTTGGGGAAGAGGCGCACGTTTTGGAACGTGCGGGCGATGCCTGCCTTGGTGATCTGGGACGGAGTGTGTCCCGAGATGTCGAGACCGTCGAAGAGCACCTGGCCACCGTCCGGGCTGAATATGCCCGAGATCACGTTGAAGAAGGAGGTCTTCCCGGCACCGTTGGGGCCGATGACGGAGACGATCTCGCCTTCTTCGATGGCAAAGTCGACGCCCTGTATGGCCCGGACGCCGCCGAACGCCTTCTCCAGGCCCTTGGTCTCCAAGAGGGCCGCCATCAGAGGTCGTCTCCATGTGGCTCGGCGACGGACGGTCCTGGTCTGGAAGGACTGCGGTCGAGCCACGCGTCCTGCAGGAACTCGTCCTGGTGGAGCTCGCGTTGGCGGCGTGTGGAGGGGAGAAGGCCTTCCGGCCGCTTGAGCATCATGAACACCAGGAGGGCACCGTAAGCGAGCAGCTTGTACTCCCCGAATTCCTGGAGCAGGCCTGGTTGGTTGGGTCCGCCGAGGATGCCGATGAGGACTACGGCGCCGACGAGGACACCAGGGATGTTGCCCATGCCGCCGACGATGACGATGACCAGGATGACGATCGAGACGAGGATCTCGAACGAGTTGGTGAAGACCGATCCGACTTTGGCGGCGAATAGTGATCCTGCGAAAGAGGCTATGACGGCGCCGGTGATGAACGCCGTCAGCTTCGCCTTCACCGTGTCCACTCCGACCGCCTCGGCGACGTCCTCGTCTTCCCGCATGGCGGCCCATGCCCGACCGATGCGCGAATCCTCCAGACGCCAGGAGATGAATGCGGCGATGACCACGAATGCCATGACCATGTAGATCATGAGCTCTGGTGTGTTGACGTTCACCTCGTTGCCGAATATGGGGATTCCGGGGATGTTGCGGAGGCCCTGCGCCCCCCCGAAGTAGGGAGAGAGCCAGTCGGAGAGCAGCAGGATGCGGACGATCTCGCCGAATCCCAGGGTCACGATGGCCAGATAGTCGCCACGCATGCGAAGCACGGGTGTCCCCACGAACAGGCCGGCGATGGCCGCCATCACGAGCACGATGGGAAATGCCTGCCACCAGCTCAGCATCGGTGTGAAGGTCGGCGACAACGGCGACGTCAGGATGCCCGTCGTGTAGGCGCCGACGGCGAAGAAGGCCACATAGCCGAGATCGAGGAGACCGGCGTAACCAATGACGACGTTGAGGCCGATGGCCATGAGGGCGAAGAATCCGACATTGACCAACAGCTCATTGATGATGCCGCCCAGGAACTGCGGGAGGGCGATCATCGCCACCCCGATCACGATGGCGGCCGTGATTGTCGTGCGACGGCGGACGGCGGCGTCTTCCGAGCCGAGACGTCTGGCCAGACCATTTCTGCTCTTTGGCTTGAAGTACGACACCGCAGCCCCGAGGAGGAAGACGACCACGGCCGCGGGGACGCTCAAGGCCGAGGTCGAGGTGTAGAGGAAATCGGGAATCGCCGGAAGCCAATCGAAGAAGTCGTCGACCACAGGCTGGAAGAGGGAAACCGCGACGACGGTGATCACTCCGGCCACCACGGCCTTTCGGAGCCGCTCCGGGAGGAAGCTGGATGCGGCGGCGACCGTTGCCACGACGGCGGAGATGAGGGGAAGCAAAACGAACGCCGGACCGACGCCGCGGCCGAGCGTGAGGAGCTCGACGAGCTCGGGACTCCAGTTGGGGAACGTGGAGCGCAAATCTGGGAAGGCGTTCACCAGTGCGGCGAAGAGAGCCGCGATCAGACCTCCTATTGCGCCGGCGACGGCCGCCTGGACCAGGTCGGACACGGAAGCGGGCTCTGGCTCCAATCCTTCGAGCTTCTCCCGCTTCGTGAACTGGAGACCCCCGAACAGCGGGGCGGCGAAGAGCACGAGGTATCCCAGGCTGAGCCAGGGATCGATGAGGAGGCGGCGGTTGAATGTGGCGAGGAGACCGATCACCGAGACGTAGACCATGGCTGCGCCCACCAGGCTCCCCACTCGCACCACCCGGCCCATGTCGAAGTTCGAGCGGGTCACCTCTGTTGGTGTGCCTGCGGGGGCGATGGTGGCGGTCATACCCGGTCCTCGGAGCCGAGTCGCTCACCGAAGAGACCGCTGGGTCGGAAGACGAGGACCAGCACCAAGGCTATGAAAGCCACGGCGTCCTTCAGTTGCGACGCTCCAGGGATGCCGAGTCCCCCGAGGATGAGCAAAGGCCCCACCCCCTCGAACAGCCCGAGGAGGACGCCCCCGCCCATCGCTCCGGCGATGTTGCCGATACCGCCGAGGACAGCCGCGGTGAATGCCTTGATGCCCGGGATGAACCCGGTGAAGAAGTTGACGGAGCGGAAGAGAAGCGACCACATGAGGGCGGCAACGCCGGCCATGGCACCTCCGACCGCGAACACCGTGACGATGGTGCGATCGACGTTGATCCCCATCAAGCCGGCGATCTCCTTGTCCTCGGCCACCGCCCGCATCGCTCTGCCCGCCTTCGTCTTCGTCACGAAGTACCAGAGGCCGATCATCGACAGGATCGCGATGATGATGACGGTCAGCTGAGTGGTTCGCATCTGGAGCCCGAAGAGGTTGACGGTTCCAGCTATGACTTCGGGAGTTTGCGGATAGGTGTTGAACCCAACCCCGAACAGGCCGGCAAAGGTGTACTGGACGAAGAAGGACATCCCGATCGATGTGATCAAGGGGATGAGACGGGGCGCACCTCGCAGGGGCCGGTACGCGACTCTTTCGATGATCACCGCGATGAGCGTGGAGGTGACCATGGCGACGATGAGCACGATGAACATCGAGAGGAACGGGTTGGCCTCCCAGACACCATTCTCGAACAGCCAGTTGGCGGCAATGAAGCCGACGAGTGTGCCCGACATGAAGACCTCGCCATGGGCGAAGTTGATGAACCCGAGGACGCCGTAGACCATCGAGTAGCCGAGAGCGAGGAGGCCGTACATGGCACCCTGGGCGAGGCTGGAGAAGATCAGGTCACGCCAGCCTGCGGCGCTGAGACCCTCCCCTGATGCAAAGGCCTGAATGGAGCCGATCAGGCCCCAGAGGATCACGATGATCGCGGTGACCCGGATCACCCATAGG
>Ga0214469_1000769_pt1 | contig 11511 bp, 13 predicted proteins | sample RVTome_10_FD_187340 | JGI IMG/M metagenome (GOLD analysis project Ga0214469, IMG submission 187340) | Soil microbial communities from uranium-contaminated site in the Upper Colorado River Basin, Wyoming, United States - RVT153D57 HiSeq ... | reverse complement strand
TCCGATCGTGAGGATCACAGCGACCATCGCTCCCGCCAACAGCCAAAGCAGATGACTAGCCAGGTAGTACTCGACCGGGAATCATCGTTCGGCGACGAGGACGTCCCTTCCCGCCCCCAGCACCTGGCCACCACCCCAGATCAGACCCGCCGTGATCAAGGCCAGCCCGAGGGCTATGAGCATCCGGATCGTCGTGCCGCCCATTCGTAGAAGGATAGAGAGGCGGCCATCTCCACATCGGTGAGATGAAGGCGAGTTCTCCTGCAACAGGGAACAGCAGGACCCACGTTCCACGGTGTGCACCCTGCGAGGCCCCTGGGAAGCTGGCCCGCTGGGGAGGGTCATAGCAGCGGCACCCGCAAGCCCGCCGGAGTTAGAGTCGCCTGATGGCTGACGAAAGCGGATCCAACCGCCGTGCTGGACAACTAGTCCCGGCGCTAGCCGTCCTCGGCGCAGGCATCGGAGCAGCGATAGGAGCTGTGGCTGGCAACCTGGGCACCGGCCTGTGGATCGGTGGATCCATCGGCGTCGGGCTCGCCATGCTCATGGGGGTCTTCATGGATCGCTAGCGGGTGGCGAAAGGTCCTCGGACTCAACGCACCTGGTGGATTCAGAGGAAGCCGAAGCTGGGAATTGGGTAGGTTGTCCCCGAGCGATAACGCACACATCCTGACCGCTGCCCTCCTGTGCCGTTCCGAATGGGAACTCCGTGGTCGCGTACCGGCGTCGAATGATGGTGAAACGTCGACGGTGGGTTTGGTTTCTGATCGTCGTGTCTTGCGTGGCGTGCACATCGACTTCGGAGGCCGGCGAGTCGTCATCCACTACCGCCTCAATCACCGCGGAGTCGTCGACGACGCTGCCTTCGCTGTCGACGACGTCTACCTATGTGGATCCGTCGAATGTTTCTGATCCGGTCAGCGGCGACGTGCTCTGGCCTGGGGGACCCACGGCTGAAGTACTCGACCTCGATGGTGCCGGATTCGAGATCCCGGCCTACCAGTCCTTCGAGTTCTGCGGCGACAGGCCGCGGCCTGGGCACCTCTCTGCCTTCTCCAAGGACGATGGGACCGAGCGCTGGTCTGTGGAAGTTCCGTGGCCTGCTTGGAGCGAGGCGCGCCTGGTTGGCGACCGGGTGGTGGTGTTGGTAGAGGCGGGCTGGGGGATTGCCGGATCGGCGCTAGCCATCGACACGGACGGCCGATCGGCGTGGCAGACGCGGCTGTCCTGGAGCCCGATAGGCAGTCCTTTGGTGTTCCGAGATCTAATCGTGTTTGCGGTTCGCTCGTCGACGAGGGGAGCTGGGGTGGTGGCCTTGGACTCGAGTGACGGGAGCGTGGCATGGGGCACACCTTTGGATACCGTCCCGCTGGTCGACGTTTCATCCGGACTGGTTGCGGTGGATCGTTTCGCCGTCATCACCGACCGTCGCTCACAACTGAGCGCCATCGACATGTCGACCGGCAGGGTGGCGTGGCAAACGAGCCTGGGGGGGCGCGTCGACGAGGCGGCGCGGAGCGACGGCGACCACGTGTATGCGGTGGCGGGTGAAGTCCTCTATTCCGTTGATGGCTCGACTGGTGAGATCCGATGGCGTGTCGAGAGCTCCCCAGCTGCGCAGGTGTACTCAGTCATGGGCGTGACGGATCAGACGGTGGTGGCTGTCGTCGAAAACGCCGACACCCTTCCCGTCAGTGGGTTGTTCGTGATCGCCGGGTTCGACCAGGATGATGGAGGCCTCCTGTGGATGGCAGAGAGCTCCGATTGGGTGGCGACAGGCCCTGACATCGTTCTCACCGACCAGCCCGGAGAGCGAGACGACGTGAACCCGGTACGGGCATGGAACCCGACGACGGGACGCCAGATCTGGTCAGTCGACTTCGAAGCCTCGTTGAGACTGACCGCGATCCACAAGGACTTTGTCTACCTGCCCGGACACAGCTCAGTAGCGCAGATCCGCAAGCAGGACGGGCGAAAGACATGGGATGCGCCACTCGGCGGGTTGGCGACCGCACCACCGTTGCTGAGCTCGGATTCGATCTACGTCGCCTGGCTAGGCACGGGCGGATCCACCCAAATCGCCCGGATAGAGCTGAGCAACGGCGACGTCACGTGGGCCGGCGATCTGATCGACCCCGCTCGAGGTGTGCCGATAGCGACAACGGAGGCGATCATCGTGCTCACGGCCAGCACACTTGCCCACTGCGCATAGTCCGAACCTTCACCTCCCCGTCCCAGTCGCCACAGGCCTGTCGTGGTCTTGTTCATCAGGTCGGGTCGGCGATACCTGCCGTCTTGAATCTGGTCTTCGCAGCGGCGTTTGCAGGCGAAAAGCGGCTATGGAGCGTCCGTGGGATCGAGAACTCGTCCGATGAACAGGATGGCTCCAGCACCCCGGTCATAGATTGCGTAGACGAAGGGGCGGTCGACTGCGACCGTTGGCCCATGCGACGCTGCGATCTCTCCACCAGTGGCCGCAGCTGCTCGCGTGCCCTGTTCGTCGACCTCTACGAACGCTTCATGCTCGACCTGATCGAGCCAGATCCCGCCCCCTTCGACCATGCCAGTGAAGTCGGCATCGCCGCTGAACGCTGTCGGCATGCCTAGCTCACTCAACACGCCATTGAGTTGGACATGGGTGCGTGCGCTCCATTTCGGCAGAGAAAGGTGGATACCGCCATCATCGATCTCATCGATGATCTGGGCCAGCGATTCCGCCGACAAGTTGGCCTCGAACGTTTCGAGGTCGTTGGGCACGATCACGGCCATCGACAACGCCCCGCCGCCATACGGCAACTCGACGGCCTGTAGGTCGTCACGCCAAAGTGACGGCAGATACTCGTCGTAGTGCATCATCGGAACCTGGATGGTCGAGCCATCAGCCAGGGTGAAGGGCTTCTCGCTGGTCGCTGCAGGGTCGAACGGGAACTCCCACGGAGCATCCATGGCGACCGCGTTCACCAGGACCATCAGTGTCTGGGGGCTGAACGAGTCGGGCGGGAACAACTCGGGTATGAGCTCCCCGGTCCGTTCGTCGACCCAGCCGTTCACCGACTTCCGCGCCGCTTCAGGGTCAGCACCGAAGTCCGCCTCGGCGAGCGGTGACCCATAGGCACCGGTGAGAACATCCAAGAACTCCTCACGAAATGCCAGCCCAGGCTGAGTCCAAACCTTGTTGGCCGATGTCCACTCGGTCGGGCTACCAGCCGTCCGAGCGTCGAGAGTCAAGTCGTAAGCGTTGAGTCCTTCGTGCCATGCCGACGGGTCCATTTCGCTCGCATGCAACACATCAGCCATCTCCGAAGCGGTACTGCCCCGAGCGCCGGCGTAGATCATCCCGAGCGCAAACGCGACGCTGTATGGCGCGACAACGGTGTTACCGCCTGCCTCTTCTGCGACCGAGCGGTACAGGTCGACGGCGAACTGGTTCATTCCGGCGACCACCGCCGTGGTGTTCTTTCCGTCGGCACCGCCATCGCCGGATCGCTGCGTCACCTCCCCGAATCGCAACGCCAGTCCGGCGTCGAGCGACGCATCCTGAGCGACGGAGTTTCCGGCACAGGCCGCGGCGCCAAACAGCGCAAGGATTGTGATCCAGACCACTCCTCGACTCCGTGGCATGCGCTTGAGACGTAAGAAGGGGCCGCCCGGTTCCCATTCGAAAGTTGTCCCGCTCCGCATTCCGCTACATGGGGCGAGATCGCAAGCGGAGCCGAATCAGGAGCGCAGCCAAGGAGGCGCTCCACGTTCCGACCGCTACAGGTAGGTACTCATCGTCATCGAGGGTGACCTCGATGTCGCCCTCCACCAACCACACCAGGCTCCATCCTCTCGCGCTGGACCAACCAATCAGCAAAGCTGCTCCTACGCCAACGGTCGCCCACCAGAAGCCGGGCGTGCCACCTCGCGTGCGCAGGAGCCAAAGTATGAAGTCAGCCAATCCGAAGAGGGTCGCCAAGGCCAGGCCCCAGACCACGGTCGGACGAGGTCGAGGGACGCAATTCCGTCGTCATACCCAGGATGAAAGACATCCACCATGATCCCGCACACACTCTGAAGGTCGAGTTGTCCGCCGCTATGCGTTGGCTCTCTCGAGGCGCTCGGCTGCTTGAGCCAGGAGCGCTCCGGTGATGACCGGAGTGACGCCGTGGAGCGCTTCCCATCTGGCGTTGTGTGCAGCCAGCCACAGACTGGCCGCCCACGACACTTCCTGCTCCTCGACGGTGAAGGAGCGACCCCGGGCGTGCTGGTAGGCAGCCAGGAACGACTCGGAACTCTCGATGGGCACCAGCACCGCCGGTCGGGCGCTGGCGAACGATCCGCTCGCTGCCCCCACCAGCGCCGCCTCGGGCTGCCAGGCGAGGCTGTCCCAGTCGTGCACCGCCCAGAGCTCCTCGCCATTCCAGCGAAGGTTCTGGGCCTCGAAGTCGGCATGCCCCAGCACGCCCGAGAGGCCGGAGGAGAGCAGGCGGCTGCGGGCACGTTCGGCTGCTTCGACGACGAATGCGGGCACAACGCTCTGATCCATCACATCGAGGAATTCGATCGCCGGCCAGAGGCCCGCATCTTCGTGGTCCCAACGAACCCAACGCGGATTGGGCAGTGGCGGCAAGACCCGCACATCGGCCAGTTCGGCCATCAGCCGAGCGAGCACTTCCGCGTAGAGCACGGCTGTCTCTTGCGAGTCACCGTGCAGCACCTCACCGCCGGAACGGGACTCCTCGGCGTGGACGGCCAAGGAATCAACAAGGACCACCGGCGTCAGCGGGCGGGCACACGGAAACCCGGTTTCGGCCAGGCGAGCCTGTGCTTCGACGCACGCTGCGACGCGCTCGCCAGCGGCACGCGCCTTCACGACGACGTCTCTCCCACCGGGCATCCGCAGGCCAATCACAGTCGACATTTGATGGAGCTGGAACAACACGTCGACGGGCTCCCCACCCAAATGCTCCCGACACCACGCCGGCAACCAATCCGGCAGACGGTCCATAACCACGATGAGAATTGTGCCATCTCGTCCAGATGGGCCCTCGATCCGGTCGAGATATCCCAGGGTGCAGTCACTCCCATCGCGAAGTCGTCTGGGAAGACGTGCGTGACAGCGCTGGCTACAACGAGACCCCTCTCAGCCCATCGTCCTGGTCAGGTCTAGATCGACTCCCAGGCGAAACCATCGGGGTCGGAGAAAGACCGGCAGGGCTGCCGACGACGAGCCGATGCGATCCGGTGCCTTCCGCAGAGACACCCAACGCCATCCGGCAGTGGTCGAGCCGACCTAGTCGTACGATGAAACCGTGCCGAACATCGCCCTGAGCACGCGAGTCGAGGCTCCACCCGAACTCGCCTTTGACCTATCGAGGAGCATCGACACTCACGCGGCGTCGATGTCGCGATCGGCGGAAAGGGCGGTGGCTGGGGTCACCGAAGGCCACATCCGGCTCGGTGAAGAGGTCACGTGGCAAGCCCGCCACTTTGGGATCGAGTTTCGGATGACGTCTCGCATAACCGAGATGGATCCTCCAGGCCGATTTGTGGATGAACAGGTGACCGGCCCGTTCGAGTCGTGGCGTCATGTGCACCTCTTCGAAGGCGAAGCCAACGGAACCCGCATGATGGATCGAATCGACTACGAGACACCCTTTGGGGTAGGGGGCAGAGCGATCGATCGCCTCTTCCTGGCCAATTACCTGACCCGCCTGATTCTCCAACGCAACGACTACATCAAGCGATTGGCCGAGTCGAACTGACCCCAAACGTCGGCGAAGATGACCGGACATCGGACTGCGGATTGGTCCCCTAGTCCGATGCGCATCGGGCAATCAGAGCGAGTCCAGCCCCAATACCGACCCCCGCACACAGCAACCCAGCGATGAGTTGAACCCGGCTGCTCCGATTCATCACAGGCATAGGGGAGAAGAATGCGCGAAGCGCGCCCATCGGCTCCGGCTTGGCCGGCGAGAACCCAGACATCCTTGATCCGATCGTCACGGCCCAGACGCTCTCGGTTTGCGATGTTGGCCTCAGCAAAAGCACCGCTGCCGCACCTATGGCGCCAACCGACAAGAACTGCAGCCGGCGATCCGTCGAGCCCACAGACGCACGCTACCGAATGGGCTCAGTCGATGGACGAGCACATGGGCGCCCCGCTGCCTGCCCCTGATTCCTATCTGTCCAATGGGAATGCGATCAGCTTGGTCCGCTCACGACTCGACGAGACGAGTCCCAGCACGGCGTCGTCCACCACACCGAATCTCGTGTCAATCGGACTCGACACCTCGCTCCAGGTCTCGGTCTTGTCGAACAATGCGATCCCGCCACAGAAACCGAAGACTCCTATCCGTGTCTGAATCGATTCGGGGTGGCACTCCGATGACCGCATCGGGACGTTGCCCATTCCTTGCCAGATTCCGGATTGGTCGAGCAGAGCGGACTCGAGGTCGTAGTTCCAAGCCAGTAGACCGGCCCCATCGGCCCAGACGACAGTCGACGACTGCCCGTCGATTGGGATGGAAGAGTGCTCCCGCCAGCCTTCACTCAACGTGTACTGAAATGCCACCGGATTGCGATCTCCGATGACGCTGTTGTTTCCGTCCTGTCTCGTTCCGGCCACTATCAACCACCTGCCATCACTGGTCACCCCGCCTACTGAGATGGGAGATGGGACGGCATCGAGTTGACGCCACACGCCTGTGTCGAGGTCGAGGGCCGCCATCGTCGACACCGCGTCGCCGATACGGGGAGCGGCGGTGACCACGAATAGCTCGCCTCCGATGACCGCAGAGCCCAGTACATAGCCAGGATTCGGCCTTGGCGTGGCTTCTCGCCAGGCGAGAGTGCCCGGTTCGAGCAGCCATGTCTTCGTTGAGCCCTCGGCGACCAGAACAACGACGTCTCCCGCCGGCAGGCTGTCGGCTGGTCCGCAGCATTCTGCCGATATCGATATCGGGGGCGCTCCACCGGCGGCAAAGGAGCCATCCGAATCGATGAGCATTGTGGAATCCGACTGGAGAACCAGCATCCCGCTTGGCAAACCCTCGACTATGGCGCCGCTCTCGAGCCGGAAGGGCAAGTCGGCGACCTCCCTCCAGCCATCAGGTATGCGTATCGACCGGGGAACGAATTCGACCTGCGCGGCTCGTACATCGGGGATCGTCAGCAGGGCAGACACCCAATCGGCGACAGGGGTGTCGGCGAACCTCGGAATCAACCCAATGCCAGCCCAGTCTCCCTCGAGCAGCCTCATGGCCCTGCTCGCAGCAAATCGATCTGCTGCTGATGCCAGCGCCTCAGGAGAGAGGTGGGTGGTCCCCTCCAACTCCGCCAACTCGCCGATCATCACGTCGACCTCGGCCTCGGCCCGAGGGGGAACCATCAACACCACACCGATGGTCTCCTCGGACTCGGAAAATGCTCCGCCGAGCTTGCTGCTCAAGAACTGATCCAGGTCGAACGCCGGGGTCGAAGAGGTGGTGGGCGTCTCGGAGACCGTGGCTGCGATTGCCACAGTCGACGACGGGGCTGCGGTCGACATGGCCTCCTCGGTACAGGCCGAGAGCCCCAGCGTCAGGATCGTGGCCACGGCCAACCACCTCTGCGAGCCATGCAAGATCATGGTGTAGATAGAGACGCCGGACGTGGCCCGAAAGTTCAGATCAAGACGAACACCTCAGCAGTCTTCATCGATCCTTTCGAGATCGAACGCCCACGAGGCGCTGCTCCAACTGCCGGAACCGTCCGCCCTTACCAAAACGCCGCCCTCCTCGACCTCGACCAGCCATGCTCCGCCACCTTCGGCAGGGGCATCTCTCAGTGGGCCGTCGGGCAGTGGGCTGAAACCGTCGGGGAGAGCCGCAACGAGGTGGTCGTCGCATCCGGCCACGACCTGGGGCACCGGGGCATCCACCGCGGCACAGCCATCGGTGAACAGCCCTTCAACACACCATTCACCCGGTTGAACCTCGGTTGAAGCGGCGTTGCTTTGATTGATCACCGAGATGGTTGGCGGTGGCAACTCTGACGCGGAAGAACAGGCTGCCGTGGCAACGAGGAGTGTGATGGACAGGATCCACCGCCATCGGCCGGTAGTCATTTGGAGAAGACGCTCCTTGAAGGTCTCGAGTTCCCGAAACTGCGACCCTGGATGCTGAGGGGTCGGACAGATCACTCGTCCAATGCGATCGCATATCTGGTCGGCGTCGATAGCGTCCAGTCGAGATGAGCAGGGGGTTGATTTCTCTCCTTTCGCTTGCCGTGATCGTTTCGGCATGCTCCGACTCCGATTCGAACTCCGATGCATCAGTCGCTTCCAGTCCCGCCGCCACCGATGCTCCCTCGTCGGCGGATGCCACAACTACGACCTCGATGCCATCAACTCCGACCGGCGGACTCGTCGTGCCCGAATGCAACGATGTCGAGTTCGGTTCATGCGTTGCGGGGTTCGTCCTCGACGACGGGCTCTTCTACAGCCTGAGCTGTAGCGCTGTTCGGAACTCGGCTGTGTCCGACGAGGTCATCGGCGAGGGCGACTTCGAGGGCCGGATGGTCACTGTCCACACGCTCCAGGAGATCCCTCGAACCGTGATGGTCGCCGTCAGCCTGCCGGGTGGTGTCTGCGCGGAAGGCGATCGGGTTCTATCCGAATGGTCGATGGCATTTCCACAAGGAGCTGAGAATGGGGCTCTCATCGAAGCGGTCTGTACCGCAGGTGAGCTGTCGGCCGCACAACGCGAAGCAAACGACTGTTGAGTTTCGAAACGAAGGCGTGTGGTATCGAAGCGGGTGTGGTTCTACCCCCGATCCGCTGACCACCATGACCACCTCGGGTCAGATGAGGCCCCTTGCCTCCACCGGACCTTCGATGACATCGACTCCCCACTCGCGGAAGGCGGCCGCGACCTGATCGGCCGACCCGGCAGTGGCGATGGCGACGACGGAAGGGCCTGCACCGGAACGGGCAGCGTGGAGAGCGCCGGCCCGCTTCGCCACATCGATGAGCTTTCCAACATCGGGACTGAGCGCATCACGGGGGGCCTCGTGGATCTCGTCGCCGTGGGCTGCGGCGAACATCTCGGGGTCACCGGTGAGCAGCCCGGCGGTGAGGGCAGCAGTCCTGGCAACACTTCGGATAACCACGTCACGGGGATAGCGGTCGGGCAGCACCGACCTCGCTTCAGCCGTGGCGAGACGGGTGTCCGGGACCGCGACGACCGGGCGCAGCGAGGGGTGGATGGGAAGCCGGAACGGCATGCCCTCGGCCGGCGCCAGCACCAGGCCACCGAAGACGGCGGCGGCGGCCTGGTCGGCGTGCCCTTCCATGTCGGCGGCGATGCGAAACACCCTCTCGGGGTGGGCCGGCTGCCCGGTGGCCCGTAGAGCGGCCGCGGCCCCGGCCACGAAAGCCGCCGCGGACGACCCGATGCCACGGGCGAGAGGCACTGCGTTGTCCACCTCGAGCTCGAGGGGCCGGTCACCGACGGCTTGGCGGGCGGCGGCCACCACACCGTCGTGCTCCTTGTCGTGGGGACGCTCAGGACCGACATGGCGTACCACCCATTGCTCGGATGTTCGGGCCCGCACCCCACAGCGCGGTATAAGGGCGAGGGCGATGCAGTCGAACCCGGGCCCGAGATTGGCCGTGGTCGCGGGTGCAGAAGCGGAAAACCAGTCGTTCACGTTGCGACATTATCGGGGGTTACCGTGCCACCTGTGGGCGACATCTTCGATTTCGACAATCTGTTGCCAGAGCTCATCCTCGCCCTCGGGCTCGCCTTGCTGATCGGCAACGGGCTCGCCTGGTGGAAACACCGCAGAGGTGAGGCACCCGAAGGCGTCGACGATGCCCAATACCGGCCAGGTCGAGTGAGGTTCCTCTCGATCGTGGGCCTGCTACTCACCACCTGGGGAGCGGTGACTCTGTTCACCTGAGGGGACTAGCCGCGGGCCAGGCTGATCAGGTTGGACTCGGGCTCATCCGATATCGCTTCGTCGATGGCAACTGCCACCGCGATGAGAGGCACTGCGAGGAAGGCGCCGAAGAGGCCGAAGGCGATCCCCCCTGCCGTCACTCCGAGCAGTATCACGAGTGGGTGGAGCCGGAGAGTCTGTCCGAACACCAGTGGCATGATGACATCGCCTTCGAACTGCTGGACCCCGACGATCACTGCCAGGATGATCAGCCCGTCGGTCATCCCGCCATTGACGGTGGCAACGGCAACGGCAAGCAAACCCGAGACGAAGGCGCCGATGAGTGGGATGAACGCTCCGAAGAACACGATCACGGCGAGGGGAAGAATCAGCGGGGCGCCGACGATCCACAAGGCGATGGCGATGAGGGTGGCGTCGAACAAACCGACGAGGGCGATGCCTCCCATGTAGTGGGCCAGCGAATAGCGACCCACCCTGAATCCGGTCTCCGCCTTGTGCGCTATATCGGCGGAGACCCTCGCCTTGAAGCCATCGAGGAGCTTGCGGCCATCCTTGAGCAGGAAGAAGGTCACGATCACAGCGAGAAACGTCCCGGTGACGAACTCGAGCACTGCGGTCGCTCCCCAGAGGAGGGAATCGCCGCCGACGCTCTGCGCCCAGTCGGTGATGCTCTGGGTGTATGCCTCGATGTCCGCTTCTGTGAGACCGAGTGGCCCGTCGATCAGCCACTGACGACCTGACTCCACCAGCTCGCCCACGTCGGCGCTCAGTGTCTCGAAGCTGTCGGCGACCTGGGGGACGATGACCAGAAAGATGCCGACGAGGACCGCTACGGCGCCGGCGACGGTGAGGATGCTGGCCAGAGCAGGGGGGAGCCCACGTGCTCGCAGCCAGTTGGACGGCTTCCAGAGCACGGCAGCGAGGAACATCGCCACGACCACCGCGAGAATCACCACACTGATCGTGCGCAGGGCGCGAAAGCCGAAGAAGACCACCAGGCCGATGGCGATGAGTCGCCAGGAGATGGCGCCCCAACGAGCCAGCCATCCGGGGACCCTCTCGCTTCTCGGCTCTTCGCTGATCGCCACGGCCTCAAGGTAGCGATGCCTGAGCGAATAGCGCCGTACACGACCGTTTCGCAGGTGGGCCAACTCGAGGACGGCCGCTACTCTTGGCGCTCTCGCGGGTGTAGTTCAATGGTAGAACACGAGCTTCCCAAGCTCGGGGCGAGGGTTCGATTCCCTTCACCCGCTCCAAGTGATCTTCTCCGACCGCTCCATCCGCGAGGCCATCGAATCGGGCTCGATCCAGATCGACCCGTTCGAGCCGTCCTACGTCCAGCCGTCTTCGGTCGACCTCCGGGTCGGGGACGGGTTCAGGGTCTTCGTCAACCACAAGTACTCCGAGATCGACCCCCGCTCCCCTCAAGAGGACCTCACCCAACTCGTCGAGGTTGGCAAGGAGGCGTTCATGCTGCACCCGGGAGAGTTCGTGCTCGGCTCGACCCTGGAAAGGGTCAAGCTCGGCGAAGACGTGGTTGCCCGGCTGGAAGGGAAGTCCTCCCTCGGCCGTCTCGGCCTGCTCATC
>Ga0214469_1000767_pt1 | contig 11515 bp, 9 predicted proteins | sample RVTome_10_FD_187340 | JGI IMG/M metagenome (GOLD analysis project Ga0214469, IMG submission 187340) | Soil microbial communities from uranium-contaminated site in the Upper Colorado River Basin, Wyoming, United States - RVT153D57 HiSeq ... | reverse complement strand
GTTCATAAAGAGCACGTTCGGACGCTCTCCGGCAGCCTCGACCACCTCGTGGACGGCCGCCAGCGAGGTCCGCACCTGTTGGTTGGCCCACTGGTTGTTGTCGCTCACCCACCGGTTCTGGATGCCGTCGAACAGCACGAAACCGAGCGACGCGACCACCAGCACGACCCCGATCGCGCCGGCGACCAGCGCCGATCCGCGCCGGCCGCGCAGCAGCCATCGGATCGAGACGAACGCGCCGAGTCCGACGAGCGCCATCGGGGCGGCGCTCGCGTTCATGAAGCGGTAGTAGGGCAACGCTGCGCCGGACACCACCGAAGCGGCGCCGGCGAACGCCAGCAGCCACCAGATCGAGACCTGGTCCTCGGTGCGGGCGGGTTCACGCGTGCGGCGAGACAGCAGGATCGTCGAGACGATCGCGACGGCGATGAATGGCACGATCACGAACGGTTGCAGGGACTCGACCCACTCGATCAGGCGGTCGGCGAAGAACCGCGCGGTGTAAGGAGGCGGCAGCGCGGCTTCCGCAAGGCTCGCGGGCTTCCCCCAGATGCCGACGACCCAACACGCCAGTCCGGCGACAATGCCGAAGCCTGTGGACATCAGCATCGGGCCGTCCGCTCTCAACGCTGCGCCCAACGAGAACCGGCTCGTCAGGAAGTGGAGCCCGAACACCGCCACGAGCACGACGCCGAAGATCACGCACGTCGTCGGATGCGTGAACGCGGCCGCGATGCCGATCAGGAACAACGCCGTGCGCGCTCCCCATGACGTCCGCGCCTCGTGCACGAACGGGATTGTCAGAGCGAGCAGGAACAGCACCGCGATGTTGTCGAGGTAGCCGACGTACGGGGTCGTGAGGAACAACGCCACCGTCGCCAGGAGCGTGGTCAGCACGACGAGCGGGTCGCGCCGGCTGCGGAACCAAGCGGCGCCCAGCGCGAGACCCGTGAGGATGGGCAAGCCGATCATCAGGTAGGCGCTGAACGTGTACCGATCGATACCGACGACCTGCTGCAGCAGCGCCCCCGCGAGCGGCACCGTGACCCGGTACCCGCCGGCGAACAGCCCGTTCGGACCCCACTCCTGCACGACGCGCACCGGATCGCCCTGCAGGATCACCTGCGCCCGCCACGTGTACCACGCCGGGTCGCGGGTGGGGGCGGACAGGCTCGGATCGGCCAGGAACTTCCAGCCGAGCGCGAGCAGCATCAACAGGGCGAACCCGCCGACCACCCACCAGGAGCCGAGCCAACTCGGACCGGAGCTCCTGACCAGGTGTTCGTCGGTCCGAGCCTGCACGCGGTCGATGGCGGTCATCGTCGAGCAGCGGTCCTCTCTACGTCGGGGAGAAGGTGGCTCGGGCACTCCACAACCTCATCGTGGTCGTGGGAGACGCCACAGGATAGCCCAGCGAACTCGCCGCGCCGGGAGCCGGTTCCACGACCTACGTCGCCCTGGCCTCGGGGAGGCACGGCAGATCTTGCATCAACGCGGAAGGGAACGCCGCAGCCATGACCGAGTCGTTCTCCTGGCCGGCGTTGGGAACGACACCGCCGGCTGCCGTCTGGGCCTGCGTGAACGACATGACGAAACGCGCCACCTCGTCGACGGTGTGCCCGTTCGCCTCCAGCTCACCCATGTTGATGAACGCCTGCGTCGGCTGCATCAGATCGACGATCGGCGGGCCGCCGGGGCGCCCGAACCGTTCGTTGATCAACTCCTGCATCGGCCCGGTCGAGATCTGGAAGCCTCCGCTGACCGCGGGGTCGGGCATCGACGCGTGATCGGCGGTGACCACCATCGCCCACTGGCCCTCGCCCACGCGCCGGTCGAGGAAGTCCACGAGGTCTTCCATCGCGCGGTCCTGCGCCGCAACGGCGTCGCGCATCTCGGGCGAGTTCATCGACCACACGTGACTGACGTAGTCGATCGCTTTGAAGTTGAGGTACAGCAGGTCGGGCACCTCGTCGTCGCCGAACCCTTCTCGCCGGATCACCTGTTCCACGACACGCTGCTGGTACGGGGTGCGCGCGGGGGTATCGAAGCCTCGGAGCAGCTCCTCGATGTCGTTGTCTCGCCACCTGCCGTCGAGACTGCCGTCGGCCCGGTCGAGCTCCTGCTTGTCCCGTTCGAAGCCCCCGACGTCGTTCGCGTATCCGGCGAGCCGATAGTAGGGAGCATCCCGCTCGGGCAAGTTCCATTCGAACCCCTCATCGGTCAGGGTCTCGCCCCCGATCACGGACCGCGTCAGTGCGATGTCGCGGTCGCCCCCCGAGTAGAAGGAGCCGTGGCCGAGCATGCCGAAGTGGATGTCGACCGTGCCCACGAGGCCCACGACCGGCTCGTTGCCCATCGCACGGTCGTACACGTCGGCGAGGGTCGGCTCGAGGAAGAACGTCGGACCCGCGTTCCAGGGAGCGGTGATGCGGCCCGCGACCAGCATGTTGTGCCCGGTGAGGCCATGTTCCTTCGGGAACGACCCCGTGCCGATCGTGGCGTGGATCTGCGCCGTGCTCGTCGGAGAGGAGCCCACGGTAGCATCGGTGTACCACGTGCCCCCTGGGATCAACGACCTGGTGTACGGCCAGGCGTCGGCATGTTCCTCGAGCACGTTGATGCCGGCGGCGTCCCAGACCATCGTGACGATGAGCCTCGGGATCTCACGCTCACGTTCCGGCAGCAGCGCCTCGGTCATCGGCTGGCCGTCGGGGGCCCGGAAGCCCTCGAACCTCAGGAGCCTGGCCGCCGTGGGCGCGATGCCGGCGACCGTGACGGGGCGGCCGACCTCGCCCCGCTCATCGACGAAACCGGGGCCGTACCAGAACATCGGCACCGTCTGCATGTAGTCCCACGGACCCACGTGGGGCAGTCCCGACCCCACGAAGTTCGGTTCCTTGGGCACGAAGCTGAGCTGGGCGGCGCGGTCGGGACGCCACCCACGCCAAGTGCGGAGCAGGTGCTCGTGGGGAAGCGAACAGGCGATCTCCACCAGGTCGCCGGGGGGGGACTGCGCGCCGGCATCGGCCGGCGGACGCAGCAGGGCTGCGGCGGTGAGCACCGACACGAGGGCGAGCAACGGAACGACACGGCGGGCGAGCATCTCGTGGGCATAGGGAACACGACCCCGCCGGGGCGCGACAACGACCCCGTGGTGGAGAGTCTGTGACGACCGACGGGTTCGGGGTCGCCGAAGCGGTAGCGTGTTGACGTGTTACTCGGCGGTCGGCTCTCCAGGCTCCTAGTGGTCCTGGCCCTCGTCGGGGCACCGGCGCTGGTCCTACGCGTCCTCTGTGTGGGCGGGAGCTGCCACACGCCGGCCGCCCGGGCGCAGGGCGACGTGCCGTTCTGTTCGCTCCCGAACGAATTCCGCCGAACGATCGCCGCAGGCTTCCGCGAAGGCCGCTCGCCCGACGTGATGGCAGCGACGGCGGGCGTGGGCGCCGTGCAGACCGTCTTCGGGGACACGGCCGTCGTGTCGTGGCCGGGTGGGGTCGGAACCGGCGCCACGAAGGCTCCGCCCGACGATCGGGTGCCGCTCGTCTTCCTCGGTGGTGGCGTGGCTCCGCATGCGATCCCCGACGGTGTCCGCCTCGATTCGGTGGCGCCCACGCTCGAGGAAATCGTGGGGATCCGTCGCGAGCATCCGGAGGTGCGAACCGGTGAAGCGATCGTCGGCGTGGCGACGGCAGGTGCGGGAGCCACTCCACTCGTCGTTCTCATCGCATGGAAGGGCCTCGGCACCTCCGACCTGGAGGCGAGCCCCGAGGCTTGGCCGTTCTTGCGTCGCGCGATCCGGACCGGCGCGGGCACGACCGGGGCAAGGACGGGCTCGTTGCCGCTCGACCCGGCGGCGACACTCACCACGATCGGCGCGGGTGCGTTGCCGTCTTCGCACGGGATCACCGGCACGCTCGTGAGAGATGTCGACGGCGACGTGCGGCGCGCCTGGTCGGGGCGGGACGCGGGATCGGTCATCGCGACGTTCGCCGACGACCTCGATCGCGATCGGGGCGGGGAGCCGCGAATCGTCGCGATCCTGACCGATCCTTCCGATCGTGGGATCGTCGGCGACGGCTGGTACCTCGACGGGAGCGACCACGACACGGTGATCGAGGAAGACCGTCACATCCGGTATGCGCGCCTCGCGCGAGCGATCGTCAGCTCCGAGCGGCTCGGGCGGGATCGTGAGACCGATCTGCTCGGTGTGGTGCTCGCCGGTCCCGTCGAGCAGGTCGATGCGACGACCTCCGATCTGGTGGATGCCCTGCGTCGGCTGGTCCCCGACACGACGTTCGTCGTCGCCGGGACCGGCTCGAACACGGGAACGGATGCTATCGAAGCATCGACCCTCAGCGCCCGCGTGGACCGAGCGATGGGTGCGCCGGTCGTTCAGCGCGCGGCCGCCGGCGGCCTCTTCCTCGATCGAGACGTCCTCGGCGAGCGCCGGCTCACCACCCAGGCCGTCGCCGACGCACTTCGTCGACCGAGCGAGCACGGCGAACCACTGTTCGCCGACGTGTACCCATCGTTCGCCGTCGCCCTCTCACGGTACTGCTGATGTCGACCGATATCGAACCTCGAGCCGCCCAGACGTCTTCGGCTCCCGCCGCTCGCGACCGACCTCCCGTCGGTTGGGTGCTCATCGCGCTCGCCGGAGCCGCGATCGTCGTCCGGGTCGCCGACCCCGCGGACCTGCCGTGGCTGCGGAACCTCATGATCGTCTTCGGCTCCCTGCTGGTCGAGGCGATGCCGTTCATCCTGCTGGGCGCGACCGTTTCGGCCGCCATCGAGGTACTCGTACCCGCCACGGCCTTCGCTCGCATCGCGCTGCTCCCTCGCGGTCTGCAACTGCCCGCGGCGGCCGCAGCGGGCGTGGCGTTCCCCGTCTGCGAGTGTGGCTCGGTCCCTGTGGCGCGGCGGCTCGCTGCCAAGGGTCTGTCGCCGGGCGCGGCCGTCACGTTCATGCTCGCAGCACCCATCGTGAATCCCGTGGTCGTGGCCTCGACCTTCGTCGCCTACCGCGGCAGGGACACGCTCTGGCTCATGGTGCTCGGCCGGCTCGCTCTCGGCTTCATCGTGGCGATGTCGGTGGGCTGGGTCATGGGGCGGCTGCGCTCCGGCGAGTTGCTGCGCGCCCGCGGAGGCCCCGGCGACGCTCACGACGTGGCTGGCGAGGGCATGGAGCCACGGTGGAGGCGATTCTTCGGGCACCTGGCGGGCGACATGGCCTTCATGACGAGGTTCCTGATCGTGGGTGCTGCACTGGCGGCGGCCATCCAGACGTTCGTGCCTCGATCGATCGTGGACGGACTGGCCGGCCTGCCGGTGATCAGCCTGATCGCGATGATGGTGCTCGCGTTCGTGATGTCGTTGTGTTCGGAGTCAGACGCGTTCGTGGCCGCGTCGTTCACCGCGTTCGGCCCTGCGTCGCAGCTCGCGTTCCTGGTGTTCGGGCCGATGGCCGACCTGAAGCTCGCGGCCCTGTATGCGGGCACGTACCGGCAGGGGTTCGTCCGGACGGTGATCGTCGTCGTGGGTGCCACGACGCTCGTCGCGACGCTGTGGATCCAGGTGATCTGGGGATGAGGCCCACGGAGCGGCGGATCAGTGCCGTCCGCGTGGCGACCGGTCTCGTGCTCGGCGCGTGGGCGGGGCTCTTCTGGTTCCTGCTGGCTTCGGACCGGACGTCGCTCTATCTGTCCGGGCGCACGGCGTGGCTCGTACCGGTCGGCGCCGTGCTCGCGACCATCGGAGCCATCGGTCGCCTTGCATCGGTTCGGGGAGCCGAACCGGAACCGCTCGGCGCTCGAGAGACGTGGGTGCTCGGTGGGATCGTACTCCCCGTGGTGCTGCTGATCGCGTTGCCGCCTGCGACGCTCGACTCCTTCGCGGTGAGGCAACGGTCGGATTCGACGGGCATCGGATCGAGCGCCCGCATCGTGGACGGCCCGATCGACCTGGTCGACGTGGCCGCGGCACAGGCGGTCGCCGAGGCCCAGCGAGCACTGCGCTCACGAGCGGGCGAGCGTGTCACCCTCGACGGGTTCGTCACCGAGGTTCCGGGCGAGGCCGATCGCTTCAAGCTCACGCGATTCGTCATCACGTGTTGCGTGGCCGACGCGACGATCAGCTCCGTCACGGTGGTCGACGCGCCTCCCGGCTCGTTCGCAACCGATCGATGGGTTCGGGTCACCGGCCCCATCTACCCGCTGGGTGGGACCGTCTTCGTGCAGGCGGAGTCCGTCCGGCAGATCGAACAGCCTGCCGACCCCTACCTCACACCGTGAGCCAAGGCCGGGCATCCTCGACCGAGGCACGGTCCGGCGCATGTCGGTCGGGGGCGACGCTCACGCGGAGAGAGTGATCGGATCACCGCGCTCCTCGCGCGAGGCGACGGTCGCCGCGAGCCACGTCGTGATCGGCATCGCTGCGACGAGACCGATCGAGCCGACCAAGGTACGCACGATCTCCGTCGCGACGACCTCGCTTCCGACGAGTTGTCCGAGTGGCTGCCCCGACAGCTGGAACAAGATCAGCAGGGGGAGCGACGCTCCCGCATAGGCGAGTGCGAGCGTGTTCACGATCGACCCCACGTGGTCCCTGCCGACGCGCATCCCCGACCGGAACAGTCCCCGAGCGTCGAGCTCGGGATCGGCAGCGCGGATCTCCCAGATGGCCGACGTCTGCGTGACCGCGACATCGTCGATCGCACCGAGCGCGCCGATCACGATGCCGGCGAGCAGCAGGCCGGCGACGTCGATCTGTATGCCGACGGCCTGCACGATGAATGCGGACTCCGACGCGAGGCCGGAAAGCTTGGCGAGCGGCGTCCAGACGATCGACAGCACGAGGGTCAGGCAGACCCCGGTGAGCGTGCCGAGCACGGCGACGGTGGTCTGTCGGCTGAACCCGTGAGCAAGGTAGAGCACGACGAACCCGATCGCGCCGGCTCCGATCGAGGCGACGAGGATCGGCGAGCTGCCCTCGAGGATCGCCGGGATCACGAAGGCGAGCAGGATCACCACCGAGACGCCGAGCCCCACCAAGGCCGCGAGTCCCCGTAGTCGCCCGAGCAACACGACCGAACCACCGAAGATCAAGGCCAACCAGAGCAGAGATGGGGAGCGGATCCGGTCGTAGAAGCCGTAGGGCATCCCTGGGATCTCAGCGGGCGGTCGCTCGAGCAGGACCTCTTCGTCGACGGCGAGATCGGGCGACGAAGGGATGTCCGGCAACTCGAGCCTCACCCTCGTGCCCCGGTCGGGCCCCTCTCCGACGAACAGAGCGATGCTCCTGCAAGCGGGTGCGCCCGGGGCAGGTGACGGCGCCGCCCCTTGGCCCCCGGCTGCCCCGGTCGTGGAACCACAAGGAGCGACCTCGATGGAAGAGACCCGGGCCCTCACGATCTCGCCCCTCCGGAGCACATCCGCGCTGTTGGAGCGCTCGAGCTCACCCGGCCACAACAGCACCATCCCCGTCGCGATCGCGATCGCGATCGCGACCGTCAGGCCGGTCAGCACTGGATGCGCCGACGTCCGATGTCCGGCGTGAGCCACGGCGCCAACGTACTGGCCGCCCCCCGCCGATGCATCTACCTACGACCTTCTCCCCACCGGTGAGTACGTAGCTCCTCGCGATCGAACTCAAGCGAGACCCCCTCGCTCGCCGACACGCCAGGCACATGGGATGCGGAGGAAACAGATGATGCAGGGGGAAACGGCGCGAAGGGCGCTGGCGATCGGTGTGGCAGGTTGCGTGCTGCTGGCAGGTCTGATCGCCGCTGCCAACGCGGAGTCGTCGGTCAAGGTCGCGCTGCGACAGAAGCACGACATCCAGGCCCGGATCGACGAGCTCCATGAGACGCGTCGCGTCCGTCGGGTCGAACTGCACCAACGGATCAAGAAGGCACAAGCTCTGCTCCGCGAGGCTCCGGGCGTCACCAGGGTCGGGGATCAGGAGCGTGTCCGAGAGTTCCGTCAGCGTCAGCTCAAGGAGATCGCGAAGGCCCGCGCTCGCGAGCGCCGGCTGATCAGGAACATACGGAAGCGGGTCCTCGTGCTACGGGCGAAGCGGTACGACATCGCTTCATGGATCAGCTCCCTGCCGTTGCAGCGCTGCCCCGTGGCGGGAATCCCGGTCGTGTCCGACAACTTCGGAGTGATCCGAGAGATGCCGGGGACGCCACGGCACATCCACCAAGGCAACGACATCATGGCGCCGACCGGGACCCCGATCGTCGCCCCGTTCGACGGCGAGGCGGTCGCAGGCCAGAACTACCTCGGCGGCCAGTCCGTGCACGTCTACGGCGCGGCCGGCTACGTCTACAACGCCCACCTCTCCTCGTACGGGAAGCTCGGAGCCGTGAAGGCCGGCGACGTGGTCGGTTACGTGGGCATCACCGGGAACGCGACGGCCCCGCACAACCACTTCGAATGGCATCCCGGGGACGGGCCCGCGGTCGATCCGTTCCAGTTCCTCGCCGTGGTGTGCTGAGCGCCGGGACGATCGACTACGCGCAGGCGCGACAGGTGCCGATCAGGTCCAGGCGATGGCGGACCTGGGCGAACCCGCTGCGCTTGGCCAGCCGGTCGGCCGTGCGGTCCATCGTGGACTCGACGTGCGACGGGATCGTGACGTCTTCCACCTTGCCGCAGTTCGAGCAGATCAGGTGGTGATGGTGCTCGGTGAGCTCCTCGGTGAGCTCGAACCGGGCGAACCCCTCCTCGGTGATCACACGACGCACGACGCCCGCCTGCTCGAGCACCGCGAGGTTCCGGTAGACGGAGCTCTGCGGGCCGGTGCGCGCCCGGACGATCTCGGCGGTCGACAGCGGCTTCCGTGCGCGCTCGAGCACTGCGACCAGCTCCTGGCGCTGCGCCGTGAAGCGCTGCCCGACACCACGGAGCCGTCTGGTAACCGTGGAGTGCAGATCGGTGGTCACGGATCGAATCATACGTCCGCCTCGACGGTGCCACGGATGCGACGCACCGTTCTCGATGCGACCGCAACGACCACGAACACGCCGGCGGCGACCAGCACGATCGTGCCGCTGGGAGCGGAGCCCGCCATGCGCGAAACGGCGAGCCCGGCGATCGACGCACCGATCCCGATCGCGACGGAGATCGTGAGCGAGCCTTTGAACGAACGGGCGATCATCTGGGCGGCGGCGACGGGCAACACCATCATCGCCGCCACGAGCAGGATCCCCACGACCTGCATCGCTGCCACGACCGCGACGGCCGTGAGCACCGCGAGCAGGAGGTTCAGGGCACCCACCGGCACGCCTGCCACCTGCGACCACTCCTCGTCGGTGACGACGGAGAACAGTGCTCGCCGCAACGCCACCACCGTGAGCAAGATGCCCAGGCCGAGGGCCACGATCGACCGGACCTCTGTGGGACGCACGGTGAGTGGCGCGCCGAACAGGTAGGCGAACACGTCGGCCGACAGCCCGCCTCCGAGCGAGATCAGCACGACCCCGAGCGCGATGCCCGAGTAGAAGACGATGGCGAGCGCGACGTCGCCCGACGTGCGACGTCGTGCGCGGAACCACTCGATGCCGAGCGAGCCCGCGACCGCGAACGCCAGCGCCGTCCACAGCGGCGCCAAGCCGGCGAGCAGCCCGGCCCCCACGCCAGCGAACGCGACGTGCCCGATGCCGTCGCCGATCAGCGAGAGCCGCTTCTGCACGAGGAAGACCCCGATCGCCGGCGCGAATGCGCCGACCGCGACGCAGGCAACGAGCGCTCGCTGCATGAAGCCCAGCTCGAACGGGAACGGAAGCACCAGGTCGGCGACGATCACGCGAGTTGCTCCAGCCAGATCGGCAGGTCCTCCGCGTGGACACCGAGGCTGCCGACGCCCTGCGCCGCCAGATCCGCCGGCCGCCCGTCGAAGAGCACCCGCCGCTTGAGCACGATCACGCGGTCCACGTCGTCGGCCACCGCCGACAGCTCGTGCGATACCAGCAGCACGCCGGCGCCGTGTTCCCTGATCAGGTGCACGAGGGAATCCCGGAACAGACGTTGCGAAGCTGCATCGACTCCCGCGATCGGCTCGTCGAGTACGAGGAGCGACGGCTCGCTCGCGAAGGCGCGAGCGATGAAGGCACGCTGCTGCTGGCCGCCGGAGAGCGCGTTCACCGGACGGCGTGAAAGGTCGGACAGCCCGACCGAGGCGATCGCGTGGTCGACCTCGTCGCGATCGATCCGCGACAGCGGGCGCCACCACCGCCCGTCGGTGAGCCGGCCCGCGGCGACGATCTCCCGCACGGTCGCGGGGAGCTCGGAGCTCAGGTTCGGTCGCTGCGGAACGTAGCCCAGCCGGCCTCGCCGGCTCAGCGAGCGAGGAGGTCTCCTGAAGAGGCGGGACTCGCCGGCAAGCGGTTCGAGCGACCCGAGCAACAGCCGTACCAGGGTGGACTTCCCCGACCCGTTCGGGCCGACGAGCGCCACGAACTCCCCGGCTCCCACGGAGAGGTCGACGTCCTCGATCACGAGGTCGCGGCCGTAGCCGAAGCTCAGGCCCGCGGCGCCGAGCAGCTCCTCCCGCCCGGAGATGCTCTCCGACCCACGGCCACGCGGCGACTCAGGCGCAGTCAAGTCCATCTCGCAGCGTCTGCAGGTTGCGTCGCATCACGGACATGTAGTCGTCGCCGGACGCGAGCTGCTCCTCGGTGAGCCCTTCGAGTGGGCTCAACACCGCGGTGCCGATGCCGGCTTCCGCCGCTAGCGTCTCGGCGACCTCCGGGGAGACGAGATCCTCCGTGAAGATCGTCGTCACTCCCGCTGCACGGGCCTCGGCCGCCAGCGCCGCGATGCGCCGGGGATCGGGCTCGGACGCGGGCGAGAGCCCGGCGATCGGTTCCTGTTCGAGGGCGTACGCAGCCGCGAGGTATGCGAACGCCGCGTGGTTGGTGATCATGACCCGCGTGCCGCAGTCGGCGAGGCCTTCCCGGAACTCACGGTCGAGGGCCGAGAGCCGACGCCGGAAGCTCGCCGCCGCTGCGTCGAACCGCCGGCCCTCGGCCGCCCCGCCCGCTTCTCCCAGCGCGGTGACCACCCGGTCGACGATGTCCGCGTAGATCGCCGGATCGAGCCACACGTGCGGATCTCCATCGAGCTCGTCGCCATCGCCCGCCTCGGCGGGCCGGAGAAGGTCGACGCCCTCGAGCACGTCGACCACGATGCCGGTCGCGACGGCGTCCACCGCCTCCTCGACCGCTGGCTGGAACCCGCCCCGCGCGACGATCACGACGTCGGCGTCGGCGATCACCTCCAGATCATCGGGGGTGAGCTCGAGGTCGTGCGGCTCGACGCCCGGCGGCGTGAGGTTCGTCACCACCACGTCGCCTTCGCCGACCTGCTCGGCCGCATGGGCGAGGGGGTAGAAGCTCGCGACCACCGAGATGGGGTCGTCTGAAGCACCGCCCGACGGCGCACCGCCCGAACAGCTCATCGAGGCGACGATGAGAACAAGACTGAGAATCGCTCTCATATCTAGGACGCAGACT
>Ga0214469_1000766_pt1 | contig 11522 bp, 10 predicted proteins | sample RVTome_10_FD_187340 | JGI IMG/M metagenome (GOLD analysis project Ga0214469, IMG submission 187340) | Soil microbial communities from uranium-contaminated site in the Upper Colorado River Basin, Wyoming, United States - RVT153D57 HiSeq ... | reverse complement strand
CGCGCCCCCCGGGTCGACGCCGACTGCCGAGAACTCGATCTCTGGCACATATCGACGGACGTCTTCGGCCACCGCCGTGCCCGCTCTCCTGCTGGGTGTCTCCCCGGTGAGCCGGTAGATCTCGACCGCCCTCACCACCCGTCTCGGGTTGGCGAGATCGACGATCGACCCGGCAGAGGGGTCGACGTTCAACAACTCCTCGACCAGGACCTCCCCCTCGGTCGCCTCCAACTCGGAGCGGAGCCCGGGATCGGTGGGAGCGAAGCTGAGGGGGTCGACCAATGCCCTGAAGTGGAGACCCGATCCGCCGGTGACGATCACGACCGGCGCCGTCGTCTGGGTCAGGACCATCCGACCCAACCGACGAAAGCCAGCGACGGAGAACTCCTCGCCTGGGTCGGCGACGTCGATGAGGTGGTGTGGTATCCCCCGGCGCTCCAGCATGTTCGGCTTGGCGGTCCCGATGTCCATCCCCCGATAGACCTGCATCGAGTCCACGGAGATGATCTCTCCGCGATAGTGCTCCGCCATGCGGATGGATGTCTCGGTCTTGCCCGCTGCGGTGGGCCCGAGCAAGGCCAGGAGCCGGGTCAGACAGGGCTCCCCACTAGGTGGTGCGGGTGGGCCGTCTCGACCTCGACTGTGAGAAAGGAGCCGGCGCGATGTGGGCCGGTCACATGCATCACTTTGCCGGTCCGGGTGCGGGTGGTGGCGACATGTGGGTCCTTGCGGGATGGGCCCTCGCTGAGTACCTCGACCATCGTGCCCACCAGTTCGGCATTCCTCTCACCGGAGATTCGGTTCTGCAACTCGGTGAGACGCCCGAATCTCTCCCTGATCGTCTCCTCGGGCACGAACTGTTCGGTCAGATTGGCCGCAGCCGTCCCCGGTCGCGGGGAGAAGATGAACATGAAGGCGCTGTCGAACCTCGCCTCCTCGACCAATTCGAGCGTGGCGGCGAAGTCCTCGTCGGTCTCCCCCGGGAAACCAACGATGATGTCGGTGGAGACGGCCAGGCCGGGGATTATCTCCCGGGCCATCGCCAGCCGCTCGGTGTATTTCTTGCGGTTGTAGCCGCGATGCATGGCCCGCAGGATGCTGTCAGAGCCGGATTGGAGCGGGAAGTGGAGATGCTCGCAGACCTCTTCGGTGTCGGCCATGGCATGGGCGACGTCCTCACGGAAGTCGTTGGGGTGGGGACTGGTGAAACGGACCCGGCGAATTCCGTCGACCTCGCCAACTCGCCGCAGCAACTCGGCGAAGATAGGCCGTCGCTTCCCGTTCAAGGCGAGGTCCCGGCCATAGGTGTCGACGTTCTGCCCGAGCAAGGTGACCTCGACCACACTGTCGGCGGCGAGACGCTCCACCTCCCTCACGATGTCACCGGGTCGTCTGGATACCTCGACACCACGCACCAAGGGCACGATGCAGAAGGTGCAGGTGTTGTTGCACCCGACCTGGATCGTCACCCAGGCGGAGTGCTCCAGCTCTCTCTTCACCGGGAGGGAGGAGGGCATGGCCTGGAGCTCGTCGACCACCTCGGTGATCGGGCCCCAGTTCTCGGCGTGGTCCATGAGGTCGAGGACTCGGTCGAGGTTGTGGGTCCCCATGACCACGTCGACCCACGGTGCGCGTTCACGAATCAGATCGCGGTCCTTCTGGGCGGCGCAACCACCCACCACCAGCGTCATCGCCGGGTTGACGTCCTTGACCGCCTTGAGCTGGCCCAGGTTGCCATACATCCGATTGTCGGCGTTCTCCCTGATGGTGCAGGTGTTGATGTAGACCACGTCGGCCGACTCGAACCCTCCGGCTGGGGTCATCCCGTCCATTTCGAAGAGACCGGCGATCCGCTCGGAGTCGTGCTCGTTCATCTGGCAGCCGAAGGTGCGGATGAAATAGCGGCGCCCGACGCGGGTCGGGACCCGGCGGGCCGGCTCGCGCAGGGTCGGATTGGGGAGAAGGACGGACTGGGTCATGTGGTCGGCCTCAGCGGGCGTAGTCGGTTGCCCGAAACTCCCGGATCACGGTCACTTGGATCTGACCCGGGTACTGGAGGTCTTCCTCGAGTTTACGGGCGATCCTGCGAGAAAGCTCCCTGGCCTCCACATCGGAGACGTTCCCCGGGTCGACGACGACCCTGACCTCCCGGCCCGCCTGTAGGGCGAAGACATGATCGACGCCGGGGAACTCCATGGCCAGCGTCTCCAGACGCTCGAGACGCTTGACGTAACCCTCGAGTGTCTCCCTGCGTGCCCCGGGACGGGCTGCGGAGACGGCATCGGCGGCCTGGACGATGACCGCCAGGACAGTTCGCGGCTCCACTTCGTTGTGGTGTGCCTCGATGCCATGGACCACAGCCGGGTCCTCGTCGAAACGCCGTGCGATCTCGGCACCGATCAAGGCATGTGAGCCTTCGACCTCGTGGGTGACTGCCTTGCCGAGGTCGTGGAGGAGGGCAGCTCGCTTCACCGGCGCCGGGTCGATTCCCAACTCCGAGGCCAGCATGGAGGCGATGTGCGCCGTCTCCACCAGATGGTTGAGGACGTTCTGGCCGTAGGAGGTCCTGTACTTGAGACGACCCATCAGAGTCACGATCTCCGAGTGCATGCGGGACACCCCGGCCTCGACGAGGGCCCACTCGCCGGCATCCCGGATGCTCTGCTCGACCTCGGCCTGCGCTTTCTCGTAAGCCTCTTCGATCGACGCAGGGTGGATCCGGCCGTCGGCCACCAGCTTCTCCAGCGTGATCCGGGCGACCTCGCGCCGCACCGGGTCGAACGATGACACCGAGACTGCCTCCGGGGTGTCGTCCACGATGAGGCTGGTCCCGGTCACCGATTCGAGATGGCGGATGTTGCGCCCTTCTCGGCCGATGATCCGCCCTTTCATGTCGTCGGAGGGGAGCTGCACCACCGAGACCGTGGTCTCGGTGACGACCTCGGAGGACAAACGCTGGATCGCAGTGGCCAGGATGCGTCTGGCCCGACGATCGGCCTCCTCACGAGCCTTTATCTCCAGGTCGCGGACCACGATCATCGCCTCGCGCCGCGCTTCGTCCTCGACCTGAGCCAGCATCTCGGTCTTGGCCGCGGTCACATCGATACCGGCAACCTGCTCGAGACGGAAGCGTGCCTCCTCCTTGAGCCGCTCCAGCTCGCCACGGGAGACATTCAGCTCCTCTTCCCGGTCGATGATCATCTTCTCCCGCTGGGCGAGATTGGAGGCGCGTTGATCGAGCGTCTCCTCCCGCTGGCCCAGTCGGGATTCGAGATTCGACATCTCGAGACGACGATGTTCGAGGTTGGCGTCCTCGCGCTCCCGATACGTCTCGGCCTTGGCCCTGCCCTCCTCCTCGGCCTTGGACAGGATGCGCTGGGCGTCGAGACGGGCGCTGGTGACCATGTCTTCGGCGGATACCCCGTCACGCTCTCGTCTCCGAGCGATGGCAAGACGGGCCAGTAGATACCCGAAGCCCAGACCGAGGACGATCCCGAGGATCGTCAACCCGACGACGGCGATGGTCTCCATGGTCGGTCCCCTTTCCCGGTCTGGAGAAATGAACGTGCCGAGCCCCTACCCGATATCTGGCCCGATATCAGGTCGGTGGCCCGGCACACGAAGAGAAGCTGACTAACGAGGCGGGTCGGTCACCCGTCGGTTCGTTGGCTCCTTCTGTTCACGTCTTCTTCCCGGTTGCAGTTCAAAGGTGTGTTCGTGTGAGGGCCCGATGCTACACGCGGATCGCGAAATGGAATACCACTACTCCGTAGCCTCGTTTGTCTCTTCCCCGCCGGTCACGACCTCCTCGCCGACGGACTCTCCGGCATCCTCTCCTGGGCCCGACTCACCGAGGCCGACCAACTCGTACACCTTGGCCTGGAGCTGCATCGCCACCTCGGGGTTCTCCCGCAGGAAGCGCTTGGCGTTCTCCCGACCCTGGCCCAGCTGATCGTCGTCGAAGGTGAACCAGGCTCCACTCTTGCGGACCACACCGTGATCGACGGCCACATCGAGAAGACTGCCCTCACGGGAGATCCCCTGGCCGAACATGATGTCGAACTCGGCGAGGCGGAACGGCGGGGCCATCTTGTTCTTGGCCACCTTGACCTTCACCCGGTTCCCGACACTCTCGGTGCCATCCTTGATGGTCTCGATGCGACGGATATCGAGACGAACCGTTGAATAGAACTTGAGCGCCCGTCCACCGGGGGTTACCTCAGGGCTCCCGTACATGACTCCTATCTTCTCCCGAAGCTGGTTGATGAATACGGCGGTGGTCTTCGACTTGTTCAGGTTTCCGGCGAGCTTGCGCAAGGCCTGGGACATGAGACGAGCCTGGAGCCCGACATGGGAATCACCCATCTCGCCTTCGATCTCGGCACGGGGGACCAGCGCTGCCACCGAGTCGACGACGAGGACGTCGAGCGCCCCGGAGCGGATCAGCATGTCGGCGATCTCGAGCGCCTGCTCCCCGGTGTCGGGTTGGGAGATGAGCAATTCGTCGACGTCGACGCCGATCGCCTTGGCATAGATCGGGTCGAGGGCATGCTCGGCGTCGATGAAGGCGGCGATCCCACCGTTGCGCTGGGCCTCGGCCACGATGTGGAGGGCGAGACTGGTCTTGCCCGAGCTCTCCGGCCCGTAGAGCTCGACGATCCGCCCGCGGGGGACACCACCGATGCCCAGGGCGAGGTCGAGGGAGAGTGCACCGGTGGAGATCACGTCCACCTTGCGGTTGGCCGCCTCCCCCATCTTCATGATCGCCCCTTTGCCGAACTGACGCTCGATCTGGCTGACCGCCATGTCCAGTGCTTTGTCTCGTTCCATCTTCGGCTCCTTCTGTGACCCTTCTCGGGGCTCGTTCTTCGATCCCATGTGCCCGGTCTCCTCCGACGGTCTGCTATCTCGGCCAAGGTATCTGCCCGGTGGGACAAATCTTGTCCTGAGTCCCCTCGATACTAGACCGAACAGGTGTTCGTCATTGGATTTACCGGGTGAGGGGGAAGGTTTCAAGAGGCTCGTACCTGGCGCCACCCCGCCCGAGATGGGAGCGATAGACCACCACCGATTCGCATCGCCAACCCAGGTCGGCACCGGGGAACGAATCGATCAGTCTGCTCACGTCCTCCGCCGGTCGCACCCGGCTCAGGGTGAGATGGGCCCGGAAGGGCCGGTCCTCCGGGGAGAAGCCTGCAATCTGCGCCGCGTCTTCGGCCTCGGTCGCCAGCTCCTCGAGTCGGGCCCGGCCTTTGTCAGCGGCGAGCCAGATCACGGTGGCGCTCTTCGGACGGGGAAAGGCGCCCATCTCGCCGAGCATCATGTCGAACGGCGGGCCGAGCTCGGCCTCGTCCAGCGCAGCCAGAAACCTGTCGTAGGCGACATCGTCGGTCCAGCCGAGGAAGCGGAGCGTGATATGCCAGTTCTCCGACGGCACCGCCCTCCCCGGCATGTCGAGAGACCCGAGGCGATCTGCCAGAGCCATGCGTATCTCGTCGGGCAGTGGCACCGCCACGAAGACGCGAGTCGCTACTCCTTCCACCATCTGCCGATGAGAGCCAGCCGGGTCAGGTGCAGTGCTGCTGCCGTGCCGTAGGTCCGCAACCGCTCCCGGTCACCACTGAATCTCAGCTCCCTTGCCCGGGCGTCGTCAAGGGTGGCGACGCCGACGATCACGGTGCCGACCGGTTTCTCCATCGGCTCGGGACCGGCCGAGCCAGTCACTGCGACCGCAACATCGACACCGAGCAACTCCTGCGCCCCCCGGGCCATGGCGAGAGCGGCCTCGCTGGTCACCACCTCGGTGACATCCGCCATTCCGAGCAGCCTCTGCTTCAACTCGGAGTCGTAGGCGACCAGCCCGCCCTTGACCACAGCAGAGGAGCCGGGCAGCTGGGTCAGTCGGGCGCTGACCATGCCGCCGGTCATCGATTCTGCGGTCCCGACCGTGTATCCGCGATCGGACAGCAGCTGCAGGAGGACCCGCTCGATGGTCTCGTCATCCAGTCCGAACACGGTGTCCCCGAGGCGGGAGCGCACCTCCATCTCCATCGGCTCGATGAGAAGTCGTGCCTCGGCCGCCGTCGAGGCCTTGGCGGTGACCCGGATCTTGATCTCCGAGTTCGAGGCGAGGAAGGCCAGCGAGGGGTTAACCGACGACGTGTAGAGGTCGTCGAGGATCTCGGCCACCTCCGACTCGGGACGGCCCCAAGTGCGGATGATGCGGCTCGCGATCAGCTGCTGATCCCCGGATACCGCCACCAGCCTCGGCAATACCTCGGCGAACATGAGGTGCTCCATCTCGGCGGGGACTCCCGGGACGCAGAAGATCAGCTTGCCCTCGTGCTCGAGCACGAGACCGGGAGCAGTGCCGCGCGGATTGGGGAGCATCTCCGCTCCTTCCGGGTAATAGGCCTGACGGAGGTTGCTCTGGGGCATCTCCCGACCCCGTCTCGACCACCACTCCCTCAGCCGATCGGCGTACTCCTCGCTGAAGACCAATTCCCGGCCGGTGACCACACACACCGCCTCCCTGGTGATGTCGTCCTGAGTGGGACCGATGCCACCGGTGATGACGACGGCGTCGGACCGGTCGAGTGCGACCCTGATGGCAGAGGCGATGCGGGCCAGGTTGTCGCCGACCGTTTGCTGGTAGTGGGCGTCGATGCCTCGCTCAGCGAGGGCGGCGCCCATGGTCGAGGTGTTTGAGTTGACGATCTGCCCGAGGAGAAGCTCCGTCCCCACCGCGATGACTTCGACGATCATCGACCGGGCACCACTACCGCCTCCATATCGGGGCCGAAGACGCCGGTGTACTCGACGGTGACCCACTCCCCCACCCGGCCGCCGTGGAGTCGCACGACCCCGTCGATCTCGGGAGCCTGGCGGTGGGAACGACCGATCGGGACATCGTCCTCTACCTGGTCGACGAGGACCCGATCGACCCGGCCCAGCCATTCGGCGTGACGGGATTCGGTGATGTCCTCCTGGATCGCGGTCAGGTGACGGAGGCGTTCCATCGTCGTATCGCGGGGCACCCGATCGTCCATCTCGGCGGCCGGAGTGCCTGGTTCGGCCGAATATGGGAAGAATCCGGCCCAGTCGAGCCCGGCTTCGTCTAGGAAATCGGAGAGATCGTCGACCTGTTCCTCCGTCTCGCCGGGGAAGCCGACGATGAAGGAGGACCTCAGGGCTGCGTCCGGCTCGAGCTCGCGGATCCGCCCGACCAGGGCCAGGTGCTTTTCCAGGTTCCCCGGCCGCTTCATCCGACGCAGGAGCGGGCCGGAGACGTGCTGGAGCGAAAGGTCGAAATAGGGTGCAACCACGTCGTTGGCGGTCATCTCGACGAGGAGGGGCTCTCGAATCTCCCGAGGATGGAGGTAGAGCAACCGGAGACGCTCGAGACCGGCGACGTCGGAGAGAAACACCAGGAGCTCGGGGAGCCCGCCCGGGACATCGATGTCGCGTCCGTAGGCGGCCAGGTCCTGGGCCACCAGCACGATCTCACTCACCCCGGCGGCTGTCAGCAGCTCGAGCTCCTCCCGTATCTCCACCGGGCGTCGCGAGCGCTGCTTGCCGCGGATCGAGGGAATGGCACAGAAGGTGCACGGCTTGTCGCAACCCTCGGCCACCTTCAGATAGGCATAGGGCAGGTCGGAGACGGGACGCCCTGTAGCGTGGAGGATGTCCATGACCGGGCGTCGGCGCACATCCACTGGCTCCCATCCGGTGAGCCCGTCCAGCACACCCACCAGTTCGCCGTAGCGGTCGATCCCGAGGACGGCGTCGACCTCGGGCAGGGCGGCCTCGACCTCGGACCCGAATCGTTGGGCCATGCACCCGATGACCACAGTCCGCGCATCGGTCCGTTTGCGGTCCTCCGCCTCGAGGATCGCTTCGACGGATTCCGCCCTTGCCTCCTCGATGAAGGCGCAGGTGTTGACCATGACCACGTCGGCATCCTCCGGTGCGTCGGCCCAGCCGTAACCGGCCTCGGAGAGCATGGCGACAATCTTCTCCGAGTCGACCTGATTCTTGGCACACCCGAGGGTGCTCAACCAAACCGTGGGACCGGGCATGACCGGGAGCTTAGGAAAGGAGATCGCCCTCGAACTCAGGGCGCCAGACTTCGCTGAGCGGTGCCTGGAACCCTGGGTTCGCGGTTACTCCCGCGAGGACTCGACGACGACCAGGAGGTGGCCGGGGCCGACTGCGTCGGCCAGGGTGTTCCAGGTGGCGATGCTCACGAGGCCATCCTCCTCGATCTCGGCGCAGGCGAGATGCACCGCGTCCACCAGTGGGTCGAGGGAGTGGTCGAGCTCGTAGGCCTGGGCGACTGCGATGCGTGCTTCCGCCACGTCGTGGATGGCAACCGCTCGGATGGCCTCCTCGACGTAGGCCTCTGCCTTCGCCTGCATCAGATCTCGCGGAAGAGGTACCGACGGAGGATGTCGATGCGCTCGTCAAGGGTCTCGGGATCGAGATACCAGAGCATCGCGGCCACTGTGGAGAGGAGCGGGTTCCCGTCCTGTGGGGTGAAGGAGAATCCGACCACCTCGTTGCCGTTGCGGACCGCCAGAGTGCTCAGGGCCACCACTGTCTGGCTCATGATCCGGCCGAAATACCCATGGTCACGACCAAAGGAGAACACCTGATTGGCGGACGTCTTGTGAGTGACCGCGACCCGGGTGTTGGCCATCAGACGCTCCTTGGCGTCGTCGACGGTGATGTCCTCGTCCAACTGCAGCGAGAACTGGATCGAGTGCATGTACTGGGTGTTGATCTTGACCGCCGACGAGTAGAGGTTGAGGTCGTAGCCCATGGTCTCGAAGAGCTCATGGGCGTCCCGGGCGTGATGGGTGCCGAATCGCTCGTCCTTGTGCGATTCGACGGTGGGGCTGGCGACGAAGCCGTCGTCCTGGCTGATGTCGTTGGCCCGCCTCATACAGAGGAATCGACCGTCCTCGAGGTGGTTGGTCCCGTCGGGGTCGATGGCCAGGGAGCGGACGAGAGCGGCGATGTTGTGGGTGTTGCAGGAGACGATGTGGAGGAACCTGTCCTCGCCGGCGACCAGAGCGCTGTCGTTGATGCCCCGGGCGTACATCTTCCCGAACCCGAACTCGGAGCCCTGGGCCATGAAGCCCCTCGGCCCCTCGGCATGGTCGTAGAACTCCGCTTTCATACCGTTGCCCACCGGCGTGCAGTCGATGACGACGGCTGCTCGCTCGATCGCCTCGCGGGCCTCGTACTTGGGGGCGTGGCCCAGCTCATGAAATGACGAAAACCGCTCCTCGTCGACGGCGAGCACCGCACCCCGTCCCTCGAGATCGGCGACTTTGGCCTTCTCGGTCAGCAACGGGGTGCGCTTGTGAAAGGTCACCTCGTCGATGCCGAAATGTTCTTTGTTATCGGCGAGGAGGCCGATGAGGGGCTCACCGATGGTGCCGGTGCCCACCACGTGGACGATGTTCATGACGGGTTCCCTCCGAGAACAGCGCTGCTCCTGGGGCTCACACTACTTGCCCCTCCTTTTCCTTTCCCAAACCCCCGACGCGGATCAGGATCTCACTCCCGATCGGCACGAATCCGCAGGTGAGGAAGGAGCGCAGAGAGCGAGCGTTCCCGGGGGCGACCGCGGCGAACACCGGCTCTCCGTGCGGGGCCATGGCCAGCGCCTGCTCGATCAGGTCGCGGCCCCGGGGGCCCCCGGAGGCGTTCTCGACACTCATCTCCAGCCTTCCCCCAAGCCCCACGCCCAACGTGAACAGCCCCTCCGCCCGCCCGAAGGCCCGCACCTGCTCCCGTCGAGCTCGGGCGAAGAGGACGCGCGGGTGGTCGTCGAGCTCTGGATTGGGCGAAAGCGCTCCGCCACCTCGGCCCTCGGCATACATGGTGAGGTCGATCGACCCGATCCCCCCTCCGGGCCCCGCCATCCGGAGCAGGATCTCCGGGTGCAGCGCCTGGCCGAACCCATCCGGCTCGAGGTCGGACAGGTCCGCCGGGCCGAGCCGGCTGGCCACGAATGCGTGCCCTGTGAAGCACACCACTGCCTCTTGCCCATCGCCCAATGGCGGCAAATGGGTGCAACCTCCGTCGACATCGGGGAAACTCCCGGCCGCGGCATCGTGAAAGATCGCCAGGAGCGGGTGCACCGCATCACGTTATTCGGCGGTGTGCGTCGTCTGGAACTGCTCCTGCTCGGTCGAGCCCTCCAGCGCCAGGGTCGAAGAGCTCCCCCCCGCCACGACCTGGCTCACCAGGTCGAAGTAGCCGGCGCCCACCTCGCGCTGATGCCGGGTGGCGGTGTACCCGTCGCCCTCCATCCCGAATTCCCGGTTCTGGAGCTCGACATAGGCGGGCATCCCCTCCTCGGCATAGCCGCGGGCCAACTCGAACATCGATGCGTTGAGGGCATGGAACCCGGCCAGCGTGATGAACTGGTAGCGATAGCCCATCGTGCCCAGCTCCTTCTGGAAACTGCCGATCGTCGCCTCGTCCAGGTGCTTCGACCAGTTGAACGACGGCGAGCAGTTGTAGGCCAGCATCTTGCCCGGATACTGGGCGTGAATCGCCTCGGCGAAGACCCTCGCCTCGTCGAGGTCGGGCCGGGCCGTCTCGCACCAGATCAGGTCTGCGTACGGCGCGTAGGAGAGACCCCGGGCGATGGCCGATTCGAGACCGCCGGTCACCATGTGAAATCCCTCCGGGGAGCGCTCACCGGTCATGAAGGGGCGATCTCGCTCGTCGACGTCGGATGTGAGGAGAGTGGCGCCATTGGCATCGGTCCTGGCCACGATCAGGGTGGGAACATCCATCACGTCGGCGGCGAGACGCGCCGCCGCCAAGGTTCGGATGTGTTGTGCGGTCGGCACCAGGACCTTGCCCCCCATGTGGCCGCATTTCTTCTCTGCCGCCAGCTGGTCTTCGTAATGGACACCGGCGGCGCCGGCCTGGATGAACCGCTTGGTGAGCTCGAAGACGTTGAGTGAGCCGCCGAATCCGGCCTCGCCGTCGGCGATGATGGGGACGAACCAGTCGATGTCGGTCTTGCCCTCTGCCCAATGGATCTGATCGGCTCGGCGCAGGGCGTTGTTGATCCGCTCGACGAGAGCTGGCGCCGAATTGGAGGGGTAGAGCGATTGATCGGGGTAGACGTGGCCGGCCATGTTGCCGTCCGCTGCCACCTGCCATCCGGAGAGGTAAATCGACTTGAGACCCGCCTTCACCATCTGCACCGCCTGGCCGCCGCTGATGGCCCCCAATGCGCTGACGTAGTCCTCGGTAGTGAGACGTTCCCAAAGGGCGATGGCCATGCGATTGGCCAGCGTGGACTGCTCCCTGATGCTGCCCCGAAGGCGCACCACGTCCTCCGCGGTGTAGTCCCGGGTGACGCCCTCCCAGCGAGGGTTGGCCTTCCAGTCGTCGGCCAGCCGGCTGGCCTCGTTGGCGACGTGCGACATGTCTCTCTCCCCTCAGTTGATCAACTCATAGGCGGGCAATGTCAAGAACTCGATGAAGCTCTC
>Ga0214469_1000765_pt1 | contig 11536 bp, 10 predicted proteins | sample RVTome_10_FD_187340 | JGI IMG/M metagenome (GOLD analysis project Ga0214469, IMG submission 187340) | Soil microbial communities from uranium-contaminated site in the Upper Colorado River Basin, Wyoming, United States - RVT153D57 HiSeq ... | reverse complement strand
TCTCCATTGATTGCAAGCATTGGGCTTACAATGGACATCTCGCACTAGTAGAGCACACCCGGAAACAGATCCAAAGAACAGAGCGACTGCTTAGCGCCTCCTTTGAATTTACAAAAGTAGTTCCCGTGTTGCTTACCATTTATCCACATGCTCGATCATGTTACTCCAATCTTGTGCCAATTGTGGACATAAACAAGTTCCATAGATTTGTAGACGAAATCGAATCAAATATGGATAACGTATTCTGCATTAGCAGATATTAAATGTAACCTGCTATTTTCTTGCCTCAGAAGTATCAGCATGAATTGCGATCATATGCCTATATATTAATTGATTTGTGTGCCTCCCAAACTTTGTCGCTTATATAATGCAGTGTTTGGATAACATGGCCTTTTTGTTCTTCAGCGGCTTTATCGCTATCAATTAATGCTATGCCAACGCCTAAGGGTTTGTTATGGACTTCATCCTTGATCACGACTATGTCTCCCTTTTTAAAGCCATCAAATGCTGTAATCCCAGGCCTTGTTACTTTTGCTCCATTACAGACAAAGCGAACTGCTCCCATATCTACTGTCACTGAAGGGAAACGAGCTAGGAGTGCAACGTCTCCAAGAAAAGGAACAATATTCTTCTCCTTGCCGACTTGAACAGCAGTAAATTCGTCGGACTTGTAGAATGATTCGTCTCCATCCACCTGATATTCCTTAATGGTCTTCAACTTAGGAACAACATTCATTGGCCAGGAAGCCTCGATCCTCTTGACTAGCAATGCTGTGTCTCTCTTGGATAGAAAGGTTGACTTCATATGATCACGACTTGTAGACACAATACAATTCCAGCAGTCCTTAATTTTTCTCTGTTCTGTTATTGATAGGTATGTATTCGCAGCCCATAGGTCCGCAATATTTACCGACATACAGCGCCTTAGGTCTGTACAGTGCGGGTCTAGGAGCCGCTTCTGCAAATTTTTCTTCAATAACGTGAGTAGTCCACCCTGCTATTCTGGAAAGGGCGAAGATAGGCGTATTGAGTTCGGTGGGTATCCCCATACTGTAATATAACGAAGCACTATACAGATCCACATTAGGATATATTTGCTGCTTCTTACGTTCTCTCATATACTTCCTGGTAGTATCTTCCACCCGAGCAGTTATATCGTACCATTGTGTGTTTCTCTTTCTTGAGATGATTTTCGAAAGTCTGGCCAGGATATCTGCTCTTGGATCTGTTGTCTTGTAGACAGCATGACCCATTCCCATTATCCTCTCTCCGCGATCGAGTCTTGTCTTTACCCACTCATCGACTTTATCCAATTCTCCTATTTCTAGAAGCATTTTCATTACCTGTATATTCGCGCCACCATGCAATTCTCCAGAGAGCGCGCCAATTGCACCCCCAATGCAGGCGAACATATGCGCTCTAGTTGAGGCTATTTCTCGAGCTGCAAATGTAGAAGCGTTAAAACTATGTTCGGCATGAAGAATTAAAGCGATATCAAATATTCTTGATTCTTCTCTAGATGGCATTTCGCCTGTCAACATGTAAAGGAAGTTGGCTGCATGATTTGCCTCACTGCTAACCGGTGCGACAGGATCGCATCCCTTTCTGATTCTACCCCACGCTGCCACAAGTGTTGCAATTTTCGCTATAAGAATTATCGACCTCTTGACATTTGCTTCTTTAACATCGCTATTCATGTCAGGATCGTAGTCTGGCAATTCTGATATGGTCGATTGAATCACATCCATAGGTCTGGCTGATTTTGGTCTATTCCTCATATTGTCGATCACAGATCGTGGAAGATCCCTTGCACTCGATAATTGCTCAGAAAACTCTCGAAGATTATCCTTGTCTGGCAAGTCACCGAAAAGTAAGAGATAAGCTGTTTCTTCAAAAGTAGAATGGTTGACCAGATCAAAGATGTCATAGCCACGATAAATGAGTTTACCATTTTCACCATCAATAGAGCAGATTTTAGTATCTGCGACTTCAATATTCCTTAAACCTATATTCCTAGTATCCATCTGACAACTCTTGATTTTTATCACTTTCTATATTAAAGTAATGGACATATGAATTCTTCCAATATTCCTTTCATGCCAGGTAACTATTCATCTCTAATTCTCATATTTTTTGAAGTATCTGGAGAAGCAAGAATCCTTAGTAAGACCCGTCAGCAAACACACAGTGGTACCTAACTCTAATATCTAGTCAGAATTCATTACAAAATCGCGTGGGTTGTCCATTAATGCCTTAAATTTAGTCGTCGTATTGAAATGTCTTGTGGAAATATGCTCATTTAGTAACGAACCGCCGTCTGAGTCACAGAGAACATATCACTTTTAAGTAGGTCATGGAAGTGAACTATTACAATGGTCTTTGGTAGAGACATCAGACTCAACAGGATCTTGAAGGATGGAAAGATGGTGTGTATTCCTATGGATCATGGAATTACCAACGGCCCAATATCTGGCTTGGAGGACGTTCACGGAGTCATCTATGATTATCAAGACGCGGGTTTGACATGTGTTTTAATTAATAAAGGCATCATAAAATCGATGCCTAGGCCTCCTAAAATAGGATTAATTGCTCACCTCTCAGCTAGCACGGTGTTAGGACCATCTCCAAACCGAAAGATGCTTATAGGTAGTGTAGCCGAAGTCATCAGACTTGGCGCCGATGCTGTATCCATACATCTGAATATTGGTTCCAAAGAAGAACCTGAGATGCTGCAGAAATTAGGAATCATCTCTGATCAGTGCGATGAATGGAGTGTCCCATTGATCGCCATGATGTATCCTAGAGGCGAAAATATTAAGGATCCACATGATCCAGGGATCGTCGCACATGCCGCCAGGATAGGTGCAGAAGGCGGTGCTGACATGGTCAAGACAGTATATACGGGAGATATTGACTCGTTTAGACAAGTAGTAAAATCCTGCCCAGTGCCGATAGTGATTGCTGGAGGTCCTAAAGCAAACGATGACTCAGAGATTATGCAGTTATGTTATGACGCAATGGAAGCCGGAGCTAAGGGAATTACATTCGGTCGAAACATTTTTCAGCATAAAGACCCTTTTATGATAATAAGATCACTAGCAGAGATTGTTATATCTGGAAAGACCCCTGAAGAGGCGAAAATGATCTCTGCATACAAATAGAAATAAGGTCTTAATTATCAAGCCGGATTTCAACGAGATCGATCCAAGCCGATTTCTAAAATCTGTTCCAAGCCAATATATTGTTTACGCAAATCCGGATCAAATACAAGGCTCACATGTCAAGACGATGTATGAATCAACTCAAGCCGATTACGTGGTTTTTAGGGAGCTTGAGCAACTCAAAAAGTTTCATGATCCTAAGAGAGTTAAAGGATTTTACAAAAAGATAGAAAGTAATACTGATTTAGATGAAATCCTCAAGGCAGCAGAAGCGGGTGCGAACTTTATAATTGTAGACACGCAGGATTGGAGAATAATACCCTTGGAGAATGTGATAGCTACCTTGCAAAAGACGAACACAAGGATCTATGCTCCAGCTTCGAGTTCCAAAGAGATTCGGACCCTTTTCTCTGTATTGGAACTAGGAGTGGATGGCGTGATACTGACAACTCAGAATCCAAATGAAATAGAGGATGCCACGAGGATGCTGGATCCTTCTAATTTGAATATTAGTATGCTCAAGATACAAGAAATCAGAGAGGCAGGAATCGGAGAACGAGTATGTATTGATACCGCCTCAATTCTAGGTATGGGAGAAGGTGTCTTGGTAGGCAGTAGATCCAATTTCCTTTTTCTAATACATAATGAATCACAAGGATCTTCCTTTACGTCTCCTAGACCGTTTAGGGTTAATGCAGGTGCTGTTTACTGCTATACATTAGTCCCTGGCAAGAAGACAAAGTACCTGTCAGAGATAGAATCAGGATCTGAGGTGCTAGTAATTGGCAAAGGTGGAAGAGTCAGGACTGTTACTGTGGGCCGTTCAAAGATCGAGACAAGACCTCTGACTATGATTGTAGGGGAATCAAATGGGCAGAGAGGCACGGTTATACTTCAAAATGCAGAAACAATTCAGCTGATAGGGAAGGATGGTTCCTTGATTCCAGTTACTGACTTAAAGGTTGGAGACTCGGTGCTTGGTGTGGTTCAGCCGAGTTCGGGTAGGCATTTTGGTATGGAAGTTTCTGAATACGTACTAGAGAAATAGATTGTGTAAATAATAATACCTTGGGGAGTCCATTATTTTAAAGCATTTGGAATATCTCCACACGGTTAAAGTAGACTGCAGTATGCTAGTCCAGAAGAATCCATTGGATGATATCATCGTCGGCGACTGTAAAAATATCTTATCATGTATCCCAGAATGCTCAGTTCAAATCACAGTTACTTCTCCACCATACAGAAATGCAATCGATTATGGTATGCATGCCTCCGGAACAGGCGGGTACTACAGAGGCAAACATCAAGTAGAAACAGATCAGTACCTTCTTGAGATGCAAGAAATCTTTAATGATAAAGTCTACCGCGCAACCAAGGAGGGCGGATACTGCTGTATTGTAATTGGAAACGAAGTAGTAAACGGGACTATCTTGCCCCTACCACACATGTTGCTCTCAAAACTTGTTCAGCCATTTGGTAACTGGCATCTACACGAGGAGATAATTTGGCATAAGGTAACGGGCGGTACCAACCGGTACGGGTCATTTGTGATTAATCCTTATCCAAAGTATTACAGGGCTAATATTATGCACGAGTTTATCCTTGTGCTCAGAAAGGGTGACGTATCGGTGGGAAGAAGAAGGAAGGAGGCCTTACCGGCTACCCATGAGGAGTGGACGAAGGAAATTGCTAATTCCATTTGGCACATAGCTCCAATTCCTCCTGGGTATATACGTCATCCCTGCCCATTTCCAGAAGAAATTCCATACCGATTAATGAAGCTATATTCATACAAGGGAGATACGGTTCTGGATCCGTTTAACGGAAGCGGACAAACTACAAAAGTTGCTTCTCATTTTGGGCGCCACTACATTGGAATTGAGGTAATTGAGGATTATGTGAAACTTGCATTAGCAAGGCTCAATGAGGAGGAATTGCATATTCGCCCCGAGGCACTTATAGCCAAGTGGAAGAAGATTCCATCTCACTGTATATCACGGTGATCCAACCGGCCCTCGATACAATTCATTTTCTTCTCTTACTTGTGTCAAGGACGCTCCTGACGATCAGGATGCCTGACATTATTTCCAAGTCGTAGGATCTGGTTCATAAATATATGCTCAAGGGATACTAATTGTCATATGGTGAAGATTTGCGCATCTATAACAGAGATCGAATCCAAAGAATTCCATAAAACTGCTATTCGAGCATTTGATCTAGGTGCCAGTTTTCTAGAGATCAGATTTGATTACATTGAGGCTAGCAGACTATCAGAAGCAATAGAAATAGTTCGACCATTCCGAGCAAAATGTATCTACACGCTTAGAAGGACCAGCCAAGGGGGAAAGTTTTTTGGATCCGAAATAGAGCGGCTTAATCTCTTAAAAGATCTAGCAAGCCAAGCACCGATGATGATTGATGTGGAATTTGAGACCTTACAAGAAAATCCTGAAATTGTCTCTTTTATCAATTCACTAAATGTACCAATGCTAGTGTCATGGCATGACTTTAGGTCAACTCCTTCGACAAAGGAATTGTCAGAATGTTTAGTTCTGATGAGTTCCTATAGCAAGAACAATAAATTGGTTACCATGGCAAATTCTTTAGATGACACATTGAGAGTCTTGAATCTTTACGAGACAGTTGACAAATCGTTGAATCTTGTAGCCTTCAGTATGGGAGAGATTGGATTGGTTTCAAGATTACTCTGTGCTTTACAAACCAATTGTCCCTTCACATACGCCGCCCTTGACCACCCTGTTGCTCCTGGTCAGTTTACAATCGAACAGATGAAAAAATTGTATAGTATTGTTGAAAAGCACAATCTACTCCATCGGGGTGTGACAAGATGAGGACATACTGCATAATAGGTGATCCTGTAAGTCATTCACTTTCCCCAGCAATGCATAATGCTGCTTTCAAATCACTAGGTCTGGACTCTGTTTATATTGCATATAAAGTTGCAGGTATTGAACTTGAAGCCTCTATCGAATCATTGAGATCTGTCAAGATTGCTGGCTTTAATGTTACAATACCTCACAAGACAACAGTGTTGCAATATCTGGAAGAGATTGATGTCCCCTCAAGCAAGGCAGGGGCGGTTAACACCGTAGTAAGTATCAACGGAAAATTCAAAGGCTTTAATACTGATATTCAAGGCTTCGTTCAGCCCCTTCTTAACCGAGGTATAGATTTCAATGGTCTGTCTGTGCTCCTCTTCGGTGCGGGAGGCTCGGCTAGAGCTGTTGTTGTATCTTTGTCTAATGTCAACGGCATTTCTAAACTAATTGTCGCCAATAGAACTTATCGCAAATCATTAGAACTGTCCAGGCTGGCTGAAACAAACGGATTGACCTCTTCAGTCACAAAGATTGAAGAGGCGAAAGCAATAGCAAAACGTTTTGATCTCATAGTTAACGCGACCTCTGTGGGACTGCAATCGAACGATTCGATCTTGGAAAGAGACGATATTGATGGAAGCAGCATTGTATATGATCTCGTCTACCGCCCAGTTATGACCAAGCTTCTTGAAAACGCTCGAGAGAAGGGAGCGATGGCCATATATGGATACGAAATGTTACTTGAGCAGGGAGCTCAGGCATTTGAAATTTGGACTGGATTAAAAGCACCGATCCCCGCAATGAAAAAGGCTCTTTTTGGGGTCTTTCAAGAGCCAAAATGAACAGATTAATTCGTGTAACGATGCACGGTGCTGTATCCGTAGTAAATGCAGTAGCAAATGGTCATGGTTCTGCATTGGGCATATCTCTTAAGGTAGTTGCAGATTTGTCTATATCTGCAGGAAGAGGAATTCATTTGCAGTCAAAACAAGGCGAAAAGTTGCTCAATATTCTCATCAAAAGAGCGTTACCCAAGACAGTACTCTTAGAGAATGCGATCCGCGTTGAGATCAAATCCGAGATTCCAGTTGGATTTGGATTGAAAAGCTCTAGCGCGGTGTCAAGCGCAGTTGCATTGGCAATTCAGAAATTCCTTGGTGAGGAGATCGATGACGTGAAAGTGCTAAACCAATCTGCTGATGCTTCAATTGACGCTGGCGTTTCGTTGACAGGAGCCTTCGATGATTCAGCGGCTTGTTATTTTGGGGGGTTTGTGGTTACCGACAATTTTTCAAGAAAGCTCATAAGAAGAGATCCTGCTTCAGAGAACCTTTCTGCAATCATATTGCTTCCTGCTCGTGTATCAAGAGGAAATTTGTTCAATCTTTACCTTGCCCCTGAAATATTCGACCTAGCATTCAAGATGGCATCTAACCGAGACTATTGGACCGCAATGAAGCTGAACGGAATGGCGGTAGGAGCCCTACTAGGTAGCGATTTTACTCCGGTCATATCAGCGATCAAGGAGCATGCCCTCTCTGCGGGCATCTCAGGTAACGGACCATCAGTGGTGGCAATTGCTGACTCCAATCATCTTAGGAGTCTAGTCTCATCGCTGTCAAGTTTCGAGGGCCAGGTATTAATATCAAAGGTTAGCAATCAAAAAGCAACAGTAGAAGACCTCGATGGTTAAAATATCTATCCATAGATCACAACTGAATGGAACAGTAAGATGCCCATCAAGTAAGAGCTATACACATAGGGCAGTATTTATCGCAGCACTTTCAGATGGAGAGTCTGAGATTCATCATCCCTTAATTTCCAGAGACACACTTTCGTCTATAAATGCCTGTAGAGCATTGGGACCACAAATCATTCATGAGGGATCTTCGTTACGAATTATAGGAACACCTTTGATCGTTCCAGATACCGTCATAGATGCAGGAAATTCAGGGACAACAATTAGGATAGCTACATCGGTCTGTTCTCTAATTGAATCAGGATATAGTGTGTTGACCGGAGATAGTAGCCTAAGAACACGTCCTATGGGTCCCCTCCTTAGCTCGCTTGGGGGATTGGGTGTTTATTGCTTCTCTACAAAATCGGATGGTACTGCTCCTATCGTCGTAAAGGGAGGTGGGTTGAAAGGAGGGAATGTAACCATAAATGGTTCTATTTCGAGTCAATTTGTGTCATCTTTACTTATCGCAGCAGTTCGTGCCAGCAATAATGTGACAATAGAAGTTGTGGGAGATCAGGTTTCGCGGCCCTATATCTTGTCAACTATAGCCACAATGGAAAAATTTGGCATCAGTGTTGAACGGGATAATGATCTGAGACATTTTAGGGTAAAGAGTGGCTCTTACTCTCCTGATATATTCCAAGTGCCATCTGATCTTTCGTCAGCCTCAATGCTAGTGGCAGCTGGAGTTTTGGTTGGCAAAGATAAGATCCAGCTGTCGGGGTTGAACTTTGACTTACCTCAAGGAGATTCTAGGATTTTTACTATTGTAGAGCAGATGAACGGTAAGGTCATTGTAGATAGGGTCAAAGGCGAGTTGTTGGTTGAAGAATCGGAAAAGCTAGATGGAGGGGAGTTTGATTTGAAAGACAGTCCTGATCTTTTGCCCGTAGTTTCGATCCTCGCACTAAAGGCAAGAAGTACTGTTATAATAAATGGAATCTCTCACGCCCGATTCAAGGAAACGGATAGAGTCAGGAATATCACAACTGAACTACGAAAGCTGGGGGCGACAGTAACTGAGACTTATGATTCAATTGCAATTCAGCCTCCCGCGGTTCTAAAGAACGCTTCATTAGAATCATTCGATGACCACCGTCTATTCATGGCATTAGCTATTGCATCACTTATGACCAATAATTCTACGTTGAATGGCGCTCAGTCTGTAGATGTATCATATCCAAGTTTTATTGATGACTTGACCAAAATGGGTGCAAATATTTCGATATGCTAATGCAAAGAGAATAGTGGATCTTTCATTTTAGTTTTGTTAGGTCTTATTTCATGAAGACAGTAGTCCCAACATACATTAAATACATGTGAGTATTGAATGGAGCTAATCTAGTTATGCTTGGCAATATAATAGGAGAGCGATTCATGGCTTTAAACTTTGGAGAAAGTCATGGCCGTTGTGTTGGGACCGTAGTAGATGGCTGCCCTGCAGGGCTTCCGCTGGAAGAATCTTTCATTCAAAAAAAACTGGATTTGCGAAAACCTGGACAGTCAGTACTAACTACACAACGAAAAGAAGATGACAAGGTGGAGATCTTATCCGGGGTTTTTAAAGGCCGTACTAATGGTGGACCAATCTGTCTGCTAATATGGAACAAAGATCAAGACTCGCGGCCATATGAGCAGATCAGGACAATTCCCCGACCAGGCCACTCAGATTATCCTGCTTCAGTAAAATACGGGGGATATGCAGATTATCGCGGTGGAGGCCGCTTCTCCGGACGCCTCACCGCCACTTTCGTGATGGCAGGAGCAGTATCGGAGAGATTATTAAAGGTTGCACTTGGAGTTGATGTTGTTGCCTACGCTATTGCTATTGGCAAGGTAAGGTGTGGAAATATCGATTTCACTTCTGCAATCAAGAATCGGTATGAGAACGAAGTCAGATGTCCGGATTTCGGAGCAGCAGAAAAAATGAAGGATGCCATATTGGCCGCTAAGAAAAGGGGCGATTCGATTGGTGGGGTCATCGAATGTGTTACCAACAGACTTCCCGTTGGATTGGGAGAACCTCTCTTTAGTTCGCTGGAATCAGATATTAGTAGGGCTCTATTTGGGATCCCTTCAGTAAAAGCAGTTGAATTTGGCTCGGGGTTCTATGGGTGCTCCATTTCAGGGTCAGAGAACAACGATACATATGTTTTGGAGAAAGGAACAGTAGTGACTAGAACTAATAATTCTGGGGGCATCCTAGGCGGACTCTCAACAGGGATGCCATTGATTATAAGAATTGGATTTAAGCCCCCATCATCAATAGCACGGACACAGGAAACTTTAGATCTCTCTAGGGGGGCACAATCTAAACTAAAAGTCCCAGGCAGACATGATCCATGCGTGGTGCCCAGAGCACCTCCAGTCGTGGAGGCTGTCGTTTCCTTAGTTCTTGCGGATCACGCAATACGACATGGACTAATTTCATCTTCACATCTAGGGGTGAAACGCGATAACTGATAGTGAAGGGGAAACGGAAAATGCGGAGCTAAAAATTCTCCGTTCTGAAATTCAAGCTGTAACTGGGGAGATATTTCAAAAGATAAAGCATCGTATGGAACTGGCGCAAAAGATTGGGGAAATCAAGACTAAGCTTGGGATGGACGTAACCGACGACCGGGTTGAAAGCGAGATCAGGAAATCGGTATTGGGCCTAGCTCATCAAATTGGTTTGGAACCTTCTTACTCTTCTAGGTTGCTCAATCTCTTGCTTATAGAGTCAGTTGGTCTTCAGAGAAAACAAAAAACTGTTGAGCAGCCGAGTTCACATTTAGATATTCTCATGAGAGCCAGACAAATTGAAGCAACTGGAAGACAGATGATACATTTAGAGATTGGCGAGCCAGATTTCGGACCTCCGCCCAGCATTAAAGACGCCTTTGTAAATGCGATAGACTCTGGCTGTTATCACTATACTGATGTTAGAGGAATTGAAAGGTTAAGGGAGAAGCTAGCCCTAATTCATGGCTTTACAAAGGAAAGGGTAATAGTGACACCAGGTGGAAGGTTCGGCGTTTATGCATCGATTGCTTCATTGCTAAAACCAGGCGAGGAAATTGTGGTTATAGAACCATCTTGGCCAGCATATGCAGACTGTGCAGCTTTAAATTCAGTTAAGATCAAAACTATCAAAACATCACTCGAAAATCAATGGTCTCCCGACATTGACGAAATAACTGATGCCACAAACGATTCTACAAAAATGATCGTTCTAAATTATCCGAACAATCCTACTGGGAAGATATTGAGTACCAGTACCATCGAGAAGATCCTCTCATTAGCAAAAGACCATGGCCTTTACATTTTGAGTGATGAGGTGTATTCTAAATATTGCAATAAAAAATTCCGAAGTATTTCTGATTACCATTATGACAGATCCATTGTTATCGAATCGTTCTCCAAAACCTATGCAATGACTGGATTTCGACTCGGCTACGTTCTATCTAGCGAGGTAATTGTCAAAAAGATTGCTAGGTTGCAAGCATTTGCTATGACTAGTGTAGCAGAACCTCTTCAGTATTGCGCACTAAACGCACTCGAAACTGATTACGTGACAAATATTGAGGAGACTAGAATCAGACTTTGTACCTTAGTTGAAAGGTTGAAGCGAATGGATGTGAGTTTCGCCGTCCCTGATGGGGGTATGTACTTGTATCCGAGAATTAATACTATACCACTAGATGATATTACCGTAGTCAATCTATTGCTAGAGAGAGGGGTTGCTGTCGCACCAGGGAGTGCATTTGGCAGCTCTTATGGCAAGTTCATTAGAATTTCCGCAACTCAAACTA
>Ga0214469_1000762_pt1 | contig 11560 bp, 10 predicted proteins | sample RVTome_10_FD_187340 | JGI IMG/M metagenome (GOLD analysis project Ga0214469, IMG submission 187340) | Soil microbial communities from uranium-contaminated site in the Upper Colorado River Basin, Wyoming, United States - RVT153D57 HiSeq ... | reverse complement strand
TGGTACGCGGCGCCGCCCTCGACCCAGGACAGCGGGGCCACGCCGCGGCCGGCCGCCCCGGATCCCGGGTGCGCGGTGGCCTCGGTCGCCCGGCAGCCCTCGTACCGGGTGCGACCGGCTGTCCCGGATCCCGGGTACGCCGGGCCGGCACTCCCGGCCGCCGGGACCGCCTCACCTCCGTCTATACAGGACCATGGGGCCCGGCTGCGGCCCGCTGGGGACCCCGGGGAGCCGGTCGTGCCGGTCGCCCGGGAGCTCGGATCCGCGCGGCCGCTACCGGTCCCGGACGGCCGGGAACCGCGGCCGGCCCCCCCGGCGCCGGCCCCTCCGATGCCGGCGGCCCCTCCGATGCCGGCGGCCGAAGCGCCGGCCCCTCCGATGCCGGCGGCCGAAGCGCCGGTCCCTCCGATGCCGGCGGCCCCGGCGGTGACCCGCCGGTCCGGGCACCCCGGGCCGGTGCCCCGGGACCGGGTGCACCCGGCCCGGCCGGCGTCCCGGAACAGCCGGTACCCGGCGCCCGCACCCGCGGTGCCGGTTTCCCCGGTGCCGGGTACTCCGGTGCCCGCGGCTGCCGCCGGGCCGGCCGCCGCCGGGTGGGGCAGCGCGGCACCGCCGGTCCCGGAGTACCCGGCGGGTCCGGGCGCGCGGTCCCCGTACCACCCGCCGGTGCCCAGCCCTCGCCGGCCCGGACCGTGGCCGGCGCTGCTGGACGACGCCGCCCTGTGGCTGCCGCCTGGAGCCGAACCCGAGCTGCTGCCGGTGCCTGACCGGCTCGATCAGGAACAGCGAGGTCTGTCATGGAACGGGTAGCTTTCCTGGTCGACGAGACCGGCGAGCGGATCGACTGCCTGCTCAACCCGGAGTCGCTGGAGGTCAAGCGGCTGGCCGGGGTCCGGCCGCGGGCCACCGCCGGCGGGCCGCTGGTCGGGGCCGGGCTGGCCGACGACCCGCTGCAGTTCACCGGCGGCGGGCGGACCGAGCTGGTGCTCGACCTGGTCTTCGACGTCGAGATGGTGGAGTCCAGCCGGCAGCCGGAGGACGTCCGGTCGCTCACCCGGCGGCTCTGGGAGCTGTCCGAGAACACCAGCCAGGACCACGGCGCCGGCCGGCCCCCGCTGGTCCGGCTGGTATGGGGCAAGACCTGGAATGTGCCTGGCGTGATCGTCGCGGTGGCGGAGCGGTTCGACGCGATCGCCGCCACCGGTGTGCCGCGCCGGTCCTGGCTGCGGCTGAAGCTGGTCCGGGTGGCCGAGCCCGGTGCCGCGCCGCCGGCCAGCTTTGAGGAGGCGCTGGTCGACGCGCCCGGAACCGCCCCGGTGCCGGGCGCCGGGGCGGCCGAGGCGGTGCAGGCGGTCGGGGACGGGCAGGCTGGCGCCGGCTTCTCCGGGGTCCGGGTGGACCTGCTGGCGGCCGAGGCGCTGGGGGACCCGCTGGACTGGCGCCGGCTGGCCGACCACAACGATCTGCCCAACCCGCTGGACGTGGCGCCCGGGACGGTGCTGTCGGTGCCCGGACGGGGGGACCGGTGATGAGCAGCCTGGCCACCGCCGCCGTGACCGTCGCCCTGGCCGGCCGGCCGTACCGCGAGCCGCACCGGCTCCGTTCCGTTCGGGTGGCCAGCCGGCTGGCCCAGCCCGCCCAGTGCGAGCTGGTGGTCGCCGCCCCGGACGGCGGCACCCGGTGGCCGGACGAGTGGGAGTTCGGCGCCGGGGTCACCGTGCGGGTGGCCGGCGACCGGGCCGACCTGTTCGACGGCGAGATCACCGGGGTGGAGCTGGCGCACCAGCCGGACGGGTCGGCGACCGCCCGGATCCGCGCCTACGACCTGCTGCACCGGCTGCGCAAGCGGCAGCAGCTGCGGGTGTTCGAGAAGGTGACGCCGGCCGACCTGGCCGAGGCGCTCACCTCCGACCTGGGGCTGGCGGTGGTCGCCGACGAGCCCGGGCCGCGGCTGGACCGGGTGGTGCAGCACGGGCGGAGCGACTTCGACCTGCTGCTGCAGGTGACCGCCGGGGCCGGGCTGTACCCGGTGCTGGCCGGCCGGCAGCTGCGGCTGGTGACGCTGGCCGGCCACGGCGACCCGGTCCGGCTGGAGCTCGGCCGCAACCTCGGCGACCTGCGGGTGGAGGCGAACCTGGACCGGGCGGCCCGGCGGGTCACCGCGCTCGGCTGGCACAGCCAGCGGGCCGAGCCAGTGCGGCAACCGGCCACCGACCAGCGCGCCCGGGCCGGCACCGGGCTGCGCCCCGACCCGGGCGCGCTCGGGGTGGACGGCGACCGGTTCCTGACCGACCAGGCGGCCCGCAGCGACGACCAGCTGGCCGCGGCGGCGCAGGCGGCGCTGGACGCCAGCGCGAACCGGACGCTCACCGCCGCCGGGGTGGCCGACGGGGACGCCGACCTGTCGGCCGGCCGGCGGGTCCGGCTGGCCGGGGTGGCCGGCGCGATCGCCGGGGACTACCTGCTCGGCTCGGTGGTGCACACCGTCGACGGGCGCGGCTACCAGAGCACCTTCTCGACCGAGCTGCCACCGGCCCCGCCCGGGCCGGCGGATCCCGGCGGGACCTCGCTCACGCTGGGCCGGGTCACCGCAGTCGACGACCCGGACCGGCTCGGCCGGGTCCGGGTCAGCCTGCCCGCGCTCGGGGACCTGGACGCCGGCTGGCTCGGTGTGCTGTGCCCCGGCGCCGGGCCGGACCGCGGGCTGGTCGCGTTGCCGGACGTGGGGGACACGGTGGCGGTGGCACTGCCGCACCAGTCCCCGGCCGCCGGGGTGGTGCTCGGGTCGCTCTACGGCAGCGTAGCTCCCGCAGACTCCGGTGTGGAGGGTGACCGCGTACGCCGGTGGTCGATCCGCACCGCCGGGGGCCAGTCGGTGGTCCTGGACGACGCCGCCGAGCAGGTGCGGGTCGGCAACCGGGCCGGCAGCTACGCCGAGCTGGGGCCGGACCGGCTGACCCTGCATGCCGCCACCGACCTGGTGATCGAGGCCCCGGGCAAGTCGATCACCATCCGTGCCAGCTCGGTCGACTTCGACCGGGCGCTACTTCCAGGAGGGCTGGTATGAGATGGGTGACGGTCCGCGCGTCGATCAAGTGCGGGCACGACGGCCGGGTGGTCAACCAGCCCCGGCAGACCTGGGTACGCATCGACGGCGACCCGGTGCTGGTCGACAACGACCCGCAGAACCGGAAGATCGCCGGCTGCCCGAACTACGGCCCGACCATCAAGCCGTGCGTGAAGACCCTGCGGGTGCTGACCGGCTACAGCGAGTGGCTGGCCGTCGGCGGCCACCGGGTGGTGCTGTCCCACCTGGACGGACTGACCGACGGCACCGTTCCCGGCACCGTCCACTACACCGTCCGGGACCCCGGGCAGTCGCACGTGGGAGCGGACCAGTGACCGCCCGGGACCGGGCGCTCCGGTTCGCCGGGGCCGGCCTGGGGACCGGCGCCGCTGGCGGCACCGGGCTGGTGGTCACCACCACCGGTGCGGTGTCCACCGTGGCCGGGGATGAGTCGATCCGGCAGGCGATCGTGCTGCTGCTCGGCACCCGGCCCGGGGAGCGGCTGATGCGCCCGCAGTACGGCTCCCACCTGCACCGCCTGCTGTTCTCCCCGAACGATCACACCACCGCCGGTCTGGCCATCCACTATGTCCGGCAGGCGGTCCAGCGGTGGGAGCCGCGGGTCGAGATCGTCGACCTCGACGCTGGCGCCGACCCGCTGGTCCCGACCCGGCTGGACATCCGGTTGCGCTACCGGGTGCGCGCCAGCCTGGCGGTGGAACAGGTCGACTACCCGTTCGATCTCGGACCCGCCGCACCCGAAACCGGAGGCACGCCATGACTCTGCCCGTCCCCAACCTCGACGACCGGAACTTCGTCGAACTGGTGCGCGAGGCGCGCGAACGGATCGCGCGCACCTGCCCGGACTGGACCGACCTGTCGGTGCACGATCCGGGGACCGCCCTGGTGGAGGTGTTCGCGCACCTGACCGAGGTGATGCTCTACCGGCTGAACCGGTTGCCGGCCAAGGCGTACATCGAGTTCCTCAACCTACTGGGGGTGTCCCCGCACCCGCCGGCCGCCGGCTGGGCCGACCTCACGTTCAGCCGGACCGGCCAGAGCGCCCAGGACCCGGCCGACCGGGTGGCGATCCCGGCCGGCACCCGGGTGGCGGCCGCCCGCGGCTCGGACCCGCAGCCGGTGGTCTTCACGGTCACCGACTCGGCCGCGATCCCGGCCGGCGAGACCGAGGTCACCGTCCGCGCGTACCACTGCGAGGTGGTGGCCGGGGAGCTGCTCGGGACCGGCACCGGGATGCCCGGCCAGGTGCTGCGGGCGCGGCGGGCGCCGGCGGTCACCACCACCGAGCCGGTGGACGTGGTGCTCGGGGTGGAGGCGGACCCGGACCGGCTGCCGGAGGGTGCCGCGGCGCTCGACCACGCCGGCCGCACCTTCGAGATCTGGCGGCCGGTGGCCAGCTTCGCCGGGCTCGGCCCGGCGGACAAGGTCTACCTGCTGGACCGGGGCACCGGCACGGTCACGTTCGCGCCGGCGCTGGACCGGCGGGACGGCCCGGACGCCGCCACCCCGCTGGCGGCGGTGCCGCCGGCCGGCGCGGAGGTGCGGCTGTGGTACCGCACCGGCGGCGGGCCGGCCGGCAACGTGGCTGCCGGCACCCTGACCGCGCTACGCGACCCGGTTCCCGGGGTGGCGGTCAGCAATCCGCGCCCGGCCCGCGGCGGGCGGGCCGCCGAGACCCTGGAGGCGGCGGTCGCCCGCGGCCCGTACGAGTTCTTCTCGCTGCACCGAGCGGTGACCGCCCGCGACTTCGAGCTGCTGGCCACCTCCGGCTCGGCGGCGATCGCCCGGGCGAGCGCGTTCACCCGCAGCCGGATGTGGTCCTACGCCCGGCCCGGCGAGGTGGAGGTGGTGCTGGTGCCGCAGGTCGACGACTCGGCCCGGCCGGGTTGGCGGCTGCCGGTGGAGACCATGGTGGAGCACCAGGTGGAGGGCGCTCGCCGGAACACCGAGCAGGACCTGGACCGGCGCCGGGCGCTGGGCACCGGCGTGGTGGTGACCTGGGCGCGGTACAAGACGGTCTCGGTGCACGGCCGGGTGGTGGTCCGGCCGCAGGAGGACCCGGACGCGGTCCGGAAGCGGATCCACGACCGGCTCTACCAGGCGATCAGCCCGCTGTCCACCCCGCTCAGCCCGGCCGGCACCCCGTTCGGGGCGCCGCTGCGGGCCTCCAACATCTACCGGCTGCTGGAGCAGGCCGAGCCGGGTGTGCGCTATGTGGACGACATCCGGTTCGTCGTGGAGCAGGCACCGGACCAGCGGGTGCGCGCGGTCGCGGCGGACCACTACCAGCCGGACACCTGGTACGCGGGCTGCGGGGAGACCCTGTTCCGTTCGACCAACGGCGGCCAGGGCTGGGAGCCGGTGGGCGCCTTCCCGGGCGAGGAGGTCCGGCGGGTGGTGCCGGCCCCGGCCGCCGCCCGGCCCGGGATCCACCCCCGACCCGGCGCGGTGGCGGTGGCCACCCGCAGCCTGGAGACCGGTAGCTCGAATGTGTACGTCTCGCACGACCTGGGTTACCGGTGGAGCAAGGTGGCCGAGCTGGACCCGCTGGTGTCCGACCTGGCCTGGGTAGACCGGGACGACCAGACCGCCGCCCTGTTGCTGGCCACCGACAGCGGGCTCTACGAGCTGGCGCTGCTGCCCGGGGCGGTGCCGCTGCAGATCCTGGTGGACCGGAACGACCCGAGCCGCGGCTTCTACGCGGTGCGAGCGTTCGTGTCGGAGCGGGGCGGGGTCGGCGTCGCCGTGGCGGCGCAGGCCCGCTACGGCGTTTACCTGTCGACCGGCGGCGGCCGGTCCGGCAGCTTCACCAATGTAGGACTCTCCGGGACGGACACCCGGGCGCTGGCGGTGCAGTACGACGGCCCCTCCACGCTGCTGTGGGTGGGAGCCGGGGAGGCCGACCCGAACCGGCCGGGCAAGGGCTGCTTCCGGGCCCGGCTGTTCGAGGCCGACGTGCGGTGGGAGCCGCTGGCGGCCGGCTGGGTCGGGGGCACCTGCTGGGATCTCAGCTTCGCCGGGACCACCGCGGTGGCGGCCACCCAGAGCGGCGGGGCACTGCGGACGGACGCCGCCCTGCCGACCCCGCAGTGGCAGGTCCCGACGGTCAACTCCGGGCTGCCGCTGCGGGACCGGACCCGGTTCGAGCCGGTCGAGTCGGTCGCGGTGGCCGCCGCCGGCGAGGTCCTGGCCGGCACCACCCGGGGCGTCCACCGGGCCACCGGGCAGGGCAGCTGGGTGGCGATGGCGGCCCGCGAGAAGCGGGAAGTGGTCACGATCCCGGAGACCTGGCTGCTCTGCTCCGGCGAGCACGACATCGAGGTGGTGAGGGACCATGCGTCGTTCGGCGATTGAGCGCCTGCTGCCGGCTGCCTACCAGCAGGCCACCGGTCCGGGCAGCGTGCTGGCCGCGCTGCTGGACGTGATGGAGGGCATGCACGAGCCCAGCGAGCGGGTGCTCGACGACGTGCCCGAGCTGTTCGCGCCCTACCGGACCCGGGACGACCTGGTGCCGTTCCTGGCCGGATGGGTGGCGGCCGGGCACCTGGTGCCCCGGTCCCGGGCCGGGGGCGAGGCGGCCCTGGCGGTGCCGGCCGGCCGGCTGCGCAACCTGGTCGCCCAGGGCGCGGCCACCGCCCAGTGGCGGGGGACCGCCGCCGGCCTGCGGGCAGTGCTGGAGACCGCCACCGGGGTGGCCGGCTTCGCGGTGGAGGAGCCACCGGACCGGCCGTTCCACATTGTTGTCCGGGCCCCGGCCGCCGCTTCGCCACAACGAAGGCTGATCGAGCACATCGTGGAGGCCGAGAAGCCCGCCGCAGTCAGCCATGAGGTGGCCGTCGACGGCGAGCAGACCGAACCTGAGGAGTCAGGTGGGCCATCAGTCGCAAGTCACAACCGAAAGGAGTAGGGAAATGAGTACGAAGTGGGTGGTCACCGCTGCGGCCGAGCAGGTCGTGCTGGGCCAGCAGCGGGAGGGTGAGACGACGTTCACGATCACCAACCCGGGTGAGTCCGCCGACCGGGCGGTGTTCGACGTGGTCACCAGTGACGGCGCCGAGCCGGACTGGTTCACCGTGGACGAGCCGCAGCGGCTGGTCCGGGGCGGCGCGTCGGTGTCGTACCGGATGAAGGTGGCGGTCCCGACCAGCGTCCCGCCGGGCGCGTACGAGGTGCAGGGCCGGGTCTACTCGGTCGACTCGGCACCGGAGGAGAGCTCGGTGCTCAGCCCCCGGGTGGTGCTGAAGGTGCCGGCCGAGCCGGAGCCGGTGAAGCGGAAGCTGCCGTGGTGGTGGCCGTTCGCGGCCGGCGCGGCGGCGTTGCTGCTGCTGATCGTGATCGGCATCCTGGTGTTCGGCGGCGGCGGCGACCCGGAGCCGGTCCCGACCCCGGCCACCGGCGAGGTGGCGATGCCGGACCTGATCGGAATGTCCGAACGGGAGGCGCTGCAGGCGCTGGCCGGGGCCGGACTGACGGTCCGCCCGATCCGCTACCGGCACGACCCGGAGGCGGACGACCAGGTGGTCAGCCAGTCATTCGAGGCGGGCAGCCCGGTGGACACCGACTCGATCGTGGACATCGAGGTGGCGGTGCAGCTGACTGCGCCCGGGATCACCGCCCCGACCGGGGTCACGGTCATCCCCCGCGGGACCGCGCCACCGGCGCTGGAGTGGGATCCCGGCCGCTCCCCGGCCCGGCGGTGGCGGGTGAGCCTGTTCCAGGAGGAGTGCTTCTACCTGAACGCCGGGAACGCGTTCCTTCCCACCTGCAGCTTCCCGGAGACCGCCAGCAGCAGCGCGGTGGTGGACCTCCCGTCCTACACGCCCGAGCTGCAGCTGCCGGAGCCGCTGATCCCGATCGGCAGCACCGCCATCACCGGCTGGATCCGGTGGCAGGTGGAGCCGCTGGACGACTTCGGGACCGCCGGTCCGGCCAGCGCCGCCGGCGTCTTCCGGATGAATCTGTACTGACATGAGCCGGCGGCAGAAGATGGTGGTGGCGGCGGTCGGGGTGCTGATCGTGGTCGCGTTCATCGCGGCCGTGCTCAACCCCGGCGGCGCCGGCGACAGTGGCCCGGTGGCGTGGCTCGGCCGGTGGGTCGGCGACGCGGCCGGGGCGCCCCCGGAGGACCTGGCGCCGGACTGCCAGGAGCCGGACGGGCGGCTGGTGTTCGGCGGCTCCTGCACGATCGAGGTGGCAGGCTCGGACGAGAGCCTCCGGTTGGTCACCCTGACCACCGAGCATCCGGTCCGGGTGACCGCGCCGGCTCCGGCCGGTGGCTACACGGTGGAGAGCGAGCTGGCGGCCGGGGAGCTGGTCCGGGTGGCGGTCGGCTCGGACGGAGCCGAGATCGAGCTGGACTGCCAGGACGACGACGACTGCGTGGTGACGATCGGAGCCGGCGATGACGGATAGGCTGCGGACCCCGCTGTTCCTGATCGGAGTGGCGGCAATGTTGCTGGTGGTGCTGCTCGAGATCGGCGCCAGCCTGTTCCTGGGCGGGCGGGACGTCAGCGGTGACCTGCTGGCACAGGCCTCCGAGCTGGACGTCGGGCTGCCCGGCCGGGCGCCGGACAGCCAGGTGACGGCCCCGCCCGGCCGGGCCATCCCGTACCTGGCGCTGGTGGACGGGGTGGTGCTGTTCACGGTCGGCCTGATGGCCGCCGGGCTGGTGCTCTCGCACCGGCTGCACGGCCGGCTGCAGGGGGGCGTGACGATCGTGTTCTCGATCCTGCTGATCCTGGCCGCGCTGGTGCTGATCGGGATCGCGCTGGTCGAGCTGATCACGATGGTGGCGCTGTTCTTCGCGTTCCCGTTCGGCACGATCGCGTACCTGATCATCTGGGGGTTCTTCCCCCGGGGGGACGCGACCGGGCTGCTGTCGGTGCTGATGTTCCTGAAGTTCGTCTTCGCCGGCGCGCTGCTGCTGGCCCAGCCCCGGTTCATCCAGAACAAGGGGCTGGTCCTGCTGCTGGTGACCTCGCTGATCTGCAACCTGGTGGTGGCGTTCCTGCACGGGCTGGTTCCCGGCATCCTGGTGTCGATCACCGACAGCATCGCCGCCATCGTGGTCGCGATCGTAGCGATCATCTGGGCGATCGTGCTGCTGGTCGGCTCGATCCCGGCGGTGGTCAAGGCGGTCCGCTCGACCGCCCCGCGGGTGCCGGTCGGCTGACTCCCGCCGCAGGCGGGCGCCCCCTGCCAGAACACCGGCAGGGGGCGCCCGCCTGGGCGGGCCGGGCCGTCAGGTCCGGACCACCGCGACCGGGCAGTGCGCGTGGTGGACCAGCTGGCGGGCCGCCGACCCGAGCAGCAGCCCGTGGAACCCGCCCCGGCCGCGGGAACCGACCACCACCAGCTGGGCCTCGGCGGAGGCCGTGATCAGCGCGTGTGCCGGGGTGCTGGGCAGCAGCCGGATGCTCACCGGTACCTCCGGGTGCTTGTCCGGCCAGCCGGCGAGCGCGTGTTCGGCCAGCTGCCGCTCGGCGGCGGCGAGCTCGTCGGTGTCGTAGACCAGCGGGCGGAGGTCGGTGCGCCACGGCACCGGCGGTGGCTGCCAGGCCCGCACCGCGACCAGCGGAACCCCGCGGGCGGCCGCCTGGTCGAACCCGAAGCCGACCGCCCGGTCCGCATCCGGCGAGTCGTCCACGCCGACCACCACCGGCAGGTGCGGCTGGGCGGTACCGCGCACTACCACCACCGGGCACAGGGCATGAGTGGCCACACCGGTGGCGACCGATCCGGCCAGCAGGCCGGTGAACCCGCCCAGCCCGCGGTGCCCCAGCACCAGCAGCTGGGCGTGCTCGGACAGCTTGCGCAGGATGGGCACGACGGAGCCGTCGACCACCCGGCCGGTCAGCGGGACCTCCGGGCGGGCGGTCACCGCGCGGGCCACCGCCTGGTTGACCGTGGCCACCGCCTCCCGGCGTACCGCCGGGTCGGGCCAGGTGGCGCCCAGCGGCACCGGTGTGACCGAGCTCGCCCACTCGTACACGTAGACCAGTTCGATCGTTGCGGCGCGGCGGGCGGCCTCGTCCTGCGCCCAGGTCAGCGCGCAGACCGCAGTGGCTGACCCGTCGTAGCCGACCAGGATTGGATAGTCCTTCATCGAAGCCTCCTCAGGGTGGGATCCGGTTCCGGCCCGGCCGGTGCCAGGCGGAGCTTGGCGTCGACCGCGACCGCGCCGTGCGGCCCGGCCAGCACCGGGTTGAGGTCCAGCTCGGCCACCTCGGGCAGCTCCTCGGCCAGCCGGCCGAGCCGCAGCAGCAGGTCCTCGACCGCGCCGGTGTCGACCGGCGGGGTGTTGCGGTAGCCGGTCAGCAGCGGTGCGGAGCGCAGCGAGCGCCACATCCGGCCGGCGTCCAGGTCGGTCATCGGCACCAGCCGGAACGCGCGGTCGCCGAGCAGGTCGGTGTGGACCCCGCCCAGCCCGGCCATCACCAGCGAGCCGAACCGCGGGTCGTGCACGATCCCGGCGACCAGCTCGACGCTCCCGGTGGCCATCGGCTGGACCAGCACCGGCGGGGTCGGCTGCTGGAGTGCGGCGGCGATCGCGCGGTAGGCCGCGTCGACCGCGTCGGCGTCGGCCAGCCCCAGCCGGACTGCGCCGGCGTCGCTCTTGTGCACCAGGTCCGGGTCGGCGGTCTTCATGGCCACCGGGTAGCCCAGCTCCCGGGCGGCGGCCATCGCCTGCCCGGCGCTGTGGACGGTCCGTGAGGTGAGCAGCGGGATCCCGTACCCGGACAGGATCGGCGCGATCCGCTGGTACGGCTGCCAGCCCGCGCCCGCGGCCAGCGCGGCCCGCACCTCCGCCCGGGCCCCGGCGGTGTCCACACCGGTCAGCTCCGGCCGGCTGCCGAGCGGTTCCCGGCGCCAGCCGGCGTACCGGGCGGCTTGGCTGATCGCGCGGACCGCCCGCTCCGGCAGGTCGTAGACCGGCACCCGGCGCTGCCCCACCGCGGCCGCACCGCCCAGCCCGAGCTGCACCACCGCCACCGGCAGGTCCGGGTGCGCGTCGGCGACCGTGGCGATCGCCGCCCGCAGCGCCGCCGGGTCGTTGGTGCGGGTGCCCGCGACGACCGCCAGCACGGCGTCCACCTCGCCGCTGCCGGCGACCGCCGCCAGCGACTCCCGCAGCGCGGTCGGGTTGGCGCCGGCGCCCAGGTCCAGCGGGTTGGCCAGGCCGGCGACCTGGGCCGGCAGCCGTAGCCCGTGCGCCTCGGCGGCGTCGGCGGCCAGCACGTTGGCGCCGCCGGCATTGCCGACCACGGCCAGCCGGTCGCCGGCCGGCAGCGGCTGGTCGGTCAGCATCCGGGCGGCGTCGATCAGCTCCCCCAGGTTGTCGGACCGGATCACCCCGGCCTGGGCGAACAGCGTGTCGACCGCCACGCCGGGCGCCGCCGCGGCGGCGGTGTGCGAGGCGCCGGCCCGCTGCCCGGCGGTCGAGCGGCCGCTGAAGACCGCCAGCACCGGCTT
>Ga0214469_1000758_pt1 | contig 11572 bp, 11 predicted proteins | sample RVTome_10_FD_187340 | JGI IMG/M metagenome (GOLD analysis project Ga0214469, IMG submission 187340) | Soil microbial communities from uranium-contaminated site in the Upper Colorado River Basin, Wyoming, United States - RVT153D57 HiSeq ... | reverse complement strand
CTGCTGTTGTCCTGTGGTATACCGTTTCCATAGGATCCTCTCGGCTAGCAAATGCCTCAGCCAGTAATATTTCTCGTTCGAAGTCGTGAATCAATCTGTCTATTAAATCTGAACCCGCTTTTCTGAATCCTCTTCTAATTCGCGACCAAGTTTCAATCTAAGGCTATTTAGTCTAGCTTCTCGGTCAATTGGACTTGACATATGAAAACAAACCCGACTTATTATACCAATTATTTAGAGGTTTAGCTTGAGATATCGCAATACGACTAATATTATCTTGACATATAAACATAAAAGATTCCCCCAACTTAAAGATAGGAAATATACCAGGCGATACATAACAACCTGGCGACTTTCCTATCTAATCAGCCGTCCGAAGTTGGTTGGGTACCAGCGACAGTAGTTAGTGATACTGTCAATCAATGTATACACAACAAATTATAAAAAAAGATCTGTCTTTACGATCTTTCCAAATTATCTTTTTTTAGTTCTAGTATCCTCTAGAATTTCATGAAATTGACCTATAATACACGTATAGTTATTGGGGATTTTTTGGCTGAGCGTTCATAGTCTTTGGTTTTGGACAAAATGACAGACTGCAGCCACCATGTATCTTTTGCTCGTCTTCAAACTCAGTAACAATATTCTGGATTTCGGGTATAAATTGCTCGTTAAATGTTGTACATATGTGATTTCCCTCTTTTGACAGGTCACGCAGTTTGTTGACTTTTTCTGTTTGTAGTTCTCCCCCGATAATCTGACTTAAATTTTCCAGTATGCCGCTGTCAGAATCTCTTGCTATCACAGTACTGTTATCATCTTGTCTATGCAAAAAAAACTCGTTGGGTCCAAAACTGTCGATTCTAAGCGCAGAATGATAACCCAGAGCTTCTCTTCTATAATGACTCAAAATTCGGTCAAGCGCATACCCGCGTTCCACCTCATTGATTGTGAATTGTTGAATGTTAGTGTTTGATTTGGATATTGAGCTTGTGATATCGGCTTCTAGCGATTCGATGAAACTGTTCACAGTATCGTTGTGAGTCTTGGATCTGGTCTCAATGGACTCTAACAAAGTCTTTGGTTCGCTATAGCCCTCATATTCTAAATGTGATTTCGCTCTGGGATAACGTTTGAGATTTTTTAACTCGTCGGCAATGTTTACATATAATTTGATGAATGAATGGTTACAGCCAATTCTGTCTTCAGATAATTCCGCGGGGAACACTGATCCATTTCTGAAAAACCTCATCTATTAGTCTCTTAAAATGATTGTAACGGTCTTTATTTGTCTCTTTATTGTGTGTTATATGCTGTTGAACAAAAAAATTAAGCCAGCTGAGAGACCCAGTAACGAAGTTATAAAATAATTCAAATTTGACGGCTGAGATAACACGCTCACCAAAGATACCATCGTCGCAACGCTTGCCGGAACTAGTGGTAGCAGAATGAGTTTTTGTACCTGCATGTTGTTCAGTGAATGCTCTCCTACATTTAAACCACCTCCTCATGAATTTATTATTAAAAGCGCCCGTTTGTTAGCTATATTCGTTTCACTATGAATAACCCACATCGCAACATGATCCGTCATGCAACGTCTAGTCGGATCTCCCGCGTTTGCGACAGAAATAGGTATAGTATAATTTACTCGCTAGCTCGCTCGCCGAAAGTTTAGACTCTAATCTTATTAAGTTTACTCATATCCGCCGGTTCTTTACAGGTTTTTAAGCCAATACATATCTGTCGGCTTCATTACTGGCTTACTGCCTACTGTTAGGATGGCGACGCTCTTGTTAAGATTAGCTAGTTAGTTGATCTTGGTTAACTATGGAAATGGGATTAATGAAGGTTCGTTGTCACTGGACCTGCTTTCGCTATTGCTCGAATCTTTATCGTCATCTCTGTCAGTATCAGAATTTTCGTCTATACTATTTTCGGAATCGTAATTATCATTATCGTCATCGACATCGGTATCTGTTGTACCTCGATTTCCATCAGTCGTTGCATCTTCAAGTTATTTGATGATACTAATTGCAAATGGAATATTTCTATGGGTTGTTTATGGTGTTATTAGATCAGATCCGGTCATAATTGGAACCAATGCAACTGGATTTGCTCTGAACGTTACATTATTGATAATGAAAGTTAAAAGACAGTACCATAAAAACTTCGTAAAATAAATAATTCATCTAGTTATTGACTAACTAGAATATCTATCTGTAGACTTCTCTTTGTCTGTTAGCTGAAAACTCTGCTGCAGTTTCTTTTGCTGTGTTTGCGATTGTCTTTGCGTTGTTTACGTTTATTCTTGAAAGTTCTTCTGTTTGTCGTTGAATCCGTTCAAACGCATTTCCCAAAGCACCAATGTTTCCGAATAAGATATCGTTATTTATTCTTGTTGCTGCTGAAACATTTTCTGCAATATTACTAACCGCTCTTGCCCATAACTCTGTTGGTACTCTTGGAGATAACCAGTAATTGTACATTCTTTGGACATTTTCATAATACACATTTGCAGAGCTAGAAACTGAATCTATCACTGACTTTTGAGCTTCTATATAATCTTCCACCATTTTTCCCGTTGATTCTAACGCTTGTTCTTGATAATTCTTTACGGCATTTGTATATTGTGGGATTTGATTTCTTGCTTCGTCTAATGATTTTCGGACATTTTGTTTTGTTTCATCTAGCGATCTATTAACTGTAGATTGGAATTCTTGTGCTACTGCTTGTTGTTGTCCAATTTGAGCTTGGGCTGCGTTCTTAGCTTCTTCAGAGACTCGTTGGGTAGCATCGGCGGCTTTTTCTTGTTCTCTTTTCGACATATGTTTATTCCGACAACGGAACAATATAAACGTTGGTAATAAATGGTGTTCAATACCATATTAAGACTAACTATGGTGAAATCCATTGGATAAATAATAAACTAGCTTGGCTTACGACCAAAGCAATTTCTGAGTCTATTGTTGCTTTATTTGGTGAAAAGCAGATAAAAACGTACATACATATCATTTTCAGGTAGTATTCATGAGTATTATTCAAATAATCATCTTTCAATCAGTACACCATTGACTAGCTTTTCAAAGCCTGATTCAAAATATGATGGTGGCAACGCGACAAAGCAAGATTTATGTTATCATCAATGCACCAAATGTGCAACAATATTTCAGTGTCATAAGATCAAATTAGATACGATTAGTTTCGAGCGGTGTACGAAACCATTCTTCCATGGTAAATGTAATATTTGTAACTAGAATCTGGCTAGGTTTATATTGAAAAATATATTGAAGAAATATAGGAAGTCTGATTGATTGGTGGCATACACAAAATCAAAAGATTAGGCCACAGATACGCATGGTCACATGTGGAAACTGTGGACATGAATACCAACCAATTACAAACTCCAGATGAAGAGACTCTTAGATCTGAGCCTCGTGAAGATATAATGGAGAACTGTCCAAAATGCAATCAGATTTCAAGTTATGATGGACCAGACTTTTATTGGGAGTAATTCATTGTCTGAAGCCAGCTCTTAGTTATCGTGCGCTTAAATCAGTAGAAAATCAAATGTATATATTTGACGGAATCCTGAAAATTTGATAAATTATGAGCTGTAAAATAGCAGATTTTATTGATTCATTAAAGTTTTTAATATTTGGCTTAATAATTTTAAAATAGTGTTGAATCGTCTCGCGAGTTACTCTGATACAGAGAGAAAAACAGTGATGATATGTGACGACGAGCGAGATTTGCTCGAATTATTTGGAAAAGCCCTCCAAACAAGATATAATGTAATTCTAGTTAGTTCTGGCGAGGATTGTATTGAAAAGTTCATTGCTGAAAAGAGCCGGGGTAATAAAATACATCTCATACTATTAGATTACAGATTAGGCGGTATGTTTGGCGATTCTGTTGCTAGGAAGATAAAAGAGTATAACGGAACAAAAATAATTCTAATATCTGCTTATGATTTAGACGGCGAGCTTGTGAAAGATTTGGAAGACAAATACATAGCAAAATATGTAGAAAAGCCGATTCATCTAACTAACTTAAGAGAGCTAGTAGCTGACCTAATAATTTGATTGAAACGGTCTTACTGAGCTAACATCTATTGTACCTACGATCAATCGGATGTAGGTTCTAAATAGCTTGTTGATTATTACACTCGCAATCCATGAGGCTTTTATACACCTAAGGTAGTGAAATTACCTTTTACCTCAACAGTCTCTTTAGTGGTATTAACTTCACCCTCGACACTCCATCTACCTCCATTTAGATGCGATAACCTAGGAGCGGATGTCCACATTGTTCCCTCGCCGGTAACTTTTGCAATTCCTCTTTGATTTGGAGCCATCTGAGTGCCAGTTCCAGTTCCCGTAATAGATTCGCCTCTATTAGTCATATGCAAATATCTTATCGCCATGGTCGCGCTTCCATCTGCTAGCATTGTCGATTCCACCGTATCCCAGTGAACTCCGGAGTAGTGTTTTCCAGTGACTTGTCCCTTATCATTGCTCTCAAACCGCACGATTTCATTACTAATGTCAACAATCTTGGTCGAAGTCGCCTTGGCTTTTATGATGACATCATATTTTACAGATGAAGCTTTCTTTGATGAAGCCTTGGTAGATGACCGTTTCTTTGATGCTCTAGCCATTTCGTCATAGTATTTAATCTCATTACTATAATAGCTTTTATCATAATTCGATATACATGTAGAACAACTTTGCATCATCATTCAGACCTAAAGTTAGGACGACCGTGTTCAGCAAATGTCGCCTATCTACCTTGACATACCGTGCATACGTCTAGACCTGAGTTACGTTGGCTTAGATAAAAAGGTAGGATGGCAGACCAGAACCTGGTGACTTGCCTCCTACCCATAGGGCGCCAGAATTTCCCTTTGCAGTATTTGTGTACTGCATCGGTCGCTTGTGCAACAAATTATAAAAAGGTCTATCTTTTAGGATCTTACCCAAGTTCTCTTCATGATCCACTGAATATATCGTAAATTGGCTAGTATCTAGGAAATAAAATAGGGTATTATCTGGTTGAATTAGCTCCGGTCATATTAGCACTAGTAGTCTTATTTGTCGCTGTAGCATCCTCTGCTATTGTAGCCTCTTCTACATCTATATCGGCACCATAGGCAGAGGCACTAGCATTTTGTGACCAACTGGTTGCAATTAAGATAGAAGAAGCAATTACTCCTACTACGAGTAGCACGCCAATCAATTTCTGGTTAATCATTAGTGTTTGTCAAGATAAACACAAATATTTATTTCTTCTCTAATGAGATAAACTAGTATTTAGATAGAATTAAGCCAAGCAAAAACATATTGTGTGAAACATTAGAATTGTAGAGATCCAAATAAAAAAATTTTTGTGTATATATATGTAAAATGAGGTAATGGTAATGGTCGTCAAAAATACCAAAAATCGTGCGAGATCGTTACTGGTTACAGATATAACATTACCAAACACAAAAGTAATGATCTATCCAATATCCGCTGCCAGAAAGTTATACAAGTTATTTAGGCCATCGTCGTACACGCATTTCACTGGTTTATTGTTTTGACTCAATGTGCCATATTGCATGCCGAGTATCTCTGCAAGCTGTTTCATAGAGCTTATCTGGTCCGAATCAATACCATATTTCTGCAGTTCGCCGAGAATACTGTGGAATACAACAAGTTTTCCGCTTCCGTTTCTCTTAAAATGTGGTGTTATGTCATTATCGATGCAAAAGTCTATTCTTTGTCTTAGTGTTCGATCAGTTATCACATTAGTTGGCTGTCCATAGCTATCTGTGATTCTATCGCCGAGATTCCTAATATACCTGTTATATGTGTCATTAAAATGGTTAAGCAGCACCATTCTTAGGGCTCCGTTAATATTGTTAATCTCGTCTGTTTCGTAATCTTCGTCCACATCACTAGTTATCGGTAAGTCTAGCCACCCCGGTCTTGCAAGCCCGGCAAGCTCATAGAACTTGGCAATTATTTCTTTGCCTGCTTCTTCCCAACTTATTTCTTCAATCTTTGGTTTGAATAATACGTCCGGATGTTGACATAAATATCCAATTGCAAAGTTACCCAGCATTCTTAGTTTGTAAGCATTACAACTTATGAACTCATGAAATGACTTCTTTTGCGCTTCGCTATGAGAATCAGTGGGCGTAAAATTCTTGATTATCAGTCTAGCCCTAAAAGCTACATCTCTTGGTGGAGGTGCATTACTAGAAAAATTCGCTTGTCTCAGTGCGGGAAATATAGTGTTATAAGTCAATGTCTTATTCATAATACTCCTAGACTCTTGAGTCTCGATGGCCGATTTTAACATCTCTATGATGATAGTAGCTTTTGGATCCTGTCCATTCAGTGACTTCATTTCATGAACAGACACCGGTAATGTGTCCTGACACATGAAATATCCAAGTTTTGCTTCAGTGTTGATTGAAGCGAATGGTTTCTTACGCGCCGCAGACATGAACGGAAAATATAGCGTAGAGGGTATCACAGATACCGTGGTCTTTCCAGTTCTAGCCCAACCATATGCAAACAACGATGGGATCCAAACTATATCATTTGTGTATTGTTTTAGTGCAAAGTCTGCTGGTGATGTGACACCAATTTTTAATGAGGTTGGTATAACACCAGATTTGAATTTTTTTACCAGATGTTCGATGAACTCTACTGTGTCGAGAGCTGTCTTCTGCCGCTCCTCCACAGTAAGCAACATGAGCTTATCGTAGGCTGAAATGTATTCTTCTAATCTTACTGGGATGAGTTTATTGTCTATCAAATACAGACCCATGGTGCTTATCGTTTTATCTATCTCTAGTTTTCCGTCTTCTCTGAAAGCAGTTATGATCGCGGCTAAAGCCTCAATGGCACCATACCCAGGCATAATATAGCCCTCATTCTTCAGATAGTCCATAATCTGATCGATGGTTTTTCTAGTTTGAGTAAACTTTTTACCAGTTGTATTTTCAAATGTCATTGTATAGGTTGTTTGACTCTGACTTTGAAGAAAGTCTAACTGACTTTCATGCTTTATAATTTTTATAGGAATGCAACGGATCTTTATATCGTCTATAGATAGCTTGTAAATTCTTTGCTTTTGTTCTTCTGTCCCACTATCAGTAACACTGGTTTCATAATCATATTGGTGTGCTTTGTATATTACACTCATTTTTGGATCTGCAACAATCCATTTTACAGGATATTTTCCAATTTCAGTCCATAAATTTCCCTCAAGCGATTTCCTGATATTGTCAGGATATGTGCTAAATGTATGTGATTTATCAAGTTTACGCGCAGACTGCTCGCGTCTTCTTTCTTCTCTTAGTTTCTCATGCTGTTCATCTCTTGTTCTTCTATGTTTTTCTACTATCCATTTCCATACATCATCGAATTCTTTCTGCGATAACGGTACAGCTAACTTCGTATTCCAATCCCATATCTTCTCTTTGCGCTGTTCATCTGTATAGTCTTTCCATTCACCATTATACCGATAATAGTAGGAAGTTCCTAATGTAACAAGTCCATTATGTCTGCCCTGCCCCACTCCAAGTTTGTTGTAGTATTCAGGATCTTCTAATAACCTAATATACGCCTGTCTATCTACATCTGACATGTATCCATCAGACAGAGAATCAATCTTGGATTCTAGTTGCAATAACTGAGTCTCGCTCATAGTGGTTATCTCACCAGTATCTAATGCGGCATACGGTTTGCCATCTTTGTGAATACTCGGCGAGACAAATAATGCCTGATTTTCACATTTTGCTTCTAGGAGTGACTCTTTGATCCGTATTCTTCTATTCTTGACTGGCTTACTGGCCAAAAGAAACATGTGAAGTCTCGATTTATCTCCATGCCATTCTATTCTAGTTTGTTTTGCTATTTCGAGTACACGTTCCCAACTACCGAACCATTCTATTACTGCATCAATTCCGTCAAAATCAATTGCAACTAAAACGTATTTACCGGATATTATTTTGCCAGTTCTTATGGCGATACCATTATCATATAGACCATTATCGAGCTCAGTTCTATAGTCAATAGTACTAAGATCTTTTTTGGTCCAGCCTTTGAGATAGATTTTTTTATTTCTGGTATCAGCTGGAAGAATACCAATACCAGCGGTAATAGGCCAGTACAATGTACCATTCTTTTGATTTTCTGACAATATACTAGTCAATTAAATGACCTCCTCCTCTTTTGCTATTCTCAATGTTTTCGTCCTAAAATGTTCACAATTGCACAGCTCATTATCGCCATGGCAATGAATAGTTACTGCGAAGCCATATTTGTCACGAACAGTACAATGTTGTTCAACATGGTGTGTACAAATACAATACACAAACTCTCCTGTCCAGAGCCACTCTCTCTCAGTTAGTTTTCTGACATTCCCTAATGTATCCTCCACAGTATCATAAAACCGAATTTCAGAGAGCATGTTATCCCCTACATAACGTTTAATTCCGGGTTTATGTGATTTAGAATTAGTATCAACCATTCAATGATCCCCCGGGTTGTTGGCCTGGCTGTATATGGTGGACATTAGAGCACTCTGGTCCCACAACTATTGCTCTAGTGCCTTTTTTATTCGAATTAGAACAGCTTTTACATGAACAAAGCGGATCGGCAAACATCTTGGCACAGCTTTTACATAGATACAGAATAGTGCTGTCTTTTTTTCCGCCCATAATCTCAATACAGTTTGTAGCTTTCTTTGAATAGCCAACAGCTTTGCAAACACCGCATTTCTTATTCATTGTCTTTTCACCCGTTTATCACTGCTGTCTAGAAATTGTACCCATTGCGACATCAAATCATATTTGCTCAACTTCTCTTCTCTCCATTTTAGTATTCACGGAATTTGATAAGACAGTCATCGCATAGGTCTAATACGATAATACTATTGTTGGCTTCTTCTTCTACTGTATTTGTAGCCTCGCTAGAACATCCCAATCCGTCGCAAATGCTTTTATTAGCATGAGATCCTATAATACTAAGAGTACACATAGACTAGCCACCTATGTTAATCCGCTTGACTCACGGCTCTCAAAGCCGTCTTCAAGCAAACTTTTTCTGTCTAACGTCTGGCGCGTCTTAACTCTGATTAGCCAGTTAATCAGATTGTCGTAGCTCTCGCCTTTGCTGCCAAGCTGTCTCAGGATATCTCTTGTCGTTTTTTCAACTAATATTGTGGTCTTCATCACCAATTCTCATTAAGATATAAGCGCAACTGATAGATACATATATAGAATATACTATACTAATATACGATTGCTATACTATGGAAGGAATAATCATTGATCTAGATAAGATTAAAGATATCAAAAATAGTCTTGAATCCGTAATTCGCACGAGTCAGAAAGTAGACTCTGTTGATTTCAATAAGATTATCAAACAATATCAAACGGATCTACCAAAATATCTGGATGAATACGAGGGAAAAATCTTTGAATACATTAGAAAGAATCCTGGAGTATCAAAAGAAGATGTTGTGAAAGCTGGAATTAGATCTAGAAACCCAGTCTATACCATCTTAGAAAATCTAGAGAAATATAATCTGATAATTGTGAGACCTGATAAAACAAAAGCTAAGAGACTTCAATTGTTTGAAAATAAAAAAAGCCTAATTATACAGATAGAAAATGGAATCAAAAATTTCAAAAAATCTTACCTGGCTCTGATAAAGAGAGCGAATACTGAATATCAGAAGAGGCAAAATTTGGGAGTTCATGATAGCGGTCATGAGCTTAGAGTAGGATCAAAACTGACAAAAGTAGCCCCTGAAATTTATTCGGCTTTCGTAGATATTGACTTAATGAGAATTCTTCAACAGTTAATCCAGGGATACGCTGTGAAAGCGATTTTTGAATGGCCCGAAGAAATTAAAGATCCTGAGAGTCTAAATAGGCTTTATCTTATGGTATTTCACATGCTAAGTGAAATTTTTTCGGAACACGTTAAATATTCTATTCCATTAGGTATACAAGACGAGCAGGAGAGGGCCGTGCTATTTCGGGAAAGCTTGCAGGATTCATTTGACGATCCGACAATCTATCGGCATCTGATCCAAGATTTTGATAACCATAATTGGAATACAGAATTTGACTCAGTCATGTCAAATCTTTTTACTGCATTGAATATGCGATTGAAATGGAAAGATTATCGCGCGATGTCAATTATGCGTCCTAAAAAACACTCGTAGATATATCCTACGATGTGGTTTTTCTGAACAAGATTTCTGGTTTTATGCGCGCCAATCTTGGATTTTGTTGGACTATCAACATAATTTGATTTATCTGTTCACGCACAGATTTCATATCTTGTTCGTATCTTTCTCTGAGATTCTGAACTTCTGATTCTCTCTGCTTCTCTTTTTCAATTGTTTCATGGTATGCGCCAAAAGTCAAGACCATTTTACATTTGCAACAGAACTGGTTTTCAGGTTTATTCGGTTCGGCACAACTAGGACATTGTTTATATTGTAAACCGTTAACCTGTTCTTGACCTCTAGTGACGACTCCATATGCTTCTAAAAGACTCTCGCACGCTTCGTTGCCAAAATAATGTAAGTACCTCAAAGGCATCTGCGAACGTGCTGACCACCCAGCATACTGTCGCAATTGGTGCTCGTTAAGACATTTGTTATGTATCATCTTGCTTTTCTCCGTCAATCCAGAGTGGCGTCTCACGTATGGGTTCCATGGTTTTTTTAATAGCTGTTGTATTTTGTTTTTGTCTTCGATGGGAACGTTCTCATCATTAATTAGACCTGGAAATAACTTGGTCTTGTATCTATTATAAATTCTATTAAGTGAATTTTCTCTCATTTTATGACAAAATGTGGATCGGTTCAGACTAGGTATGAGAAATGCATTTGGATTCCCCGGCTGGGGATGATTATTAGACCAATCTTTAATATATGGGATGGAATTGAATAGTGGAACTGTTCTGGTGCCGGTTTTTCCATTGAGAGATATCACAGCATAAGGTTTATCTCCAGCTAGCTTAAAGGTAATTTCATTAACCCGAAAGTTAAGAATCTCGCTAGGTCTTGCTGATGTATCCCGTGCAATAGCGTGATAGCATTGAATTCTTTTGTCAGCACAATATTTCAAAAATATTTGATCGTCTTCCGGGCTCCACATATCGTCAGGCTTGTATATTGATAGTTCTTTTCTTTTTAACGATGAGATACCACGCATAACTTCTGGGACAAGTCTCTTTTTAGCCTCCACAGTCGGATAATATAACCATTTAAAGAACTTTAGGGATATTTGCCTTTTAAGATTATAAGTTCCAATCTATTTGTGGGATGGATCGGCATCATCAGTTTTTCTTAGACTATCAAGATAATTAATGATATCGAATCGTGTAAGTTGATTAAAATTCTTATTCATAAAATACCTCGCTAGAGCAATCATGCCTGTAACTACTGTTTTTCTATAGTTGTCTGATAAATTAATTTCAGTTTTCTGACATTTTATATATTTCGCTATTACGAGAGCATTTTCAGTAGATACATTTTGTGTTAACTGTTTATGAATAAA
>Ga0214469_1000757_pt1 | contig 11580 bp, 15 predicted proteins | sample RVTome_10_FD_187340 | JGI IMG/M metagenome (GOLD analysis project Ga0214469, IMG submission 187340) | Soil microbial communities from uranium-contaminated site in the Upper Colorado River Basin, Wyoming, United States - RVT153D57 HiSeq ... | reverse complement strand
GGGCGGCAACGCCGTCGTCGACAGCCTCGTCGAGGCCGAGTCTCTGAAGGCGGCCACCGCGGACGTCTGGGCGGTCTTCACCTCTCTGCTCGCGGAATCGGCCGCGGGGGGGATCCTCGTCGGGACGATCGCGCTCTTGGGCACCTGGCTCGCGGGCCCGACGAGGCGTGCAACGGGGCTCCGGCGCTGGCTCGCGCCGACCTTCCGCGATCGGCCCGCACTCCCCCACGTCGTCCTGGCTCTCGCTCTTCTCCTCGTCCTCCTCTGGGGGCCGACCGGGACGCCGCGGCGGTTCATCTCCGTAGTCGTCGTTACGGTCCTCGCGTTCGTCGGGCTCGAGCTCCTCCGACGGCGGACGGTCGCTGAGTTTCCGGACGCTGTCCGGGGCGAAGTCAGCCCGCTCGCCTGGCTCCCCGGGCGCACGGCGCCCGGGACTGTCGAGGCCGAGCCGACGGCCAAGCTCGAACGCCTAGAGCGACTTGCGGCGCTCCACGAGCGGGGCGCGCTAACGGACGACGAGTACGACGCCGAGAAGACACTCGTCCTCTCGTCGTAAGCGGGTGGGAGGCCAGCCGCCGTGCGGGACGAGACGCTCGACTGGCTCTCCTCCTGCCACGGCTACGGCGTCGAGGCGGGCGGTGGCCGGGTCGGCGTCGTGGAGGACGTTCGCTACGGCGCCGAGCAGAGTGTCGCCGCCGCGCTCGTCGTCCCGCGGCGTCGTGTCCGCCGAAGCGTGGTCTCCGTGAGCCCTCGGTCGAAGCAGGGTCGTCATCCGAGACCGCTCCTGAATCACTCGAGCGTCGTGAGTGCGAACGCGAGTCCGAAGCCGAGGGTCGTGGCGAGTCCCACCTCCCTGCCTCCGTGCTCGAAGGCCTCGGGCATCATCGTGTCGGCGAGCATCGTGAGGATCGCCCCGCCGGCGAACGCCAAGACGAATGACAACGTCCGCACGGAGGCGCCGTCGAGGAGCGCGTACCCGAGGAAGGAGGCGACGGCAGTCACGAGCATCACCGCCGTCCACAGGCCCAGGATTCGCGCACGCGACCACCTGCTTGCAGCGAGCCCGGTCGTCGCGGCCATCGCCTCGGGGAGATTGGAGAGGAAGACCGCGGTGATGACGGCCACGCTCACGCCGCCGCCCTCGAGCAGGCTGAGCCCGATCACCATGGCCTCCGGCACCCCGTCGAGGACGATTCCGAGGACGATGGCGAGCGCCGAGCCCGAGGCTTGCTCCCCCGCGGAGCTCTTGCGCCCGTGGCCGCCGAGGCGGTCGATGAGAAGGTCGCCGGAGTAGAACGCAGCGGCGCCCGCGACGAGGCCCAGCGCGACGCCGCCGCTGCCCGCGCCGACGTGAAACGCTTCCTGGACGAGCTCGTAGGCGACGGCGCTGATGAGAACACCCGCGCCGAAGGCCATGACGAGGCCGAGCAGGCGACCTCCGATCCGCATGCGGAGCGCGACGATGCCTCCGACGAGGAGCGACGAGCCGGCTACGAGGCCCCAGAGGAAGGCTTCGGCCATTCGGAAGACCTAGCGAGCGCTGCCCGAGGCCGGCGTCGACTCCGTGGAAGGGACCGGCGCGGCGTCGGCATCGACGAACGGCCCCAGCAGTGCGTCTCGATCCTCGACGCTTGCGGCGAACTCGATCGATCCGCCCGCCGCGAGCCCGAAGGTGGCGATGACGGGACGATCGCCGATCCGGTGCAACGCCCCTTGCTCGCCGTCATCCGCCGGCCGCGCCGTCGCCTCGGTCACCCAGAGGAGCGCCTCCTTCCAGGCCGCCGGGCTGCCGCGGAAAGCGAAGACGTCATGCACCCAGACCCCGTGGCCGGGCACCCAGCGTTGCTTGCCCGGACGGCGGACGCGCACGGGAACGTTCCCGGGGCGTCGCCGCAGAGCACGATTGCGCAGGACGGTGACGACGATCGCAGCGGCGCAGAGCCAGAGCGGCACGCCGACGAGTACGAGGATCGCCCAGATCACAGGGCGGCTATGTCGTCGCTCCGCGCGTCTCGCGCGCAGCGAAAGCCGACGTTCCCGGTCGAGCTGTCGGGCGTGTTCCCCTGCCTGGCCGCGACCCGGTAGCGGCGGCAGTACGAGTGATGGCAGAGGAAGGAGCCGCCCTTCTGGACCTTGCGCGTCCCGTTCGGCGGGCCCTGCGGGTTGCGCCGCCTGTCGCGTTGCCGATAGGTGGGATGGATCCAGTCGGACGCCCACTCCCAGGCGTTGCCGGTCGTGTTGTGGAGGCCGTAGCCGTTCGGCGGGAACGCATCGACTGGGCATGTGCCCACGTAGCCGTCCGCCTCCGAGTTCTCGCGCGGGAAGGAGCCCTGCCAGACGTTCATGCGGTGCTCGCCGCCCGGCTCGAGGTCGTCGCCCCACGGAAAGGCCTTGCTCTCGAGCCCGCCACGCGCGGCGAGCTCCCACTCGGCCTCGGTGGGAAGGCGCTTGCCCGTCCAGACGCAGTAGGCCCGAGCGTCGTTCCAGGAGACGTGGACGACCGGATGATCCGTCCGTCCGCCGAGATCGGACTGGGGCCCGTCGGGGTGCCGCCAGTCGGCGCCCTCGACCTGGCGCCACCACGGCGCCTGCGCGACGCCCCGCGTCGGCGGGAAGTCGTCGGGGAGAAACCCTGCGAAGACGAACGACCAGCCGAAGCTCTCGGCCTCGGTGACGTAGCCCGTCGCATCGACGAAGGCGGAGAAGTCCGAGTTCGAGACGGCGCAGGCGTCGATCCAGAACGGGTCGAGCTGGACCTCTCGAACGGGGCCTTCGCCGTCGTCCGGGTAGGCGAGGCGATCCTCGCTTCCCAGGAGGAACGGCCCGCCATCGAGCAGGACCATCCCCTCGGTCGTTACGGCGGCGGCGAACGGGGTCTCGAGCGGCCGAGCCGCCCCCTCCCGGCCGCTCGCGGGCGCGCAGCAGGTCCCGGCGGCGGTCGCGTTCTCGGACTGCGCCATGCCTCAGATCCCGAGGATCTGCTTCTTCTTCGCGTCGAACTCCGCGTCGTCGATGATGCCCTGCTCGTGCAGGCTCGCGAGCTTCTGCAGCTCGGCGGCGTAGTCGGGCTCTGCCGGGGCGGCCGGCGCTGCCGGCGCCGGCGCCGGCGCCGGGGCGGGCTCGTCGTAGCCGCCGCCCATCCCGCCGCGGAAGGCCTCCTGACGGCGGACGGTGCGTCGCGCCGTGCGGCGCGCGACTCTACGGGACGGTCCGAACATCTTGGGTCCTCCTTCTTTCTGATGGGGCCGGTTACGGGCTGGCCGCCGCCGCCTCCTCGGCGGCGAGCACGCCGACTGCGACGAGGTCGAGCGGGTGGATGAAGCCGTCGCTGATGGGGAAGCCGCCTGCGCGGCGGACTGCGTCCCGCAGCGGGATCGCCCACCGGTGCTCGAGCAGGATCAATGCCGCGGCGGTGTCGTTGGGAAGCTCGTCGACGACGTCCCAGTCGTTTTCGTCGCCGAAGGCCTCGCCCGCCGCCTCGGCGCCGAGCTCCGCTCCTGCCTCCGCACCCTCCTCACCGGCCATTCCGAGGCCGATGAGCGCGCCGACGACCGCCCCGAACTCGGCCGCCTCCTCGTCGCTGAGGTCACTGCGCTCGAGCGTCGTCACCTCGCCCTGCGCGTCCTTGTAGACGGCGAGAGCATCGATCACGCGCACGACGTCCTTCTCCTTCAACCGATCGAGCTCGGCGAGGATCTCGCCCTGGAAGTCGGGCTGTTGGAACCCGAGCACGATCAGCTGGACGGGTCCGATTGCCATCACATCTCCTTTCGCGATTCTCGCCGATGATCCCAGTTCTCCAGCGGTCCGAACATCGCCCACCCTTGCGTTTCACCCAGGTGAACGGCAGGTGAGCCTCCGGTCTGTTACTGCCGGGCCATGGCAACCGCGACCCGCTCCTCGGGCGCGATCATGTGATCGGCGTCCTCGGCGTCCTCATCGAGGTCGATCTGGACCCAGCTCACCTCACCCGTGAACGCGTTGTCGTGAGTGCCGTAGTCCGGAGAGACGAGCGCGCCGCCTTCCCGGCCGACGTCACACGTGTCGTCGGCGGAGAAGATCATGGCCGCGGTGGCGTCCACCCTGCCTTCGCCCGCCTTGTCCCCGTCCACTCGGAGCGTGACCGCGCCGCCCTTCCCGAGCCCTCCGCCGTCGTAGGCGAACTCCAGACGCACCTGGTGCTTCCCGGGCGGAACGGCGCTCTCACCCTCGACGAAGAAATGATGGATCCCGAGGAGGTTGTAGCAGTACTTCGGCCGGCCGTCCTTCAGGTAGAGACTCCAGCCGCCGATGCTGCCGCCCTGGGCGATGATCACGCCCTCGGCGCCTTCGTCGGGAACGAGGACCTCGGCGGTGACGGCGTGCGACCGGTTCTTGATGCTCAGGACAGAGCTCTCGGAGAGTCGTCCCATGCCGCCGAAGAGCAGCTGCGAGTTGCCCTTGATGAGCGTCGGCCGCCCGGCCACCTCGGCGAGGATGCGCTCCGCCACGCGATCGTCGAGCGGTAGGACGCCGTACCGCGTCGCCTCGATCAGCCACAGCCGCTGCAGCTCGTGGAGCTTCTCGGGATGCTCCTTCGAGAGGTCGTGCGCCTGGCTCCAGTCGCTCGACCCGTCGTAGAGCTCCCAGACGTCGTCGTCGAACGCGGGCACCTCCTCGCCGACGAGGATCCACGGCGTCTTGTGCTTCGTCACCGCCGACCAGCCGTGGTGGTAGATGCCGCGGTTCCCGAACATCTCGAAGTACTGCGTCTGGCGCCGATCCGCCGCGCCCGGATCGTCGAACGAGTAGATCATGCTGACGCCCTGGAGCGGCATTTGCTGGACTCCGTGGACGAACGTCGGCTCCGGGAGGCCCGCCGCGTCGAGGACGGTCGGCGCGAGGTCGATCACGTGGTGAAACTGTGTCCGAACCTCGCCCCGGGACTCGATCCCCCTCGGCCAATGGACGACCGTGCCGTTGCGCGTGCCGCCCCAGTGCGAGGCGACCTGCTTCGTCCACTGGAGGGGCGTGCTCATCGCGTGCGCCCAGCCGACGGCGTAGTGGTTGTACGAGTCCGGTCCCCCGAAGGCGTCGAGCCGCTCCATCATGAACTCCGGGGTCTCGAGGGCGGCCGCCCCGTTGAAGTTGATCATCTCGTTGAAGGTGCCGTTGAGCGTCCCCTCGGCCGAGGCGCCGTTGTCGCCGATCATGTAGTAGATGAGCGTGTCGTCGAGGATCTCGAGGTCGGCGAGCGCGTCGACCAGCCGGCCCACATGGTGGTCGGTGTACTCGAGGAAGCCGGCGTAGACCTCCATCTGGCGCCGGAGCACAGGCTTCAGCTTCTCGGGCATGTCGTCCCACGCCGGGATCTCGTCGTGCCGCCGCGTCAGCTCCGTGTCGGGCGGAACGACTCCGAGTGCCTTCTGGCGCTCGAGCGTCTCCTCGCGGAGTGCGTCCCACCCGTCGTCGAACTTGCCCTTGTACTTGTCGGCCCACTCCTTCGGGACGTGGTGCGGCGCATGGGTGGCGCCGGGAGCGAAGTAGACGAAGAAGGGCTTGTCCGGCATGAGCGCCTTCTGCTGGCGCATCCATTTGATCGCCTTGTCGCTCATGTCCTCCATGAAGTGGTAGCCCTCGTCGGGCGTCTTCTCCGGCTCGACCGGGGTCGTGCCTTCGTAGATGGCTGGGTAGTACTGGTGGGCCTCGCCGCCGATGAAGCCGTAGAAGTACTCGAAGCCTCCACCGCCTGACGGCCAGGCGTCGAACGGCCCCATCGGGCTCGTCTCCCATACCGGCACCTCGTGGCACTTGCCGAACTGGGCGGTCGAGTAGCCGTTCAGCTTGAGCGTCTCCGCGAGGGGCGCGGCCGTGTTCGGACGGATCGAGTTGTAGCCGGGAGCGGAGGTGGCGATCTCGGTGATGCCGCCCATCCCGACGGAGTGGTGGTTGCGCCCGGTCAGCAGGGCCTGTCGGGTCGGCGAGCAGAGCGCGGTCGTGTGGAAGCGGTTGTACTTGAGACCGCCGTCCGCCAAACGCTCGGCAGTCGGGGTCCGGCACGGCCCGCCGAAGGCGCTCGAGGCGCCGAAGCCGACGTCGTCGAGGAGGATCACGAGGACGTTGGGGGCACCGCGTGGCGGGCGCAGAGGCTCGATCGGCGCAAAGACCGCGTTGGGGTCTTTCGCGTCGTAGGCGGTGGGACCAACGTGCTGCCGATCCGGGATCGGCAGGACATCTCGTGGCTGCGTCTCAGGGTGCTCGCTCACCGGAAACCTCCGAATTCGCGCAGGGCTTTTGCATCGGCCAGGGAGTCTCGCGGCCGCGTCACGGCGAATCGTCACCTTCCGTGCCCGTTCACCCGGGTGAATCGCAGAGGGAGGGGATGATCGCAGCCGGCCCGTCTCGCAGGCTACGAGCCGATGGGGAAGCGCTTCGCCGGCCGTACCGGGCAGATCGACGTCCGTTACCGGATCGTCATCCGGGGCGAGATCGGCGAGCCCCTCGTCGGGCCGCTGGAGGGAATGTCGGTCGAGCTCGCCGGAGACGAGTCCGTGCTCACCGTCGACCTCGTCGACCAGGCTCAGCTCCGGGGGGCGCTTAGCTGGCTCAACGATCTCGGCATCGAGATCGTGAGCGTGAACCCGGTGGACGAAGCGCCGGCCCGATGAACGGGCACCCTCACCCGCAGCCAATTGGCATGCGGCTGAGGTGAGCGGCCGGCTGCGGTGGCTCGGGCACTCGACCGTCCTGATCGAGCTCGACGGCGTACGGATCCTGACGGATCCGCTGCTTCGCCCCCGGGTGCTGCACCTACGACGCTCTCAACCTCTCGTGCTCGAGGGGCTCGCGGGGCTCGATGCGGTGCTCGTCTCCCACGTCCACTACGACCATCTCGACTTCCCCTCTCTTCGCCGCCTGGGCCGCCAGATCACGATCGTGGCTCCGCGGGGCGCGGGGCGCCTCCTCGGCCGCCGGGGCTTCGCCTCCGTCGTCGAGCTCAGCGCCGGGGAGGAGGTCCGCGTCGGGCCGCTCGTCGTCCACGCCGTCCGGGCCGAGCACGACGCCCGCCGCCTGCTCGGCACAAGGGCGGAGTCGCTGGGCTACGTCGTCGCGGGGTCCAAGCGGCTCTACTTCTCGGGGGATACGGCCCTCTTCCCGGGCATGGCCGACCTCGGCGCGCCGACCGACGTCGCGCTGCTGCCGATCTGGGGGTGGGGCCCGTCCCTCGGCCCCGGTCACCTCGACCCGCGGAGCGCGGCCGAGGCGCTCACGCTCATTCGTCCGGAGATCGCCGTCCCGGTCCACTGGGGGACGTACTCCCCGCTGACCTCGGCACTCCGCTCGGCGCCCGCGTACCTCAGCGCACCGGCCGAGGCGTTTGCCCGCGCGGCTGCCGAGCTCGCGCCCGACGTGGCCGTGCAGATCCTTCGAGTCGGCGGGACGCTTCCGCTCGCCGGGGAGTAGCCGCGCACCGGCTGCGGGACTTCGAATCGTCCGCCGATCCGTGTATCGTCGCTCGGCGTGCTCGCTGCCTTGCTCATCCGCTGGGCACTTCTCGCAGTCGCGTTCGCGATCACGAGCTGGCTCCTGTCCGGCATGGAGGTGTCCGGCGGTGTCTGGGGCTACATCTGGGTCTCCGCTCTGTTCGGTATCGCCAACGCGATCCTCGGGACGATCCTCCGCATCATCACCTTCCCGTTGACGCTCCTCACCCTCGGGCTCTTCTCGTTGGTCGTCACCGCGATCATGCTCAGCATCACCGACGCCCTCTCGAGCCATCTGACAATCGACGAGTTCTGGTGGACTGCGATCTGGGCGTCGATCATCCTCGCGTTCCTCTCGGTCATCCTCGACCTCGTACTGCTCGGCCTGGTGCGGCGCGCGCGGCCGGCCACGGTCTAGCGCGGGTTCAGGCCTCAGGAGCGACCGCTTACCCGCGAGGCGGTGCGACGTCGTCCGGACGGCCGGGGTCTTCGACCATGTGACTCGAGCGAAATCGCGCCCTGCGGCGCTGGGCGATTCCGATCCGCTGGCCGGCGATGGCGTCGAGGAGGCCGAGCAGGATGCTGATCCCGCCGACGATGTAGACGATCGTGAGCGCCTTCCCAGCATCGGTCCGCGGGTGGAAGTCGCCGTAGCCCACCGTCGCGAGCGTGACCAGGGTGAAGTAGAGGGCGTCGAACAGGCGCCAGCCCTCGATCCAGTGGAAGAGGAGCATCCCGGAGAGAAGAAGCAAGCAGGCGCCCGCCAGCAGGCCTCGAGTCTGTGGGTCCCGACCGACGGCCGCGACGGCTCGGCCGAGCCCGACGAACGGCGCTAGGGCAACGGAGAGGAAGCCGAGCACGAAGGGGCCGGATCGTCCGGCGAAGAGCCTGGACATCCGCGCCATTCTGCCGAGCGAGCAGGACGGTTCGACGTGGCCCTTGGGCCGTGTCCGCCGCAAAGGTACAGCGGGCCTCCACCGGTCTATTGCATCAAGATGGTAGGGCTGGCAGAAGCGCTCTGGACAGAGAGTCGGAAGTACGGCTTTAATGCCGGGTCACATGGCCACCGTCGTTGCGCCGACTGCGGCCGACACCCCTTACGACCAGAGTGCAGTGGCGCGTCGGCGCGCGCTGGTCGTCGTAGGGACACTCGGTCTTCTGGCCGGAGTCGGCGGCTTCCTTCTCGTCTCGACGAGCGACCATCTCGTGCGCCCGGTCGCGTACGGCGTTCTAGTCGCCAACGTCGTCGTGGGGACTGTCGGCGTCGCTCTCTACTGGCTGGTACGGCGACCCGGTAACCGCGTCGGGCTCCTCCTTCTGGCCCTAGGAGTCGCCTACGCGGGAATCTCGCTCCAGGGAGCAGCGAATCCTCTCGCCCACAGCATCGGGGTGCTGTTCGACGGCGTCGTCTTCGCCCTGGCCTACTACGTCGTCTTCGCCTTTCCGGAGGGCCGCATCACCCGCCCGCTCGAGAGGCTTCTGGTCGCCGCCACGGTGCTGGTCCTCCTCTCGTCGTTCATCCCGTGGTTCTTCTTCTCGCCCGTCGTCGTCGGAGGGGCTCCCCTCGCGGCCTGCAACGCGGCGTGTCCGGAGAACGCGCTCATGATCGCCGATCGGCCGGCGCTCGCCTCAGGCTTCGGCACGTTCGAGGGGTATTTCGCGGTGGTGCTGGCGATGGCAATCGGCATCGGTCTCGCGTACCGCCTCGCGACCGCGACGCGGCCCCGGAGGCGGGCGCTCATCCCCGTCTACGTCCCTGCCCTCGTTCTGACGATCGTGTTCGGGACGTTCCAGGCGGCCGGCGTCGGCCTCATCGAGCTCGACCTCGCCTCAGTCGACAGTCTCGGATGGTTCCTCACGGTGGCGCGCGGCACGATGTCGTACGGGTTCCTGCTGGCGCTCGTCCAGACGGCCCTCTTCGCCGGCGTCGCGCTGAAGAGGATGGTCGTCCACCTGGGCGACGACCCGGACGCGGAGCAGCTCCGCGCCATGGTGGGCGATGCCCTCGACGATCCCTCGCTCGAGCTCGCGTTCCGGGTGGGCGCATCGGGCGGCTTCGTCGATTCGAGCGGCAACCCGATCGATCCGGCCCACGTCGCTGCCGGCCGCTCCGCGACCGCGGTCGAACGGAGAGGGGAGACGGTCGCGTTCATCATCCACGACGACGGTCTCGACCAGGATCCGGAGCTCGTCCGGGTCGCGGGTCTGACGATGCTGCTCGCCCTGGAGAACGGTCGGCTGGGGAGCGACCTCGCGTGGACGATCGGGGAGCTTCGCGCCTCCCGCGCGCGTACGGTCGCCGCGGGCGACGCCGAGCGGCGGAAGATCGAGCGCGACCTCCACGACGGCGCCCAGCAGCACCTCGTCGCCCTGCGCGTGCAGCTCGGGCTCGCAAGCGAGCTTGCCGAGACGGATCCGGAGCTCGCGCGGGCGCGTATGAGCGAGTTCGGCGATGAGCTCGAACAGATCCTGGATGAGCTCCGCCGCCTCGCTCACGGCATCTACCCCTCGCTGCTCGTGGACTACGGGCTCGTGGACGCGCTGGCTGCGGTCGGCCGGCGCGCGTCGCCGCCGGCAAGCGTCGACGCGGATGGGGTCGGCCGCTACCCGCACGAGATCGAGGCGGCCGTCTATTTCTGCTGCCTGGAGGGACTCCAGAACGCCGGCAAGCACGCCGGAGTGGACGCGCGAACGGAGATGCGCATCCGGGACCGCGACGGCCACCTGACCTTCGAGATCAGCGACGACGGAGACGGATTCGACGTCGAACGGGCTCGGAGCAGGGGCTCCGGACTCACGAACATGGGCGACCGGATCGGCGCCCTCGGCGGAACGCTCAGGGTGCAGTCCACGGCCGGCGGCGGGACGACCGTCCGCGGCAGCGTCCCGCTGACCCGAACGTAGAAGACGCCTCTGCGTCGCCTCCTCGCCGAGCAAAGGGCTGGCCCCGCAGTCGAATTCGTTCGCCGTAGAAGCTCGTCGCCTCGCGCGCCAGGGCGCGTCGGTGGATTGCGGGCTTTGGGCCGAATTCTGAGGGCAGGGCCAGTGAGACCACTCTACCCCTTTCGAAGCCCCGGCGGGCGGAGGATGCCGGGAGCGGCCCCGCTCGCGATCACTCGGTCTTCGGGCTGACGAGGACTATCTGCTCGTAGCGCACGAAGAGCTCTCTACCGGCCTTCTGGAGGGGAACCCACTCCGCCGCGTATCGCCCCTCGCGCTTGACGAACAGCTCGAGCTCCTGTTGCACCGAGTGTCCCTCCTCGATGGGAATCGAGTAGTTCTGGCCGTTCGTCAGCGTCACTTCGAGGTACATGGCTCGACAGTAGCTGCCTTCCCCTCAGAGGGAGGACGCCGCCACGTTGATCGCCTCAGGGCCCATCCCGCCCTCGCGCCACTCGAAGTCGACCCGCTCTCCTGCCGTGGCACGCACGCTCTCGTCGAGACTCGCTCGGTGGACGAAGAGGTCGCTTCCGTCCCCGTCGGGCTCGATCAGCCCGAAGCCGCTCGCCCTGTTGAACCACTTGACGGCGCCGCTTGCCACCCGCACCACCCCTCTCTGCTCGACGATGGCCCTCGTGGGCAGACCCGTCCCGCGGGCCTGCCCTGCGTGGGTCGGTGGCGCTTAGACGGCGGCGACGCCGTTCGTCTTCTGCGCGATCACCTTGCCGAAGGTGATCTTCGGCGGATTGGGGAGGGCCCCCTCGAGCTGCTCGTCACGGATCCAGGTGGCCGCGAGCCGAGTCGACTCGTCGGCGTGCTCCTGGGAGTCGAAGAGGCTGATCGAGGTCATGACGCCCCGCTCTGCCTCGACCAGGTAGTAGCCGCTGAAGCCCGGCACTTCGCTCAGGCGGGGAATCAGCGCCTCGTTGACCTTCTTCGTGAGCTCGTCCCTACGAGACTCATCGACACCGTCGTAGCGCCTAACGGTTGCATGCATGTGCTTCTCCTGACTTCTTGGGAAGGTGGGAGCTCGAATCGAGCTCTCCTTGGCACGCAAACCAGATGTGACAGGCGGAGAGGAGCGTCGGAGCCTCAGCGGCTTCCGTGTCCACGTCTGCGCGTGAGCTCACCATAGCACAATTGCGATTCACGCCAGCGGCGGCCGGGGCGCGCTGTG
>Ga0214469_1000756_pt1 | contig 11580 bp, 10 predicted proteins | sample RVTome_10_FD_187340 | JGI IMG/M metagenome (GOLD analysis project Ga0214469, IMG submission 187340) | Soil microbial communities from uranium-contaminated site in the Upper Colorado River Basin, Wyoming, United States - RVT153D57 HiSeq ... | reverse complement strand
CTACCAGGGCGCGTACCAGCAGGTATCCGGGCTGGCCCGGACCGTCCGTGGCCCGTCGATGTCGGCCACGCCCGGCAAGGTGTGCGTGAACGGGGTCGCAGAGATCGCCGGCGAGAAGGTGTTCGTACTGCAAATGATCCAGGCGCGTCGGCCTGAGCTGGTGGGCACGCCGTTCTTCGCCAAGTACGACGAGCAGGCCGCCTGGTTGTTCGACCTCGAACCCGCTCTGGGCGGGACGAAGTTCCCATACGAGTAAGCCACTCGATCTCGAGACAATCCACAGCGTCGGACGTTGGGGATTGTCTCAAGATCGAGAAAAGCGGGTCGGATCCTGATCGGTCGGTCGAGTTCACGTGCCGCAACGAGTCGTGGGACGATCCGGGGGTCATGTCACGTACAGATGCTGATCGGATCGAGGTCGACGTCCTCGATGTCGCTGACCTCCGCGAACCGCAAGGCGTCGGGAATCCGGTGGCCGAGGCCATCTCCGGACGGGCCGCCGCTCGCCTGCGAACCGGCTTGGTCCACGTAGGCGGTTCGCCTACTGAGTTCGTCGCCCCCGTGGCGAGCGCCATCCGTCAATCCCTCGACAGCGCGACCGCGAGGCTCGTGCTGCCGCATGAGCGGCTTCGGGCCAGGGTCGTCGTGGTCTGGCAGGCGGCGGTGTTGTCGCGGGCCGGCGGCGCAATGCCCGCGGTCGATGCCTACCAGGTCATCGTCGTAGCCGACGGCGATCGCCACGACGACACGATCCGGCAGGCCTGCTTGAGGCTCTTCGGCCGCGAGCCGGTGTGGCAGCAGCGCCCGCCGTCGGTCGCCGAACTCGCCGACGAGGCTCAGCCAGTGGCGCCATCGGCATCCCGCCGGACCGCATCGGAGCCGAGCACGGTTTTGATGGTGAGCAGCAACGGCACGGGGATGGGCCATCTGACCCGGCTGCTCGCCTACTCCAGAAAGGCACCGAGCGGCGTCCGGCCGTACTTCGTCTCGCTCTCCCAAGCCGTACCGATAGTCGCGGAGTTCGGCTTTCCGTACGAGTACGTGCCGTCCGCCATACCTACCGGCATGGCCCCGGCGCGCTGGCGCACCTACCTCGGCCGCCGACTCGTCGAGGCGATCGAGCGGCTCGAGCCGCGCGTCGTCGTCTTCGACGGCACGTGGGCCTACGAAGCCATCGACGACGTACGGGTTCGGTACCAGGACGTGCGGTGGGTCTGGTCACGGCGCGGGATGTGGTACCGGGGTCTGAACCGTGACCAGTTGGCGAAATCGGCCTGGTTCGACGAGGTGCTCGAACCGGGCGACTTCTCATCGCCGGCCGATCCCGGCGTGACGGCCGGCGCACCGGCCGTCCGGGTCGGTCCGGTGACCCTGCTCGAACGCGGCGAGATAGTAGGCCGGGACGAGGCTCGATCAGCACTCGGCATCGACACGGACGCTCCGACTGCGCTGGTGACTCTCGGCGCCGGCAACATCAATGACGCAACGAGCGCGACGAGGATCGTGATCGACGCGTTGCGAAAGCTCGACATCGACGTGTGTGTGACCGTGCCCGCCATCGCCGAGCGCGCCGGCACCGACGACGAGCACGTACATCTCATCAGCGCCTACCCGCTGTCTCGCTACCTTCGTGCGTTCGACGTCGCCGTGAGTGCCGCCGGCTACAACTCGTTCCACGAACTGCTGCGCTTCGGCGTGCCTACTCTCTTCCTGCCGAACCTCGAGACGTCCCTCGACGATCAGCGCACCCGAGCGACCTACGCCGCCTCTCAAGGGTGGGCCTACAGTCTGGACAAGCCTGAGCCGGACTCGGTGCGCGCCGCTCTCGACGACCTTCTGCGCAACGGCGGCGCGATGGTCGCCAAGGTCGCGGACGCCGACCCCGGCAATGGTGCCGCGGCGGCGATGGAGCTGGTGGCCTCGCTCGTCGCTGGAGGTCGCTGAATGCCTGGTCGGGGAGTGCGTGCCAAGCACGCCATCAGGCAGCTGCCGGGCGTGGCTGCTCCACGCCGGCGATTGCCGCCGCTGCTGCGGCGAAACAAGGCATTGCGCCTGATGGCGCGCCGTCTCTACGGGATCGACGCAACTGCTCCCGTCCCCTCGGACGTGGCGGCGGGCAGGCTCCTTGACGGGATGGGCACCGAAAGGCTTCCCGTGGTTCTCGTCGTGATGTTCGGGACCGACCCCGACACGATCGAACACGTCGCCGACGAGGTCGCGCGCCTTCAGGTCGCGACGGCCGGGTTCCGCCCGTTGTTCGTCACCGACAGTCCGGCCTTCGGGGCGTTCCGGCGGTATGGCTATCCGGCGGAGCTGCTGCTTCCAGCAGACGGGTGGCAAGGCAAGCAGACGTGGAACGAGTACGCGCGGCGGCTCGTCGGGCTGATGTTCGACGCATACCGGGCGACCGCGGCCGTCACGATCGGCCCGGAGGGCCTGGATGAGGCCGCGCGAGTCGTACTCGGCTCCTTGTCCGCCGACTCGCGGCGCTCACCGCTGGGCGACGCCGCGCCGGACCGAAGCGCACCCAAATAATCCGAACGCCGCGACGGTGGGCATGAGTTACGATGTACGGCGTGACGTGGCGATATTGATCTGACCGCCGAGACCGATCGGCCGCGAGAGCGCGCGGACCGCCGGGGTTTCCTGCCCGGCCCCCGTCCCGCTCTCGCCTGGAAGGTCTCATGCTCGACACCGTCCGCCGCACTTCGGCGCCAGCCCGCCTCGCGGCCACTCTCTACGTCTACTCGTTCTTCGACGAGTTCATCCTGCTCTACCCGTTCTATGCGGTCCTGTTCGCCGATACCGGCCTGACCACTGCCGAGATCTCCTCGCTATTCGTGATCTGGTCGATCACCAGTGTGGCGTTGGAGATTCCGTCTGGTGTGCTTGCCGACCTGATCTCGCGCCGGCTTCTGCTCGTGGTCGGCCCGCTGCTGTCGGCCGCCGGGTTCGCACTCTGGGTGTTCGCGCCCTCTTACCCGGCGTTCGCAGCGGGCTTCGTGCTGTGGGGCGTCAAGGGAGCTCTCGAGTCGGGAGCGGTCGAGGCGCTCGTCTACGAAGAGCTCGACCGGCACGGTGCCGCGTCGCGCTACGCCACCGTGCGAGGCCGGTCACGCACTGCCGCGCTCGTCGCTACCGCGCTGGCCATGCTGGCAGCCGTTCCGGTGTTCGGCGCGGGCGGCTACCAGGCGGTCGGCGTGGCTAGCGTGGCAGCCTGTGTCCTGGCCGCAGCGGTGGCCGCCACCTTTCCCGAGTCTCGTGACCGACTCGGGGGAGTCGAGCACGAGGGCTTTCGGACGTTCGCCGCGACGCTCAGCAGCGGTGTGAACGAAGTGCGGCGGCGCCGGCCGGTACTGGTCGCAGTGCTCTTCCTGATAGCCGTAACCGCGATTTGGGGTGCGCTCGATGAGTACGTTGCGCTGCTCGCGGCAGATACGGGAGTGGCCACGGCGATGCTGCCGGCACTGATCCTCGTCGTGTACGTGGGTGTCGCCGTCGGCGGACTACTCGGGGGAGTGGCCGGCCGGTTACCACGCCGGGCGGTGGGAGTGCTGCTGGCGCTTGCTTCGGTGGCCCTGGCTGTCGGTGCACTCACCGGTCAGGCGGCGGGTTTCGCCCTGATCGGAGCGGCCTTCTGCGTGTTCCAGATGGTCGAGATCGCCGCCGACGCCCGGCTGCAGCACGCGATCAGCGGCCCGGCCCGGTCTACGGTGACCTCACTCGCCGGATTCGGTACGGAGCTCGCCACAATCGGTGTGTTCGTGATCTACGGTGCCGTCTCGGTCGGCGCCGGTCACGCTGTGCAGTTCGCCATGTGGGCGGCCGTGTACGCGCTGTTCGCGGTCGCTTTGGTCGGCCGCCGGCATGCGATGAGGCGGTGAGGCGACGGAGTCGGGCGGCTCAGCGTGCCGCCGGTGGGCGGGTCCGTGCGGATTCCAGGACGTCGAGCACGGCGGCGGTGGCCTCCTCGCCCGAAACGAGCCGGTCGGCGAACACGACCGTGGCGGCCGCGACCGCCTGGCACGCCTCGTGCACGCGTCGCCGGAAGTACGCCGGCCAGCCGGAGCCGTACAGCAGCGTCCAGGCCTGCTCGGGGATGTACGTTTCGACGGTAAGGCCCGCGGCGGCCGCCGCCGGTTCCCATTCCTGCGGGACGAGCAGTGCGGTCCGGAAGGTGCCGGCCATCAGCTGGCGCTCGACGATCGCCCGCACCCCCTCGGGTGGGTCGCTGTACACGTCGACCACCACGACGAGAGCGACGGGCAGCCGCTCGCCGCTCTGGCCGGCGCCGGCGCGTACGGGCAACATGTGGTCGGCATCTTCGAGTTCGACGAGCATCAGACCCGCCCGCTGCGCGTCGGTACGCAGCCACCCGAGGAGCCTCCGGCGGATCGAGGCGTTGCCGCCGCCGGCCCACCGGCGCAGCCGCCGCAACGTCCGGGCGGCCAGGTCGGTCCTGGCTGGGGCAGGAGTACCGGCCGCGGGCGCGAAAGGTCGTGGAAGTGGGCCGATCACCCAGCCAGCAGGCAAGATCGATGCGACTTCGATCGCAATGTCGTCGTCCAGATCGCCGGTGCTGCCGCCCGAGCTGACCAGCCACAGCTCGGCGGTATCTCGATCAAGGTCGGAGAGCAGCTCGCGGGCCGCGCCGTGGCCGTCGTCGACGATGATCACCCGGGCCGGTGCGTGCGCGCGGATGATGTTCGCGAGTCTGTCGTGGAGGTAATGGCGACGCTCGGCCGCGGGCATCTCGTCGAGCACCCGGGGAAAGGTCTCGACGGCGACTCTGGCGGTCAAGCCGGCCGCACGGGCGGCCGGCAACGCGACGATGCGTGGTCCGTCGGTGGCCACGGTGGCCCGCACCGTGCTGGACACGACCGAATCGATCGTCTCCCCACGGGTCAGGTCGACAATGAGCGTGCCGCGTGGCGGTGCTGGCGCAGCCTCGCGAACCGGTTCGGCCGGCTCGCCGATGAGCCCGGCGAGCCGCTCGAGGTGAGTCTCCACGCCGAACCGTTTGGCGACGAGTTCGACGCCGGCCCGGGATTGTGCCGCGTACGCGTCCCAACTGGCATACAACTCGTCGACGTACTCCTGGACGTCCGACGACTGGCCGTACCGGCAAGCGTCGCCGAAGATCGGCTCCAGAGCCGGCGGCACGATAGCGACCGCACCGGTCGCTAGGGCTTCCAGCACGGCCCGCCCGAACGGCTCGGTGAACCTGCGGTGGTGGAAGTAGACGAAGAAATCCAGCCCGGCGAGAAACGGCTGTGGCGGCACGGCGCCGAACGGCAGGCCGGTCCAGTTCGCCGGCTGGTAGCCGAGGACGGCCGCCGGGGTGGACATGCCCCCGAGAATCCTGATCTCGTACCGCGGGTCGTCCGGGTAGGCGGCGAGTAGCTGCCGGCGGCGCCCCGGCCACTTCGTCCAGTCGTCAGCGGTATGCCGGCCCAGGATCGGGCGATCCGATACGAAGCCGGTGCGTTCGACGCGCCACTCGCTGAGGTCGATGACGGGTTCCCAGTCCGTCGGCAGCATCGGTCGTCCCGCAGCGAGTGGGGCGAGGGCGTCCCGGACTATGGGACTTATCGGCGCCCACGTCGGTGCGACGCCGACGGTGCGCTCCACCTGCTCGGCCACCTGGTCCACGTCGTAGGCCTGCTCGTACTTGCCCGGGCCGTAGGGCACCGCGTTCGCGACGACCAGCGCGCGTTCGGCCGAGATCTTCGGTAGCTCGGCCGGCGGCTCGTCGAACACCGACGGGTGCCGCACCAGCAGCAGTTTCGCCGTCACGTTGTCGAGCCCGGTCACCAGGGCCGCCGTCCCGTCGTCGAGGAGCCGGCGTAGCGCAGGAGCGAACGACCGGTGCGGTCCGATCAGGGGTGATGGCAGGTGCAGGAGGCCGGTACGGTAACCCGCCCGAGCCTGCGCTCGGATCTCGTCGACAACGCTGGCCGTGCTGCCCGCTGGGAAACGGCAGTCGGTCGCGACGAGGACATCGAACGTGTCTGCGCTGGCCACCCTCGTACCTTTCCCGGTGCTACTTTCCACCATCACACACCGAGCCCGGCTTTCGAGCCGAGCTCGTAAGGACGAGCGCGAATTCTGCCATGGTCGCCTGCAGGTCGTGCCGCCAGTCAAGCCACGAGGACGTCGGCGCGTTCAGCCGCCGTCCGGGCATCGCGCTTCGACGGATCCTCGTGGCGGACCAGGACCGCCGAACCACCGATCGCAAGCGGGACGAGCAATGCGTCTCGCAGCGCGCCGGCCAGGTCGGCTGCCGGCACCAGCAGACGCGAGCCCGGCCCGGCGCCTATCTCCGCCGCCCGGTTCTCCGCAGCTTCGACCAGGCCGCCGTAACTGATCGGACTTCCGGCTGACTCGAGCGCGCGGGCGTCGTCGGGGGGCGCGGTGTAGGGCACCAGCCGGTCGGGGTAGGCGGGCACCTCGATGGCGTAGTCGAGTACACCCGCCGGCAGCGGCTCGGTGAACCGGCCGCCCAGCGGTCGCAGAGACAGCGCGATCACTTCCGGTGCAGACATCGCGCCGGCCATCGACTCGGGGGCGGCGACGGCGACATCCGCCGAGGCGGCCGCATCCGGCTCCAGCAGCACCGTGGCGCCCACCGCCCAACCCGCACACGCCCATACGAGGGTCTGCCAGTGGGGTGGCAGCAACAGTGCCACCCGGTCACCCGGCTGGGCGGACAACCCGTCCCGGAGCAGGCCGGCGGTCTTGGCCACCCAGTTGTCGAAGGTGGCGACCGACAGTTCGACCCGCTCGCCCGTGGCGTCGTCGTAGAAGGTGACGAATGGGCGGGAGCCGTCGCGGGCGAGTTCGGCGCGCAGGAGATCGTACGGGTGGGCCATGACCGCCGAGCCTAGTAAGGGATGATGTGCCGATGCTCCATGCAGTCATCCCCGCCGGCGGCAGTGGCACCAGGTTGTGGCCGCTGTCGCGGGCCGGCCACCCGAAGTTCCTGCTTCGCCTTGCCGGCGGAGAATCGCTGCTCCAAGCCACGGTGAGCCGGCTGGCTTCGCTCGTTCCTCCGGAACGGATGCTGATCGTCTCCGGCCGGCCGCACGTTTCCGCTATCGCGGCTCAGCTGCCGGACTTACCAGCGGACAACATCTTGGCCGAGCCGTCGCCCCGGGATTCCTGCGCGGCGATCGGCCTGGCGGCTGCCGTTATCGCTCGGCGCGATCCGGACGCCATCATGGGCTCGTTCGCAGCCGACCATCTGGTTCAGGACCGCGAGCGTTTCGTCGAGACGATTAGAGCCGCGGTCACCGGCGCAGAGCAGGGTTTCCTGATGACTGTCGGCATGACGCCGACACGACCGGAGACGGGGTTCGGGTACCTGCATTGTGGGCGGCGGGTCGGTGATTCGCCGATACTCGAGGTCCTTCAGTTCAAGGAGAAGCCCACCCACGAGGTGGCGCGCAAGTTCGTCGATTCCGGGGAGTACCTCTGGAATGCCAGCATGTTCCTCTGGCGAGTAGAAGTGTTCCTCGCCGAACTCGAGCGCCAGCAGCCGGAACTGCATGCGGGTGTGGTGCGGATCGCCGCGGCGTGGGACGGCCCTGACCGTGCTGACGTGCTGGCGGATGTGTGGCCGAGCTTGCCGAAGATCGCGGTCGACTACGCCGTCATGGAGGATGCCGCCGCGCGTGGGCGGGTAGCCACCGTCCCGGCCGACTTCGGATGGGCGGACGTTGGCGACTTCCGGAACCTCGGGGAGTTGCTGGCTGCCGACGACAAGGGGAACGTCGTCGTCCCCACCTCGCCTACTGCGCCCACGCCGGTGCTGTCGGAGACGAGTGGCAGTGTGGTCGCCGTAGAGGACGGCCGGTTGGTCGCGCTCCTCGGATTGCAGGATGTGATCGTTATCGACACCCCGGATGCGCTGCTGGTCTGCGCGCGCGACCGGGCTCAAGATGTCAAGAAGCTGGTCGACGAGCTCAAGGCCCGTGGGGCCACCGAATACCTGTGAGGTGTGGACTTGTGGAGCTGACGCGCCGGTGGCGTCCTGATTCACCGGTCGACATCGTGGCCACCCTCAGCGTGCACGGGCGTGGACGGTACGACGCCACGCAGCGCGTGGTGGCCGGCGCGGTCTGGCGGACCTGCCGCACGCCCGAGGGGCCGGCCACGCTCAAGTTGTCGCCTGGCGCAGACGGTGTCGTCCAGGCGACCGCCTTTGGCAGCGGTGCGGCTTGGGTTCTGGACCGGGTGCCGGGATGGCTCGGCGAGCACGATCGGCCGGAGGAGTTGCGGCCACTCCATCCGATCGTCGAGCAGGCGGCGAAGCGCAATGCCGGGCTTCGCATCGGCGCCACCAAGCTGATCATGGAGGCGCTGGTGCCGGTGATCCTGGAGCAGAAGGTCACCGGAATAGAGGCGCGGCGATCGTGGCAGGCCCTGATGCGCAGGCACGGCGAGCCTGCGCCCGGCCCCGCGCCGCGAGGCATGCGTGTACTCCCAGCGCCGCATGTGTTGCGGCACCTGCCGTCGTGGGAGTGGCACCGGCTGGGCGTCGGGCCGGAGCGGTCCAGGACGATAGTGCGGTCCGCTGCGCTGGCCGGCTCGCTCGAGCGGTTGGCCGACCGGCCGTCGGCCGAGGCGATGGCCGGCCTGCAGTCCGTTCCCGGGATCGGACGTTGGACGGCCGCCGAGGTGGTGCAGCGATCCCATGGCGACCCCGACGCCGTGTCGGTGGGCGACTACAACCTGCCCGCCGTGGTGGCATATGCCCTCGCCGGTGAGCGGACGGCAGACGACGACCGGATGCTCGAACTGCTCGAGCCGTACCGCGGGCAGCGTCACCGGGTCTGCCTGCTCCTTGCCCGGACCGGCCCGCGCCCGCCGCGTCACGGGCCCCGCCAGCCGCTCCGCGATTTCCGGGCCATTTAGCCGGCTGGCCGCACACTCGTGTGTGGTGGCGGCGCGCAGCCCGCCAATCGAACCGCGGGAGCGTGAGACCGTGCGGCAATTCCCCTGATCGTCACCGGCCGGTGTGCGGCGGCGCGGCAGGCAGTTGCACCGTGACGCAGAGCCCGCCGGCGGGGCGGGGGACGATGGTGAGTGTTCCGTGGTGTGCCTGGGTGATGCTCTTGGCGATTGCCAGGCCGAGGCCGACACCTGCATGGTCACGGCGGATGCGTTCGGTGCCGCGCTGGAACGGTTCGGTGAGTGTCGAGACCAGCTGTGGGGTGAGCTTGTCGCCGGTGTTTTCGACGGTGAGCTTGACGGACTCGGGGCGGATGGCGGTGTTGACCTGCACGGTGCCGTGTTCGGGGAGGTTGTGGACGATGGCGTTGTGCAGGAGTGTTTCGGCGGCTTGTTCCGCGATGAGGGACAAGTCGACGTGTTCTCGGGTGAAGGATCGCTGGTCGGCGCGGCTGAGCAGCAGTAGCGCTTCGGTGAGGTCGATCGCTCGGGCGTTGACGGCGCGGAGCCGGTCGACGAGCTCGCCCGGGTCGCGGTTCGGATCCTTTCGGGCGAGGTCGAGGAGTGTCTGCGTGACTGCCAACGGCGTACGCAGCTCGTGGGAGGCGTTGGCCGCGAACCGCTGCTGTTCGGCGACGTGCGCTTCGAGCCGGGCGAGCATGGCATCGAAGCTGTCGGCGAGCTCGCGGAACTCGTCTTGACGGCCTTCCAACTCGATCCGGTGGGAGAGCGACCCGGTCGCGGCTCTGCGGGTGGCGTTCGTGATGCGCGTCAGGGGCGCGAGCATCCGGCCGGCGAGGAACCATCCCCCGACGAGGCCGAAGACGAGCAGGAACGCCAGCGCCTGGGCCGCCCTCGGCGCGAAGGCATCCAGCAGGTCGGAGCGGGTGGGGCTGGAGGGGCCGAGGCCGAAGCGCGCATGGTCGGGTACGTAGCGCAGGAGGAACACCCACACAGTGGCCAGCAGCAAGGCACCGGCGATCATGAGGAAGCCGGCATAGCTGAGGGTGAGTTTGAGGCGGACACTCAACCCAGGCGCTCTATCCACCGTGGCCTCCCCCGCCTCCGGCGTCCGGTCCGGTGTCGATGCGGTAGCCGACGCCGGGCACGGTGGCGATCAGCCATGGTTCGCCGAGCCGTTTGCGCAGGGCCGAGACCGTGATGCGCACGGCGTTGGTGAACGGGTCGGCGTTCTCGTCCCACGCCCGTTCCAGCAACTCTTCGGCGCTGATCACGCCGCCTTCGGCAGCGACGAGAACTTCCAGCACCGCGAACTGCTTCCTGGTCAGGGCGACGTACCGGCCGTCCCGGTATACCTCGCGACGGAACGGATCCAGCCGCAGGCCTGCGATCTCGCGCACGGGCGGCCTGTTGTGCGCACGCCTGCGGTCGAGTGCCCTGAGCCGCAGCACGAGCTCTCGCAGCTCGAACGGCTTGGTGAGGTAGTCGTCGGCGCCGAGTTCGAACCCGGTGGCCTTGTCGTCGAGCCGGTCGGCAGCGGTGAGCATCAGGATCGGCATACCGCTGCCGGAGGCGACGATGCGTTCGGCGATCTCGTCACCGGAGGGCCCGGGAATGTCGCGGTCGAGGACGGCGATGTCGTAATTGTTGATGCTAAGCAGTTCCAGCGCGGTGTCGCCGTCGCCGGCGGTGTCGGCGGCGATCGCTTCCAGGCGCAGCCCGTCGCGGATGGCCGCTGCCATATAGGGCTCGTCCTCGACGACCAACACGCGCATGGGATCGATGCTACGAGCCGGCGCATATCGTCGGCGTACTGAAAACCGCGTACGTGCTCGCAACACCGTGCCGCCTTCGCTTGAAGGCATGGACCACACCGCACCAGCACGAGCAGAAGCCCGCCGGGCTCCCAGGCTCGTCGGCCTGGCAGCCGTCACGGCTGCAATCATCGGAACATTCGTCTATCAGTCATCCTCATCGGCGCCTTCGTTCGGCGAGGATCTTCGCGGCGGCCACCATGGTGCGTTCGGCGAGGCTGACGGTGTCGTCCCCGACGGCACGTCGGTCTTCGATGACGACATTCCGGCAGTGGCCAACCTCGATCCGAGCCTGCTCAAGGCCCTTCGCCGAGCTGCAAGGGATGCAGCAAAGGACGGCGTCGAGTTCCAGGTCAACAGTGGCTGGCGGTCACCCGAGTACCAGGAGCAGCTTCTCCGTCAGGCGGTCTCGAAGTACGGCTCAGAGGAGGAAGCCGCCCGATGGGTCGCCACCGCGGATACGTCGCCTCACGTGTCCGGGGACGCGGTCGACATGGGGCAATCCGATGCCACGGCGTGGCTGTCCAAGCACGGCGCCGGGTACGGGCTGTGCCAGATCTACCGCAACGAGCCCTGGCATTACGAACTGCGCTCGGAAGCCATCGATCACGGCTGCCCGTCCATGCACGCCGACCCAACGCACGATCCAAGGATGCAGCAGCGATCAGCACGCTCGGCATAGCGCCGGTGTCTCCGCCCGCAGATCGGCCATCGGCGCTCGTGTTTGTCAAATCAATAAGGGACGCATGGCGGTTGATCGACGAGCGGAACGTCGGGCCTACCGGAAGAGCACGTAATCGCCGAAGTCCCGTCGCGGGTGGTCCGGTGGCGTCGACGCTGCGTGGCCGACCGC
>Ga0214469_1000755_pt1 | contig 11587 bp, 9 predicted proteins | sample RVTome_10_FD_187340 | JGI IMG/M metagenome (GOLD analysis project Ga0214469, IMG submission 187340) | Soil microbial communities from uranium-contaminated site in the Upper Colorado River Basin, Wyoming, United States - RVT153D57 HiSeq ... | reverse complement strand
GCCCATTGGCCGCGCGCCCTCATCGCGCTCGTGACCGTGGTCGCCTCCTCGCTCGTGGCGGACTCCGGGGACTTCCCGTCATGGGCATGGATCCCGGTCGCCGTCGCCGGGGCGCTCCTCGTCGCGCTGTCTCTCATGTGGGACTCGACCCTCTCCACCCGCACCTTCCTCACCGGGACCATGGTCACGATCGTGGTGCTCGGGGCGCTTTCCGGGGTGACGTTCGTCGACGGTTGGGCGAGATGGAACTACGAGGGCTATGAGATGAAAGAGCCGTGGCCCGAATACGAGGCCCTGATGATGGAGATCGACGCGCTGCCTCCCGGACGGGTCCATTGGGAGGCGGCGAACAAGGAGCTCGGGGTGTACGGGACGCCGATGTCGCCGATGCTCATCCCGTACTGGACCGAAGGCTCACATCCATCCATGGAAGGCCTCTACTTCGAATCATCACTCACCACACCTTTCCACTTCATCAACTCATCGGAGATGTCGGAGCGGCCCTCCAATCCGATACCGGGACTGACCTACCACACCGGGAACATGGAGCGGGGCCTGAAGCACCTGGAGTTCTTCGGTGTCCAGTACTACGTGGCGGTCACCCCGGAGGCCACAGAGAGGGCCGACGGCTTCGCCGAGCTGACCGAGCTGTCCACTGCCGGCCCCTTCACCATCTACCGACTACCCGAGACCGAGCTGGTGGAGGCGGCCACATACCTCCCCGCCGTCTACGAGGTACCCGAGCGCAATCTGTTCGCCTCCCTGACCGGGGCGCCAACCGTCACCGGCGTCGACGGCCACGAGCTGCCCAGCTTCTTCGACATGGCCCTAGATTGGTACGACGACGTGGACAATCTCGATCGTTGGGTTGTCGCCGACGGCCCCGACGACTGGCCCCGAATCGAATCGCCGGAGCAGAGACCCGATATCCCGCTCGAGGTTCCCGCGGACGCAGTCAGCGACGTCGTCGTGGAGAATCACCGGATCTCCTTCACCACCACTGCGGTGGGGGTGCCCCACATGGTCAAGGTGTCCTACTTCCCGAACTGGACCGCCCAGGGTGCAGACGGGCCATGGCGGGCCACACCATCTCTCATGGTGGTGGTGCCGACCGCCGAGCAAGTCGTCCTCGAGTTCGAAGACACCTGGGCCGAGAACGGAGGAAAGATAGCCACTGCGGTCGGAGTGGCGGTCCTGCTGGGAGCTTTTCTCTGGGGCAGGAGAAGAGCCCTAAGCAACCAGCAATAGGTCATGGGCCAGAGGGCGTTCTGGCCTATTACCTGAGGTTCAAGGCTTGGGGCCGTTCAGGATCCTTCGAATTCTGAACAAACCGACCACTGTTCGTGGAGCCCGCTTCACCAGCGATGATCTCGCCAACCTCATCTCCTCGACGACTACCGGCACCTCCTCGATGTGGTAGCCGGCTCGCTCCGCCCTGACCACGAGCTCGGTGTCGAAGAGATCCTGACGACTGACCACCTGCTGGGCCAGGGCCTCGACCAGGTCACGCCGGAACGCCTTCATGCCGTGGGTGTCGCTGACCCGTGAGCCGAGGATGGTTCGGAGCATCAGGTTGAAGACCCGGGTGGCGACCCGTCGGATCAGGGGGCGTCGGTCCTCCGACCCCGGATCCCGTTTCGACGCGATCACGAGGTCGACCCCCTCCAGCTCGAGGACACGTCTCAGGAAGTCGGCGGAGAAATAATCGATGTCGAAGTTGACCACCCAGTCCCCGTCGGCCTTCAAGAACCCTTCCCTCATCGCGGCTCCGTAGTCGGGCTCCTGCATTGAGAGCACCGTGACCGGGTGCTCGCCGGCCACCTGCCGGGTCACTTCGGCGGTGCCGTCGCCGGATCCGTTCTCGACGATCAGGATGCGATACGTCTCATCGAGGCTCTCCATCTGCTCGATGAGGGCGGGAAGAGCCCGCGGGATGAATGCGGCCTCGTTGTACACGGGGACGACAATCGAAAAGATCGGGCTCATCGGTGGCGGCAGTGTAGGAATGAGCATGGGATAGGCACCCCCTAGACTTCGCCGCCGATGGATCCCCACACAGTTTTCAAGGCCTATGACATCCGCGGCCGCACCGACAACGGAGAGGTGGATCCCGAGTTGTTTCGGCTGGTGGGGGGTGCGTTCGTCTCGCTGGTCGCCACCGACAGCGTCGCGGTGGGCCGGGACTGCCGGGAATCCTCAGACGGGCTCTTCGCCGGGCTGATCGACGGGATGACCCGGGCCGGCGCCGACGTGATCGACCTGGGGCAGGTGCCCACCGATCTCGTCTACTTCTATTCAGGTAAGCATGAGATCCCGGGGGCGATCATCACTGCATCGCACAACCCTCCGCAGTACAACGGGTTGAAGCTATGCCGTTCCGGCGCCGCCCCGGTCGGGGTGGACACCGGTCTGACCGAGATCAAGGCCCAGGTCCTGGAAGGCGGAGCGCCGCCGGCCACATCGCAGGGGGAGGTTCGCAAGGTCGACGCCAGCGACGATTACGTCGATCACCTGCTCTCGGTGGTCGACGCCACTTCGATCGGGCCCCTCCGGGTCGCGGTGGACGGGGGCAACGGTATGGCCGGAGTGACAGTGGAGCGGGTCTTCGCCCGGATCGCCGCCACCCTCGATGGGCTCTACCTGGAGCCGGATGGGACCTTCCCCAACCATCCAGCGGACCCGATCCAGCCGGAGAATCTCCGCGACCTGATCGCGATGGTCGGAAATGGCGGCCACGACCTCGGTGTCGCCTTCGACGGGGACGCCGACCGGGCGTTCTTCATCGACGACCGGTCGGAGGCAGTGAGTGGAAGCACCGTCACCGCCCTCATCGCCCGCTGGATGCTGAAACGTCATCCCGGCGCCTCGATCATCCACAACCTGATCACCTCGCGCGCCGTTCCCGAGACCGTCCGTGCCGCCGGGGGGAACCCGATACGGACCCGGGTCGGGCACAGTTACATAAAGCAGGTCATGGCCGAGTCGGGAGCCGTGTTCGGGGGCGAGCACAGCGGTCATTACTACTTCGCGGACAACTATCGGGCCGACTCGGGGATGCTCGCCATGCTGGTCCTACTCCGGGTCATCTCCGAGGACGGTCGCCCCCTCTCCGCCCTCCGCCGCGAGGTGGAGCCATACCGGGCGTCTGGAGAGATCAACTTCGTGGTCGCCGATCCGGCGACGTCGATGACAAAGGTGGAGGCGATGTTCCCCGACGCCGTGATCGACCATGTCGACGGTCTCTCGCTCGATCTCGGCGATGTCTGGTTCAATCTGCGCCCGTCGAACACCGAGCCGCTGTTGCGTCTCAACGTGGAGGCCGGTGACGAAGCGACATTGGAGAGAACGGTGGCACAGTTGACCGCGACACTCGAGGAGGGCCGATGAGCCTCATCGACCCACAGTTGGCGGCGATCCTGGTGTGTCCCGTCGACAAGGCCGATCTCACCGAAGACGAGGCCACGTCACATCTGGTCTGCACCGAATGTGGCCGCCGGTACCCGGTGCGGGACGGGATCCCCGTGATGCTGGTCGGAGAGGCGGAAGGTGGAGCTGATGAGTGACATGTTGGAGATGATCCGGACCCTGGGCGACCAGCTGCGATGGGCCCGCGACCTCGACGTCCCCGACCTCGCGCCCAGGGCCGAGGTCCTGGTCGGCGGGATGGGGGGCTCGGGGATCTCGGGCGACTTCGGCGCAGCCCTGGCGGCGGGCACCGCGGGAAGGGTGGCCGTTCACAAGGGTTACGCCCCTCTCCCCGGCTGGGCGTCGAGGGTGAAGCCGGTCGTGGTGGCCGCGTCCTACTCGGGGAACACCGAGGAGACCCTGGACATGGTTGCGGCGGCGTCCGAGGCGGAGCTGCCGATCGTGACCATCACCACCGGGGGTCGGCTCGCCGAGTTGACCGTCGAGAACGGATGGCCCACCCTCCCGGTTCCGAGCGGGCTGCAGCCCCGGGCCGCCATCGGCTATCTCGCCGGTGCGGTCGCCCGGTCGCTCCATGCCTTCGGCGTGCTCTCCGACCAGCGACCCGCCTTGGACGAAGCGGCCGATCTGGTCGATGGAGCGACCAGCGAGGAGTCGGTTACATGGGCCATGGCCTCCGATCTGGCCAAGGGCCTTGTCGGTCGTCTCACCATCATCTATGGGGGCGGGCCAATCAGCGGCACGGCCGCCCAGCGATGGAAGACCCAGATCAACGAGAACGCCAAGATGCCCGCCTGGTGGTCGCTGCTCCCTGAGCTCGACCACAACGAGATCGTTGGTTGGGAGACATTGCCCGACATCACCAAGGACCTCATCGGCATCGTCGCCCTCACCGACCCGGCGGATCACGCCAGGGTTCGCGCCCGTCTCGATCACACCTCGGCTCTGACCGAGTTCGCCGTTCCCTGGCTGGCAGAGGTACCGGCGCATGGCGAGACGGTGCTGGCCCGGTTGATGTCGCTCACGGTCTGCGGCGACCTGGTGTCCTGGATGCTGGCCGTCGAGGCTGGTGTCGACCCGGTGCCGGTCGAGACAATCGAGAAATTGAAGCAACTTCTAGTGAAGGACTGAGATGAACTACGACATCGCCAACCCCGCTCTCGCCGAGGACGGTGCCCGACGAGTGGACTGGGCCGGGCGCCGGATGCAGGTCCTGGCCACGGTGCGGGAGCGTTTCGCCAAGGAGAAGCCCCTGGACGGGCTGGTGGTGGCCGCTTGCCTCCATGTCACCGCGGAGACGGCAAACCTGATGTTGGCGCTCCGCGACGGCGGCGCCGAGCCGCTTCTCTGCGCCTCCAACCCGCTGTCGACCCAGGACGATGTGGCGGCCGCCCTGGTGGCAGAAGGGATCCCGGTCTTCGCCATCAGAGGCGAGGATGCAGACTCCTACTACAAGCACATAAACGCCGTCCTCGACCACGCACCGGCGATCACCATGGACGACGGCGCCGATCTGGCCACATTGCTCCACACCGACCGTCGTGACATCGAGGTGATCGGATCCACCGAGGAAACCACCACCGGCGTGATCCGTCTCAAGGCGATGGCGGCCGACGGCACGCTGCGGGTCCCGGTGGTCGCGGTGAACGACTCGGCGACCAAACATCTCTTCGACAACCACTATGGGACCGGGCAATCGGCGATCGACGGGATAATCCGCGCCACCAACGTCCTCCTCGCCGGACAGAACATCGTGGTGATCGGCTATGGCGACTGTGGCCGTGGCGTGGCGAACCGGGCCGACGGTCTGGGAGCCAGTGTGATCGTGGTCGAGGTCGACCCGGTTCGCGCCCTGACCGCGGTCATGGACGGATATCGGGTGATGACCGCGGCCGAGGCGGCTCGGGTCGGTGACATCTTTGTCACGGTGACCGGCAACAAGCACGTATTGCGGATGGAGCACTTCGACGTGATGAAGGATGGTGTGATCCTGGCCAATGCCGGTCACTTCGACATCGAGTTGGATCTCGCCGCGCTCCGTGCAGCCTCCGTGGCCCGACGGATGGTCCGCAACAACCTGGACGAGTTCGAGATGTCCGACGGGCGACGTCTCCTGGTCGCAGCGGAAGGCCGTCTCGTCAACCTGGGCGCAGCCGAGGGCCATCCCGCCGACGTGATGGATATGTCGTTCTCCAACCAGGCGTTGGCGGCGGAATACCTGGCGTTGAACGTCGACGACCTCGAGCCCAAGATCTACACATTGCCGGCGGAGATCGACAACGAGGTGGCCCGGATCAAGCTGGAGCAGATGGGAGCCGGTCTCGACGTCCTCACCGAGGAGCAGGTGTCGTACCTCTCCGGCTGGCAGGAGGGGACCTAGGCCCCAAGCCTCAAGCCTCCAAGCCTCCAAGCCAAAAAGCCAGTGCGCGATCTGGCCTGTGGCCGTGGCCTGAGGCTTTCTGTCGGCGGGGCCGGATACGTTTCCAGGGTGCTCTGTCAGACCTGTCATCGCTTCGCCCAGGGCTTTCTCTGCGATCGTTGCCGGGCGAATCTGCGCCCGGCGGCGGAGCGGATCCTGGACGGAGGGATCAGGCTGGTGGCTGCATTCGACCACACCGGTGTCGCCCGGGCCCTGGTCCACGACCTCAAGTATCGTGGCCTCACTCGCTTCGCCGACCTGGTGGTGGAGAAGGTAGCTCCCCTGGTGCCCCGCTTGCCCGTCGTCCCGGTGCCCCGGACCTGGTCTCGTCGACTCCGGTATGGGATCGACCCTGCCCGCGAGATAGGTGTCAGGTTGGCCGATGCGCTCGATATGCCGCTGTGGGACTGTCTCGCCGCGCCGATCCACGCCAGACGGCGGGCGGGGGGCGACCACTCCCGGCCGGCGCCCAGATTCCGGGCGAGAGCGAGTACCGGAGGACGGTTTCTCCTGGTCGACGACGTGGTCACCACAGGGGTGACGGTGCGATCGGCGGCAACCACCATCGGAATGGGCCGATTGGCCCTTGTGGTGGCGGCCAATACAGCCGATATGGTGTCTAGTCCACTAACTCGCCAGGGAGAACAAATGAATGACCGGTCCACGGAGGTATGACTATGGCGTCCGTGGTGATAGTCGACGACGCCGAGCTCTTCCGCGAGGCCCTTCGCGCTGCATTCTCACAGGAGGGTTTCGAGGTGAAGGCCGTCGCCGCCGACGCGATGAGAGCCATCGACATGGCCAGGGAGCACAAGCCTGATCTCGTGATGCTCGACCTGCTCATGCCCGGCATGTCCGGGACCGAGGTGGTCGGGGCCATCCTCAAGGCGTCCCAGCAGACCAAAGTCGTCCTGCTCACGTCGAGTGAGTCGGCCAAGGACATGCTGGCCGCGGTCAAGGCGGGGGCGTCGGGGTACCTCACCAAGGACACCCCCCTGCCCCGTCTCGTCTCCGCAATGCACGACGTGTTGGACGGTGGCGCCGCCCTCTCCCCGGCCATGGGAGGCAAGTTGTTCGCAGCATTGCGTGACCTTCTCCGCCATCACGGGGAGGCCGTTGCGCGCAGCCCCGAGCTGACCGGGCGTGAGCTGGAGATCCTGAGCCATATCGGCGCCGGCAAGACGTCGAAGGAGATCGCAGCCGAGCTGTACATCTCGGAGAACACCGTGAGAAACCATGTGCGCAACGTCCTCGACAAGCTAGGGCTCAAGTCCAGATTCGAGGCCGTCACCTGGGCGCAGAGAGAGGGTCTGATCGACATCCGCTGACCCTGGGTCTGGGTTGGCAGGTGGGGTCAAATCGGGGCTCCCGGTAGCATGGGGGATCGATGCCAATCCTCTCCAAGGTCCTGCGTGCCGGGGAAGGCAAGACACTTCGACAGTTCCAGGGAATCGTGGCCGCGGTCAACGACGCCGAGCCGCAGTTCGAAGCTCTCTCCGATGAGGACCTGAAAGCCAAGACAACCGAGTTCCGCAACCGGGCCGCCGGCGGTGAGTCGCTCGACGATCTCCAGGTCGAGGCGTTCGCGGTCGTGCGGGAGGCGGCCAAACGGGTCCTCGGTCAGCGTCACTTCGACGTCCAGGTGATAGGCGCCGCCGCCATGCACCGCGGGATGGTGTCCGAGATGAAAACAGGTGAGGGAAAAACCCTGGTCTCGACCATGCCGGCCTATCTCAACGCACTCGGTGGTGGCGGGGTCCATCTGGTCACGGTCAACGACTATCTGGCCTCCCGTGACGCCGATTGGATGGGAGCGATTCACCGCTTCCTCGGGCTCGACGTGGGTCTGATCCAGAACGGCATGCCCCCCGCCGACCGGCACCCGGCCTACGCCGCCGACATCACCTATGGCACCAACAACGAGTTCGGCTTCGATTACCTGCGGGACAACATGGCGATGCGGGCCGCCGACCGGGTGCAACGTGGCCATACCTATGCCATCGTCGACGAGGTCGACTCCATCCTCATCGACGAGGCGAGAACGCCATTGATCATCTCGGGTCGTCTGTCGGACAGCGCCAAGTGGTACCGGGACTTCGCCAAGATCGTCAACCGTCTGCAAAAAGACGTCCACTACGAGGTCGACGAGCGCAAGCGCCAGGTCCTGACCACCGAGGAGGGCGTCGCCCGGGTGGAGCAGGTGCTGGGCGTGGAGAACCTGTTCGACCATGCCGCAGTCGACTTCGTCCACCATCTCGAGGCCGGGCTCAGGGCCAAGGAGCTCTACCTCCGTGACGTGGACTACCTGATCGACCACGGCGAGGTGAAGATCGTCGATGAGTTCACCGGGCGTGTCCTCGAGGGTCGGCGTTACTCCGAGGGTCTCCACCAGGCGATCGAGGCCAAGGAAGGCGTGGCCATCAAGGAGGAGAACCAGACGCTGGCCACCATCACCCTGCAGAACTACTTCCGTCTCTACGACAAGCTGGCCGGTATGACCGGCACGGCCCAGACCGAGGCGCCCGAGCTGGCCCAGATCTACTCGCTCGAGGTGATCTCGGTCCCGACCAACCGCCCCCTGGCGCGCGCCGACCAGGGCGATCTCGTGTACAAGACCGAGAGCGCCAAGTTCGCCGCCGTGGTCGCCGACGTCGCCGCCCGCACCGAGAACGGGCAACCGGTCCTGCTCGGAACGGTCTCTATCGAGAAATCGGAGAGACTGTCCAAAGAGCTGGACCGGCACGGGATCAAACACGAGGTGCTCAATGCCAAGCACCACGCCCGGGAGGCGGACATCATCGCCCAGGCCGGCCGCCCTGCGGCGGTGACGGTGGCCACCAACATGGCCGGGCGAGGAGTCGACATCATGCTCGGCGGCAACCCCGATGGAATGGCCCGCACCGAGCTGAAAAAGAGGGGGATCACACCCGACGACCCGTCGTATGCCGACCTCGAGTCGAAGCTGACCGAGGAGTTCGAGAACCAGATCGACCCCGACAAACAGCTCGTGATCGACGCCGGGGGCCTCTACGTGGTTGGAACCGAGCGTCACGAGTCCCGGCGCATCGACAACCAGCTCCGTGGCCGGTCCGGGCGTCAGGGCGACCCGGGCGAGTCCCGTTTCTATCTCTCGTTGGAAGATGACCTGATGCGTCGCTTCCAGGGGGAGTGGGTCACCGGGATCATGGACCGGCTTCGACTCCCCGAGGACCAACCGATCGAGGCAAACATGGTCTCCAAGGCGATCGAGCGGGCCCAGCGTCAGGTGGAGTCGCAGAACTTCGAGATCCGCAAGAACGTCCTCAAGTACGACGAGGTGATGAACCGCCAACGCGAGGTCATCTACACCTGGCGTCGATCGATCCTGGAGGGGACCGCCGGGGACGACCTGGTCGGGGAGTGGATCGAGACGGTGGTGACCGATGTCGTCGAGAGCGAGATCTCCTCCGAGATTCCACGTTCCGACTGGGACTGGGAGGCGTTCCAGCGAGAGCTCACCCAGGTATACCCGACCGAGATCGACGCCTCGAAGCTGACCGGCGGTGTCGACGACGTGGTGGAGCACGTGGTCGAGGAGGCGTTGGACGCCTATGCGAGACGCGAGACCGAGCTCGGGTCCGAAGTGCTGCGTCAGGTGGAGCGATCGGTCATGTTGTCGGTGATCGACAACAAGTGGCGGGAGCATCTCTCCGAGATGGACTATCTGCGTGCCGGGATCGGGCTGCGGGCGATGGGACAGAGAGATCCGCTCTCGGAGTACCAGCGCGAGGCCTACGACATGTTTGCCGAGCTGGTCGAGTCGGTTAAGCGAGATGCGGTCCGCTATCTGTTCCGGGTCGAGCTGGCTCAGCCGAAGACCGAGCCGCAGCGGGTCGAGGCCAACCCGACCGGGGGCAAGCCGACCAAGCAGGCGGTTTCGGACAAGATCGGGCGCAACGACCCCTGCCCCTGCGGGTCGGGCAAGAAGTACAAGCGCTGTCATGGTGCGGCGTAGCCGCTCCATCACAGCTGTACTGGGTACCGGGTACTAGATACTTGGACGCACGATGAGCCTCGAAATCACGGATCCCAAGGCGATGCTGGCCGAGTTGCGGCAGCGGCTCGTGGATGCGCGCGGCTTTCTCGACATGGAGGCCAAGGAAAGGGAGCTGGTCGCCCTCAGGGACCGAGCCTCCGCTCCCGATCTCTGGGACGACCAGGACGAGGCGCGCATCGTCAGCCAGCGCCTCGCCCGCTACGAGGGGCTCTTCGACATGGTGCGCAACCTGACTTCGAAGATCGACGACGCGGAGGTCCTCCTCGAGCTGGCCGACGAGGCAAGCGATCCCGAAGCACGAAATGAGGCGTTGGCCGAGCTCAGCGATGTCTCCAGCCAGCTCGACGCTCTCGAGCTCGAGTCGTTGTTCTTCGACGAGTACGACGAGGCCGATGCGATTATCAGTGTCCATGCCGGCGCCGGGGGAGTGGACGCACAGGACTGGGCCGAGATGATGGCCCGGATGTATCAGCGCTTTCTCACCGACGCCGGTTACAACTACACGGTCGAAGAGGTGACCGAAGGTGAGGAGGCCGGCATCAAGTCTGCCACGTTCACCGTGAAGGGCGACCGCGCCTACGGGATCCTCGAGGGGGAGCGGGGTGTCCACCGTCTGGTACGGATCAGCCCTTTCGACTCCAACGCCCGCCGCCAGACCTCTTTTGCCGGCGTCGATGTCGTGCCCTATCTGGGGGAGCAGGCGAAGGTGGAGATCGACGAGGACGACCTTCGCATCGACACCTACAGGTCGCAGGGGGCAGGTGGTCAGCACGTCAACAAAACCGACTCGGCGGTGCGGATAACCCATCTCCCCACCGGGATCGTCGTCCAATGCCAGAACGAGCGTTCCCAACTGCAGAACAAGGCCAGGGCAATGGCGATTCTCCAGTCCCGTCTCGCCGACCGCGCACGTCAGGAGCGGCTGGCCCACCTCGACGAGATCCGGGGCGAGCAGGGGGAGGCGGCCTGGGGTCGTCAGATCCGCTCCTACGTGCTGCAGCCGTATCAGATGGTCAAGGATCTGCGAACCGATCATGAGGTGGGGAACGTCCAGGGGGTGCTCGACGGTGATCTGATGGGTTTTGTCGAGGCCTATCTCAGATGGAGACGGGCGAGACACGAAGCAGGATCAGATTCCGCGTAAGCGATTCGAGGCCGTTACCGTCCCCGAGGTCCGCAGATGAGCCGGTGAAGCCTGCGACACTCCTCTTACCCCCATGATTCGCCTCGAACATGTAACCAAGGTCTACGAGGGCGGCACTGTTGCCGCCCACGACGTGTCCCTCGACATCCAAAAGGGTGAGTTCGTGTTCCTCGTCGGCCCCTCCGGCTCGGGCAAGTCCACCCTGATCCGTCTCATGCTCAGAGACGAGGGCGTGACCCGGGGCAAGATCTGGGTGGCGGGCAAGGACATCACCACCCTGCCCAAGTGGAAGATCCCCTATCTGAGACGGTCGGTGGGGACCGTGTTCCAGGACTACAAGCTCCTCCCCAACAAGACCGTGAGTGAGAACGTCTCATTCGCCCTCGAGGTCCTGGGGCGTCCCCGCTCGGTGATCGCTCCCCAGGTGGACCAGGTGCTGGATCTGGTCGGGCTGGCCGACAAGGGCGGTCGCTACCCGCGTCAGCTGTCCGGCGGTGAGCAACAGCGGGTGTCGGTGGCTCGGGCCTTCGTCAACCGGCCCCCGATCATGCTCTGCGACGAG
>Ga0214469_1000754_pt1 | contig 11595 bp, 9 predicted proteins | sample RVTome_10_FD_187340 | JGI IMG/M metagenome (GOLD analysis project Ga0214469, IMG submission 187340) | Soil microbial communities from uranium-contaminated site in the Upper Colorado River Basin, Wyoming, United States - RVT153D57 HiSeq ... | reverse complement strand
GCCGACGAGGTCGCGGTGATGTCGGACGGCAAGGTGCTCCAACTTGGAACCCCCCACGAGGTCTACGGTGCTCCTCGAACGCGTGAGGTGGCCGGGATGATTGGCTCGGGAAACTTCTTCACGGGACGGGTCGAGGGCGGGAGAGTCGCTACCCCTCTCGGTGTCGTGCCCGTTCCCGGCCTGGCGGACGGTCCGGTTGACGTTCTCGTCCGCCCCGAATCACTTCAACTCCGCAGGAGCGCGGACGGCGGTGCGACCGTCGTGCACGCCGAGTTCTACGGACATGATCAACTCGTCCAAGCGCGACTCGACGACGGGACCACCATCGACGTCCGGCTGCTTGGAGCGCGTCCCGACCTGGTGCTCGGGGCCGAGGTGCGGGTCGAACTCGCCGGTCCCGTGCAGTTCTTCGACAAGCAGGGAGCGGTGTCGCCGCTGTGTGGAATCAGCGTTTTATCGAACGGCAAACTGGCGGCCGGCTGAGCGTTGTCGCTATTACTCGATTCGGTCACCCTGGCGAGGTCCGTATGCCGGTCCGAACGTTCTTGGTTCGTGCCTCAAGACAGACAGACAAGCGTTCGCTCGATAGCCTGACCGTCTATTTCGTCGACTAAAACGGAGGTCAACATGCTCTCGTCCCGGGTCCAACAGGCGATGAACGATCAGCTTCAGGTCGAGTTGCAGAGCGCCTATGCCTATCTCGGCATGGCCGCCTACTGCGAGACGATCAGTCTCGGAGGTTTCGCCAAGTGGCTGCAGAAGCAGGCCGAGGAGGAGTACGGCCACGCGATGCGCTTCTACGACTTCGTAAACGACCGCCAGGGTGAGGTCGAGCTGAAAGCCCTGGACGCTCCGGCCAACAAGTACGAGTCTCCGCTTGCGGTGTTCGAGCAAGCGCTCGAGCACGAACGCAGTGTCACCGCGGCGATCGACAAGCTGTACGAACTCGTTCACGACGAAAAGGACTTTGCGTCACAGGCGTGGCTCGACTGGTTCGCCACCGAGCAGGTGGAGGAGGAGAAGACCGTCGGGCTGATTGTCGACCAGCTCAAGATGATCGGCGACCGGGGCGAGGCGCTGTACATCTTGGACAAGGAACTCGCGCGGCGCACCGAGACCGGGTAACGAAACAGGAACCTACGACCTGAGGGTGTTCAGGACCACCTCCGCCTCGGCCCCCATCTCCGAGGCCACGCGCTGGCACAGGTGGGTGAACCCTCTCGGCGAGCTTCCCGCGTGCGCGGTGACGAGCATTCCCAACGAGCCGTCGTCGCCCAGCGGCACGACACAGCGCGCCACGAGCCCGTCCTCGAAGCCGAGGGGCCTGTAGGGAAACGAGCTTTGGCTGAGGTCCTGCTCAACGAGCATCCCATCGGTCATCGCGTTGCTGAGCGGGAGGAGAGCGGCGATGATCTCATCCTCCGTCGCCGGTGGCCGCCATCCCTCGTCGGCGACGAACAGCCGGACGGGAAACCCGGTCAGCAGCACCGCCGCGAACTCGCATGACAGTGCCCTCGCCGCGGTCTCCGCGATGGCGCGCGCCGCATCCTCGAGCGAGTCCCGGGGGACGGACGAGATGGATTCCACGGCCTGGCGCACCTCGAGCTCGTCCGCATCGCGCTTCGCCTTGGGTACGTCGATCGCGGGTCCGCTTGCGTCCTCGGCGATGCCGCGCAATTCGGCGTCGTTCAAAGACGTGACGCCGTCCCCCGCCACGACCACGACGGATCCGTCGATCCCGATCGCGGACACCTCTCGGGCCCAGTACGGTCCGAAAGCGCGGAAGGGCACGCCGGATTGACGCCGCGCGAGGCCGGATTCCAGCGCCTCGTGAAGCAGGGCTTCCTCGCCGGGGTCGGCCGACACGTTTCCGGCCCAGCCCGCGCCACGGCCATGGCCGCCGACGTTGAACAACCGGTCCGGACCGAGTCGCTTCAGCACGAAGAGGTCGGTGGCGCTCGCGCGCTCGGCGACCCCGCTCCAGGTCACGGCTCCTCCAGGTTCGGTACGTACACCGAGAAGCGAGTCCAACCCGAGCGACGCGAATAGTCGATGCGACCGCGGAGGTCCTCGACGAGACGCCGCGCGGAATGCAGTCCAAGTCCGGTCCCGTCGGCGCGCGATGGGTCGGTCGCGTAGGCGCCGAACAGGCGCGGAAGGACCTTGGGATCGACTCCGCTCCCACTGTCCGCCACGGTGATGGTGGCGCCGGCGCTCTCGGGCGAAACGATCAGATGCACCGACGATCCGGGCGGCGCGTACTTGAGTGCGTTGTCCAGCAGGTTGAGAAGAGCGCGCTCGAGCCGGTGGGTGTCCGTCGTGATCGTAATTTCGGGCGCCTCGACCGTGACATCGCCGCGCTGCCCGGCGGTGCCGGCAACCGCGACTCTCTCGACCAGTTCGTTCAGAGCGACCGGACGTGGCTGGAGGGGAGTGTTGGGCCCGAAGCTGTCCTTCAAGAACGCCTCGGAGATCATGTGCTCGAGCCGTTCGCACTGGCGGACGACGCAGTCCAAAAGATAGGCGCGCTCCTCTGGACTGAGTTTGTCGAAGCGGGACTCGAGCGTCTTGGTGCACCCCGCGATCGCGGTCAAGGGCGAGCGAAGATCGTGCTGAACGGTGGCGGCGAGGAGGAATCGCTCCTGGCCCAGATCGTGCAGTTCGTTGCGGAGCCGGCTTAGCTCGCGCTCCTGAACGATGAGGTGGGCGAGCAGGGCGATCGGGGCGGCAGTCGAGCGCAGGCGGCCTTCGTCGATCCTGGCCCGTCCACCGGCCATCACCACGCAGATGGAGGCGTCGTCGAGAAGCGAGGTGACCCCGGTGACCTCCGGGTAGTTCCGCCAGGGGGCGTGGAGAGGACTGGCGGGATCCGCGCGCTCGGTGTCCATGGCGTCGGCGAAATGCCTGACCATCGCGGTGGTGGCCTCGGAGGCCGGCCCGGGAGGTCCCGCCTGGGCGGCATCAACTCCACCGGTGGCCACGAGCTCGGCCTGGTCGGTGGACGGCGGCAGCAGGTAGACGCCCAGCAGGCGCGCATCGAGCTGCCCGGCGAAGCTCGCGAGGAGGCTGGCGATGCCCGACTGGGGCACGCGCACCGACCTGAGTGCGAGAGCGATCAGCTCATCCGACCCGCGCTCAATCCGCTCCATAACCCCATCTTCGTCGCAAACGGCCGAGAAGTTAAGACTTTGCCGGATCGGCCGGCAGAACCCACAGGTTGTTCTGCAGGGTGTTGCCGAGGGCGACCTTGCCCTCGCCCACCTGGAGCGTGCGCGTCCCGTCGGGCGCGACGTCCACCACCGCGATCTCGGCCCCCGGCATGAGCTCCTGTTGCTCGAGGTAGAGCATGACGTCACCGTCGAGCTCGATGTCCTCCAAGAGGCGCCTCAGGGTTCCGCGCTCGCCGGCCTGCATCTGGGTCAGCGGCTTCAGGTCGCTCCAGGAGATCGAGCCCTCGGTGCCGGGAATGGGGTTGCCGTGCGGGCAGGTCGGTTCGCCCTCGAGCTTCGCGAGGATCGATTGCTCGACCTCGGAGGTCATGACCTTCTCCCAGTCCTCGGCCTGCGCGTGACACTGATGCCAGGGGATTCCCAGGATGTCCACGAGCATGCGCTCTGCGAGCCGGTGTCTGCGGACGAGCGTCCCCGCGACGAGACGGCCCTGCTCGGTCAGCACGATGTCGCGCGTTCCCTCGATGCGCACGTAGCCCTCGGTGACGAGGCGTTTTATCCCCTCGGAGACCGTCGCGGGGGCCAGGCCGAGGCGCTCCCCGATGCGCGCCTGGACGATGCGCTGTCCCTCCTCCTCGAGCTCGAAGACGGCCTCGAGGTACTCCTTGGAGGCGGGATTCAGGTCGCGAAGGTCCGGCGAGGGTGAGTTCATTACAGGATTGTAAGCTCGCTTCATGTCTGTAGCGAAGAGCAAGAAGAAGCGCGAAAAGATCCTGCTGCTGGACGGCATGTCGCTGGCCTTCCGGGCCTTCTATGCGCTGCCCGAGGATCTCCAGACCACCGACGGCACCTACACGAACGCCGTCTACGGGTTCACCTCGATGTTGATCAAGGTCCTGCAGGACGAGAAGCCCGAGTACATCGCGACCTGCTTCGATCTCGGCGAGCCGCTCAAGAGAACCGAGGAGTTCTCGGACTACAAGGCGACCCGCACCGAGGCGCCGTCGACCTTCGGCCCCCAGATTCCGCTCATCCGCGAGGTCCTCAAGGTCATGGCGATTCCGATCTTCGAGATGCCGGGCCACGAGGCCGACGACCTCATCGCCTATCTTGCTCATTACTCGAAGGACAGGGACCTCGACGTTCGGATCGTGACCGGGGACCGCGACTTCTTCCAGTGCGTGGACGACCGGGTTCACGTGCTCTACAACCGGCGTGGGATCTCCGACATCGTCGATATGGACACCGCGGCGGTCGAGAAGCGCTACGGCGTATCTCCTGCCAAGTACGTCGACCTAAAGGCGCTCGAAGGAGACAACAGCGACAACCTCCCGGGGGTGCCGGGCGTCGGGACGAAGACCGCGGCAAAGCTCGTGCAGAAGTACGGAAGCGCCGAGGAGGCGGTGGCGCACGCCGACGAGCAGACTCCGAAGCTGCGCGAGAACCTGGCGGCGCACGGCGAGCAGGTCGCGCTCAACAAGAAGCTGTCGACGCTGCAAGAGGTCCCGCTCGAGGGGGTCGATCTCGAGGACATGCGAATGGGCGGGTGGGACCGCGAGGCGCTGACCGAGTTGTTCAACTCGCTCGAGTTCCGCAGCCTGCTCGAACGACTCCTCGCCGATTTCCCCGAGGCCGCCGAGGGCGAGGGCGAGTCGTTCGAGCTCGAACTCCGCATCGTGGAGGGCGAGACCGACCTCGAGGCGCTCGCCCGGGAGCTCGACGAAGCCGGGTCGTTCGCCGTCGACCTCGTACCGACGGCTCCGCGCCGGGGTCCCCGGTCGCTGGCGTTCAGCTGGGCGGACGGGGCGACCGCGTTCGTACCGATCGGCGCGGAGGGTTTCGCCCCCGATGTGGTCGAGCGTGTCCTCGGTCCCGTATTGAGGGACCCCAAGGTCGGAAAGCTCGCGCACGGCGCCCGGGGGGTGGTCATCTCGCTAGAGGCCGGCGGTATTCATCTCGAGGGCCTGAAGCTCGATACGCACATTGCGGCGTACCTGCTCGATCCCGGAGCGAGCACCTACTCGCTGGACGAGATGGCGCGTCGTTACACGGGTCGTGAGTTGCTGGCAGTCGAGGGAGTCGAACGCGAGGAGCCCGAGGGCAACCAGGCCGCGTTTGACTTCGCCGGACCCGTTCTCGAAGCCCAGGCAGAGGACTCAAGTCTGCGCGCTCTCGCCGTGGCTCAGCTTGCCGCGGCTCTCGAACCAGAGATGGAACGGCTGGGCATGCGCGAGTTGTACGAGAACATCGAGCACCCTCTCGTCGACGTACTTGCGCGCATGGAGAGAATCGGCGTCAAGATCGACCTCGAGTACCTGGACGGCATGGCGACGGAGCTCGACAAGCGCATCGGAAAGCTCGAGACCGAGTGCTACGAGTTTGCGGGTGAGCGCATAAACCTCGGTTCGCCCAAGCAGCTGCGGGAGTTGCTCTACGACAAGCTGGAGCTCAAGACGACCCGGCGAACGAAAAGTGGCCTTTCCACCGATCAACGCGCCCTCCAACAACTCGTCGGCAAACATCCCTTCGTCCAGAAACTGCTCGACTACCGCGAGCTGGCCAAACTCAAGAACACCTACATAGACGCGCTGCCGCCCCTGGTGGACCCGAACGACGGACGGGTTCACACGACCTACGACCAGACGGTCGCCGCGACCGGACGGCTGTCGAGCACGAACCCGAACCTGATGAACATCCCCATCCGCTCGAAGCTCGGCGCGCAGATCCGGCGCGCCTTCGTCCCCGAAGGGGGGCACTCGATACTCTCGGTCGACTACTCGCAGATCGAGCTGAGAGTGATGGCGCACCTCAGCGAGGACCCCATCCTCGTCGAGGTCTTCAACACGGACGAGGACATCCACACCGCAACCGCGATTCGTGTATTCGACATCGATCCCGGCGATATCGACGCGCGGCAGCGTTCAACCGCCAAGATGATCAACTACGGGCTTGCGTACGGCATGGCGGCCCCCGGTCTGGCCGACCGGTTGAACATCCCGGTTGGCGAGGCCCAGGAGATCATGGACACCTACTTCGAGCGGTTCCACGGGGTCGCCGAGTTCCTGGATCAGGTCGTCAAGCAGGCTCACGCCGACGGGTTCACAACCACGATGTTCGGCCGGCGGAGATACCTTCCCGAGCTGGGAAGCGGCAACCCGCGCGTCAGGGCGATAGGGGAGCGCCAGGCGCTGAACGCGCCCATCCAGGGGACCGCGGCGGACATCATGAAGCTCGCGATGATCGGCGTCGACCAGGCCCTGCGAGACGACGATCTGGGCACGACCATGATCCTCACGGTGCACGACGAGCTCGTGTTCGAGGTTCCCGCCGGTGAAGAGGACGCGGCCGCGCGCCTGGTCGAACGCGAGATGACGTCGGTCGCCGAGATGAAGGTCCCCCTGAAGGTGGAGTCCTCGATCGGTCCTAACTGGGCGGAGGCCAAAGGCTAGAGTCCCCGATCGCGCCGCGGCCGGCGAGGCCCGGATCTCGCTTTGTTTTTGGATTATGTGGGGTATACCCCTTGCGTCGCTTTCGTCCAAGAACGGAGGTTGCGGTGCAAGAGGTGAGGCGCAGCGAGACCTATCGGACGCTCGAGGAGCAGGAGGGGAGACTCTCCCCGGCCGAAGAACGCTTCGAGCGCACGCGCAGAACCATCGGGTTGTTCCTCGGGCCCGCTGCACTTCTGCTGATACTGCTCCTGCCGCTGGATCTCGAGCCCGCGCAGCAGACCCTGGCCGCGATCTTCCTCTTCGTCGTCGTCTTCTGGATCACCGAGGCGATTCCCATTCCCGTGACCGCGATCCTGGGACTCTGTCTGTGCATCGCCCTCGGCGTCGCAGACGGGGACACCGTCTTCGCGGCTTTCGCATCCTCGACGATCTTCCTGTTCATCGGGGGCTTCATCATCGCCGAGGCGATGATGGCCCACGGGCTGGACCGGCGCTTCGCCTTTCGAGTGCTTTCCGCCAAGGGCGTCGCACAGTCGACCTACCGGACGATCGTCGGCTTCGGAGTCATCGCGCTGCTGCTCTCGGCGTTTATCTCGAACACCGCCGCGACGGCGATGCTGTTCCCCATCGGACTGGGCGTGATGGGCGCGCTGTCGGGGTTGATAGACCAGCAGTCGGAGGGACGGACGAATCCCGAGAGGCTGAGATTCGGCACCGCGCTGATGCTGATGATCGCCTACGGCGCCAGCGTCGGAGGTCTCCTGACGCCGATCGGCAGTCCGCCGAACCTGATCGGCAGAGCTTTCATCCAGGAGCAGACCGACACGACCATCTCTTTCTTTGACTGGATACTGATGGCCGCGCCGATCGTCGCGGTGATGTTCGTAGCGCTGTGCGTAATCCTCATCGCGATGAACAAGCCCGAGATTCGCAAGCTCAGCGGCGCCGAGGACTACATCGAGGAAGAACGCAGAAAGCTCGGGCGCTTCTCGCCGGGCGAACGAAACACTTTGATCGCGTTCGGGCTGGCGGTAACCCTGTGGATCCTTCCGGGGGTCGTCGCCATCGTGGCGGGGGACACGTCGGATACCTACGAGACCGTTCTCGGGAGGCTCGACGAGGGCGCGGTCGCGATACTTGCGGCGAGCCTGCTGTTCTTCCTCCCGGTCGACTGGAAGCAGCGAAAGTTCACGCTTACCTGGAACCAGGCGGCCGCGATCGACTGGGGAACCATCATCCTGTTCGGGTCGGGGGTCGCGCTGGGAACGCTTCTCTCCGAGACCGGCCTGGCTCAGCGCCTCGGCGACGGGATCAGCTCGACACTCGGAGTCACGAGCCCGGTCGGCATCACCGTGCTGGCGGTGGTGATCGCGGTCCTGATCTCGGAGACCACCAGCAACACGGCCAGCGTCGGTATCGTCGTCCCCATCGTCATCCCGATCGCGCAGTCCGCGGGCGTGGATCCGGTCGTCCCGGCACTCGCCGCGGTTTTCGGGGCGTCCTACGGGTTCATGCTGCCGGTCTCGACCCCGCCTAACGCGATCGTCTACGGCTCGGGGATGGTGCCCATCACCAAGATGGTGAGATCCGGCTCGGTTTTCGACGTCATCGGCGTGGTCCTGGTCACCGTGGGAGTGAGCATCATGGTGAACGTCGTGGGGCTGGTCTGAGGGCCTCGGCACCCGCGTTTGAGCAGGTCGCGGCGTAGCCCCTATACTTTCGGGGCTCTCCTTCTCGGGGGGCAAATCCCTGTAAGGAGGAGATCCACCTAGATGACGCAAGATCAAGACGCAACGCAGCTGGCTGCCGCGTCTGCCCAGGAAGAGACCATTCCCGACGGCAGTGGCGGAACCATCACCCGCACTGCCCCCTCGACCTCCGGCGAGACCTACGCCGGCGGCGAGATAGTTCTGAACGACGTTGGCGATTCCCAGGAAGAGCTGATGGCGGCTATCGAGGCCACCATCAAGCCCTTCGACGAGGGTGACATCGTCGAGGGAATGGTCGTCAAGATCGACAAGGACGAGACCCTTCTGGACATCGGCTACAAGTCCGAAGGGGTGATCCCCGCCCGCGAGCTCTCGATCCGCAACGACGTGGACCCGAGCGAGGTCGTGTCGGTGGGCGACGAGATCGAGGCCCTCGTCCTCCAGAAAGAGGACGCCGACGGCCGCCTCATCCTCTCCAAGAAGCGAGCCCAGTACGAGCGCGCGTGGGGAAAGATCGAAGAGATAAAGAATCGCGACGGCACCGTGAGCGGACCGGTCATCGAGGTCGTCAAGGGTGGGCTCATCCTCGATATCGGGCTGCGCGGCTTCCTTCCCGCCTCGCTCGTCGAGATGCGCAGGGTCCGCGACCTTCAGCCGTACGTCGGCAAGGAGCTCGAGTGCCGCATCATCGAGCTCGACAAGAATCGCAACAACGTCGTGCTGTCCCGCCGTCGGTTCCTCGAGGAGAGCCAGGCCGAGCAGCGCCAGGAGTTCCTCACGAGCCTCGCGAAAGGCGAGATCCGCACCGGCACCGTCAGCTCGATCGTGAACTTCGGTGCGTTCGTGGATCTCGGCGGAGTTGACGGTCTCGTGCACGTATCCGAGCTGTCGTGGAAGCACGTCGATCATCCGGGTGAGGTTGTCGAGGTCGGCCAGGAGGTTCAGGTCGAGGTGCTCGACGTCGACCTCGAGCGCGAGCGCGTGTCGCTCAGCCTCAAGGCCACGCAGGAGGACCCGTGGCGGCAGTTCGCCCGGGCCCACGAGGTCGGCGACGTCATCGAGGGCCGCGTGACAAAGCTGGTGCCCTTCGGTGCGTTCGTCGAGCTGGACGACGCGATCGAGGGCCTGGTTCACATTTCGGAGCTGGCCGAGCATCACGTCGAGAAGCCCGAGGACGAGGTCCGGGTGCACGACCGCGTGCCGGTCAAGATCATCGACATCGACCTCGACCGCCGGCGGATCAGCCTGAGCCGCAAGCAGGCGGTGGCGGAGGGCGCCGGCGTCCCCGGCGCCGAGATGGAGCTCGAGCAGGACGAGATCGATGCCGAGCTGGCGGCGGAGTCCGCCTCCGAGGGCGCGGGCGTGGCGACCGAGGACGTCTCCGAGCGTCCCGAGTCCGAAGAGGAGCTCGTGGCCGCGGTCGAAGGGGCGCCGGAGCTCGTGCAGGAGCCCACCACGCCCGAGACGGGCGCATCGCCGCAGGACGTTGGCGAGGCCGCACCTCCCGAGGAGCGCGAGGAGGCCGAGCAGACGAACCTGATGTCGCCCGACAGTCCGCCGGAGGGGCGCGAGGGGCTCACCGCGGCCGAGGGCGACAAACCCAACATGGAGACTCGAATCATGCAGGAGGACTCGGACAACACCCCCGGGACCGCGGTCGATGAGATCGCGGCCGAGGAGGAGCCCACTCCGGTCGCAGAGGCGGCCGAGGCTACAGCCGAGGACCTCGAGCCGGACGAGGGCTCAGACGAGGAGTCGATCGAGTCGATCGTCGAGGACCTCAAGCGCGAGCGCGGCCAAAACCAGTAGACCGGTGTTAGTAGCGGGGCTCACGGGCGGGATCGGGTCCGGAAAGACCACCTTCGCATTCCTCTTGGCGGAGCGCGGCGCCAGCATCATCGACGCCGACGCGCTCGGCCGGGATGCGCTTCGTCCCGCCCGGCCCGCATGGCACTCGGTCGTCGGTCAGTTCGGAGACGAGATTCTCCAGCCGAACTCCATGGAGATCGATCGCAAGCGTCTGGCCGCGATCGTGTTCGCATCACCTCACAAGCTCGCCGCCCTGAACGCGATCGTCCATCCCGTGATCATCAAGGAGATCGCCGACCGCCTCGAACGGTTCGCCCGGACGAACGAGGTCGTCGTGCTCGACGCCGCGCTGATCGCCGAGCTCGGCCTCGAGGAGAGCCTCGACGTCCTTATAGCCGTCACGGCCCCCCAAGCGGTCAGGCAACGACGGCTCGAACGAGCGCGCGACATGGACCCCACCGACATACAGGCCCGCATGGACTCGCAGATGGACCCGGCCGAGGTTGCGGCGCGCGCCGACATCGTCGTGCGAAACGACGGCCGTCTCGAGGACCTGGTCGGCGAGGCCGACCGGGTTTGGGCCGAGCTCGAGAGGTTGCGCGACGCGAAGCGGTCCTCGTGACGGGCAAGGACGCAGGCTCGTCGGTCGGGATCGATGTCATCTTCTTCGACGCGGGGGACACGCTGCTCGGCCCCCATCCGTCCTTTCCCGAACTGTTCTCGCGGGTGTGCGCGGAGCACGGCTATGACGTGCCGCCCGAGGCGGTCCTTCGCGTCCAGAACGAGCTCGCGCCGCACCTCATCGACCTAGCCGAGGAAACCGGCGTGGACAACCCATCCTTCTCGCGCGAGGCGTCCCGGAAGTTCTGGGGCCACCTCTACGCGCGCTTCCTGCGGGCGCTCGAGCTAGCCGACGACGAACTCGCGGCCGCACTTCTCGAACGCTTTTCGACGAGCTCCAGCTACGTACTGTTCGATGACGTGCTCGGCACCCTGCGCGGCCTGCACTCCCAGGGCTACCGCCTCGGTCTCATCTCCAACTTCGAGCAGTGGCTCGAGGAGAGGCTGGCCGAGCTCGAGGTCGGCCGGCTGTTCGATGTCAGCGTTATTTCGGGCTTCGTCATGATCGAGAAACCCGACACCGCCATCTACGAGCTCGCGCTGCAGCGGGCGGGGGTCGAGGCGGCGAGGGCGCTCCACGTCGGCGACTCGGTGAGCATGGACGTCGAACCCGCCACCGCGGTGGGGATGCACGCCGTGCTGCTCGACCGCAGGGGCCACCACGCCGGCTCGGGCCGTCCGCGGATCGAATCGCTCGAGGAGCTGCCTCGCGTGATCGCGGGGCTCGAGGGCCGGGCCTGAACCCGTTCGCCCCGCCGCAGGGCCGTCGCGTGGGTCATGGTTAGACTCGCTCACCCCTTGCCGACGAACCGGAGGACCATCTGATGGAGGGCGTGG
>Ga0214469_1000751_pt1 | contig 11602 bp, 9 predicted proteins | sample RVTome_10_FD_187340 | JGI IMG/M metagenome (GOLD analysis project Ga0214469, IMG submission 187340) | Soil microbial communities from uranium-contaminated site in the Upper Colorado River Basin, Wyoming, United States - RVT153D57 HiSeq ... | reverse complement strand
ATGGATGAGTCCGAGGCGCGGCGATGCGTGAAGACGAAGCAGGCCCGATCCTCGGCGATGATCGCCCTGATCGCGGCCACCGTCCGCTCGGCAAGGAGACCGGAGCCCGGTGGATCCTCCCTTCGATCGACCACCTCGACCAGCGCCCAGGCTCGGGTGCCGCACGGACGATCTCCGGGCCGGACGCCAGCACTTCGACCGTCGGGGTTGGGCCGATGAAAACGAGGGAGAAGCCTTCGATCCTCGAGCGGGTCGTCAACACCTCGCGAACGTGGAGGGTGGGTGTCTGTCGATCCTTCATCGCCCGGCGCCCCTCCTCGAGAACGATGGCCAGGGTGAGACCTGCGACCTGCCACATCGCCGACCTCGGGGTGCCCACGACCAGACGACCGCCGCGTTGGGCCTCGACCCACGCCCCGGTCAGCTCCCGGGCCACCTCGCCGGCCACAATCACGGTTTCGATCCCCCGGTCCCGGGCCTCGGTACCCACGGTGCTCGCCTCGGTCTCGGTGGCGGTCACGACCAGCACCGACGAACCGGCATCGAGCACGGGCAACACCGCGTCCAGCCAGTCGAGCCCCTGCCACCTCCCCACCAGTGCTGTGGTCGGTCGACGACGGCCGGCCGCGATCTCCCGGGTGATCCCGAGCAGCGGGTGCCTTCCCCCACTGCGGCGGGCCGGCGGCCTCGGCCGGGAGTGGCCGGGGGGAGAGGGAAGGTTCGGGGGTGCGGAACGGTCGAGGAGGACCGAGACCGGGGCCACGTAGTGGCCGGCCGCCCAGATGATGGTCTTGAGCAAGGCGGTGTCGAACACCGGCACCTGGCTCGACAGCGCCGCGATGTCCTTCAGTGCTCCTTCACGCTCCCCGCCGAGCTGAACCACGAAACCACGGGTTCTCCTGCCGGAGAGCGGGACCCTGACTATCGAGCCGACCTGCACCGAGCCCTGGAGCTGATCGGGGATGGTGTACCAAAAACCGTTGTCGACCGCGAACGTTGGGACACTGGGGACGACGCGAGCCGTGGGTCGACTCAGAGAGCAGCCGCCCCTTTGATCGCGTCGACCATGTCGAGATGCTCCCAGGCAAACCCGGGCCGACCGAAGTGGCCGTAGGCTGCAGTGCCGGCGAAGACCGGAGAACGCAGGCCCAGGTTGTCGATGATGGACGCCGGCCTAAAGTCGAACACCTCCTTCACCACGGTCTCGATTTGCTCGGGTGAGATTCGCTCCGTGCCAAACGTCTCCACGTGTATCGAGAAGGGCTCGGCGTGACCGATGGCGTAGGCGACCTGTATCTCCAGCTTCCGGGCCACGCCTGCGGCCACCAGGTTCTTCGCCGCCCATCGAGCGCCGTAAGCGGCCGACCGGTCGACCTTGGTGGCGTCCTTCCCGGAGAACGCACCGCCACCGTGCCTGGCATAGCCGCCGTAGGTGTCGACGATGATCTTGCGACCGGTCAACCCGGTGTCGGCCACCGGTCCTCCGACCTCGAACCGCCCGGAGGGATTGAAGATGAACTCGACCCCGGAACCCAGCATGTCCTCGGGGATCACCGCGGCCACGACGGCGTCGAAGACCTCCTCGCGCATCTCGGCCTGGTCCTTGTCCCGGACATGATGGGCCGAGATGAGGACCTTCTCCACCGCCACCGGCCGGTCACCCTCATAGCGAACCATCACCTGGGTCTTCCCGTCCGGTCTCAGGTAGTCGAGCTTCCCGGTCTTCCTCACCTCGGAGAGCCGTTCCGCCATCCGGTGGGCGAGTTGGATCGGCAGCGGCATCAACTCCGAAGTCTCGTCGACGGCGAATCCGAACATGAGCCCCTGATCGCCGGCTCCCATCTCGCGCGCCACCCCATCGGCGATGTCCGGGCTCTGCAGCTGGATCCGGTCCTGGATCTCCAGGTCCCCGGCGGCGAACCCGGGGTCGAACCCGTCGTATCCGATCCGGAGCAGCGTGTCGTCGACGATCTTCTCGACGTCGGGCTTAGCCCCACGGGATATCTCACCGCCCACGACGGCGAGGCGGGTGGTGACGAACACCTCACAGGCGACACGGGCCATCTCGTCGACGGTGAGGGCCGCATCGAGCACGGAGTCCGAGATCGCGTCGGCCACCTTGTCCGGATGACCCTCGGTCACCGACTCTGAAGTGAAGTACCAGCTCCTCATGGCGGGCGAGGTTAACCCCGTTCGGACGTGGAGGCGCCGATACGATCCAGCAGCCGCTCCGCCACCTCGGTTTTGGCGAGAAGGGGCAGCTCCTCCACGGCACCGTGCGGGTCGACAAAGGACACCCGGTTGGTCTCGGTCCCGAAACCCGATCCGGGCTCGGTCACGTCGTTGTACACCAGCAGGTCGACCTTCTTGCGTTTCGCCTTGTCCACGGCGCGCTCGATCCCGCCGGTCTCCGCGGCGAAGCCTACGGTGAAGGGACGGGGGGAACGCGCCACCACGGAAGCCAGGATGTCGGGCGTGTCGGTCAGCTCGATCGCCGAGAGGCCCTCGGCTCGGGGGATCTTCGAGCTGGACGGGTCGACCGGTCTGAAGTCGGCCACGGCCGCCGCCATGATCGCGATGTCGGCCTCCGCGCCTGACACCGCGCTCAGCATCTCCTCTGCGGTCTCCACGCGGACGACCTTGACGGCCGGATGCACGGCGAGGTCGGCTGTTGTCACCAGGGTCACGTCGTAGCCACGGCGGACGGCGGCATCGGCAATGGCGTGCCCCATCTTCCCCGAAGACCGGTTGCCCAGGAATCGCACCGGGTCGACCGGCTCGCGGGTCCCACCCGCGGTGACCAGCAGCGTCTTCCCCCCGCCGTCGCCGCCCAGGATGTCGTTGGCCGCAACGACGATGTCGTCGGGCTCGGCGACGCGGCCCACACCGCTGTCGCCACCGGCCAGGGGCCCTATCTCCGGCCCGACAGTGTGATAGCCGAAGCCGCGCAACGTCTCCAGATTGCGTGTGGTGGCCGGATGCTCCCACATCTCGGTGTGCATCGCCGGGGCAAGCAGCACCGGGGCGGTGGTCGCGATCACCGTGGAGCTGACCAGATCCTCGGAGATGCCGTTGGCGATACGGCCCAGAGTCGCCGCCGTGGCCGGGGCGACGACCACCAGTTCGGCCCAGCGGGCGAGTTCGGTGTGCGGAGAGACGAGGTCGCCCTCGAAGAGCGAGGTGAAGGGGTGCTCACCGGTGATGGCGGCGAAGGTCTGCGCCCCGATGAACTCGAGGGCCGGCTCTGTCATCTCCACTCTGACCGTGGCGCCGGACTCGACCAGGCGACGGGCCAGATACGCCGACTTGTAGGCGGCGACACCGCCGGTGACACAGAGGAGGACGCGCCGGCCCTGAAGCATCAGTCTTCGCTTGTGTCGACCGAGACCTTGCCTTCGGCGATCTCTTCCATGGCGATGGTGAGCGGCTTGCGTGACAGGGAGTGGACCTGAGGGGGCACGAACTCACCGAATCCGACCCCGAGTTGATGGAAGTAGCCGTTTATCTGGCGGGCGCGGCGGGCGGCGACGACAACGGTGGCGAAACGGTTGCCGATCTGGTCGATGACCTGTTCGATCTTCATGCGATCCTCATGGGAAGGGGTGGTGGGACAGGCACAGCGTACCCGATCAGTCGCCGGTAATCAGCCCCACCATCTCGGAGATGGCCTGATCCAGGTTCTCGTTGACCACCACATGATCGAACAGCTCCGGCGCTTCGGCGATCTCCGACTCCGCGATCTGCAGCCGGTCCTCGATATCTTCCTCGGAAGTGTCGCCCCGGCGTCGCAGTCTCACCTCGAGCTCATCGAGCGAAGGCGGAGCTATGAAGAACATCACCGCATCTGGCTTGTGCTCGCGCACCTGCCGTGCCCCCTGGATCTCGATCTCGAGCAGGATGTCGCGACCGGCGGCCAGCGCCTCGTCGATCGGTGACGCCGGCGTGCCGTAGAAGCGGTTGTTGTAGGTCGCCCACTCGAGGAGCTCGTCGTTGTCGATCATCTTCTCGAAGTCACGACGCGAGATGAAGTTGTAGTGCTCGCCGTGTCTCTCCCCCGGTCGCGGCAGACGGGTCGTCACCGACACCGAGAACTCGACATCGAGTCTGTCGAGCAACTCACTGACGATGGTCGACTTGCCCGAGCCCGAAGGCCCCGAGACCACCAGGAGACGACCCGCCACTTCAGGAGAACTCGGCTAGGAGCGCCTCTTTCTGCTTGTCGCCCAGACCCCTGATCCGGCGGTTCTCCGCGATGCCGAGGGACTCCATAAGACGTTTCGCCTTGATCTTCCCCGTGCCTGGCATCGAAGCGATGACCCGCTCTACCTTGATCCCGGCCAGGATGTCGTCGGTGCCGGCCCGGTCGATCAGCTCGGAGAGACGAAGTGACCCTGTCTTGAGCAGCTCCTTGACCTCGGCACGCACTCGTCTCGCCTCGGCGGCCTTGGCCAATGCCGCTGCTCTCTGTTCGTCGGTCAATTGGGGTGGTTGCGCCATGTCCTCATCTCGGTCGACGACCCGACCATAGCCACCGACAGTCCACCTAAGCGCCGGAAATGGCCGACGCGATCTCCCCGGCGATAGTGATCGCAGCCGCCACCGGATCCGGTGCCGCCGTGATGGGACGGCCCACGACCAGGAGGTCGGCGCCCGCCTCGATGGCTGCACCGGGAGTGGCCACCCTCCTCTGATCCGAGCTCTCCGCCCCTGCCGGGCGGATACCAGGTGTGACGATGGTCAGGTCCAGTCCCGACCCTTTCACCAGGGGCGCCTCGGTCACGGCACAAACCACACCTTCGGCGCCGGCCCTGGCCCCGAGCTCGGCCATCGCAGCGACCTGGTCGCCCAGGATCCGCTCCACCCCGGTGGTGGCGAGGCCATTCTGGTCGAGCGAGGTGAGGACCGTCACGGCCAGGGCACCCGCCCTGCCCTCCGAGCTCTCGGCCAGGGCCTCTGTCGCCACCCTCACCATCTCCTCCCCGCCCGAGGCGTGAACCGTGACCCAACGTGCCCCGATCTCACCCAGCCGGCGAGCCGCCCGTGCCACCGTGTTTGGTATGTCATGGAGCTTGGCGTCGACGAAGACGGGAGAGCCGACCTCGATCACCCGGGAGACGGCCGCCGGTCCCTCGCCCATGAGCAGCTCTAGACCCACCTTGAACCCACCGACGTACGGCTGGAGCAACCTGGCCAGGTCCGCGGCCTCGGATTGTGTGGGGACATCCAGGGCGACGATCAGAGGACTCACCACGGCAGCATCCCTGCGACCAGATCCGACACGGTCTCTCCTCGTCGGTCGAGCTCGCGGGCCAGCTCCCGAGCGATTCTCTTCCCGGCCCTCGGCTCGGCGAGGTGGACCGTGCCCAGGGCCACTGCCGAGGCCCCGGTCATGAGGTACTCGACGACATCCAACCCGGTCATCACCCCTCCGCAGCCGACGATGGGGACGCCGGGCATGGCCCGGGCCACTTCATAGACGCAACGGAGCGATATCGCCTTGAGACCGGGCCCGCTGTAGCCGCCCACTCCCCCGCTCAGGAGGGGGCGGCGGGTCACCGGGTCCAGTCCGAAGCCAAGGGCGGTGTTGGTCAGGGTCAGGAACGTCGCTCCCGCCTCGACACAAGCGGCGGCCACCGAGACGATGTCCTCGGCGTTGGGGGATAGTTTCGCCCCCACCGCGACGTCACAGGCGGAGACGACGGTCTCGATCACCTCCGAGGCCCGGGAGGGGTCGAGGGCGAACATGCGCCCGTCCTCGAGATTGGGGCAGGAGAGATTCACCTCGACCACCGGGACCCCGGCGGAGACGAGGCCCTTGGCCACCATGGCGAACTCATCGGGTGTCTCGCCGACCGCCGAGCCCCACACGGGCACATCGAGAGCGGGGATGCGGACGGCCATCATCTCGACCCAGGCGCCGATCCCCGGGTTCTGGATGCCGACGCCGTTGAGCATTCCGGCCCCGGCCGGGGCCAGACGCGGGGCGGGCCTGCCCGCCCACGCCACCGGGGCCACCGACTTGGCCACCGCTGCCCCGTATGGGGAGAGATCGGCCACGTCGGCCCACTCCCAGACCGAGCCGACCGTGCCCGACGCGGCGATCAGCGGGCTGCGGAGCTCGATCGGGCCGAGGGTGGCCCTCAGTCTGTCCGATGCCATTCCTGGAGGCTCCTCGGCCGGTTTATCGCCCCCGGCCCGGCCCGGAGGCTTCGGGCCACGGCCAGACCACCCTGGATGGTGGTGACGCAGGGGATGGAGTGGGACCGGGCGGCGATCCGGATCGTCCGCCCGTCCGAACGCGCCTTCCCGCCGCGCGGCGTGTTGATCACGAGCTGCACCTCCCCGTCCTGCAGACGCTCGCCGATGTCCCTCGGACCTTCGCCGACCTTGTGCACCGGCTCGGCGTCGATGGCGTGATGCCTCAGATACCGGGCGGTTCCGTGGGTCGCCACCAAAGCGAATCCGAGCATGGTGAAGGCCTGGGCCACGGCAAGTCCCATCGGCTTGTCCCGGTCGGCGAAGGAGAGAAATACCCTTCCCCGACTGGGGAGGATGTGACCGGCGGCGAGCAGTGCCTTGGCGAAGGCAACGCCTACGTCGTCGCCGATGCCCATCACCTCTCCGGTGGCCCGCATCTCCGGCCCGAGCACGGAGTCCTCCTCGGGGAAGCGATCCCAGGGGAGGACGGCGTTCTTGACCGCCACGAACGTCGGACGCTGGCTGGAGAGGGGCACCATCCCCTCGCGGCGCAGCTCCTCGATCGACGAGCCCATCATCACCCTGGCCGCGATCCGGGCCAGGGGCACCGCGGTCGCCTTGGAGATGAATGGGACCGTGCGCGACCCGCGCGGGTTCGCCTCGAGCACGTAGACGTCGTCGCCTTTGACCGCGAACTGCAGATTGATCAGCCCACGCACCTCGAGGGCGTGGGCCAGCTCGAGCGTGGCGCGCAGGATCTCCTTGTGCGCCTCGTCCGAGATGGTGGGCGGAGGGGTGACGCAGTCGGAGTCTCCTGAATGGACGCCCGCCTCCTCCACGTGCTCCATGACCCCGCCGAGCAGCAGCTCGGATCCGTCATACACGGCGTCGACGTCGATCTCGACCGCAGCTTCGAGGAAGCGGTCGATGAGGATGGGGGAACCGGTCAGCTCCGGGTCTCCACCCTCCCCGTAGATCTCGCGCACGTAGTCGGCCAGCTCCTCGACGCTGTACACCACCCGCATCTTTCGCCCGCCGAGTACGAACGAGGGCCGGACCATGACCGGGAGCCCGACCTGGTCCACCACGTCCTCCGCTTCCCGGGCCGAGGTGGCCGTGCCCGCCGGGGGCTGACGCAGACCCAAGCTCCGGCACAGCTCGGCGAACTGCTCCCGGTCCTCGGCGAGGGCGATGGAGGCCGGGGAGGTGCCGGCGATGGGCACACCGGCGTCCTGTAGGGCCTGTGCGAGGTTCAGAGGGGTCTGGCCGCCGAGTTGGACGACGACACCCTCCGGTTGCTCCGCCTCGATCACGTCGAGGACGTCCTCGATCGTCAGCGGCTCGAAATACAGGCGACTGGAGGTGTCGTAGTCGGTGGAGACCGTCTCCGGGTTGCAATTGATCATCACCGTCTCGTATCCGGCGTCGCGCAGAGCGAACGAGGCGTGGACACAGCAGTAGTCGAACTCGATCCCCTGGCCGATCCGGTTCGGGCCGGACCCGAGGACGACCACCCTGGGGCGCACCGCCGGCGGCACCTCGGATTCCTCCTCGAATGTCCCGTACATGTATGGGGTGAAGGCCTCGAACTCGGCGGCACAGGTGTCGACTGTCTTGTACACCCGGGTCACCCCGAGTCGTACCCGCTCCTGGCGCACCTCGGACTCGCCTTGGTGCCAGAGGTGGGCGAGCTGGCGATCGGAGAAGCCGAACCGCTTCGCCTCCTCGAGCAGGTCCGGGTCGCCCGGCCCTGCTCTCTCGATCTCGGAGCGAATCTCCACGATCTCGGCCATCTGGTCGACGAACCATGGGTCGATGTCGCTGAGAGCAGAAACCTCGTCGATGCCCCAGCCGCGGCGCAGGCCTTCGCCCACTGCGAAGATCCGGTTCGGGGTGGGGACGGCGATCGCCTCGCGCAATTCGTCGACGCCCATATCGAGCAGACCCTGCTCTCCGGGATCGGCGTTGAGCCCGGACCGCCCGTTCTCCATGCTGCGCAACGCCTTCTGCAATGCCTCGGCAAAGTTCCTACCTATGGCCATCGCCTCGCCGACGCTTCGCATCGAGGTGGTGAGGCGGGGGGAGGCGGAGGGGAACTTGGCGAAGTCGAACCGGGGAACCTTGACCACCACGTAGTCGAGCGCAGGCTCGAATGAGGCCGGGGTGGCGCCCGTGATGTCATTGGCGATCTCGTCGAGCGTGTAACCGACGGCGAGGAGGGCTGCGATCTTGGCGATGGGGAACCCGGTGGCCTTCGAGGCCAGAGCCGAGGAGCGGCTCACCCTCGGATTCATCTCGATCACGAGACGCCGACCGGTCTTCGGATCGACGGCGAACTGGACGTTGGAGCCCCCGGTCTCGACGCCGATCGCCCTCAGCACCGCGATCGCGTCGTCCCGCATCTCCTGGTACTCGCGATCGGAGAGGGTCTGAACCGGCGCCACGGTTATCGAGTCGCCGGTGTGGACCCCCATCGGGTCGAGGTTCTCGATCGAGCAGACGATCACCGCGTTGTCGTGGTGATCGCGCATCACCTCCAGCTCGAACTCCTTCCAGCCCTGAACCGACTCTTCGACCAGGATCTCCGACACCGGGGAGGCCGTGAGACCGTTGCGGGCGACCTCGATCAACTCCTCTTCGTCGGAAGCGATCCCGGTCCCGCCCCCTCCGAGGATGAACGAGGGCCGCACCATGACCGGGAAGCCGATCTCGTGAGCGATCTTCACCGCCTCGGTCATGGAGCGGGCGTAGCCGGCCCGGGGAACCTCGAGACCGACGCTCTCCATCGTCTCTTTGAACTTCCCCCGATCCTCGGCACGTTCGATCACCTCGAGACCGGCCCCGATCATCTCGACTCCGTGCCGCTCGAGGACGCCTCTCCGGGCCAGCTCCGCGGCCACGTTCAGCGCGGTCTGCCCGCCCAGGGTGGGGAGCAATGCGTCCGGCTGCTCCCGGGCGATGATCTCGGTCACCACCTCGGGGGTGATCGGCTCGATGTAGGTGGCGTCGGCGAACTCCGGGTCGGTCATGATCGTCGCCGGGTTGGAGTTGACCAGGATCACCCGATAACCCTCTGCTTTGAGCACTTTCGCCGCCTGGGTCCCCGAATAGTCGAACTCACAGCCCTGCCCGATGACGATCGGGCCTGATCCGATCAGGAGGATCGACCTGATGTCGCGTCTTCCCGGCATCAGACGCTCCCCCCGATCATCGCGGCGAACCGGTCGAACAAACCACGGGCGTCACGGGGGCCCGGGGCCGACTCCGGGTGGTACTGCACCGAGAATGCGGGCACTTCAGTCAACTCCATCCCCTCCAGCGTCCCGTCGTTCAGGTTCTGATGGGTGGGGACGAGTGGCCCGAACCGGGTATCGACGGTCCCGGGCAGCAACTCAGGCCCGACCAGACCCGAACGCTCCGGAGCATGGTCACCGGTCAGCGACCAGAGGTCGACGGCGAACCCGTGGTTCTGGGCGGTGATCTCGATCCTGCCGTCGGTGAGCCGTCGCACCGGGTGGTTGCCGCCGTGGTGACCGAACGGCAGCTTGTAGGTGCGGGCGCCGATGGCCAGGCCGAGGACCTGGTGACCGAGGCAGATCCCGAACAGGGGCACCTTGCCCAGCAGGCCGCGCAAGGTCTCGGTGGTCGTGGTCAGCGGCTCGGGGTCGCCGGGCCCATTGGAGACGAAGACGCCGTCCGGGCCGAGGCCGAGCACCTCCCCGGCGTCGATCCCGCACGGCACGACCTCGACCTCGTAACCCCGGCTGGTGAACTGAGACAGGATGTCGCGTTTCATCCCGAGGTCTATCGCCACCACCCGGCCCCGGCGCACTCCGCTTGGCTCGAGCGTGTACCGGTGGGACGTGCTCACCCCCGAGGCCAGGTCGAGCCCGACCATCGTCGGCGCCGACGCCGCCAACTCCTTGAGCTCCGACTCGTCGACATCCACCCCGACCGCAACCGGCATGGCGCCTCGATCCCGCAGGTGCCGGGTGAGCCGTCTGGTGTCGAGATCGGCGATGGCCACGACACCGTGCTCCCTCAGGTAGTCGCCGATGGAGCCCTCGGATCGCCAGTTGGAGTCTCTCCTCGACATGCTGCGGACGACGAAACCCGCGACGGCGGGGCGGCCGGACTGCCCGTCCCCCTCGAACACGCCGTAGTTGCCGACATGGGCCGTGGTCATGACCACCACCTGGCCCGCGTATGAGGGGTCGGTGAGGATCTCCTGATATCCGGTCATGGAGGTGTTGAACACTGCTTCGCCCGTGGTGACACCTCCGGCGCCGACCGCACGCCCGCGGAAGACCTCCCCATCGGCGGTGCACAGGATCGCCTGCTCGCGGGGACTCATCCCGAACCGTCCTCGTAGGAGATCCGACCCTCGTAGATCGTCGCGATCACCTTTCCTGTCAACTCCAGACCCCGAAATGGGCTGTTCTGAGACTTCGATGCAAACGCACCCGGGGTCCAACGCCGCTCCGGGGCGAACAACACGAGATTGGCAGGTGAGCCCGGTTCCACAGCAATCCCCTGACGGTCGAGGCCGGCGATCCGGGCCGGGGCCGTGCTCATGCGATCGAAAAAGGCGACCTGGTCCCGCCCGAGCGCCGAAGACACCACCGCGGCGGCGGTCTCCAGCCCGATCACACCCCGGGGCGCCTCCTCGAAGGGAACGTCCTTCTCCGTCCGGGCATGAGGGGCATGGTCGGTGGCCGCGATGTCGATCAGGCCCTCGGCCAGCGCCGCGGTCAGCGCCGCCCGATCCTCCTCGCTCCGCAACGGGGGGTACATCTTGAGATCAGGGTCCAAACGCTCTAGTGCCGACTCGTCCAGGGCCAGATGATGGGGTGTCACCTCTGCTGTAACGTCGACGCCGCGGTCCCGGGCGCGGCGGATCAGCTCGACCGCACCCGATGTGGACACATGCTGGATGTGGATGCGAGCCCCGGTAGCGCGCGCCACCTCCAGGTCACGAGCCACGATCACGTCTTCTGCCAGGGCGGGTAGCCCTTCGATCCCGTGCCGGGCTGCGATGACGCCATCGTGGAGATGGCCGTTGCCGGCGAGGGAGCGATCCTCGGCGTGCTCGGCGACGATCGCTCCAGGCAAATCGCGCAGATATCTCATGATCCTGTGCAGCAGACCGGCTTCGGGCACGGCGTCCCCGTCGTCACTGAAGATCCTCACCCCTGCCGCGTACATCGAGTCGTAGTCGGCCATCTCGACCCCGGCCCTGCCCCGGGTCAAGCATCCAGCCACCCGAAGATCGAGTGTGCCCATCGCCCTCCCTCGCTCCAAGACGGCCCGCGCCCGTTCACCACCATCGATCGGGGGCTCGGTGTTGGGCATGGCCATCACCGCCGTGTATCCACCCGCCACCGCGGCGCAAGCCCCGCTCTCG
>Ga0214469_1000748_pt1 | contig 11624 bp, 7 predicted proteins | sample RVTome_10_FD_187340 | JGI IMG/M metagenome (GOLD analysis project Ga0214469, IMG submission 187340) | Soil microbial communities from uranium-contaminated site in the Upper Colorado River Basin, Wyoming, United States - RVT153D57 HiSeq ... | reverse complement strand
GAGACCACGTCACGTCCCATGAAGCGGGCGCGTTGACCGTATGTCGAGCCGACTCCGATGGGGCCGGGAGAGGTCCACTCACAGGAGACCATGCCCTTCTGCCACTTCGGGTTGTTGGAGGCGTCTGAGAAGAAGGCGAACACCTCTCCCGAGGGTCGCCCGATGTCTCTCCGGGCTGTCAGCCGCATCGCGGGGAATCTATTCGACCGGGTTGAGATGCGACGGCGGCGGGTATCTTCCGGGCCGTGATCCTGAGCCAACGGAAGGGTGGGTCGTGAATCAGGAGCGAAACGGGGTAGCGGACGCCGCCGATCGAGAGTCGTGGCGTGACAACTGGCCGCCACCGTCGTACTGGATCAAGGTCGGGCTGGCGCTCATCGGGGCTGTCGTTGCTCTTTTCGTGTTGTGGATTCTTCAGGGGATCCTCCTCGTCATCGTGGCGTCGTTCGTGCTCGCAATCGGCTTCCAACCGGCCATCTCGTGGTTCGAGAAGCGGGGGATGCGCCGCGGTCTCGGTCTTGCTCTGGTCCTCATGGGGTTCCTCGTCGTGTTCGGGGGGTTGCTCGCCCTCGCCTTGCCGCTCATCATCGCCCAGATAGGAGAGATGATCGAGCAGTTGCCGGCTCTCATCGAGCGGCTCCAGGCTGGAGACGGATTGGTTGCTCGCATCGCCGGGATGATCGACGTCGACCAGATCACCACAGACGGCGCGGCCGATCCCATGGCCGCCTTCGAGTTCGTCGGGAGCATCGCCGGGTTCGCCTTCAACTTCCTCACGGTTCTCCTGGTCACCCCCTACTTCGCCATGGCGATGCCGGCCATCAAGAGGTGGCTGGTGCGGTTGCTGCGTCCCCGCCACCGTGAGGACTTCCTCCGCCTGCTCGGCGAGTCGACCGATCTCATGGCCAATTTCATCGTGGGCAACCTGATCGTGAGTGTGATCGCAGGAGTGGTGACCTGGGTCGGGCTCACCCTCATCGGGGTGCCCTATGCCTTGGCCCTGGCGGCGTGGGTGGCGATCACCGACCTGATCCCGGTCCTCGGAGCCCTGCTCGGTGCCGCCGGAGTGGCGGCAGTGGCCGTGGTGCAGAGCCCGGAGGCCCTGCTGTGGTCGATGATCTTGCTCTTCGCCTATCAGCAGGTGGAGAACTTCTTGATCGCCCCCCGGGTCATGAACAAGGCTGTGGACTTGAGCCCGGCCACGGTGATCATCGCATTGATGGTGGGTGGCAGTCTCGCCGGGCTGGTCGGCGCCCTGCTCGCCCTGCCACTGGCCGCCCTGATCAAGATCGTGGTCGACGACTTCATCGTCCAGGGCCGCATCGAGCAGGTCCGAGCTGAGGTGGCCAATGGTGAGGGTGGGGCCAGGCGGAGGCTGCGACGGGGACGCTCTCGACCACTGCCCTGACCGGTGCCGAGACGAACCGAGGGCGCTGGACTTCGCTCAGCGAAGTCTGGAACCCTGGGTTCGCTGAACGGTCACCGTTGGCGGCCGAGGATGCGGTCGATCTCCTCGAGCCGCTCCCTGATGAACTTCTCCCGGCCGAGGTCACCGGGGCGGTAGAGGGCGGTGGGTGGGACACCGTCCGGGAAATACTGCTGTCTGACGACGCCACCGGGGTGGTCGTGGGAGTACTCATAGCCCTGGCCATGGCCGAGGTCGGCGGCACCCTGGTAGCCGGTGGAGCGGAGATGGAGGGGAACGGATGGTGTTGGTCCGCTCTCGACGAGGCCCCTCGCCGCCGCGATTGCACGACCCACCGAGTTCGACTTGGGCGAGGTCGCCAGGAACAGCGTGGCGTGAGCGAGATGATATGTGGCTTCGGGAAGTCCGACGTAGGCGAGGGCGTCGGCCGCAGCCACCGCCACCCGTAGCCCGTCGGAGTCGGCGAGGCCGACGTCCTCGGAGGCCAGGATCACGAGACGGCGGGCGATGAACTCGGGGTCCTCGCCACCTTCGATCATCAGCAAGAGCCAGTACATGGCAGCGTCGGGGTCGGAGCCGCGGACCGACTTGATGAATGCCGAGATGACGTCGTAGTGATTGTCCCCGGTCTTGTCGTAGCGAACCAGGCGACGTTGCAGCGCCTCGGCGACATCGTCGTCGCCGACGACCTTGCGGCCGGCGGCCACGGCCATGCGTGCCGCCACCTCCAGGGCGTTCAGGGCCTGGCGTGCGTCACCGCCGGTCCGGGTGGCCAATTCCAAAGCGGTCTCGTCGGGCAGTTCGACTCCTAGAGCACCGATCCCGCGGGCTTCGTCGACGACCGCCCGTTGCAAAAGCGCAGCGATGTCGTCCGGCGTGAGGGATTCCAGCCGGAACAACGTCATCCGACTCATCAACGGGCTGTTCACCTCGAAGTAGGGATTCTCGGTGGTCGCGCCGACGAGGATCAGGGTGCCGTCTTCGACACCCGGGAGGAGGGCGTCTTGTTGGTTCTTGGCAAACCGGTGGATCTCATCGAGGAAGAGGACGGTGCGACGTTCCTCCGTGGCGAGACGCTGTCGTGCCTCGGCCAGGACCTCCCTGATGTCCTTCACTCCCGCAGAGGTGGCCGAAAGCGTCCGGAACGCCGCCTCGGCGTGGGAAGCAACCAGCATCGCCAGGGTGGTCTTGCCGGTGCCGGGCGGGCCCCAGAGAAGCATCGAGATCGGCTCGCCCGACTCGACGATGTGGCGAAATGCGGCGCCGGGGGCGAGTAGCTGGGGCTGTCCTCCGACCTCGTCGATCGAACGCGGGCGCATCCTCGTGGCCAGCGGCGCCGAACGAGCCGCCAGGTCCTCTGCTCGAGCCTCGAATAGATCGGTCATCTGCGGCTGACGCTAACGCAGCGGGTGTAGCTTCGTGAGATGCCCAAATCCCCCGAGGTCGACGACTGGTTCGCCGACTACGAGCATCCCGCCAAGGAGGCCATGCTCCTGGTGCGGGACATGATCCTCGGTGACGAGCGGATGACCGAGACGATCAAGTGGAAGTCTCCGACCTTCATGTACAAGGGGAACATGGCCAGCTTCAACCCACGGACCAAGTCCCACGTGAGCCTCATGTTCCACACGGGGGCCTCCATTCCCGGCGAGCACCCCCGTCTCGACGGGGGCGGTGACACGGCGCGTTACATGAAGTTCGACGACGTCTCCGATGCGGAGATGGCACGCGGCGATATCGAGGCCATCGTCGACGCATGGTGTGAATCACGCTGAACGGCCTGACCGAATAGTGGGTGGCCTACCGGTACGATCTCGACTGTGAGCGCCGGACTGATCGGCCCGGTTGCTGTATGGGCAGCCATCGCCTGCGCATTTCTCGCCGTGGTCACCGGAAGACGCTGGGCGCTCGTGGCCTCCTCCGCCCTCGCAGCGTTGGCCACATTGGTTCTCGCCGTGGCCCTGGTGTCAGGGGACTTCTCGCTCGCCTATGTCGCCGAGACAACGAGCCTGGCCACTCCGTGGCCGTACCGGATCGCCGCCCTCTGGGGCGGCATGGACGGCTCGATGCTCTTCTACACGACTCTCGTCCTCGGCATGTCCGCTGTCGGCGTCGGCGACGCGACCCCGGCCCGGGTGACTGCCCTGGTCGGGTTGGGTCTCCTTGGCATCACAGTCTTCTTCGCCAATCCTTTCATGGTCCCGGATCTGCCACCGGTCGACGGCTCCGGGCTGCTGGCGATCCTCCAGCACCCGGCGATGATCTATCACCCGCCTCTCCTCTACCTGGGCCTGACCGTGCTCGTGGTCCCATTTGCCCGCACCGCCGGCATGGTCCTTCGAGGATCCGCTCGCACGGAGTGGATGGCGGTGACTCGCCGATGGCTCTATGTCTCATGGGTGCTGCTCACCGTGGGGATGGCGACCGGTGCCAACTGGGCCTACGTGGAGTTGGGCTGGGGTGGCTTCTGGGCATGGGACCCGGTGGAGAACACGGCGTTGATGCCATGGCTGGCCGCCACCGTCTTCCTGCACACGTCCCGGCTCGAGGAGTCGACCGGGATGATGAGACGTTGGAATGTCGTCTTCGCTGCACTGCCATTTGCCCTCAGCGTCGTCGGTGTCTATCTGACCCGGTCGGGCTCCACTGGCTCGATCCACTCCTTCGCCGAGGATCCGGTGGTGGGGAGAGTCCTCCTGATCTCAGCGGCATTGGTTGCGGTGTTCGTCGTGCTGCTTGCCTCCCGCAGTGCCCCTGGTGAGCGCTGGATCCGGTTTCGCCTCGACCGGAGCGGCTGGCTCGGGCTCAACGCCCTTCTGGTCACGACGGCTCTGGTGTTCGTGTCTGCCGGGTCGATCTACCCGGCCGTCTCATCCGTGTTCCTCGGCGACCAGGTTTCGGTGGGCTCTCGATTCTTCGTCATCACGATCCTGCCGTTGGCCGTCGTCGTGGCCGCCGGTCTTGCGGCGGCCCTGCGACGACCGTGGCTCGTCCTCGCGGTTGCCACCCTCGCCGTTGCGGGTGCTGTCGCTGCTCTCGTCGGACCGCACCTTGGCCTCGTCCTGCTCGCCCCCGCCGCCGGGTCGTTGCTCGCCCTGACCATCGATTCCGCGAGACGCCGTCCATCCCGGCGGCTGTGGCCTGCACATGTGTCCCATATCGGCATGGCCCTGTTCCTGGTTGCCGTGGCGGCAAGCGCCTTCGGCGCTGATCACTCCGGATCGATGCGGCCAGGTGAGTCGGTGGTCGTCGCCGGACACGAGGTGACTCTGGTATCGGTTGGCACGGGCGAAGCAGACCGCTACGTCTTCGCCCGCGCCCGGTTCACCGTGGACGATGCGACCCTCGTGCCGGAGATTCGCGCCTACGAGGACCAGGCAGTGCCCGTGGCCGAACCGGCCCTGTGGTCGACACCGCGTCAGGATGTCATCGTCGCCGTCTCCCTCTTGTTTCCCGACGGGGAGACGGTCGAGGTCAGTGTGTTCGTGCGGCCTCTGGTGTGGTGGGTCTGGGTTGGGGCGGCTCTGATCGGTCTTGGCGGTCTGCTGGCTCTCGTCGGGAGAGACGGAGCCGACGCAAGGCGACGTCGATCGGCCAGAGCAGGGCAGCTGCGAGGAGGAACCACCACTGGAAGTAGCGCTCGATGACACCCTCCTCGAGCCCTTCCTCGTCGAAGGCCTGGGCGGCCGTTATCTCCCCCCGCCCCCCGGTCCCTGCCGAGATGCTGGCCATCAGGCCCTCATTCGGGTCGCCGGGGAGGTACTCGGCGGCGAACGAACGTGTGGCCAGGGCTGACAGGACCACGGTCTCGCCCCCGGCCCCGGCGACGCTGACCCCCACCGCGTAGGTGCCACCCTGACGGGCGGGAACAGTCGCCGAGAACTCGAAGTCCGACACCCGGTCGAGGCGAACCTCCTCGGATGAGCCGTCGGGGTAGCTGATGCGGGCGACGGGGTCGGTGCCCGGAGCCCAGGCCTCGGCGCCCTCCAGGGTCACGGTCATCGCCTCGTCGGCGATGGATGCGCCCACCCGCTCGCCTTCTGACCCGCTCAACGGGAAAGTGTCTCTGACCAGGGTCGACCAGAAGTCGCCGAAACCGTCCCATCCGGCCCAGCCGGCGGCCCAACGCTCGCCACCGTCGCTGGTCCAGGCGGTGACCTTGCCCAGACCGACCCGCCACGAGGCGAGCAGGGGGTCGGCCATCTCCCCGACCTGGAGCTGGATGTCCGCGGTCGGCTTCGGTGTCGTTGCCACGTATCCGAGGATCGCCGGCGAGGAGGCGATGTCTCGCACTGCCTCCGCCGTCGAGGTGACCACCGGGAAGAACTCCCCTTCGTTGATGAACGAGCGCGAGGCGAGCCGAGCCTCCTTGACGAAGATCTCGGGGACCTCGTTCAGGTCTCGTCCCGGGTAGAAACGACCGTTGCCCGCCTCGGCCACTTCCTCCAGCGCGGGGATGGCTCCCTCGCCGGTCCCTACCACCGAGACCGTGACCCCCTGTGCCGCGATCTCCTCCACGGTGGTCAGCAGGTCGCCGCTCAACGGAGTCCGGGTGAAGTCGGCACCGATCTCGAGCTCGGGCGTGAAGCCGTCGGTGAAGAGAATGATGTGCTTGATCTCCTTCTCCGAGGCCAGGAGCTCGGCGGCGGCTTCCTCGATCGCGGGGATGATCTTGGTCTCCCCGAACGGTCTCAGCGTGGCGATCCCGTTGGTCACGGTCGACTCGTCGGCCACATCCTGGAGGGGTACCACCCACTCGGTGTCACCGCTGAAGGCGAGGACGCCGATCTCGTCGTTCGGCCCCAGGGCATCAACGGCTCGCATCGCCCCCGCCTTGGAGATGTCGGTCTTGTTGACCCCGCCCTCCTCGCTCATCATCCCTCCCTCGTCGCAGTGACACGCGCCCATGGACTCGCTGGTGTCGATGAGGAGCACCTCGGCGACCTCCGCCTCGCGTTGGGTGTCCGGGGCCTCCGCATCCACAGGGAGCAGGCCCTCGAGAGGCGTGTCCCGATAGCCTCCGAGCCCGTAGGAATGGGTGCCCCCCACCACGACCATCCCCCGGCCCAGGTCGCGGACGAAAGTGTTGAGCGTGGTGAACTTCTCCTCGTTGACATCGCGTGCGTTGACGTCGACGAGGACGACAGCGCGGTGAACGGAGAGCTCCTGTATCGCGGGCAGATTCTCGATACCCGTCCGTTCGATCTCTAGACCCCGCGCCGTCAAGACTCCCTCGAGCACCTCGCCCTGGTCGATGCCGCCTTCGACGATGAGGACGCTGGCAGGCCCTCTCACTTCGACGGCGGCTCGATGGGAGTCGTTCTCGGCGACGGCATCGCCGGTGAGGTCGACCCGCGCCGTGTACTGCTGAAGCCCTGATCCTCCAGCTTCGGCGGCGAACGTCACGTAGTTGGGCCCGGGCACCAACGACACGTTCTCTGTCCCGACGATGTCGCTGCCCTCGGACAATTCGACGACGGCCTCGGCCGATATCGTGGACAGGACCTCGACCGTGATCTCGAAGACCTCGTCGACACTCACCGAGGACGGCATGTCCAGCGAGGACACGGCGGCGTCGGCCGCCTCCCCGCCCAATACCGTATGGACGTCGACGACCATTCCAAGGGCCTCCAGCCGGTCGACCTCGGCTTGCAGGTCTCCTGTGTTGGCGCGACCGTCGGAGACGAGGACGAGACGCTGACGGGTCTCTCCGGTCAGCATCGACTCACCCAGGCGAAGACCACGGGCCAAGTTGGTCGCCTCTGCCTCGACTCCACGCGCTCGGCGGTAGGCGTCTGTGCCGATCGGGGTGCCGACCCTTGCGTCGGATCCGAACTCCACGACACCCCACTCGCCGCCGCCGGAATCGGTCAGTGCCGAATCGACCCAGGCTCGGGCCGAGTCCTTGGCGGCGTCACCCATCGAGTCAGAGACGTCCACCACGAACACGGTCGTGACGTCACCCGAGCCGGTCGAGATGGCGGGGTTCACCAGGGCGAGGATCAGCAGAGCCACGATCAGACCGCGGACGGCGAGCCCGATGCGCCATTGCCGGGGCGGGACCCCGCGGGCGCGGAAGCTCACATAGAGCTCGGCGGCGAGGACGATCCCCAGCGCCAGAAGAGCCCAGGGGAGCAGGGTGCGGGCGATGGTGGTGGTGGCGTCCACGAAGGGTGCGGCGTCGGGTGCCGGCCGGAGCTCGAGCAAGGAGTCGCGAGGCACGAGATCGGACTCAGAGGTGCTGGCGTTGACCGCCACCTCGAAGGGCTCTTCCCCGTCGGGGGAGACAGTCCAGAACCCGGCGAGGTCCGCCACCGGCGCGGAATCGGTGGCGGCCACGACCGTCGTCGTGCCCCTCGGGTCGGTGACCGTGCCGGCAACGCTTCTCGTGGGGATGCGCTCGCCGACGGTGAGAGCCTCAGCGACCCCTTCGGCCGTGGCCAGGCCCCCGACCATGCGGGCACCGATGATGGGATAGGCGACGTCGATCGGCAGGTTGGACTGCTCCAGGGTGAAGGCGATGTAGTAGAAGGGGACGTCCTCGCTCTCGCCGGCGACTATGAGCGGGGCCCCGGGGGCTCCGAGCACGACCTCGCCGCTGGTCACCTCGAGCGCCTGCGCCTCCGCGATGGCGATCCGGCCTACGTCGATGTCCTCGAGCAGCGGATGGTCGGCGACCAGGGTCGGTATCGGATTGTCCACCCTGCCGACCGGAAGAACCCCCGGGGCACCGCCGGGCACGTCGATGGCGATGAAGGGGACAGTCGGATCGGCGGGGAGAGCCACGCCGGCGTAGACCTCGAAGTCGACCTCCTCCCCCGGCGCGACGTCGAAGTCGACTTCGGGGATGGCGGCGAGGAGTTGATCGACGAAGAATCTGCTCTCTCCGTGGACTCTCACCTGGAGCGACCCGAGGGCGGGGGCGCCCACGAACCGCTGGTTGTCGTAGGAGAGCAGGTCCTCGCCGTCCAGATAAGCGGCGACCCTGGTCCCTCCGGGCAGCTCGAATGTCTCCTCGACCACGCCTCCCGATGGGATCTCGATCTCTTCACTCAAGACCGTGATCCCGTCGACATCGAGACGCAGGACCTGGACCGCGTCAGGCCCTCCGGTGGACTCCACCCTGACTCGCGCTTGGAGACCTCCCGGGCCGGCGTTCACCGAGAGATCGGTGATGGCGCGATTGGTGTCCGTCTCTCCCAGTGCCACATACCGCGTGCCCAGGGGTGCCAGCCGCTGCTCTATGTCGGAGACCTGGCCGTCGGAGAGAAGGACGAAGTCCGTTTCCCTGTCGGGGAGGACGAGAGACTCGGCGAGGGCGAAGGCTGCTTCGAAGTCGGCGGAGCCCCCATCGGTCCTGAGGGTGTCGACGGCGCGGGTGAACTCTGTGACGTCGGCGCTCTGAGTCACCAGGACGGCTGGCCGGGAAGAGGCGACCACGAGACTGGCCACACCCTGGTCGGGCAGCTCGGCGCGCAGGGACTTGGCCTCCTCGACTGCAGAGCCCAGGCGGTCCGGGTCGCCGTCGATGGCCGCCATCGATCCCGAGGCATCGATGATGAAGACGGTGTGCTCGGCGAGGTCTGCCTCTTCGAGGACCGCAGGCCGGGTCAGGGCGAAGGCAAAGAGAGCGACCGCGAGGAGCTGGAGTATGAGCAGCAGGCTCCAACGCAGCTTCTGCCATGGCTCGGCGGCCGTGATGGCGTGCTTCAGGCCGTCCCAATGGAGCAAGGAGGACACGGTCGTCGCCGGACGGCGAGGGGTGAGCATGTGGAGGATGACGATCGGCACCGCGAGAGCCAGGGCAGCCAGGCCCGCGGGCAGGAGGAGACTCATCGCAGGACGCCGGCCTCACGCCAGCTCTGGAGGAGGAGAGCCTCGATGTCCTCCTCGGCAGCGACGGCTTGGAAGCTCGCTCCTGTGCCTCGGGCAGTCCGGGCCACATCTTCGCGCCACGCCTGCACCCGTCTTCGGTAGGAGTCGGCGACGTCAGCCGTGACGCTCACCGTCAGACGCTCACCGAGCTCGGTGTCCACCAGCTCGAGATCTCCGGAGAACTCCGGGTCCAGGTCATCCTCGCTGAGGATGTGCATGATGGTGACGTCCGAGCCGGCGGCGCGCAGCTGCACCAGCGACCGCCATTCCGGTGTGAGCAGGTCGGAGAGAACCACCGTGAGCCCGGGGAGCCCTCCTTGGCTGAGGAGGTGGGAGGCGGCCTCGGCGAACGGGGTGAGACCCGTCGCTTCGAGGGACTCGACGTAGGCGAGGAACGCAGGGACCGCGGCTCGGCCGGCGAAGCGGGGTGCGGTTCCCCGTGTCGGGAAAGTGTGGACCGACACGGAGTCGTGGGCGGTCAGAGCGACGAAGCCCATCGCTGCGGTGATCCGCTTCGCCTGCATCATCTTCCCACCGACTGTCATCGAGGCCGAGGTGTCGACGAGGAAGCGCACAGTGATCTCGTCGTCGGCCTCGAACAGCTTGATCAGGACTTGGTCGAGCCGGGCCATCACGTGGTAGTCGATGCGTCTGAAGTCGTCGCCGGGGTGGTACTCGCGGAAGTCGGCGAAGTCGACCGTGTTCCCGTAGCGCTTCGACTTGTGCTCGCCACCGAAGCGACCCATCAGACGGTGACGGCTGGTGAGTTGGAGGCTCTCGAGCCTGGCCATCAATGCCGGGCTGAGCAAGCTGGTCACGGAGCTCCCCGGATCTCCGCTTTCGGCTCGGGCACCGAGTGGAGCAGCTCGTCGATGATGACGTCGGTGCCGACACCTTCGGCCGTCGCCTCGTAGCCCAAGACGAGTCGGTGCCGCAGTGCGGCGGGGGCGGCCCAGCGGATGTCGTCTGCCGTCACGTGCGGTCGGCCCTCGATCATGGCTGCGGCCTTGGCGGCCAGGACTATGGCCTGTGCCCCACGAGGGGAGGCGCCCCAACGCACGTAGCGCTTCACCGGGGGAGAAGCATGGTCTCCGTTGGGATGGGTCGCCTCGATCAGGAGTGAGACATAACGAAGCAGATGGGAGGCGACGGGGAGGCGGGGAGTCATGGCGATCATCGACTCGATGGTCTCGATCTCGGCGGCTCGGGGGACATCCGGGATCGATCCCGTCGTCGTGCGGCGCAGTATCTCCTCGAGGACATCCGCAGTGGGTGCGTTGACGGTCGCCTTGAACATGAACCGGTCGAGCTGAGCTTCGGGAAGGGGATAGGTGCCCTCCAACTCGATGGGGTTCTGGGTGGCGAGCACCAAGAATGGCCGCGGCAGAGGCCTCGTCTCGCCGGCAACCGTGACATGACGCTCCTGCATCGCCTCCAGCAGGGCGGCCTGTGTCTTCGGGGTCGCCCGGTTTATCTCGTCCGCCAGCAACAGGTTGGTGAACACCGGCCCGGCGCGGTATTCGAAGCGGCGATGTCCGCTCTCGTCCTCCTCGAGAACCTGGGTCCCCACGATGTCGGCCGGCATCAAGTCGGGGGTGAACTGGACCCGGGAGAACATCACGCCGATCGCCTCGGAGAACGCCTTGACCAGCTCGGTCTTGCCGAGCCCGGGGACACCCTCGAGAAGGACATGGCCCTCGGCCAGGAGGCCGACCAGCGTCTGGCGGATGAGGGTGGGCTGCCCGGCGATCCTCATGCCGACAGCGGCCTCGATCGCCTCTGCAGAGTCGGCGTAGTGGTCGAGATCGGCTTGTTCGAGCTTGTTCACAGGCATCCTCCTGGTGGCCTATCGGGATTCGTCGGCGAGCAGGTCGAAGTAGTTCTGGACGATCCCCCGCATCGAGGGTGGGAGCTGCAACTCGGAGAGAGCATCTGCGGCCTGATTGAGGTATTCGGGTAGAACCTGTGCGTAGGGGACGACCGACTCCCCGCGTGTGGTGGGTGCGTCTGCACGTCCGAGGATGTCACCCTCGCCACTGCCCCCGTCGATCCCCACCTGCAGGAGGTCGGTGAGCGCCCCTTCTTCTACGGGGCTGAAGACACTGGCGGTCTCGACATCCGTCCCGTGGTCCTGGTCTCCATTGCTGGCGCCGACGCTCCCTTGACCACCCTGGCCGGCTGCGTTGCCATCACCAGGTGCGACGCCGGTTATCTGGCCGCTCCCGCCTGCGGGCTGGCCACCCTGCCCGCCCCCCTGGCCCTGCCCTTCGCCCTGGCCTTCCCCCTGACCCTGACCTTGACCTTGTCCCTCACCCTGACCTTG
>Ga0214469_1000747_pt1 | contig 11627 bp, 11 predicted proteins | sample RVTome_10_FD_187340 | JGI IMG/M metagenome (GOLD analysis project Ga0214469, IMG submission 187340) | Soil microbial communities from uranium-contaminated site in the Upper Colorado River Basin, Wyoming, United States - RVT153D57 HiSeq ... | reverse complement strand
CTCGTTCGGGACCAGCACCGACAGCGAGACGTCGTCGGGAACCTCGATCCGCTCGAGCACCTCCGCGCCGTCGGCGAGCTGCGGTATGACGTCGGCGCGGACGAAGCTCGTGACCTCGAGCCGCCGCAGGCCGGAGGCGGCCAGCAGCTCGATCAGCCGCACCTTCTCGTCGGTGGGAACCACCTCGGGCTCGTTCTGGAACCCGTCGCGGGGCCCGACCTCGCGGATCGCTACACGCACGCGGAGCAGTCTAGGGTCCGAACTGCGGGCATCGAGGGAGGTGAATCGAGCGTCGCGCGGGTCGTTCGGCGGCCGAGTGCCGGGTTTGTCGGCCTGAGGCCGACAAAGCGAGCACTCGGCGCCCGCGACGGACCCCCACCTCCCCACCCAGCGCAGTCGACGTTCGTCGACCGCGCGCTAGGCCATCGACAGCCCGCCGGACACGTTGATCGTCTGCCCGGTCACGAACGAGGCGTCGTCGCTGGCCAGGAACGCGATCGCCGCCGCGACCTCCTCCGGCTGCCCGATCCGCCGCATGCTGGTCGCGGCGATCATCCCCTGCTTGAGGCGCTCGCCGATCTCGCCGTACTGCTCCGGCGCCGCGTTGAGCAGCGGCGTGTCGATCGGCCCCGGCGCCACGGCGTTGACGCGCACGCCGAAGCGCGAGGACTCGCGCGCCACCGCGCGCGTGAAGCCGATCACGCCCGCCTTGGCGGCGCTGTAGACGACGGAGCCCTGCGATCCGACCCTGCCGGCCTCCGACGCGACGTTGACGATCGCCCCGCCGCCGCGCTTCTGCATGCCGTCCAGCACCGCGTGGGTCACCGCGATCGTGCCGCGCAGGTTGACGCCGAGCACGAAGTCCCACAGCGCCTCGTCGGTCTGCACGAAGAACGCGAAGCGGTCGGTGCCGGCGTTGTTGACGACCACGTCCAGCGGCCCGAGCGCGCCCTCGGCCGACGCCACCCCCGCCCGGGCCGACGACGCGTCGGCCACGTCCATCCGCACGGCGAGCCCGTCGATCTCGCCCGCCACGGCGCGCGCGCCCGCCTCGTCGAGATCGGCGACCGCCACGCGCGCGCCCTCGGCGGCCAGCCGCCGCGCCGTCGCGGCGCCGATCCCCGACGCGCCGCCGGTGACCAGCGCGATCCTTCCCTCCAGTCGCATCCGGCCGCAGCGTATAGCCTGCCCGGCCGATGCCCGACCAGGTCACCGTGATCGGCGGCTCCGGCGCGCTCGGCTCCGGGCTGGCGCTGCGCCTGGCCGCGGCCGGCGTGCCCGTGGTCATCGGCTCGCGCGACCCCGGCCGCGCCGACGAGGCCGCCGCGCGCGTGCGCGAGAAGCTCCCGGCCGCCGACGTCCGCGGCCTCGCCAACGGCCCCGCCGCGGCGGCGAGCGAGGTCGTGTTCCTGTGCGTACCGTTCCGCAGCCAGTCCGAGACGCTGACCAACCTCAAGGAGCACCTGCGCGACGGCCAGCTCCTCGTGGACGCGACGGTCCCGCTCGCCGCCGCCGTGTCGGGGAAGGCGACCCGCGTGCTCGGGGTCTGGCAGGGATCGGCCGCCCAGCAGGCGGCGGAGATGGTGCCCGACGGCGTGCGCGTGGTCGCCGCCCTGCACACGGTCAACGCGCCCGGCCTCAAGGACCTCGCGCACGAGCTCGACGAGGACGTGCTCGTGTGCGGCGACCGCCGCGCCGACAAGGCCCGCGCCGCGGCGTTCATCGAGCTGATCCCGGGGCTCCGCTGCGTCGACGCCGGCCGGCTCGAGCAGGCGCGCATCGCCGAGGCGCTGACCGCGCTGCTGATCGGCGTCAACGCCCGCTACAAGACGCACGCCGGCATCAGGCTCACCGGCCTGACCGACCGGCCGTGGTAGTCCTGCTGGCCGGCGGGACGGGCGGCGCCAAGCTCGCGCGCGGGCTGCTCGACGTCGCCGGCGAGCTCACCGTGATCGCCAACACCGGCGACGACGTCGAGATCTACGGCGGCCACGTCTCGCCCGATCCCGACCTCGTCACGTTCTGGCTCGCCGACCGCATCGACGAGCGCGGCTGGGGCCTGGCGGGCGACACCTTCGAGGTGATGGAGGGCCTGCGCGAGCTCGGCGACGACGTCTGGCTGCACCTCGGCGACCGCGACCTCGCGCTGTGCCTGCGCCGCGCGCGCCGCCTGGCGGAAGGCGCGCGGCTCACCGAGGCGATCGACGAGGCGCGCCGGGCGCTCGGCGTCCGCGCACGCGTGCTGCCGATGTGCGACGAGCCGGTCCGCACGCACGTCCGCGCGCGCGGCCGCACGCACGCGTTCCAGGACTTCATGATCCGCGAGCGGAGCGCCGGGCCGGTCGAGGGCGTCGAGCTGCGCGGGATCGAGGCCGCGCGGCCGACGCCCGAGGTGCTCGACGCCGTCGCCCGCGCCGAGGCGATCGTGGTCGGCCCGTCCAACCCGGTGATCTCGATCGGCCCGATCCTCGCGGTTCCCGGCCTGCGCGACGCCCTGCTCGCGGCGCCCGCGCCCATCGTGGCCGTCTCGCCGCTCGTCCGCGGCGCGGTGCTGAAGGGCCCCACCGACGCGTTCCTCGCCTGGGCCGGCCACCCGCTCTCCTCCGACGGCATCGCCGCGCATTACGCGGGCCTGCTCGACGGCCTGGTCGCCGACGAACGCGCCGATGCCGTCCCCACGCTGGTGACGGACGTCGAGCTCGGCGACCCCGAGGCGCGCCGCCGCGTGGCGCGCGAGCTGATCTCGTTCGCGTCCGCGCTCGCCGGTTAGGCTTGGCGCGTGCGCACCGCCGCCGTCCTGCCGGTCAAGTCGTTCGCGCGCGCAAAGCAGCGCCTCCGCGAGGCTGTCGGGGGCGGCGAGCGAGAGGAGCTTGCGGCGGCCATGGTGGGTGACGTGCTGAGCGCGCTCGGCGCCGTCGAGGCGATCGACGACGTGATCGTCGTGACGGCCGAGCCGGTCGCCGCGCGGACCGCCCAGCGGGCCGGCGCCGCGGTCGTCGACGATCCCGAGGAGGCGGGCCAGTCGGCCGCCGCCGCCCGCGGGATCGACTTCGCTCTGGTCCGCGGGGCCGACCGGGTCCTGCTCGTGCCCGGCGACTGCCCGGCGCTCGACCCCGAAGACGTCGCCCGGCTGCTCGCCCGCGCCGCCGCGCCGCCTTCGGTCGTGATCGTCCCCGACCGCCACGGCACTGGCACGAACGCGCTGCTGCTCGCCCCGCCGGGGGTCGTCGGCCCGTCGTTCGGGGCCGGCTCGTTCGCCCGCCACGCCGCCCGGGCGAGCGCCGCGGGCGCGACCGTCAGGATCTGCGAGCTGCCGTCGCTCGGGCTCGACGTCGACACGCCGGACGATCTGGCCGCCCTCCGCGCCGCGCTCGAACAGCGGCCGGACACCGCCGGCCGCACGCGCGCCGTGCTCGGACGCCTGGTCCACGCGACGGCGTGACGGCGCCCGCCGACGACGCGCGCGGCACGCTCGCGCTCGCCGCCCTGCCAGGGCTGCCGGAGGTGCGGCCGGGCGACGACCTGGCCGCCCTGCTGGCGACCGCGGGCGCCCGCCTCGACGGCGGCCTGTCCGCGGCCGACGTCCTCGCCGTCGCCCACAAGGTCGTCTCCAAGGCCGAGGGCCGGGTCGTCCGGCTCGCGGACGTCGAGCCCGGCCCGGAGGCGCGGGCACTCGCCGCCGAGCACGGCAAGGACCCACGGCACGTCCAGGTGATCCTCGACGAGTCCCAGGAGATCCTGCGCGCCGACCGCGGGCGGCTGATCTGCCGCACCCGCCACGGCTTCGTGTGCGCCAACGCCGGTGTCGACGCCTCGAACGCGGGCGGGCCCGACGCGCTCGTGCTGCTCCCCGAGGACCCCGACGGCTCGGCCCGCGCGCTGCGCCGGCGGCTCGGCTGCGCCGTCGTGATCACCGACTCGTTCGGACGCGCGTGGCGCGAGGGCCAGGTCGAGGTCGCGATCGGCTGCGCCGGCCTGGCGCCGGCCGAGGACTGGCGCGGGCGCCCGGACGCCGCCGGGCGCGAGCTGGCCGCGACCGTGATCGCCACCGCCGACGAGCTGGCTGCCGCCGCCGACCTCGTGCGCGGCAAGGACAGCGGCCAGCCCGCGGTCCGGGTCCGCGGCCTCGCGCGGGGGGTCACCGCGGACGACGGTCCCGGGGCCGCAGCGCTGGTCCGCGCGCTCGAGGACGACCTGTTCCGCTGACCGCCGCCACCCCGCCCGGCCGGCGGGGTGGTCTCCTGCGTGGCCTCAGGCGGCGCGCTTCGCCGCCAGCCGCGCGTCGAACCGGTCGCGCGCCTCCTCGACCCGCTTGCCGTGGGCGACCGACCACGACCCGAGCGCCTTCAGCGGCGGCGCCATCGTGGCGCCGAGCGGCGTCAGCGCATACTCCACCCGCGGCGGGACCTCGGCGTGCACGCGCCGTGCGACGACGCCGTCGCGCTCCATCCCGCGCAGGGTCTGGGTGAGCACCTTCTCCGAGATCGGCTGGAGATCCTCGAGCAGCTCGTGATAACGGCGGGTGCCGTCTCCGAGCGCAAGCAGGATGTCGACCGACCACTTCGAGCTCAGGAGCGAGATCGAATCGCGGATCAGGCGCGCGGAGCGCGTGCGCTCCGCCAGGCGGCGCTCGTGGGCGCCGGGCATCGGGGTGATCGGGTGGGCTGCCATCAGCCTCCTCTCCTTGCGCTCAAACCTGAGCGCTCCTCATCTGCGTGGTGAGCGCCCGGAGGGCGCGTGAGACCCGCAGCCGCGCGGCATTCTGGGTGCACCCCAGCCTGCCGGCGACTGCGTCGTAGGGGAGCTGCTGCACGACGCGCAGCTCGACCGCCCGCCGCTGGTCGACCGGCAGCGCGCGCAGCGCGTGGCGCATGAGCGGAGCCAGGGCGTTCGCCTCGCTGCGCTCGTCCACGCGCTCGTACTCCTCGCACTCGGCGAACGCGGCCTGGAGGCCGATCCGCTCGCGCGCTGCCGACTCGATGCGGTTGTGCTTGTGGTACTGGCGCAGCAGGTTGCGGGCGATCCCGAACAACCACGGTGCGCCTGAGCCGTCGGCGAGGTCCCGGAACCGGCGCGACGCGTGCCAGGCCTGCGCGAAGGTCTCCGCGGTCAGGTCCAGGCTGGCGGGCTCGGACCCCGTGTGGCGAAGGAACCACGAGCGGATCCAGACCGCGTAGCGGTCATAGAACTCGCGGAATGCCTCAGGGTCCTGGCGCGCGGCGGCTTTGAGCAGCTTGGCGTCGTTTCTACTGGTCACGCGGTGCGTCGCCTCTCCAGACGGTTCGCTCGTACCATCATGCACGCCGCGAGACCCATATGTCTTAAGGCCGTGCGAAGATCAAATTAGGCGACGATCAGGTCAGCGAATGCTCATCGGCGACCTCGAGCACGGGGTGCTCGTGGCCGCGGCTCGAGGGCAGCGCGCGCTCCAGCCTGGCGAGCGCTCCCCGGCCGGTGAGCTCCAGCGTCCCGACCTGGTTGTCGAACCGCGGGTCACCCGGTTGGAACCGCCAGCGCACGGGCGGTGGCGCGACGCCGGCGGCGCGCGCGAGCGCCCGCCCGATCGCGGTGCCGGCGCGGCTGAAGCCGAACCGCACGCCGCGCCGCTCCATCGTCCCGAGCGGGTTGCGGAACGGCGAGCAGGTGGCCTGCCAGACGCGCGACGTCACGCCGCTGCCGCTCGGGAAGCCGACCTCCGCGAGGTACGCGTGGTGCACGTCGCCCGACAGGACGACGATCGAGGCCGGGGCGCGGCCGTGGCCGCCGGCGCCGACCGCGCGCAGCAGCGCGCACATCGCCTCGAACGAGTCGTGGAACGCCGGCCAGTGCTCGAGGTCGGCGGCTTGGCGCAGCTTCTCGCCCGCGATCGCGCCGGGGCCGCCCCACGCGCCGTCGCAGACCGCCTCGTTCCAGGCCTCCAGGTAATGCAGCGCCGGCGCCATGATCAGCGGCAGCGACGTGCCGATCAGCAGGTGGTCGAAGCCGCCTGTGGCGTGCTCGACGATCCACTGCCACTCGTCGGCGTCGACCATGCTGCGCCCCCCCGGCTCGAGCACGCGGCCCGCGCGCGAGTCGATCATCACGACGCGCGTGCCGCCGATGTCGCGGCAGTAGCTCCAGCGCACGCCGGAGACCTCGCGGTCCCAGCGGAACGCCGCCTCGGCGAGGATGGCGCCGCCGTCCCCGGCCTCGCGCACGCGCCGGAACACGGGGTCCTGCTCGAGCGTGTCCGGGTTCAAATTGCCCCAGTGCTGGTAGACCGCGTAGGCCATGAAGGCGCCCACGATGCGCCGGTCCCACCACTCGGTGGAGCGCATCTCCTCGACCCACTCCGCCGACGTGTTCCAGTCGTCGATCACGTCGTGGTCGTCGAAGATCATCGCCGTCGGCACCGTGGAGAGCAGCCAGCGGATCGGCGGGTCGCTCCACGCCTCCCGGTAGAGGCGGGTGTACTCCTCGAAGTCGGCGATCGACTCGCCGGGCGCCACGCTCGTGTCGCGCCGCGAGCGGATGAACTCCAGCGTGTCGGGCGAGACCTCGTCGGCGTAGACCTGGTCGCCGAGCAGGAGCACGGCGTGCGGCCACGCGGACGGGTCCGAGCCCGCCATGCGCAGCGCGATCGCGCGCAGGGCGTCGACCTCGCGACCGTAGTCGTGATCGTCCGGCGTGAGCGTGAACGGCGGCTCGTGCGGATAGGCGGTGCGGCAGGATCCGAACACGATCCGCGCGGGGCCGCCGGAGCTGTGCGTGCGCAGCGCGCTGGGCGGGAACGGGCCCTCCGGCGGCCAGACGCGCTCGCCGTCGAGCGCGACCGTGTACGGGGTGGCGGCGTCCTCGGGCAGGCCGCCGATCCGCACGATCGCGTAGTGGTGGCCCTCGACCTCGAACGTGCGCTCGCTCGCCGCCGCGTCGCCGGCACGCACCTCGACCGCGCACGCCGCGTCGGTCTCCACCCACACCGTCCCCTCGGTGGTGCCGGCCCACCGGTGCATCGGGCCCAGGACGAGGCCGGGCATCAGACCGCGGCCGCGAGCTCGTAGCGGCGCAGGATGCCGTACAGGGTTGTGCGCTCGGCGGCCGGGCGCCCGGCGCGGTGGGCGGCGCCGACGAGGTCGTCCGGCTCGAGCCTGACGCCGTGGTAGGAGCCCGCCATGCGGGAGATCGATTCCTCCATCAGCGTGCCGCCGAGGTCGTTGACGCCCCAGCGCAGCGCCTCGGTGGCGGAGTCGAGCCCCATCTTGACCCAGCTCGCCTGCACGTTCTGGATCGTGCGCCCGAGCGCGAGCCGGAACGCCGCCGTGTGCTTGAGGTTCTCCTCGCGGCCGATCTCCTCGATCCCGTGCGTGCGGCCGAGCTGGGTGTGGAACGGGATGAAGGAGAGCGGGACGAACTCCGTGAAGCCGCCGGTCCGCTCCTGCAGCGCGCGCACGACGCGCATGTGCTCGGCCAGCTCCTCCGGCGTCTCGATGTGGCCGAACATGACCGTGACCGTCGACCGCAGGCCGACGCCGTGGGCGGCCTCGATGATCTCCACCCAGCGCGCCACCGGCAGCTTGTTCGGGCTGATCCGCGCGCGCACGCCGTCGTCGAGCACCTCGGCCGCGGTCCCCGGCACGGAGTCGAGCCCCGCGTCGGAGAGACGGGCGAGCACCTCGGCCGGCGGCAGCGCCTCGGTGTCGCACATGTGCGCGATCTCCATCGGGCTGTAGGCGTGCAGGTGCAGCTCCGGCGCCGTCTCCTTCGCCAGTCGCAGCCAGCCGAGGTAGTCCTCCAGGCGCCAGTCCGGGTGGATGCCCGACTGCATGCAGATCTCGGTGGCGCCGAAGGCCACTGCGTCATGGACGCGGCGGACGAACTCCTCGCGGTCGTGCTCGTAGGCGTCGGGCGAGCGGCGGCCGACGCCGAAGCCGCAGAACGCGCAGCCGACGATGCACACGTTGGAGACGTTGATGTTGCGGTTGACGACGAACGTCACCGTCTCCCCCGCCAGCTCGGCGCGCAGCTCGTCGGCCGCCTGCCGCATGTCCTCGATCACCTCGGGCCGGCTCTCGGCGAACAGCGCCGCCAGCTCGCCGGGCGCCAGCGCCTGACCGTTGCGCGCACGCTCGATCGTGGCGGGCGCCGTGCCCGCGGTGCCGCGGCGGGGGATGAACGCGCGGTAGCGGTCGCGGATCACGCCGAGCACACGCGGCGCGATCCACTCGGGGTCGATGAAGCGCCCGTAGACGCACAGGCGCTCGGCCAGCGCGACGCCGTCCTGCGCCAGCCGCTTGCGCACCTGGTGCGGAGACGGGAACGGGTGCTCGGGCGAGATGTGGTCGCCGTTGGCCGACAGGCCCCCGAGGTCGGTGGCTCCGGCGGCCACCAGCTCGGGCCACCAGTCGGCGAGGTTGGGCGGCACCTGGATCCCGACCCCGGGCATCAGGCGCCTCGCCTCCGCGATCAGGCGCTTCATGTCCTCGATCCCCACCGGCGTCGCCCACGCCGGGGCGCCGTGGACCGGCCCGTCGTGCAGGCCGGTGCGCCAGAACGCCTCGGCGGCGTCGGCGGCGATGTCGGCCGGCTCCTCGCCGTAGTAGCGCCGGTGCGGCACGAAGTTCTGCAGGATCACCTCCTGCAAGTGCTCGAAGCCCGCCAGGGCTTCGAGCGCCGCGATCCGGTCGGCCTCGGACTCGCCGATCCCGACCAGGATCCCGCTCGTGAACGGGATCCGGAGCTCGCCGGCGGCGGCGATCGTCGCCAGCCGCTCGTCCGGGTGCTTGGTCGGCGAGCCCTGGTGCGCGACCAGGTCGGGGTTGACCGACTCGAGCATCAGCCCCTGCGACGCGGTCACCTCGCGCAGCCGCGCGAGGTCCTCGCGGCTCAGGACGCCGAGGTTGGTGTGCGGGAGCAGGCCGCGCTCGAGCGCTCGCTCGCACGCCCACACGACATAGCCCGTGAAGTCGTCGAAGCCGAGCGCGGCGAGCCGCTCGCGCACGCCGGGATGGTGGTCCGGCGCCTCGCCGGTGAGCACGAGCAGCTCCTTGACCTGCCGCCGGGCGGCGCGGTCGATCAGCCGCTCGACCTCCTCCGGCTCGTGCAGGTGCGGCCGGTGGGTCGCGAACGCGCAGTACTTGCAGTGGCACCGGCACGTGCGCGAGAGGGAGAGCGTCAGGTTTCGCGAGAACGTGACCCGGCGGCGCGTCATGCCGCCGGGACGATACCTAGCCCGGATTCACCGATGGCCCGTGGATGCCTCGATTGATCCCACTCACCCCGATCGGAGCTCAGCTCAGCGTGTCGATGGGGCGCTTCTCGATCCGCTCCTGGGGCTTGAGGACGATCTCGGTGTAGGCGACGGCGGCGATCAGCGCGCCGACGATCGGGCCGATCACGTAGCCGACGAGGAACATGTCGAAGCCGCCGAAGTCACCGACCAGCAGCGGGCCGAAGGCGCGCGCGGGGTTGATCGCCGCGCCGGTGACCGGCGCCATCACGAGCACGCCCAGGCCGAGCGCCAGACCGATCGCGTACGGCGCCCAGTCGCGGTTCCCGCGCGGGTCGACAGCCGTGGCCATGATCGCCCACATCAGCACGAAGGCGGCCGTACCCTCGGCGAGCGCGCCGAGCCAGATCGAGCCCTCGGCGAACTGCTCCGTGTTCACGGTCGGGCCGGCGTAGTTCACGGCCTCCGCCGCGTCGCCCATGATCAGGCCTGCGAACAGGGCGGCCAGGATCGCGCCGATGCACTGGAGGACGATGTAGGCGCCGGCGCCGGCGGCGCCGATCTTGCCCTTGAAGAGCAGCGCGCAGGTCACCGCCGGGTTGAAGTGCGCGCCCGAAGCGGCGCCGAGCGAGCGCACGAGCACGAACAGCACGATCGCGTGCGTGAACGCGATGAGGACGATGTCGACGTTGCCGGTGCCGATCGGCTGCGGAGCTGTGCCCGACACCGCCAGCACGATGAACAGCACGAGCACGAACGTGCCGAGCACCTCCGCCGCATAGGCTGCTGGGGTGCCGAGTGGGAGCGCCGTCGCCCGCGCAGGGGCCGCGGGCTCCGCTGGGGTGGTGGCGGCGGCGGACAAGTGGTGCCTCCTCTCCGAGCGCTGAAGTGACGCGAACATACTCCTCGCCGACGCCGTGCCGAACCGCCTGAAACCGATCTTGCTTGTGCTGCTGCTGTGCGCCACGCTGGCGGCCTGCGGCGGTTCCTCGGGCTCCGACCGCCCCAACCAGGAGGCCTCGCTGCTGCTCGACTTCGCGCCCAACGGCGTGCACGCGGGGATCTACCTGGCCACGGCGCGCGGCTACGACGACGCGGAGGGCGTCGCGCTCGAGGTGCGCGCGCCGAGCGCGTCGACCGACGCGCTGCGCCTGCTCCAGGGCGGCCGCGCCGACATGGCGATCCTCGACATCCACGACCTCGGGCTGGCGCGCCAGGAGGGCGCCGACATCGTCGGCGTGATGGCGGTCGTGCAGCGCCCGCTGGCATCCGTCCTGGCGCAGCCCGAGGTCGGCCGCCCACGCGATCTCGAGCGACGCCGCGTGGGGGTGACCGGCCTGCCGTCCGACGTCGCGGTGCTGCGGTCGGTGGTGGCCGGCGACGGCGGCGACCCCGAGCGCGTCCGAACGACCACGATCGGCTTCGAGGCGGTGCGGGCGATGCTCGCGGGCCGCGTGGACGGCGCCACCGCGTTCTGGAACGTGGAGGGCGTCGCGCTGCGCGAGCGGCGGTCCGGCACGCAGGAGTTCCGCGTCGACGACTACGGCGCCCCCGCCTACCCCGAGCTCGTGCTGTGCGTGACCCGCGAGACGCTCGAGAGCCGCCGGCCGGTGATCGAGGCGACGATCCGCGCGCTCCAGCGCGGCTACACCCAGGCGCAGACCGACCCCGAGAGCGCGGTCACCGCGCTCGTCGACGCCGGCAGCGGCCTCGACCGCGACGCCGCCCAGGCCCAGCTCGACGCGGTCGCACCCGCGTTCACGGCCGGCGCCCGCGCGTTTGGCGAGCTGCGCGGGGGCGTGCTGCGTGAGTGGGCGGCGTGGGACGTCGAGTTCGGGATCCTCGAGGAGCGGCCCGACGTCTCCCGCGCGTTCGACACCTCGCTGGTCGGCCCGGTCGCGAATCCGTAGGCGCGTCGACCCCGCGGCTCAGTGAACGTCAACTGCGGCTGGGCAAGGGGCGGGGGCGCCAGCCGCCCCGGCGGTCCCTGGCGCCTTGGCCTCGGTATCCGAGGTTGAGTCGCCAGGGAGCCGACGGTGCTGTGGTCCCTGGCGCCTTTGACGGACATATGCCGGGAAAGCCGCCAGGCGCGCGCGCCGCGAGGGGCCGACGCGGACGGCACGCGCCCGTGACTGCGAGCGCGGCCCGTGCGTGCGCCGTCCTACCCAGCCGCAGCCGACGTTCGCCGGGACAACCAACCCCGCGTGCGAGACAAGCCTTATCCGCCACCGATCCGCGCCGGGCATCCTGGTGACGTGCCGCGCTGGTCGGTCCTGCTGTTCGTGGTCGTGTTCGCCGCGCTCGCCGCCGTCGTGCTCGCAGACGGCCGCGAAGAGGCGCCCCGGCCGGCCGCGCAGGCCCCGTCACCGTCGGCCCCGTCACCGTCGGCCTCGTCACCGTCGGCCCCGTCACCATCACCGTC
>Ga0214469_1000746_pt1 | contig 11640 bp, 8 predicted proteins | sample RVTome_10_FD_187340 | JGI IMG/M metagenome (GOLD analysis project Ga0214469, IMG submission 187340) | Soil microbial communities from uranium-contaminated site in the Upper Colorado River Basin, Wyoming, United States - RVT153D57 HiSeq ... | reverse complement strand
GGGGCGAGTCCCGCTCGACCGATCTCGCGCTGCTCGAGCGCCTACGCGCTGTTGGCATCACCGATCACCTGGTCGATGACCTGGTCGAAGAACGCCGGCAGCCTGCCCGACGACCGGGCCCAGGCGATCAGCACGACGGCGACCGCGGCCGCCGCCAGGATCACGAGCGCGTACTCGGCCGTCGTCTGGCCTTCCTCACGACGGAGCCGGTCACGAAGCGACCAGATCACGTGGCACCAGAGCGTGTTCAGCACCAGCATCGTGCACCTCCTTGGGGGATCAACCGATCGACCGCACGGTGGTGAGCAGCACGGGCACCACCGTGAGGAGGAGGAAAGCGGGGAGGACGAGGAACACGAGGGGGAAGAGCATCTTCACGGGGGCTGTCCGCGCGCGTTCGGCGGTCGCGGCGCGCCTGGAACGACGAACCGAGGCGGCGAGCTCGGCGGTGCCCTGCGCCAACGACGCACCGAGCGACTCCGTGCGCGTCAGGGCGGCCACGGTCCGGCGCATGTCCGGCAGATCGAGGCGCTCGGCGAGCCCGTCGAGCTCGTCGCGCCAACGGGCGCCGAGATCGACAGCTCGAACCGTCGCTCGGATCTCGTCGGCGAGCGGTCCGGCGAGTCCATCGGCGGCCCGCCGCAACGCCAGTGGCGCCGCGAGTCCTGCCGAGGAACCAGCGGCGAGCAGGTCGAGGAGCTGCGGGATCTCGGCGTCGACGGCCGTGCGCCTGCGACGGTTCGCCCGTGACCCTCGACGGTACAGAGGGCGTCGCCGGCTCGCGCGCTCGTGGTCTCGGCGGGAAGCAGTGGGGAACGAGGCACCGTGGAGCCGTAGGGACGGGCGATCGTCGATCGCGACGCGGAGACCGGCCGCCAGGCAGATCGCGGCCACGAACACGAGAGGGAGGATCGCCGCCGGGATCATCGGACCTCCAGCAACCGACGGATCCACAGGAACGCCAACCCCTCGAGGACCAGTCCCAGCACGATGGCGACGATGCCTGCGGGGGATCGCAGAGCGCCTTCGATCTCGCCCCGCGACGTGAGCCATAGGAATGCGAAGAAGCCGAACGGCAACACTCCGAGGATCGTGCCCGACAGGCGGGCCTGCGCCGTCAACGCGCGAACCTCTCCCACCGCTGCGCGTCGCTCACGCAGCGTGTCGGACACCTCGTCGAGCACCGCCGGTAGGTCGCCTCCGCTGCGCCGATGCAGGCAGAGGACCCCGGCGAGCAGGCGGGCATCGCCGGTGTCGACCTCTCCGGCCCAGGCCTCCACGGCGTCGTCGAGCGGCGCGCCGAGGTCGAGCGCCGTCTCGACCCGTCGCAGAGAATCCCCGAGCGGAGATGCAGCCTCGGCGGCGGCGAACGAGATCGCTTGGGGAACCGAACGACCCGCCCGGATCGCGGCGGCGATCGAACCGACGGCGTCGACCAGCTGCTCGTCGCGCTCGATCGATCGGGCGCGCGCCCGACGGCGCTCGCGCGTGCGCAACGCGGCCGCTCCCACCCCGGCGCCGACGATCGAGGCCGCCACGCCCGACAGCACGTAGCCGAGCGTCGCGCCGACCAGGCACCAGATCGGCCAGGCCGGCGTCGTGCGGGTGACGCCGGTCCGGTGCGGCGCAGCGGCCCCGATGCGGCGCCGAAGCCCGCCGCGACGGGCCGCGCGGGACCCGCGCTCGGCAAGCCACGCGGCGAGCCCCAACAAGGTCACGGCGAGCACGCTCACGCGTCGTCCTCGGGAGCGAACATCCAGTCCTTGACGACTTCGCCTCGGTCGGCCAGGGTCGTGGTGATCGACGGCACCGTTCCGGTCGCTTCGAAGTGCCCCCCGCTGCTGTCGCGGGGCCGATATCGGAAGACCGGCGTCACGATCGGCTCTCCTCGTCGCGTGCCCTCGACCGCGGCGATCTCCCAGACGACGCGCCGGCCGCCCCGCAGCCGCGCGAGGTGAACGACGACGTCAAGGGCGGACGCCACCTGATTGCGGACGTGCGCGGCCGGCAGATCGACGTCGGACATCATCGCCATCGTCTCGAGACGCCACAGCAGGTGCCGGCAGGAATTCGCGTGCGCCGTCGACAGCGACCCCTCGTGGCCGGTGTTCATCGCCTGGAGCATGTCGAGCGCCTCGCCGCCGCGCACCTCGCCCACGATGATGCGATCTGGCCGCATGCGGAGCGCGTTGCGGACCAGGTCACGGACCGTGACCTCGCCCTTGCCCTCGACGTTGGCCGGGCGTGCCTCGAGGGCCACTACGTGAGGCTTCGCGAGCCGGAGCTCGGCCGCGTCCTCGATCGTGATCAGCCGCTCGCCGTCGGGGATGAACCCGCTCAGCACCCCCAGTAGCGTGGTCTTACCGCTGCCGGCACCGCCGCTGACGATCACGTTCGCCCGGCCCCGGACGCAGGCGGCCAGGAACGCCAGCATGCGAGGGCCCAGAGTGCCGCTCGCCACCAGGTCGTCGGCGGTGAGCGGCACGCGGGAGAACAAGCGGATCGTCACGGCTGGACCGCGGAGCGAGAGGGGCGGCACGATCGCGTGGACCCGCGAACCGTCCGGAAGTCGCGCATCCGCCCAAGGCGATGATTCGTCGACCCGGAGGCCCAATGGCCCCACGATGCGTTCGATCAGATGCTGAACGGCCTCCTCCCCCTCGAATAGACCGTCCGGCGCCTTCTCGATGCGCCCCCCTCGCTCCACGTACACGTCGTCGGGTCCGTTGACCATGACCTCGGTCACCTCGGGGTCCTGCAGCAGGAACTCGATCGGACCGAACCCGACGACCTCGTCGGAAACCTCGTTGACCATGCGCGTCAGCTCGCGCTGGGGAAGCATCGCCCCGCTCGCCCGAAGCAGTGCGAGCGCTTCGTCGCGCACGTGCACGCGCCGTTGGGTGCGCGGCGCGGCGGCGAGCCCGCGAGCGTCGACGCGTTGGCGCAGCTCCTCACGGAGCTGCCGGCGCACCGGCGCCAGGGGATCGGGGTTCATGCGTCCTCGCTCTCGAGAACCCGGTCGGCGAGCTTCGCGAACGCTCTGCCCACCCGCCCCCTCGGCGGCACGAGCCGTCCACGATCCTGCGCCCTGGGCACGGACCGATCGGCCGGAACGACGACCAAGGGCTCTGCGCCGAATACCCGCTCGACGTCGCCGGGCGTGATCTCACTGCGCCCGGAGCGATTCACCACGAACCCGATGCGAGCCGGCAGCCCCAGTGGGGTCACGAAGTCGATCGCCCTCGTGGCCGCGCGGAACGACAGCACGTCGAGCGAGAGCACCTCGAGCAGACGATCGGCCGACCGGAGCCCTGCGACCGCGCGCTCGCCGAGCTCCCTGGGGAGCGAGATCACCACGGCGTCGGATGCCACGGCCGCCACGCGCGTGACCGTGGCGAGGTCCTCGCCGGATACGAGCCCCGCTTGCTCGGCAGCGGGTGCGATCAACGCGCGGAACCCGGCCGGATGCGACCAGAGCGCATCGTCGAGATGGCCCGGGGTCAGCTCGGGCACCAGGGGCAGCAGATCGGCGACGGTGTGCACGTCGTCGGGGACCCCGATCGCCGCCGACACGTCGCCGTAGGTGGGGTCGGCATCGACCACCACGCAGTCGAGGTCGCGTCGTGCGAACGCCTGGGCGAGGTGGGTGGCCACGAACGTGGACCCCACCCCTCCACGCGCCCCGTGGACCGCAACCACCACGGCGCGCTTCTCGCCGAGATGCGCAGGGGCGAGGGTTGCCGCCGTGGCGCCTGCGAGGGCATCGCGCTCTCCCGGCCAGAGGTAGAAGCCGAGTGCCCCGGCACGGATCGCCGCCCGGAGCGACGACACCGATTCGCGTGTGTCGAGCGCGAGCACCGCCGGTCCTCGCACGGACCCCGGTTCGACCAGCGAGGGCTGCGCGACGACGGCGTCGGGCTCGAGCTGCCGCACCGCCTCGGTCAGCTGGCGGTCATCGGCGGCGGTGCCGACGACCCGCGCGCTCCCGCTCCGATCGAGGAAGTGCATGACCTCCTCGGCGAGGTCGTTGGCTTCGAGCGCCACGACGACCCGAGCGACCTCCTGCATCGACGACCCTCCCAGCGACCAGCGGACACGACCAGCGGACAAGACCCGCACGGCGCGACACCGCGCGGAGGGAAGTGCGAGGGAGGGCGGGTAGCCGATCGCCACCGGCCACCGAATCGGATGCGAACGCTACCCGCTCCCCCGTGCTCGGTCGATCCCCAGACCGGCCGATTCGTGCCGGCGGATCGGGGGACCGCCCGATGACAACTCTGGGGATGCCACTGTGATGGCCGTCACGACCGACCGGCACCTCCGGGTAGGAATGCCCCGGGTGCGTCCCTAGACTTGCGGCGTGAACGCCTGTTCCGCCTGCGGAGCGGAGAATCCCGCGGCCGCAAGGTTCTGCGTCCGTTGCGGTGCATCCCTCGTCGCCTGCGAGCAGTGCGGCTCGGAGCTCCCGCCGGGGGTGAACTTCTGTCCGGTATGTGGGCACCCCGTCGCCCGAACGCCGGCGCCCGGAAAGGAGCGAAAGCTCGTGACCGTCCTGTTCGCCGACGTCGCCGGTTCGACCGGACTCGGCGAGCGGCTCGATCCGGAGCACCTTCGAGAGGTCCTGGATTCGTTCTTCGACGCGATGCGTCGGGAGATCGAAGCGGAGGGCGGGACCGTCGAGAAGTACATCGGCGACGCGATCTTCGCCGTCTTCGGAGTTCCCACCGCACACGAGGACGATCCGACCCGGGCGCTCCGCGCGGCTCTGCGGATGCGGAGCGGTCTCGAACATCTGAACCGCTCGCTCGAGCATGCTCACGCGATCCGATTGGCGATCCGGATCGGGATCAACACGGACGAGGTCGTGGTGCGCGCGGAACCCGGTCCTGCGGAGGGGTTCGTGACGGGTGATGCGGTGAACGTCGCCGCGAGGCTGGAACAAGGCGCCGAGACCGGGCAGATCCTGGTGGGAGAACGCACGACCCGGGCGGCTCGAGGCATGAGGTTCAGGGAGCTCGGTCCGCTGAAGCTGAAGGGCAAGGACGAGGCTGTTCGGGCATTCGCGCTCCTCGACGCGGACGTTGCCCAACCGGGCACCATCGGTCGGGACGAAGGCCGCCCGTTCCGAACACCGATGGTGGGCAGGGTCGGCGAGCTCACGATGTTGGAGAGCGTGTTCCGTCGGTGCGTCTCCGATCACCGTCCGCAGTTGGTGACGATCTACGGGGACGCTGGGGTCGGGAAGACGAGACTGGTCGAGGAGTTCGGGAACAGGGCGGCGGCCTCCCCCGAGGCGCCGCTCACCGTGAGCGGACGATGCATCCCCTACGGCGAGGGCGTCACTTACTGGCCGCTCGGAGAGATCCTCAAAGGCCACGCAGGCATCCTCGACACCGATCCACCCGACCTGGCGATCGAGAAGGTCCGAAAGGTCGGGGACATCCTGCTCGGGCCCGAGGTCTCGGCCGATCCGCCGCGCGCGAACGCCGCCCTCGCGTACACGATCGGTCTGGAGGACCCCGACATCTCCTTCTCGGGTGCCGACCCGCGTGAGGTACGCGACGAGCTCCACGCGGCGTGGCGGTCCTTCTTCTCGGCCCTTGCCGGGTCGGGTGCGGTCGTCGTGGTCGTCGAGGACATCCACTGGGCAGATCCAGCGCTCCTCGACCTGCTGCAGGATCTGGCCGATCGCAGCGAGGGCTCGCTGTTGTTCCTCTGCCCCGCCCGACCCGAGCTCACCGCTCGGCGACCGGAGTGGGGCGGGGGGCGGTGGAACCACTCAACCCTCCTGCTCGAGCCGTTGTCCGCGACCGAGTCGGCAGAGCTCCTCGATCTCCTCGTGGAGCACGGCGACGTGTCGAGCACCCTCCACTCGCTGATCCTCGAGCGAGCCGGCGGCAACCCGTTCTTCCTCGAGGAGATCGTGCAGCGTCTGGTCGACGAGCCCGCGGGGATCGAGCAGCTGGACATCCCCGACACGGTTCAGGGTGTGCTGGCAGCAAGGATCGATCTACTCACTCCGCTCGAGAAGCGCGTCCTGCGATCGGCCGCGGTCGTCGGGCGCACGTTCTGGAACGGCGCCGTGCGGTCGCTGCTCGACCCGGATCCGGGTGCGGTCGAGCTCGACGAGGTCCTGTGGCGCCTCGAGGACCGCGGCTTGGTCCACGCGCGGATCGGCTCGACGATCGTCGGGGAGCGCGAGTTCCTGTTCAGACACATCCTCACCAGGGACGTCGCATACGACGGTCTTCCTCGACGTGATCGAGTTCGGGCGCACAGCCGTATCGCGGAGTGGATCGAGCGGCAGACCCAGGAACGCGATCGAGAGTTCGCCGAGCTCCTCGCTCACCACTACGAGCAGGCGCATCGAGCGATCCAGGCGGAAGCTCGGCCCGACCCCGATGAGACGGAGCGGCTGCGACAGCGCGCCTTCCGCCATTCGCTCCTGGCGGCCAACGAGGCCGGGAGCAAGCTCGCGTTGCGCCAGGCCGAGCGGCTCGCCGAGAACGCCCTGTCGCTCGCCGAGGGACCGCTCGAGCGCTCGCGCGCGCTGCAGACCCTCGGGATGACGTTCTTCCACGACTACGAGGGCGACCGGGCGTGGCGATGCTTCAGGGAGGCGATCGATCTGCTGACGGATCGAACGGAGGGTAGCGATTCGGTGTCGCAGCCGCTCGCGGGTCTGTGCGCCGTCGCGCTCGAGATGGTCACCCGGGCGCCCGGGACGATGCGCCATCGGGTATCGCGAGAGGAAGGTGAACGCTACCTCGAGATCGGCCTGTCCGCAGCGGGGACGGACGACAGCGAGGAGCGTGCACGGCTCCTCATCGCCGCCTCGTTCGCCCCCGACTCGTTCCGCGAGGGTCCGACCGATGCCACCGAGCTGGAGCGGGCGATCAGCACCGGCGAAGACGCTGCCGCGATGGCCGAGCGGCTGGAACGCGTGGACCTGGAGTCCGCGGCGCTCGACGGGATCGCGTCCGCGCACCAATCGCTCGGGCGGTACGGCGCGATGGAAGATCCGATCAGGCGACGCCTCGACCTCGTGCCCAAGCTCACCGATCCCTACGAGGTCGGGGACATCCACGCCATGGCCGCGTGGTGGGCGTTGAGCACCGGCCGCTTCCGAGAGTCCGTCGAACTGGCGAGCCGGGGCTTCACCGAAGCGATGCCGGGGTCACCGCTCCAGGGCCTGTACTGCGTCGATTTCCGGGTCGCGTCCCGCTTCCGGCTCGGTGATTGGGACGGTGTGCTGACCGACGTGGCGCTCGCCGAGGAGCTCCTGGGCGACCGGCGTGACTCCCCGCCCGGGTTCGCCCCGATGCACCTGGTGATCGCGGCATTCGTCCACGACACCAGGGGCGACCGGAACACCGCCAGCAAGTACCTCCAGCTGGTTCGGTGGCTCGAGGAGACCGAGGAACGGCTCGACTCCGTCCTCTCCCTGTGGCAGGCACGGCTGCTCGCTCGACGAGGAGCCTACGAAGAGGCTCGAGAGCTGCTCGAACGCCCGGCGCTCGCGGAGGAACGGCGGGGGCGGGACGAGGTCCTCGAGGCCTGGTGCGAGGTGATCTCCGAACAAGGTGCCTGGGGCGAAGCTCCCGAGATGGTCGAGCGGGCGGCGCGCCACGCCTCGTGGGCGGGAGAGCCGCCACTGGCCCTGTTCGCGACCCGTCTCGACGGGCGGGCCGCGGCGGCGAGTGGGGAGACGGAACGAGCGATCGAGCTGCTCGGGTCGGCCGCCGACGGCTTCACGGGGCTCGAGGCCGAATGGGAAGCAGCCGTCACCGGGCTCGACCTCGCCCACGTGCTGATGAGCACGGGGGACGCCGAGCGCGCTCGCGCACTCGCCGAGGAAACCGGTCGGGTGTTCGACCGGGTGGGATCGGTGCGGGAGCGCAACCGCTCCGACGAACTGCTCGGTCGACCGGCGTGAAACTGCCTACTCGGCGGGCTCGACCCGTCGATCGTCCGGCGCGTTCGCGCTCGTCGACACGTAATCGATAACGCGGAGCGATACCGTGCGTCTCACTCCCCCGATCCGGCGGAGGTCGATGATCTTCTCCCTGATGACGTCGTCATCGTCGTCCACGATGCAGGCGAGGATGTCGAAGGCGCCCTCCACCACGTCGGCTTCGACCCCTTCGTCATCGGCGCCGATCACCTCCTCGATCTCATCCAGCAGCGTTGTCGGATCGGGGGCCCTCACGTCGATCATGACGAGCGCGGTGTTCGCGGCGTACCTGCTCTTCCGGACCTTCGCATTCCCCTTGGCGATCGCGGTCGGCGGATCGTCCGTCCCACCTCCCCCGGGTAGCGAGTCCAGCCGGTCACCGAGTTCGGCGAGCGCGTCGTAGGTCATGACCTGGAAGGTCTTGTAGGGCCCCGTGATCGAGGCCACGTACCTGAGCCCCGGCGCGGGCATCATTCCCGCTTCCCGGATCTTCCGAACGATCCGGCGGTTCCCGTTGGGATCGAACACGAACACGGTGTCCATACCATCCCCCTCTCGGAGCAACAGCCGTTAGTTGACGCCCTTTCGCGGAAGAAGGCAACCGGACCTCGGGTCCCACCGAGCCTCTCGCCCCGTAGGCTTCCGGTCGATGCGCACACCCACGGAGACCGCTTCATCGTGGCGGCGGTACCTGTTCGCGGGCGTTGTCCTAGCGCTCGGTTTGACAACCGTGCTCGCGATCGCCCTGCTGCCCGGGGGTGGTGGGATGCCGGCTAGCCTGAGGGAGGGACCAGTGTCCAGGGTCGACGACGGCGGTTCGGGCTCGGACCCCGGCCTGGTCGCCCCGCTGGAAGCGCCCCAGCCGTCGACCCCCGAGCCTCCCCCCTACTACCTCGCATGGACGCCGGGTGGGTTGCCGACCGACTTCCGCGACCGGGTGCGGACCGTTCCCGGATTGCGAGCCACCGTGGTCTTCGCCGGCGACACGCGCTGGCTGACGCGTTCGATCGACGCGGGTGGCGCCGTGATCGACCGGCCGAAGCCGCCGCTCGCGATCCCGATCGACGCGTTCGCGGTGAATCCGGTCGAGATCGCACCCTTCCTGCCTCGGGGCGTGCGTGGCAAGGTGGTCGAGGCGCTCGAGCGCGGCCAGGGCGTGCTCGGCACACGCAGCGCGGTGGTGCGCCGACTCGGCATCGGGGGCGTGCTCGAGTTCGGTGACCGGTCCGTGCGGATCGGCGCTGTGGTGCCCGAGGAGCTCATCGGCTGGAGCGAGCTGCTCGTCTCGCGTGAGGTCGGCACGCCCCTGGGCGTCGTCGACGACCGGTACCTGTGGGCCTTCCCCGATGGGAAGCCGGGCCCCATGGTGTTCGAACGCCAGGTGCGCCCGCTGGTGCCTGCGACCGAACCGATGCGGGTCGAATCGCCCGGCGAGAGCCCGTACATGCGCGTGGCCAACGGCGTCAACCCTCCGATCGTGCTGAAGCAGACATTCGACGAGTTCGCGGCGGCGCCCGACCCCGCCGACCCGGCGTTCTTCCGGATCGACCCGGCCTGGGTCGACGTCAACCTCGTGACGCGTTCGGTGCCGCTGCTCGGAAAGCTCACCTGCCACCGGGTGTTCATGGCCGACCTTCTCCGGGCGATGCGAAAGGTCGAACGTGCCGGCCTCGGAGCGTCGATCCATTCGACGGCCGGCTGCTTCAACGCGCGCACCGTGGCGCGCGTCGCCACCAACCCGCCCTCGTTCCACGCCTACGGGGCGGCGGTCGACATCAATGCACCCGAGAACCCGTTCGGCGCCACGCCCACGATGGACCCGCGCGTAGTGGCGATCTTCGAGGGCCTCGGATTCAATTGGGGGGGCCGGTTCCTGATCCCCGACGGCATGCACTTCGAGTACGGAGGCGGTCCGCTCCAGGACGCGCGGTAGCAATCTCCGCGACCTCGGTCCAAGAACGAATTACGACCATCGACCGATGGTCCCACGGATGTCTGCCGTGGGAAGCTCGCGTGACGTAGGACCGACGGCCTACTTCGAGGAGCATCCGACCTTGTCCGAAACGCACTCTGCCCGCACGCCCTCGCGGGTGCTCATCTTGTTGGCCCTGCTCGCCGCGACGCTCGCAACGATACCCGCCCACGAGGCCCGGGCGGCCACCCCGTCCACGCAACCCGACCAGGTCGGCATGGTCGACGGCCGTGTGCGAGCGATCGTGATCGTCGGGAACCGTGTATGGGTGGGTGGCACGTTCACGACGCTCCGCGACGCGAACGGCGCCGCGGTCGCCGCGGTCTCCGGCCTCGCGGTCTTCGATGCCGTCACCGGCGCGCCGGTGACGTCGCTCGCTGTTCCCAAGGTGACCAAGAGCTCAGGAGAAGGAACGGTCTACGATCTCTCCCTCGGGTCCGACGGCCTGCTCTACCTCGTCGGCACGTTCGATCGGGTGGGCGGGCTCGCGCGCAAGAACGTCGCGGCGATCGACCCGAGCAGCGGCTCGGTCACGGGGTTCGCTCCCAACACCTCTGCCGCCAAGAGCGTGCTCGCGACGAGCGGAGCCATCTACGTCGGCACGTCGAAGTTGCTCTCGTTCGAGCGCAATGGCTCGCCGTCACCGGGCTACGCCCCGCCTCAGGTTCAGACCGACCCCTCGCTGCGCGGCCACAACACACCACCGCAGGTCCGTGACATGGTGCTCGTCGGCTCGAGCGTGATCGCTGCCTGTCAGTGCGACGGCACCATCGAGAACGGCGCCTCGAAGAACGCTCGCGCGGCGATCAAGGTCGATGCGAACACCGGCGCGGTGCAGAACTGGACCCCCGGCAATCTCTCAGCCAAGAGCGCCGCCTTCGGCATCGGGCTGCTGGTGCAGGACCATCCCGGCTCGGGTAAGCCCACCGTCTACCTCGCGGCGGGAGGTTCCGACTTCGTCGCCGCCTACGACGTCGCGAACGGTGGACAGGTCTTCAAGACCGACACGTCGGGATCTGCACAGACGGTGGCCTGGCTCGACGGCATGCTTTACGTGGGGGGACACTTCCAATGGGTCGCGAAGCAACGGTCCCAAACGTGCCAGGCCAACTCCGATCCCAACACGGCGTGCCATCATGCTCCCCGGCTCGTCGTGATCGACCCCGATGACGGCCGAGTGATCCCGGCGGAGAACCCGTGGAACCCCGGCATCTGCTGCCGGTACAACGGTGTGTGGGCTCTGACCCCCGATCCGGGCCGTGGGCGCCTGCATGTCGGCGGTGAGTTCACCAAGGCGGGCGGTACGTGGACCGGCAACGGCAACAACTGGACGCTGCAGGGGGGGAGGACCCAGGCCTACTACGCGCGGTTCTCCGCGACGCCGACCACCCTGACCGACCTGACGATCTCGTTCGCCGGCAAGGGCGGCGGCCGCGTGCGCACCGACCCCCCGGCCGCCGACTGCACGGAAGACTGCCACGTGGGCTTCGTCTCCGACACCGAGGTGACCCTGACCGCCCAGCCCACCGCGAAGTCGAGCTTCGCCGGCTGGTCGGGAGACTGCTCCGGGCATGGATCATGCACCGTGACGATGGATCGAGCTCGGTCCGTGACAGCCACGTTCACGACGGGCGGCTCGACGTCGCCGACGTGTGGGCGAGTCGTCTACACGTCGAAGAAGAACGGGAACGCGGACGTGTACACCATGAAGGCG
>Ga0214469_1000745_pt1 | contig 11644 bp, 12 predicted proteins | sample RVTome_10_FD_187340 | JGI IMG/M metagenome (GOLD analysis project Ga0214469, IMG submission 187340) | Soil microbial communities from uranium-contaminated site in the Upper Colorado River Basin, Wyoming, United States - RVT153D57 HiSeq ... | reverse complement strand
GGACCACCACCTGCATCGCCAGCGGCTCGCTCAGAGGACACAGCCCGGCACCGGCTACTACGACTTCCGGGTCCCGGTAGCGTCGATTGCCGACGGTCGGAAGGTGCGGGACGTCTCCTGGCCCGAGGAGTCGACGTTGGTCTCGGTCCGGCGTGGGCGACAGGTCCTGGTGCCCGACGGCGACACCACCCTGATCGCTGGAGACGTGATCACGGCATTCGGCACGGAGAGCTCACGGCAACGGATGATCGACAGGCTCAATGCGGGCGCAGATGAGCCGACGGCGGAGATTCCCCTCGTGGTGACGGAGGAGCCTGTCGAAGAAGGGACCCTCGCCGAGCCTGAATAGACTCGATGACGTCAGCTAGCTGAAAGACAGATAAGTGGAACCATTCATCTTCGTCGTCGTCCTCGTGGCGATCGGCCTCCTCTTGTACAACATGTTCCGCAATCGGAAACGGCGCATGCTCGAAGCCGAGAAGGAGTCGAAGACGGCCGCGGCCACCGGTCTGGCGGTGAGCCGCGATCTGTTCGAGGCCGAGGTGGGTCATCATGCCCCTCTGGAGTCGTTCCACGTGGTCGGAGAAGAGGCCAGGGTCACTTTCGACGTCCCACTCGACGACGAGGACGACGAGGTGCTCAACGACCTGTTGCAAGGCGAGGCCATCGAGGTGGTGAGGCAGAAGCGTCACAGCCTCCCCATCGACGACGTGAAAGAGATCGTTGTCTTCGCGGGCAGAGACAAAAAGCGCGAGGTCGCCCGACATGAGCTTCCCGCTCCTGGTGAGCTGCCGCCACCGCTGCTCGAGTCCGGCATGAGTTTCAGCAACATCGCACACGACCCGTTCGCCGCCCACTTCGACGAGGGCGCCGACCTGGGGCTCACCCCGGGCACCGCGGTTCACGTCCCTGAGGACGAGTTGCCGCCTCTCGTCGACGAGTTGAGGATCCCCAAAGGCCTCGATCGTGGCCTGCGAGCGCTTGGCACCGACCCATCCGGGCTCGGCGGGCCCGAGTTCGTCATTGCTCTGCTCCGGATGTTCGGGTACGGGGTAACCGAGCAGGCCTACGACGGCAGCTACATGGCGACCAAGAGTGGCGTCTCGACATACATCGAGACCGACACGTATAAATCGGGCGACTACCCGGAGCTGGGGGAGGGCGTCATCCGGAGATTCCTGGCCAACTTTGGCTCGTCGGGTGCGGACCGCGGGATGCTCATCAGCGACAAGTACAGCCCGTTCATGATTCACGAGATCGAGACCAATCAGCCTCGCGTCAGGTTCATAACCCGCGAGCGGGTGCAGCGCTTCATCGACTCGATGGCGCTGGGCTGAGGGCTAGGGACCCACTCCTTGATAGGATGACCCGAGGAAGGAGGTCCACGTGAACCTCAGAGGTCAAGAGTTACTCATAATCCTGCTGATCGTCGTGTTGATCTTCGGGGCGCGCAAGCTGCCCGAGCTCGCCCGGTCCTTGGGTAGTTCCGCAAAGGAATTTCGCAAGGGAATCGAAGATGGATCGAAGGAAGACCCGGAGGACGCACAGGTGACCGAGGCCACCGAGTCCGACCCGGCGGAGTCCGAAACACCAGACGTCAGAGATTCATAGCTCTGCCGGGAACTCGACTCCCCGCGGCGTCGTTGTTCGTGTAGGTCTCCGCAAAGATGGAGTCCGTACCGCTCACATGGGAAGAGGTCGCCCGTGTCTATGGACGGAAGATCTACAACTTCGCCTATCGCCTCACCGGCAACCCTGACGACGCGCACGACCTCGTCCAAGAAGTTCTTCTTAGGGTTCGCCGGGGTCTTGCCAGCTATCAGCCAGGGAGCTTCGAGGGTTGGCTGTGGCGTATCACCCGAAACGCCTTCCTCGACGACGTTCGCCGCAAGAAGCGGCGGCCGACATCACCTATGCCCGACGAGGTCGATCGCTGGGATCTCGCCTCCGCGGACTCGGCCGACACCGACTACGACCGGATCTCGCTCGGAGACGACATCCAGAAGGCCCTGCTCGAGTTGCCCATCGATTTCCGGGAGGCCGTCGTCCTCTGCGATGTCGTCGGACTTTCGTACGAGGAGATCGCCGTCGCCGTCGCCGTCCCCATTGGCACGGTCCGTAGCCGAATTCACCGGGGTCGGAAGATGCTGAAAGACCTCCTGTCGTGAGCCATCCTTCTGAGCTGATCAGCGCCTATCTCGACGGTGAGCTGCACGGACCGGAGCTGAAGTCCCTCCTCGACCATCTCGCCGGCTGTGGGCGGTGCTCGGTGGACCTGGAAGAGTTGCAGCGGGTGCGCTCGGCAATTCGCTCTCTGCCGGTGCTCGAGTTGCCCGAGGGAGTCGTTCCCGAAGCCGACGCCGACGTCGTCCCGATTCATCGCAACCGGGGGCTCTGGGTTGGCGCAGCTGCCGCTGTAGTCGCCCTGGTGATCGCGGTCGCTGCCCTGGTTACGCCGGCTCCAGAGCCCGTCTCTCTCGAAGACCTGACCAGCAGGTTTGGGGCGAGAGCGACCCTCGATCCGGCGTTCAACCCGGCCAAGGTCGTAGTCCCTCCGGAGGTGAGCGAGTGAGACAACTGGTCGCTCTGATCGCCTTGCTCACTCTCCTTCCGGCCACGGTGGCGTGGGGGGCTGAGCTCGACGAGCTGCTCACCCGGGGTAATGAGGCGAATTACTCGGCGGAGCAGACGATTAGCTGTTCCACACCCGACGGCGTTCGCGATGCGGTGGTTCGGATCACGCAGATGGATGGGGAGCTGAGGGTCTCTTCCAGTGTTACCGACGAGGTCGAAGTCGCTGCCGGGGGAGGGACCTGGTCGGTTCGCCGTGGCGACGGCCTGATAGCCGAGACCGCGGTCGACGCCGGTGAGCAAGAGAAGACCGAGCCGCTGTACACAGTGCAAGAGGAAGCGGCGGTCGAGTATCTAGGGCGCGCTGCTATGTCCTATCTCCTCATCAGGGATGGCGAGCCGCGGGGTGAGCTGACCTTTGACAACGAGACCGGCGCCCTTGTCGAGGCGATCACTTTCACGCTCGACGGTGAGGTTTATTGCGAGCGAAGGTTCACTTCGATCGATTCGCAGGTAGAGAGCACCTCGACCCTCGACACCGAGGCCGCGGCAGACACGGGTGGGACGGCGCCTGTGGAGGTGGAGGCCTCGCCATTGCCAGAGGAGGTATCGGGGTTCGAGCTGCTCGATCAGTACGAGGACGAGGATGGACTTCGTTTCAGCTATTACTCAGACGGCTTCTTCTCGTTCGCCGTGTTCGAGACCCCGACGGCGGTCAGCCTGCCCGAGGCGACCGCGGTGGATTTGGACAGCGGAAAGTACGTGAGAGCCTTCACTGCCGGCCAGGTCACCTATGTCTGGGAGACCGTCAACGGCGGCATGGCCCTGGTCGGCGATCTGCCTCCTGACCTCCACGAGGCGGTGCTCGACGACATGCCCCACCCTCAAGACCCCGGCTTCTTCCGCCGGTGGTGGCGCAACCTGTTCGGCTAGTTGGGCCTTCAAACCTCGGGTAGTTAGCTCTAACTACCCCCCGAAGAGCTCAGAGCTGAGCGATAGAAGGCGAAGTCACGCGCCTCGCCGAGCTGGTCAGACCGTGTCACCTCGGTGACAATGGAGTCTGGATTCAAGAAATACGTGGTTCGCTCGGCATATCCGTATGTCTCGTTGAAGGTCTCGTACCTCCGGGACACCTCGCCGTGGGGCCACCAGTCGGAGAGTATGTCGAATTCGAAACCTTGTTGTTCCGCCCAGACCCGGTTGGCGTGGAGCGTGTTGCAGGTGATCACAACGACCCTGGCTCCGACGTCTTCAAACAGGGAGCGCTCATCCCGGATCTGACAGAGTTCGCTTTCGCATGTCTTGGTGAAGGCAAACGGGATGAAGACGATGACTGATGGCGAGCCCTTCAGGTCATCGAGGGAGACAGGCTCCCGTTTCTGGTTGAGGAGCTTGAAATCGGGAGCCGGTGTCCCGACGGTCATCGTCATCTTCGGTTCCTTCTCGGGGTAGTTAGCCCCGCATACGGGGCTAACTACCTGAGGTATGCGTCCTCATCAGCCCCAGCCGTCCAGGAGGACCCGGGCGGCCCATGCGGTGGGGTCGCGCAACTCGGCGGCGGTGGGCATGCGCGAGGGGTCGACCCAGAGGGTTTGGAGGGCATCGTCGCCGTAACGTCTCTCCACCTCCTGGTTGAACTCGTCACCGAGTCGTGTCGCCTCGGGTGGGACGGGCCCGACACCGATGGTCGGTTGCGCCGTGACCTCCTCCCTCTCGTCGTCACGGGTGGCAGAGATCATGTCGAAGTGGGGAGCCATCTCTCCGATGGCACGGCGCGCCAGCAGTCGGGCGCAACCGGTGACGGCTCCGAGGAAGGCCTCGAGCTCGGCCCGGGGAGCTTCGGCCTCCTCACCCCCGATGAGCCCATCGATCCCGCCCGCCTCCTCGATGGCCTTCTCTATCGCGGCAGGATCGGTCCCGCCGATCATGAGCCCGCTGAGCTTGGTGGGATCGATCGAGACCGCGTTGGCATAGTCGGCGACGAGTTGCGCCAAGTGGTCGTGGATCCAGGGCACGTCGCATATGGACCGGAAGGCCACCTCGTTGGCGACGACCCAAAGGCGGACCTCCCTTTCGTCGACCCCATTCACGGCCAATGACTCGACGTTGGGGACGATCAGTGTCAGCGGCCCCCCCTGGTCGGGCGGAAGCCCGGCGTCGAATCCGGCCAATGCCCACGCCGACAGGCTCCCAACGAGCGTCCCCGCTTGGAGCCCGATCATCGCCGGGGCCAGCTGCGCCATCATCGGAGCCGCCTCGCCACCCATGGAAGCGGCAAACGGCTCGACCAATGACCCATAGTTCTCGAGGTTCTTCTCGGCCCAGGTCCGCGGATCCAGAGGAAGCACATCGGTGGCCGGCCGCACCGGGAACGGGGCAACGGTCTCCAGCCGGTACTCGGCGAGACGGGCCAATTCTCTGAACTCCTCGGCCGCCCATGGCTCGACCGGCTGTCGATCTCCGGCGAGATGGCGGGCGACCTCGGCAGCCAGTTTCCAGTTGACCGGGCCCGGCTGGTTGAAGAGGTCGAAGAGCTTGGAGAAGAGGTCGTCACTCATGGGCTCAACAATCCAAGTGTCACGTCGAGCGTTGTGTTCGCATCGCTGCGAAGGATACGGACCGGGATCGTCTGTTCGGCACGGAATCGGCGAAGACGAGACAAGAGGGAGTCGAGTGTGTTGACCTGCTCACCGTCGACTTCGACGATGACGTCGTTGATACTGCCCCCGGCGGCTTCATACGCAGAACCTCCGGTGACACTCTCGACCAGAACACCCACCGGGTAGCGAGCGTCGCCCTCCTCTGCGTAGGCAGTGGTTCCGTTGATTCCGAGAAGGGCGTGGCGCACCTCGCCAGTCTCGATGAGATCGTTGGCCACCCCTATGGCGATCTCGGTGGGAACTGCGAATCCGAGGTCGGCCGGCCCGACATTGGACACGGCGATTGCGGTTGTGACGCCCACGAGTTGCCCTGAGGCATCTACGAGAGCCCCTCCACTCGAGCCGGGGGCGATCGGGGCGTCGGTCTGCACCAGCCCATACAGGATCTGTCCACCGGGAATGTCGAGACTCCGGTTCAATGCGCTGACGATTCCCGAAGTCACCGTGGGCCCACCCACCAGGCCGAGTGGGTTACCGACCGCCACCGTGGGCTCACCGATGCTCAGCGAGTCGGACGACCCGATCGTGATAGGAGTCAGGTCTGCGCGCTCGACGAGGAGGACGCCGATGTCGGTCACCGGGTCTGATCCCACTACCTGCGCAGGGAATTCGGCGCCGTCAACGAACACGACCGAGATGTTTCCCCCAACCTCGATCACGTGGTTGTTGGTGATGATGTATCCGTCGGTCCCGTATACGACGCCGCTGCCACTGCCCTCGGCGAAGAACGAGCCGATCTGCACCGTGACCGTCGATGGTGCCACCTGGGCGGCCACCGACGCCATCGAGACATCGTCGCCGAACGTCGGAGGCGCGTTTGTCGGTGGGACGGTGAGCGTCGGCGCCGGAGGGATGGTGGGTGGCACTGGCTCCTCGAAGATCCCCACGTACCCGAGTATGGCGAACGTCAGTCCCGTTCCCAGGAGCACGCCGCCGATGATCCCCATGGCGATGGCCCACGGGTCGCTGCGACGCTCTTTGGGCGTTTCGGGCCCGACCCGTTCCGGGCTCACTCGCTCCGGCGGGAGGGGACTCGTCATAGGCTGTTGATTCTATGGACAGCGCTCGGGTATCCATCAGGGTGACGGTGGGCGACAAACCGATCGACGGCGGAGCCCTCGTGGCTGAGGTGGCCAGACCCGATTCCGGCGCCACCGTCCTCTTCCTGGGGACGGTGCGGGACCACTCGGAAGGCAAGGAGGGCGTCAGCCATCTCGAGTACGAGGTCTATGTCGACCAGGTCGAGGGGGAGATCAGACGGATCGTTGACGAGGCAGCGGATAACTGGCCGGTCCTCTCCGCCGTGGTCGAGCATCGCTCCGGTCGGGTCGAGCTCGGTGAGTCTTCGGTGGCTGTTGCCGTCGCCTGTGCTCATCGCTCGGACGCGTTCGATGCGGCCGAATACATCATCGATGAGCTGAAGAAGCACGCGCCGATCTGGAAGAAGGAATTCTGGCCGGGTGGGGCGGAGTGGAGTCGGGGATCCTGACTGATCGGGAGCTAAACGAAGCGCCACGTCACGGGGCGAAACATCCACTCAAATTTATGTGCCCCATGCGCTACAAGGGACTTCGTGGTTATCTAGGCTCCGAAATCCTGTGAGGAAGGACAACCTATGACGACCCTGGCAGAGCGTGCCGACGCGCCGGCTGCAGACGTCGGTTACCGAACAGTGGCGGCCATGATCCGTGAGTGGGCTGAGCGCACTCCTGACAGCGTGGCGCTGCGTGAGAAGGAATTCGGGATCTGGCAGGAGATCACCTGGGCGGAGCTTTGGGAAACCATTCGTGACGCAGCCCACGGTCTTCTCGCTCTCGGCATCGGGTTCGGTGATCGGGTCTCGATCCACTCCGAAGACCGACCGGAATGGGTGATTCTCGACATGGCCACCGTTGCCATCCGAGGCATCACCGTAGGCCTCTACCCGACGAACCCTGCATCAGAAGTCCAGTACCTCCTCACGGATTCCGGTGCCCAGGTTCATCTCGCCGAGGACCAGGAGCAGGCTGACAAGGTCATGGCTGTCATCGACACGCTGCCCGACCTCGAGAAGATCATCCACGTAGAGCCGCGGGGTTTTCGTGAGTACTCGAAGGACGACCGCTTCATCTACTGGGACGACTTCTTGGAGATTGGTCGGAAACACCGTTCTGCCAACCCGGGGGCAGTGGAAAGGATCATGGCGGAAGCGGAGGCAGACGACGTCATGACGCTCGTCTACACCTCTGGGACGACCGGCCCACCGAAGGGGGCAATGCTCACCAACAGCAACGTCACCTTCTGTATCGACGAACTGGTCAACAACGAGCGGCGGATAGCGAGTCGAGAGCCGGAGGGGCCGGATGACACCAAGCTCACCTATCTCCCGTTGTGTCACGTGGCCGAGCGCATCTTCTCCACATGGACCCTGGCGGGCAATGGCCCCACGCTGAACTTCGCCGAGTCGATCGACACGGTCCAACAGAACCTTCGCGAGATCCAACCGACCATCTTCTTTGCCGTACCGAGGATCTGGGAGCGGATCCACGCCGGCGTGCTGATCAGGCTCAGCGATGCGACGTTCCTGAAGAAACTCGTGGCCAGGCCCTCCATGGCCGCAGCCCGATACATCGGTCGAGTGCGTGTCGAGAACGGCGGCGACTTCACGTTTGCCTCGAAGCTCGTCTACTGGCTATTCAACCTCATCTACTTCCGGAGTCTCAAAGAGCGCATCGGCCTGCGTCGGTGTCGCTACGCCGCATCGGGCGCTGCTCCAATCGCTCCGGAGGTCCTGGAGTTCTTCATGGGTCTCGGAATCGAGATCTATGAGCTCTACGGCATGACGGAGAACGCGGCGGTGGCCACGGTGAATTACCCCGGTCGAACCAAGGTCGGCACGGTCGGTGAGCCCTACGTCGAAGGCACAGTCCGTATCGACGAGGAGACGGGGGAGATCCAGACCAAACACGCCGGCGTCTTCAAGGGTTACTGGAACAAGCCCGAGAAAACCGTCGAAACCTTCACCGAGGATGGCTGGCTGAAGACCGGGGACGTCGGGGAGTGGGTCGACGGCACCCACATCAAGATCGTCGACCGGATGAAGGACGTCATCATCACCTCGGGCGGGAAGAACATCTCGCCGTCCGAGATCGAGAACTCGCTCAAGGTGTCGCCCTTCGTCAAAGAGGCGATGGTGATCGGTGACGGGCGGAAGTACCTCACAGCTCTTCTGGCGATCGAATTCGACACCGTGGGCGACTGGGCGACTCGCCGTGGCATCCCTTACACCACATATAGGGACCTAGCGGAGAAGCCCCAGGTGATCGACCTGATGCAATCGATCGTCGACGGGACCAACAAGAACTTCGCCCGGGTCGAGAACATCCGCAAGTTCCGGATGATCCCGAAAGAGCTCGACCATGAAGACGGGGAGCTGACCGCCACCCAGAAGCTGAAGCGGTCGGCGATGTCAGAGATGTTTGGGGACCTCATCGAGGACATGTACGGGTCGTGACGCAAGGCGCAGTCGTACTCGCCCAGATCGAGGGCAGCTTCTCACAAATGCTGGTCGAGGGTCTCAGCCTCGGCACGATCTACGCGCTGCTGGCAGTCGGTTTCGTCATCATCTTCAAGGCGACCCAGGTCATCAACTTCGCGCATGGGGCCATCGCCGCCATGGGTGCGGTCCTCGTGGCCGGATTCGCGAATGTTTGGGATATCCCCGGCCGGTGGATCCCTGACGCACCGGCGTGGGTCAGCTGGTTCGGTTCGGTCGTGCTCGCCCTGGTCGCGATGGCGCTCATCGGAATGGCCCTGGAGCGTGTGTTTCTCCGCCCCATGGTCGGCGAGGAGTTGTTCGCCGTGGCGATCGTCACGCTGGGTCTCGACATAATTATCCGAAATATCACGAACGACTTCATCGGCCAGTTCCCTCGCCCTATGGGGGATCCATTTGGAATTCAGCTAGTCGATCTTGGGTGGGTGTCCATCGCTCAAACCCAGGTGCTCCAGATCGTGGTGGCCCTGATAGCCGTGGGATCCATTGCTCTGTTCTTCCAATCGCGAATGGGCATCGCCATGCGAGCGACTGCGTTCGACCAGGAGGCTGCTCGGGCTCAGGGCATCAGCGTCGGCAAGGTCTTCTCGATTTCGTGGGCCATCGGTGCGGTCTTGGCGACCGTGGCCGGCATCTTCATCTCGTTGTTCCCGAGACGCTCGGCCGGTGTCGATCAGGCCACTGCATTTTTCGCCTTCAAGGCATTCCCCGCCATCATCGTCGGTGGCCTCGACTCGGTGGTTGGCGGCATCGTGGGAGGATTGCTGGTTGGCGTGGCCGAGTCGGCAGCCAGCACCTATCTCACCTACGACTTTCTCGGCGTTGGCTTCGCCGGGATCGTCCCCTACCTCCTCATGCTCCTTGTCCTCATCGTCCGCCCTTACGGCTTGTTCGGTACCGAGGAGATCAGACGGGTATGAACGCATCGCTCTGCTCGGGCTCGTACGTAGCAGGAACGAGGTACCTGGTATTCGATGCTGGAGGAATCCAGTGAGGGGCCGCCCGATGCTCTACACCCGATACGAGGCCGACCAGGCCTTGATGAACACCGGGACCAAAAAGCTCATGCTTGGACTCTTCCTGGTGTTCCTCGCCCTGGTGCCACTAGGGGTGATTCCTGGGGTCACGTTCCTCGCTGAGGACGACTGGCTGCGCCTCCTTTCGGAGGTGGCCATCTTTGCTGTTGGTGCTTTGGGTCTGAACATCCTCACTGGGTTGGCAGGGCAGATCTCGCTCGGCCATGCCTTTTTCATGGGTGTCGGTGCATACACCGCGGCGTGGCTGGGAGCGGATCCGAGCCCGATTCTGGGTCTGGGCTTGCCTATCTGGATTTGGCTGCCGGCTGCCGGAATCGTCCCGGCTCTGATCGGAATCGCAATAGGACCAACCGCAGTCAGAGTACGTGGCCTCTATCTCGCCTTCGTGACCCTGGGGCTGGTCTTCGTAGGGGAGTACGTCTTTCGCAACTGGACGGCACTGACCGGTGGGTCGCAGTCCGGTCGGACCTTCCCGAGTTTCGAGATAAAGCTCTGGAAGGAAGAGAACCCATTGATCGACTTCCACACGGACGGACCGTGGTTTGGAATCGACTTGGTGGGCGAGGCGAAAACCTTCTATTTCCTGTTGGTCATCGCCGTGATCTTCGTGATCTTCGCGAAGAATCTGCAGCGGACCCGGGTGGGGCGAGCCTTCCAGTCGATCCGCGACCGTGACATCGCCGCCGAAATCATGGGGGTCAATGAGTTCAAGTACAAACTCGCTGCGTTTGGCATCTCATCCTTCTATGCCGGAATTGCGGGGGCCCTCTTCGCCGTCTTTGTCAGCCGGATCATCCCAGAACAGTGGAATCTCTTTCTCTCCGTCGAGTTCATCGCAATCGTTTTGATCGGTGGCGCCGGCGTCGTGACCGGCACGATTCTGGGGGCGGTATTCGTCATCATCCTCCCTCGTATCGTCGAGGACCTCACCAATGGATTGGCAGGCGTCGTGCAAGAAGGCTCAGGCCCGGTGGCATGGTTGGCGGACCTGTTCATCTCGACCGGTGGTGGCGACTTTGGATTGGTGAACACCCAAGCCGGGGTGGGGCCCGGTCTGTCCATCGCCCAATTGAACCAGGTCCTGTACGGTCTGCTGATCATTGTCTTCTTGATCTTCGAACCGCTCGGTTTGTACGGAATATGGCTTCGGATACGCAATTATTGGAAGGGTTGGCCGTTCACCTATTGAGCGGTCACACCGAAGACGGGATGCCCTGTCTTCGATTTACAGAGGAGGAAGGAAACAGATGAAAGCCAAATCCAAGTGGTTGGCGATCTTCTTGGTGCTCGGTCTGATACTTGCCGCCTGTGGCGGTGACGGCGGGGGGTCTGATGAGACGACGACGACTGAAGGGTCGCCCGACACCACCGAAGACATGACCACCACGACGGAAGGCGATATGACCTCCACCACGGCAGGTGGTGGCGGCGACATCGCTACCGACGTCGGTGTCGATATCGAAGGTGGGACGATCTCGGTCGGATTGCTGTCCGATCTCACGGGTCAGTTCAGTTCCTTGGTTCAGATCATCGTCACCGGTCATGAGGTGTACTGGGAGAACGTAAACGCCAACGGCGGGATCAACGGGCTTCAGGTGGAACTGGAGATCGTGGACACCGGCTACGACGTGCCAACACACGTCCAGCGTTATGAGGAGCTCAAGGACGAGGTAGTCGCATTCGGCCATTCGACAGGATCGCCGCACACGGTCGCTATCGCCGAACAGCTGGCGACCGATGGGATGCTTGCCATCCCGCTCACGTGGTACTCGGGTTGGTCGGCTCCTCCGTTCAACTCCAACCTGCTGCACCACGGCGTGCCTTACTGCCTCGAGGCGATG